>VOFH01004119.1_pt1 | contig 40963 bp, 65 predicted proteins | sample 5384091 | NCBI WGS metagenome assembly VOFH01 (sample SAMN12384727, study PRJNA508395) | human gut metagenome | isolation source: healthy gut G | host: Homo sapiens
CAACACCATTCAACATGTTGGAACCGGTATGGTTACAGATTACTTTATAACCTTCCTTCTCGATTGCTGCACAGAGCATATTGTTGGTAGTTGTCTTTCCATTGGTTCCACATACAAAAAAATGTCTTTTTCTGACTTGTCCCGCAAGATCATGCAGGATGCTTGATCAATCTTCAGTGCAATCTTTTCCCGCCCAGGTCACGCCCTGGCGGTGAAAGATATGTACACTTGCTTTTTTCACTTATCTTCGCTGCCCATACGGCCAGCATTCTGCGTACTCCCCATAATTACCTATTTCCTGATCAGTTCTTTGATATTTTCCGGTTCCGGCATCGAACGGATCGCACCTTTTTTCATTGTGATCAGTGCTGCACCTGCATTCGCATATGTCAGAATCTCTTTAATTTTGCCTCATCCAGATTATCCAGACCGTACTTTAATACACCGTTGATCGAACATCCGCAGAATGTATCTCCTGCTCCTGTTGTCTCAATTGCTTTCACAGTAAATCCCGGCTGCTCTACACGAAAGTTTTTTATAGTAGGCTCTGCTTCCTTCTTTTTCCCATCGTCAGGAAGATAAGAGGAATCTGATACTTTTCCTGAAGATACTTAATTCCCTTCATCATAATCTTCTTTTCCTTGATACAAACTGAATTTCATTATCAGAGATCTTCAGTACGTCACAATTTTTCGAAGCCATATTCCATCTGTGCTTTCTGCTTCATCCAGAGTCTTCCACAGCGGCGGACGTAAGTTCGGATCAAATGTGATCATGCAGCCTGCTTCTTTAGCGACTGCAAGTGCCTTCTTTGTTGCACTCTTCACCGGCTCATCTGTCATAGAAAGTGTTCCAAAATGAAATACCTTTGACTGGCGGATCAGATCATAATCTACTTCCTCTTCCTTCAGCATCATATCAGCTCCCGGTTTGCGGTAAAAAGAAAATTCTCTGTCACCATCCGGGGAAAGTATGTACAAAAGCCAGTGTCGTGGATATCCTGATCCATCACAAGTCCTTTGTTTCTATTCCGATATTTGTAATCGTATTCTTAACAGTTTACCAAACTGGTCATCCCCAACTTTTCCAATGAATGCGGTTTTTCTTCCAAGTTTGTTCAACATTGCAAGCACATTACACGGCGCACCACCCGGGCAGGCTTCAAACAACTGATTTCCTGCTCACTTTCCCCATTCACCGCAAAGTCGATCAGCATTTCTCCAAGTGCTGTTACGTCATATATCTTTTCCATCCTGAAATCTCCTTATCCTAAATCTTACACTTGTTTCATATATTTTATTTTATCATAGAATTTTACATTTTAAAGGCACAGGCTCTTAAAGTGCATATTTGCCAATTCTTACAAAAATTTCGTTATTTTTTTGTCATTTTGCCTATTTACGAATCCGAAAATGATTGATAAAATAATAACAAATAATACAGTTACCTGATGTATTATTTTATTATGTGAAACGACGATTTCGCAAATTGTTCGTGTTTGGATGGTACTACCCTCCCACGAACCCTCTCTTGATAGCGTTTGTAAGAAAGTCACATGAGAAGTTTCCGCCAAAACTTTTCATGTGACTTTCTTTCATTTATTGTCTACAGAACTTGCCACTGGCAGGTTCTGTAGATAATTCTTCTGTTTTTATTTTAACATTCTTCAGCAATTTTATAGATCAGCTTTTCTGTATCTTCCCATCCAATACATGGATCTGTGATCGATTTTCCATAGATCATATCAGCCGATATATCCTGTCTGCCTTCTTCCAGGTAACTTTCTACCATAACTCCTTTAATCATCTTCTTAAGATCCGGGTTATATCTGCGCGAATGCAGTACCTCACTTACAATACGGATCTGTTCTTTATATTTCTTGTTTGAATTCGAATGATTCACATCAATCACTGCTGCCGGATTCTTAAGATCTTTTTTCTGATATAATTCCCAGAGTCTTACACATTCTTCATAATGGTAATTTGGTATGCACTGTCCGTACTTGTCAACTCCGCCACGAAGGATCGTGTGTGCAAGCGGATTACCAGACGTCGTTACATCCATCGTTCTGTAAATGAACCGGTGTCCCATCTGTGCTGCTACGATCGAGTGGATCATTACAGAAAGATCTCCACTGGTCGGATTTTTCATTCCAACCGGAATATCCATACCACTTGCCGTCAGCCGGTGCTGCTGATTCTCCACCGATCTTGCACCCACTGCCTCATAGGAAAGGATATCATCCAGATAACTTCTGTTTTCCGGATATAACATTTCATCCGCTGCTGTCAGTCCGCTTTCTTTCATTGCACGGATATGCATCTTACGGATTGCCATAATTCCAGCATACAGATCCGGAGCTTTATCCGGATCCGGCTGATGAAGCATTCCCTTATATCCTTCACCGGTCGTCCTTGGCTTATTGGTATAGATTCTCGGAATCAATACAAGGCGGTCTTTTACCTTTTCATTTACCTTCGCCAGACGGCATACATATTCACATACAGAATCTTCATTATCTGCCGAACAAGGTCCGATGATCACTGCGAATTTATCGGATTTTCCGGTAAAAATATCACGTATTTCTGCGTCTCGTTCTTTCTTTAACTGAATCAGTTTCTCTGACAGCGGATATTCTTCTTTCAGTTCTGCCGGTGATGGCAGAACTTTATTTACTTTCATAGACATATCTTTTCCCTTATCTTTATCCTAACAGATGTACCCCTCCAAGAAGCACATAAGATATGAACCACATAATTACAGTTGCCATACAGATTCCAATGATGACTGCCGGAAATGCTTTCTTAAATTTCACTCCCAGAAGTGCTGCAATCAGAGACCCTGTCCATGCGCCGGTTCCCGGAAGAGGGATTCCACGAATAACACCAGTCCCCAAAATTCATATTTTTCAATCTGGTCCTTCTGCCGCATCGCCTTGGATTCCAGTTTATCCACCAGCGGCTTGAATGTTTTCGTTCCTTTCATCCAGTTAAAAATCGGTGTGATCAGAAGCAGGATAAACGGAACCGGAATGATATTTCCGATAATGCAAATTGGAATCGCAGTCGATACCTTTACTCCAAGGATCGGTCCTGCAACAAGCAGCGCCCCGCGAAGTTCAAGGATCGGGATCATCGAGATCAGAAATACGATCACTTCTTTACTCACACTTCCGCTTAACGCATCAATAATCCCATGTATTAACGTATTGGTCATAAGAAACTCCTCTTATTTATTCATATATTTTTTCAGAAATGCAAACATTGCTTCCATCTCTTCTCTGGTTCCCACAGTGATACGCATATACTGTTCAATTCTTTCACTGCCCCAGAAACGCACATAGATGTCATTCTCTTTCAGTGCTTCAAATAATTCTTTTGCATCATAATCCGGATGCATGGCAAAGATGAAGTTCGATTTGGAATCCAGACAGTGGAATCCGAGATTCTTTAACTCTTCTTTCGCCCATTCCCGTGTCTCGATAATCTTATTCACACATTCTTCAAAATATGCCTTATCTTTCACCGCTTCCACACCGCATACCAGTGATGTCTGATTCATGGTGTAAGAGTTGAAAGAATACTTTGCATCATTCAGGTACTTGATCAGTGTCGGATTACTGATCGCGTAACCAATACGCATTCCTGCCATTGATCTTGCTTTTGAAAACGTCTGAACGATGATCAGATTTTCATATTTATCGATCAGTTCCATTGCGGAACGTCCTGCGAAATCAACGTAAGCTTCATCCACGATCACAATTACATCCTGATTGTGTGCGATAATATCTTCTACATCAACCAGATCTTCATAAAGTCCTGTCGGTGCATTCGGATTTGGGAAGATCACACCACCATTTTCTTTGTAGTAATCTTCTTTTATAATCTTAAAGTTCTCGTCAAGCTTCTGGCATTCATACGGAATACGGTACAGATCCGCCCATACACTATAAAAAGAATAAGTAATATCCGGAAAAATATCGGTTTTTCAGAATTAAAAATGTCAGGAAACACATAGACAATACATCATCGGATCCTACACCTACAAATACCTGATCCGGATTCACATGATAAAAATCAGCCAGCGCATTTACGAGTGGTGCCGCCGTCGGATCCGGATACAGACGCAGACGGTCTGTATTCATCTCCTCCAACGCCTTTGTCACGCCCGGTGCAGGTGCGTATGGGTTTTCATTGGTATTCAACTTGATTACTTTGCGCTGTGGCTGTTCACTTGGTACATATGGCTCTACTTTTCTTATGTTCTTCTCAAATGCTTTCATGCTGCTCTCCTAGAAATATTCTTTCGCCAGTTCTTTGAATTTTGGAAGGAATTCACGATTGTCTCATGTGATACGCAGTACGCAAGTCTTACATATCCAGGGCATGCAAACGAACTTCCCGGCACGATCAGAATATTATATTTCTTTGCAGCCTCACAGAATTCCTTCTCATTCGGAACCGGTGATTTCACAAACAAATAAAATGCTCCTGTGGCTTAATGCACTCAAATCCGCACTCTTTCAATCCGTTATATAGATCTTCTCTGTTGCGATCATAGAAAGAAAGGTCTGTCTTTTCATTCAGGCATTTTTCTACTACCTTCTGCTGCAGTGTCGGTGCATTAACAAATCCGAGGATACGTGTTGCGACATTGGCTGCGGAAAGTACTTCTTCACTGTCTTTTAATTCATCCGGAATAACCAAGTATCCGATACGTTCTCCTGGAAGTGACAATGATTTGCTGTAGGAGTATCCCACTACGGTATTGTCATAATATTTTGTGAGATACGGAACTTCTACTCCGTCATAAGCCAGCTCACGATAAGGCTCGTCGGAGATCAGAACGATGTCTGTTCCGAATTCTTTCTGCTTTGCCTCCATGACAGCGGCGAGCTTTTTGATCGTCTCTTCGGAATATACAACACCAGTCGGGTTGTTCGGATTATTGACGATAACGGCTTTTGTCTTTGGTGTGATCTTTTGTTCAAATTCATCCAGTTTTGGCTGGAAGTCAACGGTATTCGGTGAGATTTCTACCAGTACACCATCGTAGTTGTTCGTATAAGAACGATATTCTCCAAAATATGGTGCAAATGCAATCACTTCATCTCCCGGATTGATCAGCGCTTTCAAGATAACATTTAATCCACCGGCTGCACCAACCGTCATGACAATATTTTTGCCTTCAAAATGCGTATCAAAACGCTTATTTAAAGAATCAGCTACTGCCTCTCTTACATCTGCATATCCGCAGTTGCTGTTGGTATATCCGTGAAGTACGATTGGATCTTCCTCACTTACAATCTCAATGATCGCATTCTTCACGGCCTCCGGCGCCGGCACGTTCGGATTGCCCAGACTGAAATCAAATACATTCTCAGCTCCGTAAATTCCTGCCAGACGGTTACCTTCCTCAAACATTGCACGGATAGCCGAACTGTTGGCTACCATATTTTTCATCTTATCCGCTATCATTTTGTTGCTCCTTTCTCACTACAAGTCTTTCATTTGTAAGTCTTAGCCCTGCGCTTTCTCTGTCACATCACCCTTTTTCTACCATAAAAGCTGGACGGTAAGAAAGCTTTGCCTTTCTAAGGCCTTCTGCTCCGGTATCATCTTCCCGGTTTACATATTTATAGTTCATGCATTCATGCTCTACAAACTGCTGATTGATCATCGTATATGCGCCCTGTACATCGGCATATGCTTTTTCAATATGCACGACATAAGTGTCTTCGCATATCGGCTCTCCGATCGTAAATGCAACAACTTTACCATCGATCCTTAAGACTCCTCCCGTCAGATGAAGTTCTTCAAACAGTCTCAGGGAATTCAGTGCTACGCACATCTCTCCCCTTTTTTCATCATCATCTTCACAGTCATTCTCTGTCCGCCACTTAAGTGCCATCTGGAAACATTCTTCCAGATTATCTTTTGTCATACTTTCATAAGACCAGCGGTCTTCGAACAGGCTTTTGAATTTGTTGATATGATTCCGCTTTCCGTGAAGTTTCTTTCCCGAAAGTGTTGCCAGTTTCTCAGATTCATAGACGTAATCTGCAGAATCTCTGTCGTATTCAATCTGGAATCTTCCCGGATACCACTCCTCTAACTGGGCAAAATATTCCGGTGTCACATTGTACATCAGGAATGGCCTGCCCTTCGCTTTGGAATATTCCATCATCTCTTCAGGGCATTCTTCACATCTTCCGGTGCTCCGGCCGGGTAGGCAAAGGATACGTGATTCTCATCCTCACTTTTGAATACCAGTGCATTCTTGATGATCGCCCATTTTACCGGATACTGTCTGGACCAGAGATACACATTGGCAAATGTTCTCTCACAGCTTCTGCTGGTATGATGTTCAAAGTAATGTGAGATAATCTCCTGATCCTCTAATTCTGCACGTTTAAACTGTGTTGCTCCCATATTCTGTATTTACCTTCTTTAATTTTCCGGATTCTTTCTAAAAATCTTATATTCCGGCTTCTTACATTTCTTCATTCATATTTGCAAGTTTTGCTGCCTGATCAGCCGCGATACAAGCATCAATGATCTCCCTGAATATCACCGTTCATGATCTTATCCAGTTTGTATAATGTAAGTCCGATACGGTGATCTGTCACACGTCCCTGTGGGAAGTTGTAAGTACGGATCTTTTCCGATCTGTCTCCGGTACCGATCTGGCTCTTTCTTGCTTCTGCTTCTGCATCATGACGTTTCTGGCATTCCAGATCATATAACTTCGCGCGTAAAAGAGCGAACGCTTTGTCTTTATTCTGTAACTGAGATTTCTCTGTCTGGCTGTAGATTACAATTCCTGTGGGATAATGGGTCAGGCGCACGGCAGAGTCCGTCGTATTGACACACTGTCCACCGTTACCAGATGCACGCATAACATCGATACGGATATCTTTCTCATCAATCTGGATATCTACATCTTCTGCCTCCGGCATCACCGCTACTGTGATCGTAGAGGTATGGATACGTCCACCGGATTCGGTCTCCGGTACACGCTGTACACGGTGTACCCGGATTCGTATTTCATCTTGGAATAAGCACCTTTACCATCGATCATGAATGTTACATTTTTTCATTCCGCCGATACCGATCTCTTCACATTCTACTAGCTCGACTTTCCATCTCTGGCTTTCTGCATAATGCACATACATCCGATAAATCTCAGCCGCAAAAAGTGCAGCCTCATCTCCACCTGCACCGGCACGGATCTCAACGATAACGTTCTTATCATCATTAGGGTCCTTTGGAAGAAGAAGGATCTTCAGTTCCTGTTCCAGTTCTTCTACACGTTTCTTGTTATCATTCAACTCTTCTTTTGCAAGTTCACGCATCTCTTCATCGGACTCTTCCTCTAACATCTCAAGGCTGTCCTCAATTGCCTGCTTGCATTCTTTGTATTCATTATACGCCTCTACAATCGGAGTCAGATCATTTTGTTCTTTCATTAATTTACGGAAACGGTTTTGATCATTTGCCACATCCGGCTCCTGAAGTTCACTTAAGATTTCCTCAAAACGAATGAGCAGATCTTCTAATTTATCAAACATGGTATTTCCTCCTTAACATTACTTTATTGTACCTTCCCATAACTACGCGGTCAAGTCCCGCTAAATCCTTTTTATCTCGATTTCCTCATATCCTTCATTTTTCAAAAGTTCTGATACATCTTTTCCCTGATCAAAGCCAATCTCGAACAGGATATATCCTCCCTTGTTCAGATATCTTATACTGTCTTTTACGATCAGGCGATAAAAATAAAGTCCGTCCTCTTTTCCATCCAGCGCAATCCATGGATCATGAAGTTTTACTTCCTCATCCAGACGATTGATTTCTTCTGTCCTGATATAAGGCGGATTAGACACGATCATATCGTATTTTCCGGTGACAGATTCAAACAGATCACTTTTTATAAATCTTGCATCTGTTCCCAGACGGCTGTTGTTTTCTCGTGCAACTTTCAATGCCTCTTCCGAAATATCGCAGCCGGTTCCTTTCAGATGCATCTGTTTTTTTCGCCGAATTTCAAAATACTTTCCAGAATACATCCCGAACCGGTACACATGTCCAGGATCTGCATATCTGGTCTGATCCGTTTTAAAGCCTCTTCTACCAGAATCTCTGTATCCTGTCTTGGAACCAGCACATTTTCATTCACTTTAAAATTTAATCCCATGAATTCCTGTTCACCGGTAATATGCTGAAGTGGAATTCTTCTTGCTCTTGTGCAGATATCTTTCTGATAGCTTTCTGCTTTTTCTTCTTCTACTTCTCTGTCCGGGTCTGCCAAAAATACTGCTCTGCTGATTCCGGTCTTATACTCAAGCAGATACCAGGCATCCAGTTTTGCTTCCCGTATCCCTGCCTTTTCAAGTTTTTCTGTTCCACTCTGGTAGAGATTACGAAGTGTGAAAATTTTCCCGTTCATACGCCCTCCAGTCAAATACAGCTTCTACTGCCTGTATCGCTACTTCTATCATATCATCATCCGGTTCACTGGTTGTCATCATCTGAATTGCCATTCCCGGCTTACATTTAACAGATTGACCAGGGCATTTTCACTGTTCCCCGCCAGTTTCAACACCTCATAAGAGATTCCGGCGATCACCGGAAGCAGTGCAATACGGACAACCACCCGCATCAAAGGAGATTCCACCCGAATCAGCAACAGTAAAATAATACTGATCGCCAGCACAAAAAACAGAAAACTTGTCCCACATCTTTTATGCTGTCTCGAACTTTTCCTTACATTCTCCACCGTAAGCGGCAGCCCATGTTCAATACAGTTGATACACTTATGCTCCGCACCGTGGTACATAAATGTTCTCTGAATATCCTCCATTCTGGAAATCAGCAAAATATACACAATAAAATTCCAATCCGGACAACACCTTCTATCACGGTTCTAAGATGATACGACGGAATAACCGGTTTCATAAGTGTCGACAGAAAATACGGCAATATCATAAAGATTGCAACTGCTGCAACAATGGAAAAGGCAACCGTTCCTGCCATCATCAGGTTCTCTTGCTTTTCTTTCTTTTTCAGATCTTTTCCGGAAAGCTCTTTTTCTTCTTCCTCTTCGTAAAAACTCGCCGAAAAAAGTCAGCGTCTTGATTCCAAGTACCATGGAATCAATAAAATTAAAAACCCCGGACAAAAGGAATCGTAGTCAGTTTTTTCCAATTGCCGGTAATACTGTGAAACGTCTCTGTCTGAACAAAGATCTCTCCGTCCGGTTTTCTGACAGCCACAGCATAACGATCCTGATTCTTCATCATGATTCCCTCTAAAACTGCCTGTCCGCCGATATTTGATGATTTCATATATTCTCCTTATACCACATCTTCTGGAACAAAGACTATCTCTTGCCCGAAGATCTATTGTAATGAAAAAAGGGTTGAGATTCAAAAACCTCAACCCAATACTTGTAATCTTATTTGTCCATTCCGTATTTCTTATTGAACTTATCAACACGGCCACGAGCCTGAGTTGCTTTCTGCTGTCCTGTATAGAATGGATGACACTTAGAACAGATTTCTACGTGGATATCTTCTTTTGTAGATCCTGTTACGAATGTGTTACCACAGTTACAAGTTACAGTTGCCTGATAATAATTTGGATGTATTCCTTCTTTCATGATTTTCACCTCTTCTTTATTTTTTTTGACACGCACTTAATGTGCAGTAAATTTCTTTTTATTTACACAGCTCGTTCATTGTAACACAAGAATCAAGTTTTGTCTAGATAAATTTTGTCTTTTTTACCATTTGTATTAATTCTTCATTATTCCGCGTTCTTGAGAACATATTCAGTATGTTATCTACCGCCTCTTCCGGACGCAGTCCGTTCAGTGCTCTTCTCATACTTTCAACAGCTTCCTGTTCCTCTTTTTGAAAGCAGAAGATCTTCTCTTCTTGTTCCTGATTTTAAGATATCAATAGCAGGAAACATTCTTTTTTTCGGAAAGCTTGCGGTCCAATACCAGTTCCATATTACCGGTTCCTTTAAATTCTTCATATACAACATCGTCCATCTTGCTTCCTGTATCCACAAGTGCCGTTGCCAGTATTGTAAGACTTCCGCCTTCTCTCATATTTCTCGCCGCACCAAAGAAACGCTTCGGCATGTGAAGTGCTGCAGGATCAAGTCCTCCGGATAATGTTCTTCCTGACGGAGGTACTGTAAGGTTATAAGCTCTTGCCAGTCTTGTAATGCTGTCAAGCAGGATCATGACATCCTTTCCGTGCTCCACAAGGCGCTTCGCCCGCTCGATCACCATCTCGGATACACGCTTGTGATGCTCCGGCAGCTCATCAAACGTAGAATAAATCACTTCCACATTCGGTCCCTCTATTGATTCACGGATATCCGTTACTTCTTCCGGACGCTCATCGGTCAGAAGAATCAAAAGATGTACTTCCGGATTATTCTTTTGTACGGATAATGCAACCTGCTTTAAAAGGTTGTCTTTCCTGCTTTCGGTGGTGAGACGATCATACCTCTCTGTCCTTTTCCGATCGGAGACATCAAATCCATAATGCGCATTGCAGTACTTGTCTTTCCACATTCCAGACTCAGTCTTTCATTCGGAAAGATTGGTGTCATATCTTCAAAAATTTTTTCTGTGCATAGCCTTCATAGGATCCATCTCATTGATCTTTGAAAGATAAAAAGTGCACTGAATTTTTCCTGCTGTGTTTTGATTCTTGTATTTCCTTCCAGTATATCACCTGTTTTCAGGTTAAATCTGCGTATCTGAGAAGGTGATACATAAATATCATTTTCCCCCGGCAGATAATTAGCACTTCGGATAAATCCATAACCATCCTGCATAACTTCAAGAATCCCATGAGCCGTAATTCCACTGTCCAGCTTATCTATATCATGTACTTCTTTATCTCCTGTATTAGCAGATAATTCTTTCACGGTTTCTCGTGCCGATTTCTTTTCTTTTTCATCTTCTTAAGCATACGCTCTATCAGTTCTGCCTTTTTCATGGTGGAAATTCCCTTTAATCCTCTTGCTTTAGCGAGATCTTTTAACGTCGCAAGACGGAAGAGATTCATATTTTCTCTCATCATATTAGTCCTTTCACATCAAACTGCTTTCATTCTAGTTTCTTCATTTATTAAGTAGCATCTCTTACTTTACTGGAAAATCACGTCAGAAATGACGATACTATTTGAAACATGGAGATATTATACTACATCTTTGTTCTTTTTAAAGTTCTTTTTTCATAACGGTATATCTATTCTACCCAATTCCTCTTTTGTGCGTATATTGACTTGAACTTCTATGAATGATATGATTAAACAAACTTATGAAAAGGTGGTATCCATAAAATGACGAATAGTGAAAAAAGCCCTGAAAATGCACGAAGAATGGCATGGAAAGATTGAAACTTGTGCAAAATCCCACGTAAATTCACGTGAAGATCTTGCAATTGCCTATACCCCTGGTGTTGCAGAACCTTGTAAGGTAATCGCAAAAGATCCCGAGGCTGCCTATACTTATACTATGAAATCCAATACTGTAGCTGTTGTTTCTGACGGAAGTGCAGTACTCGGTCTTGGTAATATCGGTGCTCTTGCGGCAATGCCTGTTATGGAAGGAAAGGCTGTTCTTTTTAAAGAATTCGGTGGTGTCAACGCTGTACCGATCTGTCTTGACACACAGGATACTGAAGAGATCATCAAAACAGTTGTAAATATCGCCCCGCTTTCGGAGGGATCAATCTGGAAGACATCAGTGCTCCAAGATGCTTTGAAATCGAAGAACGACTGAAAAAGAACTGCTGGATATTCCTGTATTTCATGATGACCAGCACGGAACTGCTATCGTAGTTCTTGCCGGAATCATTAATGCTATGAAAGTAACCGGAAAAGATAAAGGAATCTTCCAAAGTTGTCGTAAATGGTGCCGGTTCTGCCGGAGTTGCTATTACCAAACTGCTCCTGACCTACGGCTTTAAACATGTCACCATGTGCGACATAAATGGAATTCTCGGAAAAGATTCCAAAGACCTCAACTGGATGCAGGAAAGATGGTTGAAGTAACCAACCTGGAACAGAAAACCGGTAAACTCCCCGATGCATTAAAAAGGCGCTGATATTTTTGTCGGCGTATCGGCTCCGAATATTGTTACACCGGAAATGGTTGCTTCTATGAACAAAGATGCCATCTTATTTGCCATGGCCAATCCGGTACCTGAGATCATGCCGGATATTGCAAAAGCTGCGGGCGCTAAAGTAGTAGGAACCGGCCGTTCCGACTTCCCGAACCAGGTAAATAACGTGGTTGCTTTCCCTGGTATCTTCAAAGGTGCTCTCGAGGGACGTGCTACTGCCATCACCGAAGATATGAAACTGGCTACTGCAAAAAGCAATCGCAGGTCTTGTTCCTGATGAAGAGCTGAATGAAAATAATATTCTTCCTGAAGCATTTGACCCACGTGTTGCAGATGTTGTAAGCCGTGCTGTAAAGGAACTGATCTGATATGACCGTACACTGGGGAGAAAAAGATACTATTCTCTGGATTATTATCTGAAAAAGACTTATGGTGAAAAGCTCTATAAGATATCTCTCGACGGCGGCATGACATGTCCAAACAGGGATGGTACCCTCGGAACCCACGGTTGCATTTTCTGCAGCCATGGAGGTTCCGGCGATTTTGCCGCCAGTCGTACTCTGTCTGTCACAGAGCAGATTGAAGCCGGGAAGCAGCAGTCTGCAAAAAATATACCGGATCATCTTACATTGCTTATTTTCAGGCATATACCAACACTTATGCTTCTTTAGAATATCTGGAAACATTATATATGGAAGCAATTACACATCCTGATATCCGGATTCTTTCCATAGCTACCAGACCGGATTGTCTAAGCGAAAAGATTCTGGATCTCCTGGAAAATTTAAACCGGATCAAACCAGTCTGGGTTGAACTTGGTCTTCAGACTATTCATGAAGAAAGCGCCCGATATATCCGCAGAGGTTATGAGCTTCCGGTATTTGAAAATGCAGTATCCGAGCTTCGAAAGCGTGGAATCGATGTTATTGTCCATACAATCCTGTGTCTTCCAAATGAAACCGAACAGGATATACTCAAGACCATAGAATACCTGAACCACCAGGATATTCAGGGCATCAAACTGCAGCTTTTACATGTATTAAAAGATACCGATCTGGCCGACATCTACCTGGCCTCTCCATTCTACATTCCCACACCGGAAGAATACTACCAGCTTCTCGGGATGTGTATCAGCCACTTAAGACCGGACATCGTTATCCACCGATTAACCGGAGACGGACCAAAAATCTTTTGATCGCCCCTTTATGGACCTGTAACAAAAGGCAAGTTCTGAATCAGTTCCAGTCTTACTTAAAAACACATGACATCTGGCAGGGAAAGGAGTGTTAACCTTGGCCAAATCTTTTACGTTATATAAATTGATCATTTTGTATATGTTGAACGAAGTTGATTTTCCTCTTACCAATTCCCAGATCTCCGAATTTATCTTAGATGAGGGATATACAACATATTTCAAATTACAGCAGGCTTTATCCGAACTTCTGGAATCAGGATTTATTCGTGAAGAATCTACTCATCACCGTACATTTTATCATCTTACGGAAGACGGAGCAGAGACCATCCATTATTTTACAAACGATATCTCTCCTGCAATCCAGCATGATATCGACGAATTTTTAAAAGAGAAACATTACGAATTAAAAAATGAGATGTCCGTAAAAGCGGACTATTTCGAGAATTCCAACATGGAATATTCTGTACGCTGTCAGGTCATCGAACAGGGACTTCCTCTGATCGACCTCACTGTAACAGCCCCGACAGAATCCGAAGCTGCAACCATTGCAAACAACTGGCAGAAACGGAACCAGGAGATTTATGCGTTAGTAATGGCGAAGTTGTTGTAGTAATTATTTTGGTGACTTACCCCGGACCTGAATAAAAGAATAGAGCTATTTCTGTGCTGATTCAATCATGGAGAAACTCTAGAGTTACTAACCATGACCTCATATGCACAGAAATGGCTTCTATTCTTTTATTCAGTTACATTTTGTATGCCATAATAATTATATAATAGAACCTTAACCGTTGTGATATCTTGATTGGAACAATTTAAAATAGAAACTCGCTCATGACATAGTTGCTGACATCGATTCCTTTTTCTGTTAACCGGATGTATTCGCCGGTGTCTTCAAGCAGCTGCTTTTGGTACATATCGATCAGTACTTTTCCATATGCATTTTCAATACTTCTTCCGAAAGTCTGCCTGAAGTCAGTCTTGGATACTCCTTCGATTTTTCTGAGCCCCAGAAACATATATTCTTCCATCTGATTCTGCAAACTAAGAACTTCGATCTCACCGCCTTCTACGAATCGTTGGTTATTGATAAGAGATGCCGCACCGGTTCCGATTCCCAGATATTCTGTGCGGTTCCAGTATCCAAGGTTATGCCGGCATTCATATCCTTCTTTGGCATAATTAGATATCTCATATCTGTGATAGCCGTAACTCCACAAAAATATTTTTGTAAACTGATACATCATCCGTTCTGTATCTTCATCCGGAAGTTCTCTTCTTCTTCGCCTCAGCGCGTTCACCCTCTCCGTACTTTTCATAAAACGGCGTTCCTTCTTCGATAATCAGGCTGTATGCGGAGATATGTTCTGACCAAGTTCTGCCACTTTTTTTAATGTATCTTCCCATCCTCCCAATGTCTGAAATGGAATTCCTGACATCAGATCTACATTGATATTTTCAAATCCAGCTTCTCTTGCAAGCGTATAGGTATCCAGGAAGTCTTTATATGTATGAATTCTTCCGAGCATCTTTAATTCCTGATCATCCGTTGACTGTAATCCGATACTCAGACGATTAATCCTGACATTCCGATATGCCATCAATTTCAACTTATCTACTGTCCCCGGGTTCACTTCTACCGTGATCTCCGCGTCCGAATCAATTGAATGTAGCACGTATCGCATCGAAGATACTCCTCATCTGCTGAGTTTCTAATATGGACGGTGTACCGCCTCCTATAAAAATACTGCTTACATGGTACATACCGGCAAGATCATAATAAGAACGGATCTTCTGGCACAAGCCCATGACATACTCCTGTCTCGCTTCAGGTGTTGCAGGCGCAGACAGGAAATCACAGTACCGACATTTTTTACACAAAATGGAATATGGATATATAACTCTAATGGTCTCATTATTTATCATCCAGTTTCAGTACACTCATAAATGCCTTCTGCGGAATCTCCACATTTCCGATCTGACGCATACGTTTCTTACCTTCCTTCTGTTTCTCCAGAAGTTTTTTCTCTTACGGCTGATATCACCACCATAACATTTTGCCAGCACGTCTTTACGCATCGCACGAACTGTTTCACGCGCGATGATCTTACTTCCGATTGCTGCCTGGATTGGAATCTCGAATAACTGTCTCGGGATCTCTTCTTTGAGCTTCTCGCACATCTTTCTTCCGCGTTCGTATGCAGTATCTGCATGAATGATAAATGACAATGCATCGACTTCTTCTTTATTGATCAGGATATCCAGTTTGACAAGTTCTGACTTCACATAACCGGCCATCTCATAATCAAAAGAAGCATATCCTCTTGATCTTGATTTTAATGCATCAAAGAAATCATAAATGATTTCATTAAGCGGGAGCTGATAATGTAATACTGCACGTGTCTCTTCAATATACTCCATACCTTCATATACGCCTCGACGTTCCTGGCAGAGATCCATGATCGCACCAATGAACTCTGTGGTTACCATGATCTCCGCCTTCACCATAGGCTCTTCCATGTATTCGATCTCTGAAGGATCCGGAAGGTTCGATGGATTCGTAAGCTCTATCACATCTCCATTTGTCTTGTGTACTTTATAGATAACCCCCGGTGCAGTTGTTACAAGATCCAGGTTATACTCTCTCTCCAGAGCTCCTGGATGATCTCCAGATGAAGAAGTCCCAGGAAGCCGCAGCGGAAACCAAATCCCAAGTGCAATTGAAGTCTCAGGTTCGAACTGCAGTGATGCATCATTTAACTGTAATTTCTCCAACGCATCCCTGAGATCCGGGTATTTTGCGCCATCTGCCGGATATAATCCACAGTAAACCATTGGATTTACTTTCTTATATCCCGGAAGCGGTTCTGCACATGGATGTGCCGCATTGGTTACCGTATCACCCACGCGGGTATCCTTTACGTTCTTAAGACTTGCCGTAATATAGCCTACCATTCCGGCACTCAGTTCCTCACACGGAATAAACTGTCCGGCCCCAAAATAACCAACTTCTACTACTTCTGCCTTAGCTCCTGTCGCCATCATAAGGATCGGTGTTCCTTTTTTTTACAGTTCCTTCTTTGATTCTGCAAAATACGATAACACCTTTATACGCATCATATAAAGAATCAAAGATCAACGCCTGAAGCGGTGCTTTCGGATCTCCGGTTGGTGCCGGTATCTTTGCTACGATTTCTTCCAGCACCTGATCTACATTCAGTCCGGTCTTTGCAGAAATCTGCGGCGCATCCTCTGCCTCTATTCCGATCACATCCTCAATCTCTTCAATCACACGTTCCGGATCGGCACTTGGAAGATCGATCTTATTTAATACCGGTACTACATCCAGATCATGATCCAGCGCAAGGTATACATTGGCAAGCGTCTGTGCTTCTACCCCCTGTGCGGCATCCACTACCAGAATTGCCCCGTCACAAGCTGCAAGGCTTCGGGATACTTCATAGTTAAAGTCCACATGCCCCGGCGTATCGATCAGGTTAAAGATATACTCTTCTCCATCCTTTGCCTTATATACCGTTCTGACTGTCTGGGCTTTGATCGTGATTCCTCGTTCTCTTTCCAGCTCCATATTGTCTAACACCTGGGACTGCATCTCACGACTGGTAAGAAGTCCCGTCATCTCAATGATACGGTCCGCCAGTGTTGATTTACCATGGTCAATATGTGCTATAATACAAAAATTTCGAATATTACTCTGATCTATTCCTGACACTAATATCTTCTCCTTAATTAAATGTTTATCTTATCAATTCTATCATGCAGCACTGTATTTTACAATGAAAAGTTCCACACTCATCACATCATTCAGGCGTCCCGTCTTTACCATCTCTTCGGTATCTACAGCCTCTTCCAGAATGTTCCTTAACTCTTTCTTTTCAAATGTGCGGCATTGCTGCATATATTTTCCCGCCACAAACGGATGAAGTCCGACTGTCTTTGCGATTGATGATTTATCGTAGCGTTTCCCCACCAGATCTTTCACTTCCAAAAGCAGCTTAAACTGTCTCGTCAGAAGGTATAAGATACGCATCGGCGGTTCTTTTAATGCCAGAAGATCATAATAGTAATCAAGCGCTCTTTTTCTGGTTCTTCATTGCAACCGCTTCTACCATATCAAAAATCTTATTTGTAATCTGTGTTGTACAGATTGCTTCTATATCTGATATCTCAATCTCTTCTTTTCCCATACAGTAACAGAAGAGTTTTTCCAGTTCTTTTTCCAGATTCTCCATATCCGTTCCTGTTGTTGACAGAAGATATCTGGCCGTCTGTTCCTTGATCTTGTAGCCTTCTTTTTTTTACATTACCTGCAACCCAGTATAATAACGTCTTCTCATCCTGACGCGCCATCTCAACTACGCGTCCTTTACTCTTCACCGCTTTATACATCTTTCCTCGTTTGTCCGCCTCATTTTCCACGAACAAAAAGCATGCCGTATCCGGCATCGTCTTGATATAATCGGCCAGATCCGGTGTTGCATTTTTAAAAAATCCCGAATTTTCTACCACTATCAGACGACGCTTTGCAAAAAACGGCATTGTCTCGGCAAGATCTATGAGTTCACCCGGATTTATCCCTTTGCCTTCATAATATGCATAATTTACCGTATCCCCATCCGGAAATATTGCCTTGGTTATCCGGTCTCTGTATTGCTTTTTCAAATAAGCCTCTTCCCATACAGGAGATATACCGGCTTAAAATTTCCTGTTTTTATATCTTCATTTAAACTTTTCATCGGTGTTCTCCTATCTTTTCACCTCTTAAAAAGTATACTGAATTCTCCTTTTAAGTTCAACCGTTTCTCCCATGAATCCGCATACTTTTTTATTTACAGTTATTCCAAACGCACCGTTTTCCTGTGTAGAATATATTTTCGCGCCACTGTTTTCAAGTCTTTCCAAAGTATCTTTATGTGGATGTCCGTAACGATTCTTCCTTCCTGCCGAAATCCATGCATATCTTGGTTTTACATTTTCCAGAAATGCTTCCGTTGTAGAATTCTTTGATCCATGATGTGCAGTCTTTAATACCTCCCATGAAATCTTCTTTTCCTGTAGATAAGAGAGCGTATATGTCAGACTTTCTTCTCCTTCTTTTCCACGTCTCCTGTAAAAAGCATGTCAAATCCCTCGTATTCCAGATGTAGGATCATGGATGCTTCATTTCCGGGATTCATATTCTTTTCTTTTGGCCCCAGACAGGTGAATCTCAACTTTCCTTCTCTAATCTGCGTCCTGTTTTCCATTTCCCAGACCGTCGTTCCATTATCTTCTGCTACACTTATAAGCTCTTCTAACTTTTCATCCCGGTACGCTTCTCCTGTCACAACAAGATTCCGTATTTTTATCCCGACCTGCTGCCTTTTCAGCATTTCTTCAATTCCATTCATATGATCTATATCTCCATGAGATACGAACACATAATCAATACTTCCTATTCCTCTGTACTTTAAAAACGGTTCTATCCGATATTTCCCGACATTTTTATATCACTGCTGCCTCCATCGATCAGATAAGTCTTATGCTCCCGGTCCCTCCACACAGATACAGTCTCCCCCTGTCCTACATCCAGCATCGTAACCTCTGCTCCGGTTCTTACCCAGGGGCCCGATATCAATATCAGAAATCCAACCGTATAAAGCGTTATACTTATGATATATTTTTTCCAGTTTTTTTAAATTTTAATATCAAAATCACTGTCATAAGCACCAGATAATAGATAAAGATTCTTCTCTTATCCGGCCTTCCTGCCACCCATCTTGCCATCGGAAGCTTTATTGTAAAACGCAGCATTTATCATACACCCATAAGATACATCTGCAGATCCACAAAATCCATTTTCCGGGTATCCACCCGGCCATCTTTATAAATGACCCGATCATTCCACAGGTTAAAACTACCGACATCAGCGGAAGTATTATAAGATTCAGCAGTATACTATACACCGGAATCTCAAAAAAATTATATAAGATCACCGGCCACAATAAAACATTGATTCCCAGGCCTGCACACAGGCTCTTACACCGCATCTCATTTTCAAGCACCGGTATCACCGTACAAACTGCAAAAACAGCTCCAAACGACAACCAAAAGCCACCATCGTACAGATAAAGCGGATGGATCCCGACCGTTAGCACAGCTGAAGCCGCAAGTGCCGTCGGCATATCATAATGTCTACCGGTAATATCCGCACCTATCCGATATACGAACATCACCCACGCCCGGATCACCGACACGGTCATTCCGATCATCATCACATACAGACACAACAGAATCCCTCCCGTGATTCCACCTGCCTTGTATGAACCTGTCATTCTCCTTGCTATCCGGTATACTCCAAGTCCCGCAAACGATAGATGAAGTCCGGAAATCGCCAGGATATGTCCAATCCCGTTTACCTGATATAATTCTTTCATTTCCTGATCCATACCGCTTTTTTCACCAAGGAGTATTGCCGCAAGTGCTGAACCATCCCGTTCTCCCATCTCGCGTTGCAGCATTTTCTGCCAGTTCATCCGGAATTTTTCAAGTCTGTCTTTTAATTTGTTTCGTTTGTAATCCGTAATCTGTATATCATCCGATCGGACTTTCCCATGGATTCCCTGTTTTTGATAATAAAATTTCTGATCAAATTTCCCGGATTTCTGGCCTCTTCATAAAATGATACCTTTCCACACACTTTAAGCTGGTTTCCTATATGTAATTTTTGGCTGGAATTTGTATAAATGATAATTTTCGATTCTTGAAATTTTTTGAGTTTGAATAAATAGAATTTTCTTTCGGATAGATCATCCGGCAGTTCTCTTTTTGCTCTTGCCTGTATATTTTGCCGCAAATGGTAATATTATCACCTTCTGCGGCATATCGTTCAATCGGGGAAGGACGAAGTTCTTTTTATGAACCGCTCTCTTCCCCACACAACCATAGAAGCAATGATGCATAGAACCATCAGACACACACTAAGAAGCGGTCTGTTTTTCACATGCTACTCTCCTTCCACAATATTGGGATTTCTGGAAAGAGGTTTTTCCAAATTTATCTTTCCCATATAAGTAATATCTGTTTTTCCGTCAATCAGGATCTGTACTCTGCTGATCGCACTTCCATCTACAATAGAATTCACAATTGCATATACCGGAACTTCCGGATTCATTACATTCGTCGTATCAAGGAATCCAGCGTCCAGATTCACGTAACAGATATGATCTTTTACCGATACACTAAGTACTTTTGTTCCTTCTGGGAGCACTGCTGATTCATTATCCGAATCCGGTCCCTTGGTCAGCTGTTCGACCAGTGCTTTTTCTCTGGACACACTGCTACTGTATCTGACATTTACCTTTTCTTTTACAAGACGGGTGCCCTTTTTATTTCCATAATATAAAAGAAATGTCTCATTCTGATAAGCATGCAGACTGGATCCCGTATTCTGTACAAAATCCGATGGCTGCATATATCCTATCTCCTGGCCGTTCTGATCCTCCAGCGGCTCTCCTTCTATCGTAAACAATACAGTATCTACTCCATCTATCTGTCCAAGCGACTGTACCACCGATGCCCGCAGTACAATTTCTTCCGTTACACTCAGTTTTTGATATGCACGATTAAAATCCACTGTCAGATTTTTGGAATGAAGCGACCAGTTCTTTATCTTTACACCTTTCACAAAGGCACTGCGATAATTAATATTATCTGTATTTTTCTGGACTTTCCCTAACACATAATTAATCTGCGCTTTTTTTGTCTTTCCTTTGATTCTTGTGCCCTTCTCAACCAGTGAAACTCCCTCTGAGTCTGTATAGTAAATCCTGGTGCCGCTAACCTTGTCCTCTTTTTTACATCCTGATACTGCTATGATGCAAACAGCTATAAGCAGCAGGATCTTGTAAATTTTTTTCATTTTCATCTTAATCTCCTTCTGCCTAAGATACATAGTTTAACGGAATTCTTACCGTAAAAGTAGTTCCTTCCGATGGCTGACTGAATACTTTGATCGCCCCTCTGTGCATAACCACTGCACTTCTTGCGATTGCCAGACCAAGTCCTGTTCCGCCAATTTCTCTTGAATGGGACTTGTCCACCCGGTAGAATCTCTCAAATATATGTTCCTGTGCTGCAGCAGGTATAGCGATTCCCGAATCCTCCACCTCAATATAGCAGTTTTTGTGATCCGCATTTAAAGATACATGCACCCATCCATTTTCCTTATTATACTTGATGGCATTCTCCACCAGATTCGATATTGCCAGAGAGATCTTCATCTCATCTACCTCTGTCGTCACCGGACGAAAACTTTCATAGACCAGTTCGATATTTCTTGTAGCCGCAATCGGACGCAGTCTCTTTAATATCTTTTCTATCAGTTCGTTCATATTTTCTGACTTTATATTCATTGTATTCGCGGTCTTGTCCATCTTGACCAGCGAAAGCAGGTCATTAATAATCTTATTTTTCTCTCGATTTCTTCCGACATGTCCCCCATAAATTCTTTATAGAGTTCTACCGGTGCATCTTCCTGCAAAAGCAGCGAATCCGCCAGTACTTTCATGGATGTCAGCGGTGTCTTTAACTCATGTGACACATTCGATACGAATTCATTTCTCGAGTCATCCAGAGTCTTCATGCGTCCCGACATCTTATTGAACGCTTCCGATAATTCCATTGTCTCTGTGTACGTATTCTCATGAAGGTAATCATCGTCATAGCCTTCTGTAACCGCAGAAATGGATTCTGTAATGCGTTTAAAAGGTTTTAACATAGCCATTCCCGAAAGCACAGCAATCATAAGGATAACCAGGATCGATGCAAGTGCTGCCACATCTGCTTTGTTTCTTAAAATCTCCAGACTGTCCAGGACAGAATCTGTCGGTGCACTGACAAGCAATACTCCTACAATCAAATCATCTTTTTCCTAAAATCGGCGCTGTCACTTCTATATATCTGTTTTTTTCTTATTATACTCGCTGGTTCCTTTTTCTTTGAAACATCGGATCACATTACCCGATACGATAGTTTTTCCTTCATCCATTTCATATGTATCTTCCTGGATCTTAAAATTACCATCGATTACCATTACCCGGCCGCTGTAGATATTAGATAGCTGAACCAGTTCTGTTCTGATCGTCTCTGACGTATCTCCCGTAAGATAGCCCGAACTGCTCAGCTGATTACTGAGAATGGTACATTGATTCTGTATCTCAGCAGTTCGTACCTCCACTGCTCTTTTCTCATAGCTGGTCAGGAACACCCCTCTCATAATCAATACCGGAACAATCCCTGCCAGTGCCACCAGCAGGATGATCCGAATTTCATGCTCCTGAATATATTCTTTTTAAAATATTTTTTAACCCCTGAAATAATAACCCACTCCCCATTTCGTATAGACATATTTTGGATCGCTTGGATTCGTTTCAATCTTCTCACGCAGTCTCCGGATATGTACATCCACAGTTCTTGCATCTCCCGGATACTCATATCCCCATACGATATTCAACAGATTCTCTCTGCTGTAGACTTTACCTGGATTCATGGCAAGCAATTCCAGAAGATCGAATTCTTTTTGCTGTCAGATTGATTTCCTTTTCTCCGATGATCACGCGTCTGCTTTCGCAGTCAATCTTCATCTCGCCTTTACGATCACTTTTTCATTTTCCTGATTTTTATCGCGCTTGCTGACACGGCGCATAATGGCTTTGATCCTTGCCTTCACTTCCAGAATATTGAATGGCTTTGTTATGTAATCATCTGCTCCATAATCCAGTCCCAGGATCTTATCCATATCGTCGCCTTTTGCTGTAAGCATAATGATCGGAACATCCGAATATTCCCGGATCTGCTGACACACTTCAAAACCGTCATATTTCGGAAGCATGACATCCAGAAGAATGATATCATATGCATTCTCCTTTGCCAGTTTCAGTGCCTCTTCTCCGTCATAAGCACAGTCCACATCATATCCATCCTGCTCCAGACTAAACCGGATTCCTTTTACTATCAGTTTTTCATCATCCACAACCAATACTCGTCTGCTCATGTTCCTACTCCCTTGTCAGATCTTAATTTGATCTTTTACTTTCTGAAATACACCGTCTTTAATACCTTCCACTTCCATCAGATCTTCTATCTTCTGAAACTTTCCATGCTCATCTCTGTAACGAATGATCGCGTCAGCCTTCGCCTCTCCGATTCCGGATAGTGTCATCAATTCGTCCTTCCCGGCCGTATTAATATCCACCTTGCCATCTGCCGTACTTCCGGCATCTGTGCTTTTGTTGCATCTGTCTTTTCATTATCCGCATTCTGTACGAAAGTACCGTTGTTCTCTGTTCCGGCTTTTGCCTCTTCTTTCGTCGGAACATATATTCTGGAACCATCTTCAATCTTTTCTGCCTGATTCAGAGCCTCACCTGCTGCCTCATCCGTAAAGCCTCCAGCCATCTGAATAGCTTCATACAAACGACTTTCCGATGTCAGTTCATACACTCCTGGAGACTTCACTTCCCCGCATACATGTGCATAACAGATCTGTAGTTTTTCCTGCTTAAGGCCATCTTTTTCTGTCATATTATCATCCGTTCCCGCTTCTGATCCTTCAGCCTCTTTTGCAGTATTTCCATCTGCTTTTTCCACATCCGGTTCACGCCCGTCCAACGAAATAAGTTCCGTCTGTTCCTGTGATTTTCGGTCTCTGCATCCGGTCAGATTCACGACACATATCATACTCAGTATTATGGTAAAGATCAGCAATATACGGCATATTTCCTTCTGTATTTTTCTCTGTTCTGTTATTCTGTTCTGTCTTTTTTTCCCTATGCATAACTTCTCCTTTACAGCCTGTCGAAAACTGTAAATCCCCGCATATGCCTAGTGAAATAATTGTACTATTTCCACTGAAAAATTGCAACACCAATCAGGGCAATGGACATTCCAATAATTTTACGGATTTCCAGTGGTTCTTTGTCTACTCCGAACAATCCGAGAAGTTCTATTACGTACGCTACGATCAACTGCGAGATTACAATCAGAAGCGCTGCCTTCGCCGGTCCCAGTGCCTCCATACTCTTGATCACGGTCCATGTGATACCTGCACCGATCACTCCTCCGAGGAGTACATATTTGGGCTCTACCTTCCACAAATTCCCGATAGAATCCCGCCCGTCGATCAGCCATGCCGCTGCACACAGCAGAAATGCACTAAACTGCACCCATCCATTACGCACCCACATCCCCGTTGTCTTCGTCACCTGCGTATTAAATACTCCCTGTACACTCATAAGCGCTCCCGACAAAAGCGCAATCAAAAACCAGTCATCTCCATACCTCCTGCTTATGCAGATAATATGTCCCATGACTGGTTTTTATGCCGTTAATTTCAAAAAATATTACAGTACCTTCTTTAAAATCCGGATCATCTCATCCACATGCTCTTTTTCAATAATAAGAGGTGGTACAAAACGGATCACATCGTTTCCGGCTCCGATGATCAGAAGTCCTTCTTTTTAAGGCCTCTTTCGTAATCTCGGATAATGGCTTTGTCACCTGTATTCCCTGCATCAGTCCTTTTTCCTTTAACGGCCTTTACGCAGTCACATTCTGACTTCAGTTCTTCTAGTTTTTCTGTCAGATATGCACCGAGTTCCTGCACATGTGCCACAAGATTCTTTTTTTCAAAAATCTCGATCGTCTTACTTACAGCTGTACATGCCAGAGGATTTCCGCCGTAAGTAGTTCCGTGATCACCTGGCTCCAGTGAATACTTCGCGATCTCTTCTGTCATTGCAAACGCTCCTACCGGAATTCCGCTTCCGATTGCTTTTGCCATAGACATAATATCAGGTCTGATACCATAAGACTGCCATGTGAACATGGAACCGGTTCTTCCCATACCACACTGCACTTCGTCACAAATCATCAGAATTCCTTCTTCATCGCAAAGTTTGCGGATCCCTTTCATAAATTCCTCTGTAGCCAGATTGATGCCGCCTTCTCCTTGAAGCGGCTCCAGGATAATCGCACATGTTTTGTCTGTTACCAGTGCTTTTACACTGTCCAGATCATTATATTCTGCAAATGACACTCCCGGTACAAGTGGCTCAAACGGTGCACGATATGGATCATGACCTGTTACCGATAACGCTCCAAAGCTTCTTCCATGAAAAGATTCCTTCATAGCAATGAATTCATAACGGCCGGTTCCTTTTTGTATGCATATTTTCTTGCCGCTTTTAAAGTTCCTTCTACCGCTTCTCCGCCACTGTTGGTAAAGAAAATCCGATCCATTCCGGTAATACGTTTCAGATCTTCTGCTGCTTTTCCACATACAGTATTGTAATACAAATTAGATGTGTGAAAAAGCTTGTCAATCTGTGCTTTTAATGCTTCATTCAACTCCTGATTGCCGTATCCCAACGAAGACACCGCATATCCGGCTGCAAAATCCAGATATTTCTTTCCTTCTGTATCATACAGATATGCACCTTCACCGTGATCTAACACAACCGGGAACTGGTTATAAGTATGTAACAAAGCTTCGTTTGTTTCTTTCATATATTCATTCATATATTCATTCATAGCTTATTCTCCGTGATAATATCTTTCTTCTACATCATTTTTGATTGCTGTTCCAATTCCCTTATTCGTAAAGATTTCCAGGAGCAGACAGTGCGGAATCCGTCCATCCATAATATGGACTCTGGATACACCGTTTTCGATTGCATCAATACAGTTCTGGATCTTCGGAAGCATACCTCCACCGATATATCCTTCCTCCATCAGTTTCTTCCCTTCGGAAACATTTAACTCTGAAATCAATGTAGACGGGTCATTCGGATCTTTGTATACACCTTCAATATCTGTTAAGAATGCAAGTTTCTCTGCATTGATCGCTTTCGCGATTGCACATGCCGCATCATCCGCATTAATGTTATAAGTATTGTATTCATCATCCAGACCGATCGGTGCAATAATCGGAAGGAAATCTTTTTTCCAGAAGATCATAGATGATATCCGCATTCACTTTTGTGACATCACCGACAAATCCGATATCTTCACCGTCTGCCAGTTTCTTATCCACTTTCAGAAGGCCGCCGTCTTTTCCACTGATACCAATGGCTCTTTACACCGAGCTGTTCCACTAACTGGACAAGACTTTTGTTAACTTTACCAAGAACCATCTCTGCGAGTTCCATCGTCTCTGCATCCGTCACACGAAGTCCATTGATAAAATGTGGTTCCATGCCGACTTTTCCAACCCATTTGCTGATCTCCTTGCCACCGCCATGAACGATGATCGGTTTGAATCCAACTAATTTGAGAAGGGTTACATCCTGAATGACTCTTGCTTTTAACTCTTCGTCTACCATGGCACTTCCACCATATTTTACTACAATAATCTTACGGTTAAAACGCTGGATATATGGAAGCGCCTCAATCAGTACTTCTGCTTTGTCCAGGTATTTCTGCATTGCTTTTTCCATCTTTTGATCTCCTGTCTTTTCATTTCTGTCTGTTTGCTGCATCTGTATACTTTAATCTTTGCATTCTGAATTAGCTTCTGTAATCTGCATTAATCTCAATATATCCGTGAGTCAGGTCACATCCCCATGCTGTTGCTGTCTTATCTCCCATCTTCACATCTGCAATTGCTGTAACTTCCGGCTCAGACAGAATTTTAGTTGCCTCTGCTTCGCTGTAATCTACAGCCGTACCATTTTCAATGATCTGGATTTTTCCGGCTTTACTCTCAAAGAACAGGTCAACTTTTTCAGGATCGAACTGTGCACCGGAATATCCCATTGCGCAGAGAATTCTTCCCCAGTTTGCATCATGTCCTGCAATCGCTGTCTTTGTAAGATTAGAGCATACGATAGATTTTGCAAGTGTCTTTGCCTGTTCTACGCTCTCACAGCCAACTGCCTTGACTTCGAATAATGCGGTTGCACCCTCTCCGTCTCCTGCAATCTTCTTTTGCAAGATATTCGTTGATCGTATGTAATGCTTCTGCAAAATTTTTATAATCTTCTGTTCCATATGTGATCTCCGGGTTCTCTGCCAGACCATTTGCCAGCAATACAACGGAATCATTCGTAGAAGTATCTCCGTCTACAGAAATCATGTTGTAGGTATCTCCGACATCTTCGCTTAATGCTTTCTGAAGTGCATCCTTTGTGATCACTGCATCTGTTGTAATAAATGCAAGCATCGTACACATATTCGGATGGATCATTCCGGATCCTTTTGCCATACCTCCGATAGTTACTGTCTTGCCGCCGACTTCGATTGTAACAGCCAGTTCCTTCGGAAATGTATCGGTTGTCATAATTGCTTTAGCTGCTTCTGTTCCATTTTCAAGTGTATCATTCTTCTTTCCTGCCAGCGCTTCGATTCCAGCTGTCAGTTTGTCGATCGGGATCTGTTTTCCGATAACACCGGTAGAACCGATGAGAACACCGTCTGCGGAAATGTTCAGTGCTTTCGCTGCTGCATCTGCTGTATCTTTACAGTATCCAAATCCTTCTGCTCCGGTGCAGGCATTGGCGATTCCTGAGTTTACAACGACTGCCTGTGCTTTTGCCCCGCTTTTACAACTTGCTGATCCCATTTTACAGGAGCTGCTTTTACTACATTGGTAGTAAATGTTCCTGCTGCCACGCATGGAACCTGGCTGTATACCAGTGCCATATCCGTTCTGTCTTTATACTTAATTCCTGCTGCTGTACTTGCTGCTTCAAATCCTTTTGCTGCGGTTACTCCGCCTTTTACCTGTTTCATCTGTTCTTCCACCTTTCTTAATTCTCTCATTTTATATTACCGGCTGTTCATTAGTCTCAATTCTCTGTTTTATCTGCCGGTTCTTTTTATATGCTCTTTTATTTTATCTTCCTAATCTGCTTACTGGATAAACGCCGTGATATTTGCTTCATTTAATGTAAAGTCGTAATAATTAAGATCTTCTCTCTTCGTCCATGCAATTTCGTTCCAAAATGCATTGCCAATATCGTTCTGTGTAAATGCGATCAGAGATACTTTGTTAATGCCTTCTTTTTTCAGCGCTTCCATGGTAAATACTACCATAGCCTTCCCGATTCCCTTCATCCTGTGATTTACATCTACACACACATGATACAGACAGCCTCGTCTTCCATCATGCCCACAGAGAATCGCTCCGACGATTTTTCCGTCTTCTTCGGCAACTACGCTTGTCGTAGGATTTCTTTTTAAAAGCGTTCTACGCCCTCTTTCGAATCATCCACACTTCGTATTCCGAATCCCTTGATGCTCATCCAAAGCGCGTGCACCTGGTCGAAATCTTCAATTGTCATTACTCTTATATTCATATGTATTATTTTTCTCCTCTGCCTGTATTTTCAGATGAACTTAGGATAATGCTCCCTTACGTTTCATCTCATCTGCATCCTTTTTCCGAAAATTTATGGGAACATTGGCACCAGTTCCAGACCTTCTGTCTCCGAAGTCCGAACATCAGGTTCATATTCTGTACTGCCTGTCCTGCCGCACCTTTTACCAGGTTGTCAATGGCTCCCATCATGATGATACGGTTGGTTCTTGGATCGATCTTGAAATTGATATCTACATAATTACTTCCTTCTACCCATTTTGTCTCCGGGCATACATCCTTTTCCAGAACACGGACGAATTTCTCATCTTTATAATATTTATCATAGATTGCTTTGACTTCTTCGTAGGTCACATCTTTTTTTCAATGTTGCATATTCGGTTGCCAGAATTCCTCTGTTCATCGGAACCAGATGTGGCGTAGAAGTTGATCAGCACTTTCTCTCCTGATGCATACCCGAGTTGTTCCTCGATCTCAGGTGTATGTCTGTGAGTAGCAACACCGTACGCTTTCATATTCTCATTTACTTCACAGAAAAGATTGGCAACCTTCGCTCCACGTCCTGCTCCTGAAGTACCGGACTTCGCATCCACGATCAGGGTATTCATATCAATGATTCCTTCTTTTGCCAGCGGATAAGCAGTCAGGATCGAACAGGTTGTATAGCATCCAGGATTGGCTACCAGTCTTGCTTTCTTCACATCTTCTCTGTTGATCTCGCAGAGTCCGTATACTGCTTCTTCGATATACTGTGGGCTCTTATGTTCAATTCCATACCATTTTCATAAGTAGCAACGTCTTTGATACGAAAGTCTGCACTTAAGTCGATGATCTTTGTCTCACTTAAAATCTTGTCATTCATCATCGATGCGCAGAATCCCTGAGGGGTTGCGGTAAAGATCACATATACCTGCTTCGCCAGTTCTTCCAGATTATCATCCAGACATTTCGCATCTACGATCTGGAACATATTCTGATATACATCTGCATATTTCTTATCTATATAGCTTCTGGAACCGTACCATACAATCTCAGCATCTTTATGTCCGGCGAGAATTCTTACCAGTTCTCCCCCGGCATATCCAGTTGCTCCAATAATTCCAACTTTAATCATCTATATAACACCCTTTCCGATATTGAATTTTTATAAATTATCGTACGTTTTATAGTACCCCAATTTCCTGTAATTGTCTAGTTTGGTCGGATTGTTTTTTCAAAATCCATTTATTTACTTTTGTGTGGTAAAAGAGGAACTTGCATAATTATACATCTACTATGCGTCAGCTGAAATTACCATTAGAAATCGAAAAATTGATCGATATTTCCGATCCGGTATACACTTTTTGTGAGGTTATGGATCACATTGACCTATCCAGATATTTTGTAGAGAAAGGCTATAAAACAGGTCGCCCAAGATGTGATGCTCAAAAACTCCTTAAAGTAATACTTTTTGCCTTTATGGAAAATGGCATCTGCTCCTTACGAGAAATAGAAAAGCTCTGCCGTAATGACATTCGTTACATGTATCTTCTTGATGGCATGAAAACTCCTTCTTTTGCTACATTTGGAAACTTAATCCGAAACGAACTAACCGATTCTATCGAGCAGATATTTGAAGACATTAATTCATATATTTTTGCCAAAGATCACGTGGATCTGCAGCATACATACATTGACGGGACAAAAATTGAGGCAAATGCCAATCGATATACCTGGGTATGGAAAAAATCGTGTGTGAAAAACCGGCAGAAAGTCTTTGACAAGATTTCACTCTTGATTGATGCTATGAATCTGGAAGTACTTGGATATCTCGGAATAAAATTTGAAAAGCGTGAAGCGTACGCGGTTGACTATGTCTCTGAATTACTTACAATGTACAAAGAAACAACTGGACTGGATGAAACTTCTTTCGTTTCCGGACGTGGTCATAGAAAAAGCATTCAACAAAAACAATACGAAGAATTGCATGAATATCTGGAACGTTTGAAATCCTATGCATATCACATCGAGACCTGTGGAGAAGAAAGAAACAGTTATTCCAAAACAGATCATGATGCAACTTTCATGCGTTTAAAGCGTGATTACATGGGAAACGATCAGCTACTTCCGGCATACAACCTACAGGCAGCCATCTGTGATGAATACATAGCTGTAATCGACGTAAAACCATATGCATCCGATATGGAATGCTTTGTGCCTTTGATGGAAAAATTCAATCGCACATATGGTCACTATCCGAAATATCCGGTTGCTGATGCCGGATACGGTTCTTACAATAATTATCTTTATTGTGAAGAACACGGCATGGAAAAATACATGAAATTTACCATGTACAAAAAAAGAAACGACGGACAAAAAGTATCATGAGAATCCGTATCGTGCTGTAAACTTTGCAAAAGATGCAGATGGAAATCTCTTATGCCCAAACGGTCGAAAATTCCTCTTCAAGAGAACACAGCATGTGAAATATAATAAATATGGAAGAACGGAAGAATTATACGAATGTGAATCTTGTGAAGGGTGTCAGCATAAACAAGAATGTTGTCCGAGAGCACACAAAAACCTAACGATCCGAATGAATCAGGAATTAACTGCTATCCATCAGGAAGTGCTGCAAAATCTTGAATCCATACATGGTGCTCTCTTGAGAATGAACCGAAGTATTCAATCGGAGGGAACTTTTGGTGTATTAAAGTGGGATAAAGCGTATAAAAGATTATTGCGAAGAGGCGAGAAAAATGTAATTCTCGAGCTTACACTGATTTCATGTGGATTCAATCTTTATAAATATCACAACAAAAAGCAACGACAGACGAAAGTTGCATAAAACTTAAGCGGGCGTGATTAGCCGAGCTTTATTAAATGCACCATTTTTTATACCCAAAGATGCAGACTTGCTTAGAAATAGAAAAGTTAATACAAAGAAACGCCAAAACCGACATTTGCCGGAATTGGCGTTTCTTATATTAGGGACTTATTTTCTTTTTCTATTCACCTCAAACCATTCTTTCCAAACTGCAATTGATAACAGAATCATAAATGTAACTTCTACGCTGATTGCCATGGACAGATTCGGAATGCGTAAGATGATCCACACCGGCAGTATCTGCCACAGTATTGCCTTTACAACACCGGAATAACCAGATTTTTTCTTCGCATGCTATACAATGTTGCCGCATATGCAGGAACAATCAGATATAAAAATGGACGCAGAGGTAATACCCGGCCAAATAAAAACAGGATCCCGTAAGCAGCTCCATTGATATATACTGCACCCATGAACAGGCTCAGTCCCATAACCACGATCCAGCCTCCGGTTAACAACTTGCCATACTTTCCTATTCTGCTGTAATCAAAATAACAGATTCCTATCATACAAGCCAGACCAATGATCGTCCACATAACACTTTTCAGATAGTTGATATTACCACCAATTCCCGATGCGATCCATTCTACATCTCCCGGATTATTTCCTGCATCTGCCAGGATGCTTGTTCTTATGAGATACATTAGTACAATTCCTGCCAGATTCAAAATCGCGATCAGTCCGATCATCTTCCAGGCCATCTTCGGTCGATGGATACGGTCCATTTCAACACCAACCTCTACCGGATCACCCATTTCCAGAACTGCCGCTTCTTCTGCTTCTTCGGCATTCATTCCTGCTTTCATATAATCACTTTTCTGATCTTCGATGTGTCCTTCCAGTTCTTTTGTTACCAGCGGAAGTGCCCGCTTACACCGGATCTGTTCTGTTACCGTCTGTATATATTTTTTTTATCCAAAGCACACACCACCCATCACATCCAGAACCGCTTTTTTGAATACTCTTTCCATTCTTCTGACTTCTTTTTTAATTCTTTTTTTCCGGATCTTGTAATATGATAATATTTTCGGATCTTTCCGACTGCTTCTTTCTCATAAGACTCTACGAATCCTTTTTCTTCCAGACCATGCAAAAGCGGATACAAAGTTCCTGCTTTTAACTCAAATACATTCTTTGATTTTCCCCGGAGGGTATCGATCATTTCATATCCGTACATGTCCTTTTCTTCTAATAATTTTAACACCAGCATCGTAGTACTTCCTGATACCAGACTTTTGTCTACTGCCATCTTCTCTTACCTCCTTTTTATAATCCAGTATGTAGATTATCTACATACTATATCGTTCGTTCTATATATTATATCGGCAATCTACACAAGTCAAGATTTTTATTATTTTTTTTACAAATTTCCTTACGAATGCATTGCAACAAAAAAATTCCGTGTCCTACTCAGCTATCAACTGAATAAAACACAGAATTTCTTATACTATTCTTGCTTTATACTGTTTTTTCTGTCAGCTCTTGCCGTCCTTCCGTTTCGGATGTCAGCCAGTTCACAACCGAACTTGTTCTAAGCTTCTTCAATAATATGTCTTGCTACATACACCCCACTTGCAGATGCATGCGAAAGTGAATGTGTCACACCACTTCCATCTCCGATCACATACAGTCCTTTATGACAACTTTCCAGATTTTCATCAATATCTACTTCCATGTTGTAGAATTTAACCTCCACACCATACAGAAGTGTATCATCATTAGCTGTTCCCGGTGCAACTTTATCCAGCGCATAGATCATCTCAACAATACCATCCAGGATTCGTTTTGGAAGTACAAGACTTAAATCTCCCGGTGTTGCTGATAAAGTCGGTGTTACCAGGCCCTCTTCGATACGTTTCTCTGTACTTCTTCTTCCACGTACCAGATCACCAAAACGCTGTACGATAACACCTCCGCCAAGCATATTGGAAAGTCTTGCGATACTTTCTCCATATCCGTTACTGTCTTTGAACGGCTCTGAGAAATGCTTTGCAACCAGAAGGGCAAAGTTTGTATTATCAGTCTTTTTCTCGTTTCCTTCATAGCTGTGTCCGTTTACGGTGATGATTCCGTTGGTATTTTCGTTTACTACGATTCCGTTCGGGTTCATGCAGAATGTACGAACGTTATCTTCGAATTTTTCTGTTCGATATACGATTTTGCTTTCGTAAAGTTCATCTGTCAGATGTGAGAATATAACAGCCGGAAGCTCTACTCGAACACCGATATCTACACGGTTGGATTTTGTAGGGATTTCCAGATCCTTACACACCGGCTCCATCCATTTACTTCCGCTTCGTCCTACAGATACAATACATTTTTCACATTCATAACTGCCTTTTTCACATACAACTTTGTAGCCATTTTCAATCTTTTTCAATTGTGTCTACCGGTGTATCAAAATAGAAATCCATATGGTCTTTCATCTGATTATACAGATTCTGAAGTACCACATAGTTGATATCTGTTCCCAGATGACGGACGGAAGCATCCAGAAGTTTTAGCTTATTCTGCATACAAAGCTTTTTGAATTTGGTTCCTGCCGTAGAATAGAGCTTTGTTCCTTCTCCACCGTTCTCCATGTTGATCTGATCCACATATTTCATCAGTTCTACTGCCTGTTTCTTTCCGATATACTCGAACAGCGTTCCACCGAAATCATTTGTGATGTTATATTTTCCATCAGAAAATGCTCCGGCTCCTCAAATCCGCACATGATCGAGCAGCGCTTACAATTGATACAGCTCTTGATCTTATCTCCGTCAATTGGACATTTTCTCTTTTCAAGCGGATAGCCTTCTTCAAATACAGCAATCTTACATTCCGGTTTCTTTTCATCAGCTCATATGCCGCAAAAGATTCCTCCGGGACCTGCTCCAATAATAATTACATCATATTTCATACGTATCTTTCTCCTTTTATATATAAAAATATTATTTCGAAATTTTTCTTGCGCTGATATTTTCTTGATTTATTTTTGCGCAAATTGCCGGATATATTCTACGTTGTCGTCATGGATTCGTCAAGCATTTTTCGCAAGATCTTTCATCATTTCTTAATTATGTTTTCTAATCGAATTATGTAAACTTATCTAATCCCTTTTAATTTTCCATTTATTATATTCAAATATTCATCATACACTTCTCCTTTATTTTATGCATATTTTTGCATATTTTTAATTATTTTCACTTTTTATCATTTTTCCTTGCATAATTATAAAATCAGGTGTATAGTATTCCTTGCAGTCAAAAAAATGTTCTTTATAAAAGAAAGACTTGACTTTTAAGACTGCATACGAGAAGATTATTTTAAATCGATTGATAAAACTATATTTCATGTAGGAGGATATATAAGATGAAAGAAAAAAGTTGTATTAGCGTACTCAGGTGGTCTTGACACCACAGCAATTATCCCATGGCTGAAAGAAACATTTGATTATGAAGTTATCTGCTGCTGCGTAAACTGCGGACAGGGTAACGAATTGGATGGACTGGATGAAAGAGCCAAACTTTCCGGAGCTTCCAAATTATATATTGAAGATATTGTTGATGATTTTGCCGACAATTACATCGTACCTTGCGTTCAGGCACATGCCGTATACGAAGATGAATATCTTCTGGGAACTTCTATGGCTCGTCCTGCAATTGCAAAACGTCTGGTAGAGATTGCACGTAAAGAGAACGCTGTTGCTATCTGCCACGGTGCTACTGGTAAAGGTAATGACCAGATCCGTTTTGAACTTGGTATCACAGCACTTGCTCCGGATATCAAGATCATCGCTCCTTGAGAATGACAGATCTCTGGAAGATGGAATCCCGTGAAGACGAGATTGCTTACTGTAAAGCACATGGTATCGACCTTCCATTTGATGCACAGCCACAGCTACAGCCGCGATCGTAACTTATGGCACATCAGCCATGAAGGTCTTGAACTTGAAGATCCTTCCAACGAGCCAAACTACGATGACCTTCTTGTAATGTCAACAACTCCGGAAAAGCTCCGGACAAAGCCGAATATGTTACAATGACATTTGAAAAGGGTATTCCAAAGAGTATCAACGGCGAAGAGATGAAGGTATCTGATATCATCCGCAAATTGAATGAACTTGGCGGAAAACATGGTATCGGTATCATTGACATTGTTGAAAACCGTGTTGTAGGTATGAAATCCCGTGGTGTATATGAGACACCTGGTGGAACAATCCTGTATGCTGCACACCAGCAGTTAGAGGAACTGATCCTTGACCGTGCTACAGCAGAAGTAAAGAAAGAAATGTCTGACAAGCTTGCTCAGCTCGTATACGAAGGAAAATGGTTCACTCCGCTTCGTGAGGCAATCCAGGCTTTCGTTGAAAGCACACAGGAATATGTAACTGGTGAAGTCAAATTCAAACTTTACAAAGGAACCATCACAAAAGCAGGAACAACTTCTCCATATTCTCTGTACAGTGAATCACTTGCAAGCTTTACAACAGGTGATCTCTATGATCATCATGATGCAAGCGGATTCATCAACCTGTTCGGACTTCCTCTGAAAGTTCGTGCAATGAAGCTGCAGAATGTAAATAAAAATCAAAAATAAATACATACTATGCGATTGAATAAAGCAGGGGCTGATAACCGTCCCTGCTTTATATTTAAATACTTTTCAAAACTCTCATCGCATTCCGATACCAGATCTTATCAAGCTGTGACTCCTTTACTCCTTTTTGCTTCAATATTTCCCACAGCTTCTCCATCTCATCCGGATGTCCAATTTCCATTACTTCCATCTCCCCGAAACCGTCAAAATCAGTTCCAATTGCCGGGAAATCACTGCCCCCTTTATTTAACATATGTAATATATGAGCTGTCATATCCTCAATCCTGGATTCTTTCTCTCTTCCAAGGAACGGACCATACAGATTAAGTCCCGCAATACCACCTGCATCTGCAAGCTGCCAGATCATCTCATCTGTCAGATTTCTCGGATGCTTTGCAATCTCCCTGCAATTAGAATGAGACGCAATCACCGTTCCTTTTGCGATTGCCATTATATCCCGGAATGTTCCATCCGATGCATGGGATACATCTATGATCATTCCCAGTTCTCCCATTCTTTCTATCACTTCTTTTCCAAAGGTTTTAACCCCTTCCACATTACAGATTTCTTTCTGCTGTTTGGATATCCGATGCAGTTTTCATAATTCCATACCGGTGTCATAAGCCTGATCCCATGTTGATACAGCTCTTCCAGCCGCTCCATATGACCGTTTAAAATTCCCCTTCTTCCACAGTCATAATCGCAGAGATCCGTCCTGCGAAATCATTCCCTGTCTACATCATTCCACGAATATGCCAGTGCCAGATCTTCACTGTACCTCTCCTGCTGCTGCCTTAAATATCGCACCATATCCTGTACATGAACGAATGCCGCATCATATCCTCCTTTCTTCTTATAATCAGCCGCCTTCGTAAAACAGGCAAAAAGCTGCACGACGGTTCCCGCTTTTTTCATAGATGGAATATTGATATGGCAATCATTCTTCATCAAATCTCCTGGCCATCCAAATCGATCAATTTCCACAAAGTATCACAGTGCATATCAATCATTCTCATGTTGTTTTTATCCCCTTTTGTTTATTCGTTTTATTACACAAATCACATTATGTAAATCATCTGTTATCAGTATACGACATTTTCCATAGTTTTTGTCGCTTTAACTGATAGTTTTTTCTATACATTTCCATATATATAATCTGCGTCTATTGCACATACTGTATATGTCATATCTACAGAACTTGCCGCTCGCAGCTTCTTTCAAACGCCCGGCGCTGCAAAGAACCTGCCACTGACAGTTCTTCACAGATATATAATAATAAAAAGGAGGAACGTGTACTATGTCAGAAATTTCAATACTTGATCTTCAGAACCTGCGTCATTTAATTGGCGGATTTGAAACCAGCCAGTGCAAAATGCAGGACTATGCCTCAGAAGCCAAAGATCCTGAAATCCGCAAGCTGTTTCAGGATGCTGCAGACAGTGCTATGAAGAACCGACAGGATCTGATGAAATTTTTATAGGAGGAACTATCTATGCTGGATGAAAAACGATGGTAAGCGATGCCCTTGCCGGTGATCAGGATCTTATTGTCTGCAAGGATTGCTCGCGCAATGGTCAGAAGCTGTTTCTGTCCCTGTGATACATTGCTTGCATCCTCGTTTAATTCCATCTGGTAACCACCCGGCAGCGTCTTGATGAAATGATCTGCTCTCGCTGCCTTCGCTGCCGTGATCACTTCCTCATCCGTTGCGTCCAGTCGGCCGTACCGGATATTTTCCATGATTGTTCCCTTGAACAGCCAGGTATCCTGCAATACCATTCCGAATGCATCACGCAGTTCCCTGCGGTTGAAATCCTTGATATTCTGTCCATCGAGACAGATTGCTCCGCTGTTTACATCGTAGAAACGCATAAGCAGTTTTACCATTGTCGTTCTTTCCGGCTCCGGTTGGTCCTACGATCGCGATTTTCTGTCCCGGTTTTACGCTGGCACTGAAATCATTGATGATGATCTGCTCTGGATCGTATCCAAAATGAACATGATCGAATGTCACCGCACCTGTAATTTTCGAAACATCCGCCGGATGTTCTACAATCTGCTCTTCTTCCTCTTCCTCCAAAAACTCAAATACACGCTCGGATGCTGCAGACATAGACTGTACCTGATTGATCACCTGTGCGATCTGCTGGATCGGCTGTGTGAAGTTTTTCACATACTGGATGAACGCCTGGATATCACCGATCGTGATCGTGCCACGGATTGCAAGCAGTCCACCTGTCAGGGCAACACAGGCATAACCTAAGTTTCCGACAAACATCATGATCGGCTGCATCATACCGGACAAAAACTGTGATTTCCATGCGGAATCATAGAGAATATCATTCGTTTTCTCAAACTCTTCAATCGTATCTTTCTCGCGGTTAAATGCCTTGATGACAAGGTGACCACCGTATACCTCTTCCACCTGTCCATTGATGTGTCCTAAATACTCCTGCTGCGCACGGAAATATTTCTGCGATTTTTTGTCACAAATCCAATCAGTCCCATGGAGATTGGTAAGATCACAAGTGCAATAAATGTCATAAGCGGTGAAATACTGAGCATCATCACAAGCACGCCGATCAGTGTTGCAACGGATGTAATGATCGTGGTAATACTCTGGTTCAGTCCCTGTCCCAACGTATCTACATCGTTGGTGATACGGGACAATACCTCGCCGTAAGTACGGCTCTCGAAGTATTTCATCGGCATGCGGTTGATTTTTTCTGAGATTTCTTTTCTGAGCTGGTAGCACACTTTCTGTGTGATCCCGGTCATGATCCATCCCTGGATAAAGTTGAAAACCGCACTGCACAGATACAGACCAAGCACAAACAAAAGAATGCTTCCAATCTTTCCAAAATCAATGCTTCCGGTTCCCTGAATTTTCGCCATCAGACCTTCCGATAATGCAGTGGTCGCTTTTCCTAAAATTTTCGGTCCTGCAACATTAAATATGGTAGAACATGCTGCAAAAAACATGACAACAAAAATTGCAGCTTTGTATTTTCCGATATAGCTCATCAGCTTTTTAATGGATTTTTTGAAGTCCTTCGGTTTCTCGCCCGGCTGCATGCCATGTCCCATCGGTCCTCTTCTCCGTGGCTGATGTGTTTTAACTTCCTGTTCTCTACTCATTCAAAGCCACCTCACTTTCCTCAAGTCCAAGTTCTTTCGCGGATAACTGTGATTTTGCAATCTGCCGGTAAACTTCGCATGATTTTAACAGTTCTTCATGTGTACCCTTGCCGACAATTTTTCCGTCATCGAGCACTAAAATCTGCTCTGCATGTAAAATGGTACTGATACGCTGTGCCACGATGATCACAGTACTGTCTTTTACATTCTCAGCAAGCGCTTTTCGCAGTGCCGCGTCTGTCTTTAAATCGAGCGCCGAGAAACTGTCATCGAAAATAAAGATTTTCGGATCTTTTGCAATCGCCCTTGCAATCGCAAGACGCTGTTTCTGTCCACCGGAAACATTGCTTCCGCCCTGTGCGATCGCACTCTCATACTTGTCATCCTTCGCCTCAATAAACTCTGTTGCCTGTGCAATCTCTGCTGCTTTCTTAATCTCCTCGTCTGTCGCATCATCTTTTCCAAAACGAAGATTCGAAGCGATCGTTCCGGAGAATAAAACACCTTTCTGTGGAACGAAACCAATCTCATCACGAAGATCAGACATCGTAATGTTACGGATATCTTTTCCATCGAGTGTAATACTTCCGTCTGTCACATCATATAAACGTTGAATCAGATTGACCAGTGTGGATTTGCCACATCCGGTGCTTCCAATGATCGCAGTGGTCTGTCCCGGTTCTGCTGTAAAATCAATGTCATGAAGCACATCTTCCTCCGCACCCGGATATTTGAAATTCACATGGGAGAATTTCACAACTCCATTGTGTGTTGTCACTTTTTCCGGCTCTTTTGCGTCATGGATCGAGGATTCTGTCTGAATGACCTCATCGATACGGTCTGCTGCAACGGCTGCACGAGGAAGCATGATCGACATCATCGTGAGCATTAAGAATGACATTACGATCATCATCGCATAAGTGATAAACGCTGTCATTGCGCCGACCTGCATCGTTCCTGCATCAATTTTGTGGGCACCCACCCAAACGATACCAACGGAAAGAACATTCATGATCATCATCATTCCCGGCATCATAAAAGTCATGACACGGTTGGTAAATAACATTGTTTTTGTCAGGTCTTTGTTTGCCACATCAAAACGTTCTTCCTCTTTTTTCTCCCTGCCGAAAGCACGGATAACCGAAAGACCGGTCAGAATCTCTCTGGATACCAGGTTGATATTATCCACTAACTTCTGCATCAACTGGAACTTTGGCATGGCAACTGCCATCAGCACCATCACATAACCAAGGATCACAAGGATCGCAAGGACAATGATCCATCCCATTCCGGCTCCGGTCTGCACGACTTTTAACACACCGCCCACGCCAAGGATCGGTGCATACGCTACCATACGAAGCAGCATAAATCTTCTTTTTACAGAAGATTTTAATTCCATAACGGTTTCCCTTATAGTCGTATTTCTTCGTTGATTTCGTATAAGCATTCTTTACAAGCTCCTGCTTATCCGACGGAACCAGAAGTAACAAATGGTTCAGATCTTTTTTAGAAATCGTATCCGGTACGGTCTCATCGATACCACCCTGCTGGATACCGACATTCACAATATCCGAGGTATATGTCGGCAATGACAGGTCACAATATGCCTGCGACAAGTATACAGATAATCGCTACAACCGCACCTGCATACGGTTTC
>VOFH01002425.1_pt1 | contig 40898 bp, 70 predicted proteins | sample 5384091 | NCBI WGS metagenome assembly VOFH01 (sample SAMN12384727, study PRJNA508395) | human gut metagenome | isolation source: healthy gut G | host: Homo sapiens
TGTATCATGCAGAAAAATGGTAGTAATGATATTACTCATATACAGCTGAAATATTCTGCCAACAAACAGGATGCCAGTTTTTGTCTGATGTGCTTAAAAACTTTCTTGAAGCATATTTGCTGGATCAAAATAGATTTTTAAGCTTGTTTATGATTTTCCTGTTGCAAAAGGCCATCTAAGTAAGATATTTGCATCTGTTAGACGAAAAATCACGCACCTATTGGGCTGGCGTGATTTCAAATATCAAGAAAAACAATCCTTCTTGGAATTGGTCTGTATATGATTTCGATAAATTTATTTCACATTTGTCATTTGAGAAGATTGAAAAATCAATACTTGCGGCTGAAATTGAAAAAAACGAATGGTGGAGTTATGGAATGAAAAGAAAGTTTCAAAGCTTACACTGTCATATTCCACCTATGATAATATAAAAAGTGGATTTAGAGCAGATTATGCTATATTACGACAGCGGTCTGCGAACACCTTGACAAATCGGATGATTGTTTGAACTTACGACACTTAGAATTTAGAGACCACTATTTAATGCAGACAGAAGAAGGACGGGGCATTGTAGAGGACTACTATGAGATTGCGCCGGGAATTGTGATGATGATCGATATGAGAAAGGATGCTCGAAGCTGTTTACAGCAACCTATATCAGCAATATTTGGTGCCGTGTATTGAAATGATCGAAGCTGGGGAAAATGAAGCGTGCCAGAATCTATATATGGATATGGTACATAATCTGCAAAAGCGGGAATACTTATATTCATAGGAGGACAACAAGATGAGTGATTACAGAATTGAAACAAAATGTATTCAGTCGGTTATGAGCCGGGAAACGGAGAAACCTAGAGTGCTTCCGATCTGCCAGAGCACGACATTTAAGTATAGTTCAGTGAACAGATGGGACGTCTGTTTGACTTTGGAGGAATCCGGCTATTTTATACCAGATTGCAAAAATCAACGAACGATGCAGTCGCAGCAAAATCTGCGATCTATCGGAAGGCGGAGTGGCTGCTATGCTGACATCTTCGGTCGGGCTGCAAACTTTATGCGATTATGAATATTTGCGAAGCAGGAGATCGCATTATGCGCATCTGCTGTTTACGGAGGTATATAATCTGTATGCACACACTATTCGCAAAATGGGTGTGGAGGCAACTTTCGTTGATCCGGACTGCAGCGAGGAAGAATTAAATGCAGCATTCCGGGAGAATACGAAAGCAGTATTCAGTGAATCTATTGCCAACCCGGCATTAGTTGTTCTTGATTTTGAAAAAGTTTGCCAAGGCAGCACATGCTCACGGTGTTCCATTTATCGTAAGATAATACATTTTCCACACCGATCAACTGCCGTCCATTTGAGTGGGGAGCTGATATTGTAACTCATTCTACAACAAAATACATGGATGGTCATGCTTCCTGTGTGGGCGGAACAATTGCAGACAGCAGTAATTTTGACTGGGCAGCATATTCAGACAAATTCCCGGGACTTACTACACCGGACGAGACTTATCACGGAGTCGTTTATACAGAAAGATTCGGGAAGGGCGCTTATATCACAAAAGCGACGGCGCAGCTTATGAGAGACCTTGCCTCTATCCAGTCTCCTCAGAATGCGTTCCTTTTGAATCTCGGACTTGAGACCTTGCATCTTCGTATGGCAAGACACTGTGAAAATGCAGTAAATGCGGCAAAATATTTGAAAGGTCATGAAAAAGTGGCGTGGGTATCCTGTCCGTCACTTCCTGGAGATAAATATTACGATCTTGCAAAAGCAAGTATATGCCAAACGGAACCTGCGGTGTAATCACCTTGGCCTTAAAGGTGGAAGAAGCAGCTGTTCGCATGATGGACAGCCTGAAGATGATCGCGATCGTCACACACGTGGCTGATGCGAGAAGCTGTGCTTCATCCGGCAAGCCATACCCACCGTCAGATGAACGATCGAGGAATTAATGGAAGCAGGCGTACAGCCGGATCGATCAGATTTCAGTGTAGGTATCGAAAATATTGAAGATATCATTTCAGATCTTGAACAGGCGTTAGAGCAGGTATAAAATTATCTAAACACCTCCATACTAAGAAAAAAAAGTATGGAGGTGTTTTTGTATGGGAAAAGAAGAAAAGGAGGAGCGCTCAGAAGCGGAAATCCGGGAAACAGGAAGTGTAAGTCTCGATGAGAACAGGAAAAACCATCGGATTAAATTACTTACGATTATTGGAGAAATTGAGGGGCATGAAGCAGTGTCCGGCAATACAAAAGCAACGAAATATGAACATCTTCTTCCGATGCTTGCAGAAATTGAGGACAGTGAAGAGGTGGATGGATTGCTGATTTTATTAAATACACTGGGCGGAGATGTTGAAGCAGGTCTCTCTATCGCCGAGATGATCGCATCAATCAGTAAACCAACGGTATCCCTTGTCCTGGGAGGAAGTCATTCTATCGGAGGTCCGCTTGCAGTATCGGCTAAGTATTCTTTTTATTGTACCAAGCGGAACGATGGTGATTCATCCGGTGCGAACCAACGGGATGTTCATCGGTGTGGAACAGAGCCTTCGGAATATGATCAGAACACAAGATAGAATTACGAGATTTCTGGCAGAGCATTCACATATCTCTAAAGAGCGAATCGAAGAACTTATGCTTAACCCAACGGAACTTATCAAAGATGTAGGGACACTGCTGGAAGGAAGAGAAGCGGTGGAGGAAGGACTGATAGATGCAGTAGGAGGCATGAAGGATGCTCTTGGCAAATTGCACGCAATGATCGAAGAAGAGGAGAAGAAAAAAAAGGGCAAAATTATGTAATGACAGTCTATTTTAAAATGCTATACTATTAATAGTATTGCCAATAATAAGGGGAAAAGTTAATGGCTGCAAAGTCGAAGAAGAAAGAGTAGCAGGAAACCGACGAAAAGAAGAAGACAGAACAGAGTTTTTTGCAGGATGAGGTGATCGTTTGGCTGACACTTGCAGTCAGTCTTTTGCTGATGCTCAGTAACTTTGGACTGGGGGGGATGGATCGGCGATGAAGTATCTTATTTTTTAGCGGAATCTTCGGTCTGATCACTTATATTATTCCATTTGCTTTTGTTTGGTATAGCGGCATTTCTTGTATCGAACAAAGGAAATGTGTCAGCTTATATAAAAGTAGCGGCAGGAATCGTTTTTCTGATTCTTGCCTGTACCTTTTAGAACATGGATCATAAAGGCGGAAGTCTGGGGAAGAGTATTGCAAAATATTAACGCCTACGATCGGGACAGCAGGTACATATGTAGTGATTATTATTTTTTATGATCATTTGCTGTGTGATTATCACAGGAAAATCATTGCTTCAAGGTGTGAAAACGCAGGCGGAAAAGCTTATGACAAAGCAAAAGAAGACAATGCAAGACGTCGGAAAGAGGCAGAGCTTCGAAGAAAAAGAAAGAGAACAGGAGAAAAGAAAAATACCGGAATTCTGAAAAGAGAAGAAAAAGAGAACAGATAAACATGCCGTGGGAGTCTCTTTTGCCACGACTTTGACAGGAAAATCCCCGGACATGAAAGAAATTGCACCGGAACCGGCCAAAGAACCTGTACCGGAACCGAAGAAAGCCCATCATTTGTGATTAACCGTGCAGAACCGGCGCCGGATGTTGAAGAAGCAGAACCATTTGCGGAAGAACCGTACGAGCCGGTCAGGGAATCAAAAAAGAAGTCGGGAGCTATGGCGGCTGCAGAGATGGAGCGTGTGGCGGCTGCAGTTGCTGCGGATGAAGCAAAACCGAAAAAAGCATATCATTTTCCGCCGATGAACCTTCTGAAGCGTGGAAATAAAACGTCCTGGTGAATCCGATGCACATTTGCGCGAAACAGCTATGAAGCTTCAGCAAATTCTGCAAAATTTTGGCGTGAGCGTTACAGTTACCAATGTAAGCTGCGGACCCGCAGTTACAAGATATGAGCTTCAGCCGGAGATGGGTGTCAAAGTCAGTAAGATCGTAGGACTTACGGATGACATCAAATTAAATCTGGCGGCTGCTGATATCCGTATTGAGGCGCCCATTCCCGGGAAAGCAGCAGTTGGTATCGAGGTTCGAACAAAGGAAAACTCAGCAGTCATGCTCCGTGATCTTTTGGAGACTGCGGAATTTAAAAACAGCCAGTCAAAGATATCCTTTGCAGCCGGCAAAGATATTGCCGGTAAGGTCGTAGTGGCAGACATTGCGAAAATGCCGCATCTTCTCATTGCAGGTGCAACGGGGTCCGGTAAATCGGTCTGCATTAATACGCTGATCATGAGTATCCTGTATAAGGCTTCACCGGAGGAAGTAAAACTTATTATGATCGACCCGAAGGTCGTGGAGTTAAGTGTGTATAACGGAATTCCACATTTGTTTATTCCGGTTGTGACAGATCCGAAGAAAGCGGCGGGCGCTCTGAACTGGGCAGTTGCGGAAATGATGCGAAGATATCAGGCATTTGCAGAGCAAAATGTAAGAGATATGAAAGGCTATAATGAAAAGCGGCATCCTCTCCTTCGATTGATGGAGAAGAGTTAAAGATAATGCCGCAGATCGTGATCATCGTGGATGAGCTTGCAGACCTGATGATGGTTGCGCCGGGAGAGGTGGAAGAAGCGATCTGCCGGCTGGCACAGCTTGCAAGAGCGGCAGGAATTCATCTTATGAAGTTGCAACTCAGCGTCCATCGGTCAATGTCATCACAGGACTAATTAAAGCAAATATGCCGTCAAGAATTGCATTTTCAGTTTCATCGGGAGTGGATTCGCGTACGATCATTGATATGAACGGGCAGAAAAGCTGCTGGGAAAAGGAGATATGCTGTTCTATCCATCCGGATATCAAAAACCGGCTCGTGTGCAAGGTGCATTTGTCACAGATAAAGAAGTACAGAGTGTGGTAGAATATTTGAAAAATCATAATGGTGATGCAGATTATGATAATGAGATCGTACAGCATGTAAATACCAGTGAGATTGGAACCGGACAAGGCCTGGGGGCCGGCAGTGAAGAGAATGAACGCGACATGTATTTTACAGAAGCAGGTCGCCTCATTATAGATAAGGACAAGGCTTCCATTGGAATGCTGCAGCGGACCTTTAAGATTGGGTTTAACCGCGCGGCAAGAATTATGGATCGACTCTGCGAGGCAGGAGTGGTTGGCAGAGAAGAAGGCACGAAGCCAAGAAAAGTGCTGATGTCAAAGGAAGAATTTGAACAGTACATGAGTGAAAATTCATAAATGAAGAATGGAAGCAAAAAAACACAGAAAAAGAAAGGATGAAGGGCAATGAAAACAGATATCCAGATTGCACAGGAAGCAAAAATGTCACATATCGAGGAGAGGTGGCACAGACATTAGGGATTCAGGAGGATGAGTTGGAGCTTTATGGAAAATATAAAGCAAAACTTTCTGACGAGGCATGGAACAATGTAAAGGACAGACCGGATGGAAAACTTGTTCTTGTTACTGCGATCAATCCGACACCGGCAGGAGAAGGAAAGACAACAACTACCGTCGGACTTGGACAGGCTATGGCAAAAATTAAATAAAAGGCAGTGATTGCGTTAAGAGAGCCTTCGCTTGGCCCATGCTTTGGAATTAAAGGCGGCGCTGCAGGAGGCGGTTATGCACAGGTTGTTCCGATGGAGGATTTGAACCTTCATTTTACCGGAGATTTCCACGCAATTACTTCTGCAAACAATTTACTTGCCGCTTTGCTGGATAATCACATTCAACATGGAAATGCTCTTCAGATTGATCCAAGACAGGTTGTCTGGAAACGTTGTCTGGATATGAATGACCGTGTCCTCCGAAATATTGTGGTTGGACTTGGCAGAAAAATGGATGGAATGGTCAGGGAAGATCATTTTGTAATTACTGTTGCTTCAGAGATTATGGCAATTCTTTGTCTTGCCGACGATATCGACGATCTGAAAAAGAGACTTGGAAGAATTATTGTAGCATATAATTTTGCGGGAGAGCCGGTCACAGCCGATGATCTTCCAGGCGACAGGTGCAATGACAGCTCTTTTTAAAGATGCGATCAAACCAAATCTCATTCAGACATTAGAACATACACCGGCGCTTGTACATGGTGGTCCATTTGCCAATATTGCACATGGATGTAACAGTGTACGCGCAACAAAAGATGGCTCTGAAGATGAGTGACATTACGATTACGGAGGCAGGCTTCGGAGCAGATCTCGGTGCTGAAATTCTTTGATATTAAATGTCGCAAAGCGGGACTGAAACCGGATGCAGTTGTTCTTGTTGCAACCGTGCGTGCTTTGAAGTATAATGGTGGGGTTGCCAAGAGCGACCTTGCAGAAGAGAATCTGGAAGCATTGAAAAAGGAATTGTAAACTTAGAGAAACATATTGAAAATATTCAAATACGACGTACCGGTGATCGTTACTTTGAACTCTTTTATTACCGATACCGAGGCGGAAAAATACATTTATCCAGGAGTTCTGCGAAGAGAGAGGCTGTGAGTTCGCTCTTTCAGAAGTATGGGAAAAAGGTGGCGAAGGCGGAATCGCTCTTGCTGAAAAAGGTTCTGGACACATTGGAAAATAAAGAAAGCCATTTCCATACACTCTATGAAGATGAACTTTCATTGAAAAGAAGATTGAAAAAATTGCAACTGAGATCTATGGAGCCAAAGATGTTGTCTATGAACCTGCAGCTTCAAAACAGCTTGCGAAGATTGAAGATATGGATTTGGAAATCTTCCGATCTGTGTATGGCAAAAATCAATACTCTTTATCTGATGATGCAAAGAAACTTGGACGACCGGAAAATTTTGATATTCATATCCGTGAAGTATATGTAAGTGCGGGAGCCAGATTTGTGGTAGCACTGACAGGTGCGATCGTGACCATGCCAGGGACTTCCGAAAGTACCGGCTGCGAACGGCATTGACGTATCTGAGGATGGAATGATTATCGGATTATTCTAATTGATTCTAACAGGAGGTTATAAGAAGCAATGAAGTGTAGATATTGCGAAAGGAAATACCGGAAGGGGCATTATATTTAAAGCATGCGGCAGGGAAGTATTTATTGTTCCTGAATACAATCCGTTGGATGATATGCTCACGGAGCAGATCAGAGATTCCATTGACGGAACAGGACGGAGGAGGATTACCTTGTCTATGATGATGCGTCTTTTCAGACGCGCGCAACATCTGCACGCAGAAAATACAGGCCCGGACAACAAGAACGGGAAATACGGACATACAAGAAACACAGGGCGGATGAAAAATACCGGACAGACGGCTCCGCTTACAAAGGAGCAAAAGAGACGTCAGGCAGAGAAGAGAAAGCAGAAACGCCGTAAGAAAAGAAGAAAGGTTCTGTTTGATCATGGCGCTGATTCTTGCTGTGATCGTAGGAATCAGCATTGTTCTCTATCAAAAATTCTTATACCGGAATTGTGGCGAAAGGAAATAAAGCTCTTTACATCTAAAGAGTACGGAGCAGCACAGCAATCTTTTTGAGAAGGCTTTGTCAAAAATGACGAGAAACCGGATGCATATGTGGATTGTCCAAAGTATACATCGGTCAAAATGATTTAGATGCGGCAGAGCAGGTATTTACGGATGCGATTGAAAACATAGTAAAAATACCGAGCTTTTTACGAAGCGTGTATTCAATTCTATTTGGATACAAAGCAGGCGATTAAAATACCAGAGCTTATGGATGAGGCATCGGACAGTGTGGCAGAAGCGTTAAATGGATATATCATTGACAAGCCGGAATATAGTCTGGATGATGAGGAAAACCTATGATGATGTTCAGCAGCTGACGCTTAGTACAACAGGAAAAACGATTTATTATACTACGGACGGTTCCGATCCAACCTTCCAGAGTACAAAATATGCAAAGCCGATTCAGCTTGACGAAGGTGAGACAACAATCAAGGCAATTTCTGTTGATAAGCGCGGAGTGCCAAGCCAATATGAAGAGAAAACTTATGTTATCGAGCTTCCGATCGAAGAAGCACCGGCTGTTTCCCCCTTCTACCGGACAGTATGAATCTGAAATGACGATCGAAGTAAAAGTTCCGGAAGGGTACGATGCCTATTATACGATGGACGGAGAAGATCCGACAACAGCATCTACAAAGTATACCGGTCCCATTGATATGCCAAAAAGGAGACACTCTTTTTAAAGCAGTTCTTGTGTCCGCTGACGGAAGATTGCAGGGTAACCACCAGAAACTATAGTTTAGAACTTAGTGAATAAAGCATAAAAAAAACAGCGATCTGTTACTTGAAATTTTGTGATAAATACATTATGATTAAAAAGAGCATGAATTATTAGGAGGAGACAAGATGTACAAGATATTAAAAGCAGAAAACTGGCTGCTAATATTTATCTTATGGATGTAGAAGCACCTCGTGTTGCAAGACATTGCGAGCCGGGGCAGTTTGTCATTGTCAAGATGGATGAAAAGGCGAACATATTCCACTTACCATTTGTGATTACGACAGAGAGGCAGAATTGTAACTATCGTATTCCAGCCTGTTGGAGCATCTACAACAAAGATGACTGAATTAAAAGCAGGAGATTATTTCGTGATTTCACAGGTCCTCTCGGATGTGCGTCTGAATTTGTAACGGAAGATTTGGAGATTTTAAAAATAAGAAATCTTATTTGTAGCCGGAGGTGTTGGCGCTGCTCGGTTTATCCACAGGTGAAATGGTTAAAAGAGCATGGTATTGAGGCGGATGTTATTGTCGGTGCAAAAGACAAAAGATATGCTGATTCTCGAAAAGGAGATGGAGGAAGTATCCGGTAATTACTACCCATGTACAGACGACGGCTCTTATGGTCACGCCGATGGTTACTACTATGGTAGACGAGTTGGTAAAAAGGAAATAAATATGACGTCTGTGTTGCAATCGGACCGATGATCATGATGAAATTTCGTATGTCTGACAACAAAGAAATATGAAATTCCGACTATTGTCAGCATGAACCCGATCATGGTAGATGGAACAGGTATGTGTGGCGCTTGTCTGCAATCGTAGGCGAGAAATCAAATTTGCATGCGTAGATGGACCGGAATTTGACGGACATCTCGTTAATTTCGATGAATGCAATGAAGAGACAGCAGATGTACAAGACTCAGGAGGGTCGTGCAATGCTGAAATTACAGGAAGGTGACACCCATCACGGTGGATGCGGTCATTGCGGAGGTGACAAATAATGGCAAATGTATTAGAGAAAGTTCCTGTAAGAGAGCAGGACCAAAAGTTAGAGCTACGAACTTCGAAGAAGTATGTTATGGATATAATCAAAGAAGAAGCAATGGAAGAGGCGTCCGTTGCATCAACTGTAAGAATGCTAAATGTATTCAGGGATGCCCGGTAGGATCCATCAATATTCCTGCATTCGTTCATGAAAGTAAAAAGAAGGTAATATTGAGGGAAGCTTATAAAGTAATCGGAGAGTCCTCAGCACTTCCTGCTGTTTGTGGCCGTGTATGTCCTCAGGAATCACAGTGCGAGGAAAATGTATCCGTGGAATCAAAGGAGAATCTATTTCAATCGGTAAGCTGGAAAGATTCGTTGCTGATTACGCTCTTGAGCATGACATTAAACCTGTTGGACCTGACAAGAAGAACGGACACAAAAGTTGCCGTTATCGGTTCCGGTCCGTCAGGACTTACATGTGCCGGCGATCTTGCAAAGCTTGGATATGATGTAACCGTATTTGAAGCTCTTCATGAACTTGGTGGAGTTCTTGTTTATGGTATTCCTCGGAATTCCGTCTTCCAAAACAGAAAGTCGTTGAAAGAAATCGCAAAAGTAAAAGAGCTTGGTGTTCACTTTGAGACAAACGTTGTAATCGGTAAATCTACTACAATTGATATGCTGATTGAAGACGAAGGATTCGAAGCAGTATTTATCGGATCAGGAGCAGGACTTCCGATGTTCATGGGTATTCCTGGCGAAAATGCAAATGAAGTATTCTCCGCAAACGAGTACCTGACAAGAAGCAACCTCATGAAAGCTTTCCGTGATGATTACGATACACCGATCGCTGCCGGTAAGAAAGTAGCTGTTGTTGGTGGTGGAAACGTTAGCTATGGACGCTGCGAGAACAGCTCTTCGTTTAGGAGCAGAAGTACATATTGTATATCGTCGTAGTGAAGCAGAGCTTCCGGCCAGAGAAGAAGTGCACCATGCAAAAGAAGAAGGAATTATCTTCGATCTTCTTACAAATCCAAAAGAGATCCTCGTCGATGAAAAATGGATGGGTAAAAGGAATGAAAGTGATCAAGATGGAACTTGGCTCTGAGTACGAGATTGAACTGGATACAGTTGTCATGGCACTTGGAACATCAAACCCATTGATCGCATCTACAACAAAAGGACTTTGGAAACAAAACAGAAGAAAAATGTATCGTGGCAGAAGAAGAGAACGGACAGACATCAAAAGCAGCAGTATTCGCTGCCGGCGGAGACGCCGTAACAGGTGCAGCAACCGTAATCCTCGCCATGTGGCGAGAAAAGAGGAGCAAAGGAATTCACGAATTCCTTTCAATAGACTTAGACGTAGCATTTTTACAAAATGCTACGTCCCAAATTGCATTTCAGGGTGTCCTAAATTGAAAAATGCTCTGTACCACTTGGGGCAATTGGTAGAATAAGTCCATTAGAGAAGAAACGAGGTTTGCGATATGACCATTTTTTGGGGGACTTAGCGATCCTGTTTATCGGTACTGCAGCGGGCGCTGCATGTGTTATTTGTGAAGAAATGAATTGAAACCGCTTGTTCAAAAGTTCTTGCTTGGCTTTGCGGCGGGGGTGATGGTGGCGGCTTGCCTGGTCGCTTTTGATTCCGGCGATATGTGCCCGCATATGGGAAAGCTTTCTTTATCCTGGCTGCTGTAGGATTTATTCTTGAATTGCATTTTTATTGATTCCTGACAGAGTAATTCCGCATCTTCATATTGGTTCCGAGGAATGCGAAGCGTCTGGGAAATAAACGCTCAATAAATCGACGGCGCTTACATTAGCTGTTACGATTCACAATATTCCGGAGGGTATTTCAAGCGGAGCGATTTTTTGCCGGTTTATTAATGGATAATGCCAATGTTACGCTGGCAGGCGCATTTGCTCTGTCTATCGGGATTGCGCTGCAAAATTTCCCGGAAGGTTTTATTGTATCTCTTCCGATTCGCTCTGAAAAGGGAAGAGGCAGAGCATTCGGAGCCGGCGTGCTCAGGAATCGTAGAGCCGATCGCCGGAGGACTTACGCTGTTATTTGCGACCTATCTGACACCGGTACTTCCATATCTTTTAGCATTTTCGGCGGGGGGCAATGATCTACGTGGTAGTAGAAGAACTGATCCCGAATCTGCGGAAGGTGAGCACAGTAACATAGGAACGGTCGGCTTTGCGGCAGGATTTGTATTGATGATGATTTTAGATGTGGCATTAGGGTAAAATAAGAAAGAGAGACTATGGAGCAGTTTTTTAAAAGAGATAACAGATTGTTTACAACAGAAAATCAAAGAGTTGGATGAAGATTTATCTGCCGGACAGCAGGAAATCAAAAAATATGCATGAATATTACTGGGAAAATTATGGAAAATGGATGAGTATGGCTATGAAAATTATGACAATCAGCAGGCGCTACTCCATCAGGTTCATGCAAATGAAGAAAAGCTTTCAAAGAGAAAGAGGCTTACAAAGATGTTGGAGTCTCCGTTTTTGGAAGAGTAGATTTTCGTTATGACGGAGAAGAGGAATCAGAGACCTTTTATATCGGAATTGGCAATTTTGCTCCCCACGCAGGAATGCGCCCCGCCGATCTACGATTGGAGAGCGCCGGTGTCCGGGTTGTTCTACGATTATGACAGAGGTCCGGCAGCCTATGACGCTCCGGTGGAAGAATGGAAGGTGAGATCACATCCAAGTGGCAGTACAAGATAAAAAACGGACATACGATCTACGGCTTCGAAAGTGATACGAAGATTGACGATGAAATTTCTGAAACAGGAGCTTGGAAACGGAGGTGACGTACAGCTTAAAAATATTGTACGCACGATTCAGAAAGAGCAAAATGCAATTATACGAAATACAGAAGATCGAATTTTAGCGATTCAAGGCGCGGCGGGAAGTGGCAAACATCCGTGGCGCTCCATCGGATTGCTTATCTTTTGTACCATGATCGTGAGAATTTGAAAGCGGCAAATATATTGATCCTGTCACCGAACAATGCATTTTCCGATTACATTTCCCATATTCTTCCGGAATTGGGAGAGGAACATATACAGGAAATGAGTTTTGATCTCTTTGCTTACAAGGAATTAAAAGAAGTGGCAAATGACTGTGAAGACCGTTATGACTATTTGGAAAAGTGGATGAAATTTCCGACAGCGAATGGGAGAGGCGTTACAAAGAGAAACAGTCCGCCGATTTTATCAGACAAATGGAAGGCTTTTTGGCTATGCTGGAGGAAGATCTTGTGAATATCCGAAGCTTTACATTTTAAAGGCTTTCATAAGACCGAAGAAGAGATCATTCATCTTTTTTATTTTAAATTCAGACAGTTCCGCTACTTGCGAGAATGGATGCGGTAATGGAATACCCGATCGACGAATACGAGACGCTGCGCGGGAAGAATATTTCTGAGGAAGATATGGAGGCACTTCGTGAGACCTTCCAGAAAATGTATGTGACAACGGATCTTTATGAAATCTACGGATGGCTGTTAAAAGACTGCGGATATTCGGAGCTTTGGAATGCGGAGTATGAGCGAAGAAAATTAGAATATGAAGATGTATTTCCGATGTTATATTTGAAATACCGCTTGAAAGGAAGCAGGAAGCATAAGAATATCAAGCATTTGGTCATTGATGAAATGCAGGATTATTCTTATCTGCAATATAGCATTCTTGTCCATGCTATTTCATTGTCGAATGACCATTCTCGGGGACCGCGCACAGACGATGGACAGCGAATGCCAGGACGTGACAAAGTTCCTCCGGAAGATTTTGGCAGAAAAAATAAGAAAATCGTTATGAATAAAAGTTACCGCAATACCTTGGAAATTGCAGATTATGGAGAGAATACGAGGCGGTGAGGGTCTGGAGCGCTCAGAGGCACGGCAAAGAGAAGAGTTTCATGGCCTTTTCGCTGGAAGAAATGCTGGAAAATATAGAAAACAGGTAAAATCTTCAAATGCTCAATATGAAAACCGCAGTAATCACAATGAATGAATCGATGCCATGATATTTACCGTCTGCTTAAGAATCGCCAGCTTCCGGTATCTTATATGGATCGCGACACATCCGTATTCAAGAAAAGGGAATGACCGTCACAACCTTTATCTTGCAAAAGGGTTGGAATTGATCAGGTCTTTGTTGCACTTGGGAAGAGAGACAAATCCTCCCTATAAGCAGGCAAAATATAATTTACGCGCGCACTGCACGAATTATAATGTTTAAGTGAGGGAAAGCTAAATGATAGAAAATATAAGAATGCGTCTGGAACAATTATCAGAAGAGGATTATAAAAATTCAATGAAAACCTGTTGCCGGGGACGGAACATGTGTTAGGCGTACGAATGCCAAAGCTGCGCACACTTGCGGAAAGAAGTTGCAAAAGAAGATTTTCGAACATATCTTGATGAAGCGCATGAGAAAATAAGTGCGGACCAAGGCTCTTATCACGAAGAAATTATGCTGGAAGGTCTTGCGACGCATATGCGTAAAAAATGGAACTAGAAGAACGATTCTTCTATCTTTGACAGATTTGTGCCGAAAAATTCATAACTGGGCAGTCTGTGACTGTTGCAGCAATACCTATAAATTCATGGAAAAGTATCAAGAAGAAAGTTTTTGCCTCATATTGACAAGTATTTACACAGTCAAAGAGAGTATGAACTTCGCTTTGGAATCGTCTCTCTTCTTGAGCATTTTATGAACGATACGTATATCGATCAAGTGCTTTGCCATTTGTGAACGTACAAGACACGAGGGTTATGTGAAAAATGGCGGTGGCGTGGACATTATCCATCTGTTATGTAAAAATATCCGGCGAAGACAAGAATGCTTTTAGAGAAAAATACAATGATGATTTTACCCACAATAAGACAATACAAAAGATTCGGGAATCTTACCGTGTGAGCAGAGAAGAAAAGAAGAATTAAAAAGCTGGAAGCGTTAATACAGGAGAAATCAATGAAAATCACAGTAATTACAGTAGGGAAGATCAAAGAAAAAATATTTAAAAGACGCCATTGCCGAGTACAGTAAGAGATTATCCAAATACTGTAAATTGAGATTGTGGAGGTTGCAGATGAAAAGACGCCGGATAACGCCAGTGAAACGGTGGAAAACCAGATACGGGCAAAAGAAGGAGCATCTTAAAATATGTAAAGGATGACGCGTATGTTGTCACTTTGGAAATTAAAGGCAGACAAGTAACTTCCGAGGAACTGGCAGATAAGATTGATACGCTTTGGTATTCAAGGGACCGCTTCATATTACGTTTATTATCGGCGGTTCCATTGACTTGGCGGGGAGGTGCTCGCAAAGATTGGATTATGCGCTCAGTTTTTCCAAATGACATTTCCACATCAGTTGATGAGGGGCATCTGTTGAACAGATTTATCGAAGCTAATGGATCATCCACGGAGAACCGTATCACAAATAAAGCTAAAGGACAACAATGAATACAAGATTAAGTTTCCATCGGGATATAATTAAATATTTTGCCATGTTCGCCATGCTTTTTGAATCACATTTCATACATTTTTATGGAGGCAGGTACATTTTGGGCGGAGCTTTTACGGACATTGGCTATTTTACCGCAATTACTATGTGTTATTTTTAGTGGAAGGATTTGAATACACACATTCCAGAAAGCAGTATGGCAAGAGACTTAGTGTTTGCGGTGGTGTCACAGCTTCCATATTGTCTGGCTCGTACAAAAAGGTAAAATTTTGAACATTACAGAAATGAATACGATCTTTACGCTATTATTGTGTTTCTTCATCCTTTGTGTGTTAAAATATGTGAAACTCAAAGAATGGAAATATTCGTTGATTTTTCTCCCCTTGTTATGGTATCGATTATTTCCGACTGGGGCGCTTTTTGGCACCTGTTTTTACACTCCTTTTTGCATGGGCAAAGGGAAACGCAAAAAAGATGAAGATTGCATTTACAGCCGCCACCTGTTTATTCGGCACTTTTAACTTTCTTGAGGAATTGAAGATTCCCTCTTAATTTGAATGTGGTCTATGCCCTGGAAGTATGACCGGAGTGATATTTGCAGGTATTGTCCTTCTGTATTTTTTATAACGGAAAAGGGCAGAAAAAGGGCAGAAATTTTCCAAATGGTTTTTTCTATTGGTTTTATCCGGTACATTTACTTGTACTTGGTGTCATAAGAGTGTTATTCTTTCTGTAAGGTAAGGAGGAAGCAGATATGGGGAATATAATCAAAACGTGGTGTGTAAGGTTTGCGGCGTCGGCAGTTGTTATTTTAACTGGGAATCTTCCGATTCTTTACGATAAGTTTCTCGGAATATGGGGAATGATTTTTCTACTTGTTTTTATTTCGTAGTAAATATAAAACCGACAATGAAAGGGAAAAAGATTACAAGCGGGAGACTTCGCTTTTGTTATAGCGGATGTGAGCTTCTCAGAATATTTTTGATTTCCATGCTGATATCAGCAGTATATATACTGGCTATGATTCCGGTCGTATTCAAAGAAAATAAGCTACTGTGGCTATTTAATCTTCTTTTTGTGTATTTTTGTCAGAGGCGGTGGTATTCTGAATGGGATCATCCGGTTATATATAAGTTCTGTCCAAATTGGAATCAAAATGGCGTGTGATAGGGAATTATGTGCGGTTTTATTCCGATTGTAAATCTTATTGTGCTTACAAAACTTATGCGCCTTGCTTTCAACGAAGTGTCTTTGAAAATGAAAAAATCTATCTTACCTTGAACGAAGGAATGAAAAATCTGCGATACAAAATATCCGATTCTTATGGTTCATGGCGTCTTCTTTTTTCGTGATTTCCGATATTTTAATTATTGGGGGACGTATTCCGAAAGAGCTTAAAGACACGGTGCAAGAATCTATTACGGAAATCATCAGTCGGCAGCATCTGTTGCGGACAGTGGGAGAGAATTAAGTGAACGGATCTTGGAAGTTCTAAAGGAAACAGGGGCTTCAAAGTGAATGTGATTGCGCATTCAAAGGGGGCTTGATACCCGTTATGCAATCAGCCGACTTGGAATGTCACAGTATGTGGCGTCGCTTACGACGATTAACACTCCGCACAGAGGATGCGAATTTGCGGATTATTTATTGAATAAGATTCCGGAAGCTGTGAAACAAAAAAATCGCAGATGGGTATAATGCAGCGCTTAAGAAGCTTGGTGATTTAAAACCAGATTTTTCTTGCTGCTGTAGAAGATCTGACCGCATCTGCCTGCCGGAAATTGAATGAAGAAGTAGTGATCAGCCGAATGTGTATTATCAGAGTGTCGGTTCTAAGTTAAATGTCGCTTCCGGTGGAGATTCCCATTAAATTTTTTTCCTTTGAATTGGTAAAATATTTTGATGGACCAAATGACGGACTTGTGTCAGAAAGCTCGTTTCCGTGGGGAGAAGATTATCATTTTCTTGACAGTTGATGGAAAAAGAGGAATCTCTCATGGAGATATGATTGATTTGAATCGAGAAAAATATTCAAGGGTTTGATGTGAGAGAATTCTATGTAGAGTTGGTGCATGGATTGAAAGAGAAGGGATTAAAATAAAAGCAAAAATAGACGTAAATGAATTTTTGCTTTTGGGAAATGCGTTGACGTTGAAAAAATGGACGATATAATAAAACAAAAGGAGGTACAGCTTATGGATACAAATGCGTTAAATGAATTAGTAGAAGGCATCCTTGCTATTTTAATACTCAGGTTATTCGGATTGTATTATATGGAATTTCTATGCAAGAGAAACTAATACGTCTGAACTGATGTAGACATTGCTTTATTGTTAAATGGAAACCTGAATGAAAAAAATACGGAAGATAAGCTGTCAGATCTCGTTGTGGATTTAAACTTAAAGTATGATAAGGTATTTTCGGTTATTGATATTGATTGGCGCAGTTTTCAAAAATGGGAAAGTCACCCGTTTTATAAGAACGTGAATAAGGAGGGCATTGTTTTATGGAAGGCAGCATGATTGATTTATCAAAATATCGTTTCCAATCAGCAAAAAAGAAGAGTTGGAAACAGCACGGTTGCTTATGAAAGATGGTGGTAGATTCAAAGTTTCTGTTAATCGCTCTTATTATGCTATTTTTCATGGTCTTCGTTCCGTCACAGCTTTGGCAGAATTTGATTCTAGTAAACATTCGGGAGTGATTGCCTTTTAATAGAACCTATGTAAAAGAAGGGTATTTGATAAAAGTATTTCAAAACTGGTTGATACTGCATACCGCCTAAGAGAAAAAGGCAGATTATCAAGATTTTATTATCATATCAAAGGATCAAGCTATAGAGCAAATTGAAAAGGCAGAAAAGGTACTTGGAATGATAGAACCTTATTTAGAAGGAAACTGGAACATATAAAGATGAGAAAGAGCACTATCGTAAAGGTGGTAGTGCTTTTTTAATAAATAAAACAGTTGCAGGTAATTCATGGGTTAAAGAAATGTAAAAACTTTAGAAGAATTGAATTATTAATTATAGGAATAACAGATGTTGTCCCATACGGAGGAACATTGATTTATCCTTTGGGATCTATTATATTGGGGCTGATATTTATTTTAGTTGGTTTCAACGACTGCTTTGGAGTGTAATAAGGTAATGTTAAAATAAGGCAAAAAGGAATTGTAAATCATAAGGAACAAACAGGAACAGTTACAGGAAATATTTGATTACTATAAAGAACAGCCCGACTGCTCCAGTCAAGAGATGGTTGTCGCGCTTTTAAGAGAACTTCAAGAAGTGCAGGGATATATTAGTCCACAATTAAAAGAGCAGGTGTTGGAACTTACCGAGTGAAAGAAACATTTCTTCAATGCTTGTTTCGGATGTATCCAAGCCTTCACGAGTCCCAAGAAGTACACGAAATCGTTGTGTGTTCCGGAGAACGCTGTGGAAAGAAGAATAGTGGCGAGATTCTTTCGTATCTTAAGAAGACACTCAAAAGTAGACAAACAGGGTGTATCTGAAGATGGAAGATTCAAATTTCGCACGAGAAATTGTCTAAAGCAATGCAGAACCTCTCCCAATCTTATGATTGACGGAGAATTGTATTCGAAGATAGAGATAGAAAATATAAAGAAAATATTAAACGATTTGTAGTGATTGACAATCTCTGTGAGAATAGTATAATTATTCTCTGCAATTAGATTTTACGAGGAGAGGTTAGTTATGGATCAAGATAAAGGATTCCTTGGGAAAGAGCCCATAGGGAAATTGCTTCTTAAGCTGGCGCTGCCTACGGTTGCGGCCCAGCTTATTAATATGCTTTACAATATTGTTGACCGCATTTATATCGGTCATATTCCGGAGATTGGGGCAGATGCACTTACAGGTGTAGGCGTCTGTATGCCGCTCATTATGATGGTATCGGCATTTGCGGCGCTGGTCGGCTTCGGAGGTTCGCCCAGAGCGTCTATTGCTATGGGGAAAAAGATAATGATTCGGCAGAAAAGATTTTAGGAAACTGTTTTACGACACAGATTCTTGTTTCTTTGGTGTTGACCGTAGTGCTTCTTGTATGGAACCGTGATCTTCTTATGGCGTTTGGGGCAAGTGAGAATACCATTGGTTACGGAACAAGATATATGAATATTTATTCCATCGGAACCATTTTCGTTCAGTTGACGCTTGGAATGAATGCGTTTATCACAGCACAGGGATTTGCGAGAACAGGAATGCTATCGGTACTCGATCGGTGCAGTTTCCAATATCATCTTAGATCCAATCTTTATTTTTGGCTTAAATATGGATGTTCAAGGAGCCGCGCTTGCCACGATCATATCTCAAGCATTATCTTGTATTTGGGTAATCTCTTTCTTATTTGAAAGAAGACGATTTTAAAGATCAGAAAGAAAATATGCGGTTAGCTGCGTCAGTGATTTTTCCATGTCTTGCACTCGAGTATCTACGTTTATTATGCAGGCAAGTGAAAGTGTAATTTCCGTTTGTTTTAATGCGTCTCTTCAGAAATACGGTGGAGATATTGCGGTTGGTGCGATGACAATTTGACAAGTGTGATGCAGTTTGCCATGCTTCCTTTGCAGGGACTTGGACAAGGAGCACAGCCGATCATCAGCTACAACTACGGTGCCGGAAGTTCCAAACGTGTAAAAGACGCCTTTAAATTGTTGTTGAAGATCAGTTTTTGGATATGCGCTTCTTCTCTGGGCGCTGGTAATGCTTCTTCCGGTGTTTTCGTAAGAATGTTCAATTCTGATCCGGTGCTCATAACCTTACGAAGACAGCGCTTCGTGTTTATCTTGCGGCGTTATTTATGATGGGAATTCAGATGGCTTGTCAAATGACCTTTAATTCGCTTGGAAGAGCAGTGGAATCAATTATCGTAGCAATTACTAGAAAATTTGTATTACTGCTGCCTTTAATTTTTATTCTTCCGCGCATTTTTACAGACAACAAAACGATGGCGGTTTATTTGGCGGAACCAATTGCAGACTTCCTTGCGGTGTCTTTCACGATCGTATTGTTTACGATTCAATTTAGGAAAGCGCTTCAGAAAATGCGCGCATAGGGATTTCGGAGATTTGTGTAGAAATTTGCGTTCGTTTCCTTTTGTTTTTCACTGTAAAATGATGTATAATCATTCTTATAGATGGAGGATGTATAGATCTGTATAGATGAGAGTACAAATATGACAGAAGTGAAGGAGAAGAACATGGAGACAAAGAAGAACAGTATCGCGGAAGCAATTCATCACTATAGCAACAATTTTAGGATTTTTAACAGCAGGATATTATTTTTTCCAGAAGAGAACGAAGAGCTTTCATAAAGTGCTGCTTTCTTTACATATGGTGACGCAAGGATATGGATCTTGAAAATTATCGGTGATAAAATAGACGGAAGGAAAAGATTCTTGATTCTTTTGAACATGTGACAGAGCTTTGCAAAGAGAACGAAACAGCACAAGAACACTTCCGTGGATTGTTATTTGCAGCGGTCGTATTTAAAGGTGGGACTTCCTGCGCTTATTCACAGGAAAATAAGTGACTTTAGATTTAGACATAACAGGCAGCGCAGTGGCATAGGCTGTAATAAAATGAAAAATGGTGTTTCTATGGGACAGTCATTGAAGAGAAAATGGCAGAAGTATCAGAACTTCCCAAAGATGTGGTGATGGGAATGCCTGTACTCACCATGACAGGTCAACAGGAACTGTGTATTGAAAATTATCGGGGATCATTGAATATACCGACACCGTCGCACGGATACAGACAAAAGTAGGTCAGATTAAGGTGACGGGAGAACATCTTCAAGTTGCATATTATACGAATGATGAAATGTTGATCAATGGACGGATCACAGGAATTGAGTATCAACATTGACCGAAGGGAGCGTATAAATTGCTGTTTGATATCATCCGATATGTCAGAGGATATTTAAAAATCAGAGTATCCGGCGCATCTGTGGAAAGGTTTCTCAACGCATGCAGTCATAGGGGAATTTATCTGTGGGGGCTAAAGCCGGTGGGGCGCTGCTTATGAAATGAATATTACGATAAAGCGGTTCCGGCAGTTAAAGCCGGTGCTTCGAAGACAGGGACAAGAATCGTCATCATAAAAAAGAACCGGTCTTCCTTTTTTTTTACACCGATATCGAAACCGGAAAATGTTCTTTGCAGGCGCTGTTTTCTGTATTTCGTTGCTTTATTTATTTTCCCGTTTTATATGGGGATTGATATTTCCGGAAATAAAAGCTATACGGATGAGATTTTGTTGAAGTATTTAAGTTCCAGAGAAATAAAAAGCGGCATGAAGAAGTCGCAAAGTGGATTGTGGGAGAAAAAAGATCTGGCGGCGGGAATACGGAGATATCATATGGGTGTCCGCTTATACAGGGACGAAGCTATATATACAGGTAAAGGAGAATGAGGATTCTATTTTAACAGGAACGAAGGAAGACAAGACAGAAAATGCAATGGATCTTTGTTGCTGACAGAGATTGTGTCATAGACAGCATAACTGTGCGAAAAGGAACTGTACAGGTGGAAAAGGGAGAGAAGGTGAAAAAAGGGACGGTTCTTGTCTCCGGTCAGGTGCCGGTTCTAAATGATGCCAAAGAAGCTGACCGGATACCAATATCATCAGGCGGATGCAGACATTACAGGTATCACAACTTTAGAGTATGAGGAGAACTGTGATGATTATTATGAAGAAAAAAAGTATGAGTCTATTTCAAAAAAAGCAAACAGGTATCAAGGAAGAATATATTTTGATTTTTGGAAACTATCGTTTCACATTGGGAAATATAAAAAGCACGCGAAAGGAATATGAGATTAAAGGAAGCATAAGACAGCTTTGTATGTCTGACAGCTTTTTCGCTTCCTGGTGTACTTCGGTGTCCGCAAGGTGATTCCGTATCAGTCAGAGAGAAGAAAATATACAAAAAAGAGCAACAACAGATTTTAAGCAGACAATTCTTAAAATATAAGGAAGAATTAGAGAAAAAAGGGTAGAAATTATTGGGAATGATGTTAAAATATACAGAGGGAAGGATTGTGCAAAGGCAGCGGGACATCTTCAGGTATCCATGCCGATAGGAGAACTCAGACCTTCTGAATTAAAAAAGAAGTTCAAGAATCGAAGAAAAACAACAAGGAGAGACAATTCATGGGGATGATGGAAGCAGTCATTGAGATTCCGGCAGAAGACGCCGGAAATGTATTTGGACAATTTGATGCATTTGCAAAGAAAATAGAGCGGACGCTTCATGTTACATTGATCGCAAGAAATGAGCATGTGAAGATCATGGGAGAAGCGGTAAAAAGTTGAACAGGCGAAACAGGTTCTTCGTCAGCTTCTTGAACTATCCAGAAGAGGAAATACGATTGAAGAGCAAAATGTAGATTATACATTGTCTCTTGTGATGGAAGATAAAGAAGAGAGTGTACTTGACATTGACCGTGATATTATCTGTCATACAATTCAGGGAAAACCAATCAAGCCCTAAAACTCTCGGTCAGAAAAAAAGTATGTGGATGCAATCCGTAAGAAAATGATAGTGTTCGGTCTCCCCTGCAGGAACCGGAAAGACATATCTTGCAATGGCAATGGCTATCACTGCATTTAAAAATAACGAGGTGGGTAGAATTATTTCTCACCAGACCGGCGATTGAGGCAGGGGAAAAGTTAGGATTTCTCCCCCGGAGATTTGCAGAGAAAAATCGATCCCTACCTTGCGCCCGTTGTATGACGCTCTCTATCAAATTATGGGAGCGGAGAGCTTCCTGAAAAAATTCATGGAAAAGGATTGATTGAAGTGGCGCCGCTTGCATATATGAGAGGGCGTACACTGGACAATGCGTTTATCATTCTGGATGAGGCGCAGAATACCACACCGGCCCAGATGAAGATGTTTTTAACCCGTATCGGATTCGGCTCAAAGGTAGTCATTACCGGTGACGAAACACAAAAGGATCTGCCCGCCGGACAGGTGTCTGGATTAGATACGGCTGTACAGGTTGTGAAAAATATTGAGGATATCAGTATTTGCAGATTGACCAGCAATGATGTCGTGCGTCATCCGCTGGTTCAGAAGATTGTACAGGCTTACGATGACTATGAGAAAAAAGCTTCTCATGCGAAAACAAGAGAGAAGAACAGAAGGAGAAAGTGATGACACTTTATTATGAAGAAGAGGGGAGCTTAAGTTATCCCTTCCATGCGAAGAATTAGCACGAACTGTCATTGAGGCTGCGCTTGATGATGTGGGTTGTCCATATGAGGCGGAAGTAAATCTGCTCCTTACTATGAACGAACAGATTCATGAGATGAACATGGAATTTCGCGGAATCGACAGAGCAACCGATGTCCTGTCATTTCCGATGGTAGATTTGAACAACCGGGAGAGTTTGATTTTCTTGAGGAGGCAGATGAGTATTTCCATCCTGAGACAGGAGAACTTCTTCTCAGGAGATATCGTCATCTCAAAAGAAAAAGTTATAGAACAGGCAGAAGAATTCGGACATTCCATAGAGCGAGAATTTGCTTTCCTAATTGCACATTCTGTGTTACACTTAACAGGATACGATCATATAGAAGAAGAGGAAAAAGACTTGTGATGGAAAACAGACAGAGACAGATTCTGTCGAAGTTGAACATCTTAAGATAAATGGAGTACAAGCATGTCAGAAAAAAGCCAAAAAATCCGGTAAAAATTTTATGGTACAAGGTTCTATTCTTGCGATTGCCGGAGTCATAACTAAAATTATCGGTGCTGTATACAGAGTACCGCTTGTTAATATTCTGGGAGATACAGGAATGGGATATTACGGGTTGCATTTCAAATCTATGCAATCGTCCTTACCCTGACATCCTACAGTCTTCCGCTGGCAGTATCGAAATTGATATCTGCCAGAGTTGCAACGAAAGAATATCGAAATGCCATGCGTGTGTTCGCGGTGCGTTGACTTTTGCATTTGTAGTAGGAGGTACTGCGTGTCTGATTCTGTTCTTCGGAGCAGATTTTATTGCGGAAAATATTATGGCAATGAAATACAGTGCCCATTGCTGACAGATTGCTACTTTGACGCTAAAATAAAGGCGCTGGAGGCGGAAGAAAATGCCCGCCAGAAAGCTTTGGAAGAAGAAAGACGCAAGGAAGAGAAGAAGGCAGCAAGCCGGAAGGCGATCTCAGACGATGATTATCAGGTTCTGCTGCGGATCGTTCAGGCGGAGGCCGGAGTCTGTGACGAGAAGGGAAAGATTCTCGTGGCTAATGTGGTATTAAACCGTGTTAAAAGCCAGGAATTTCCGGACTCGGTAAGAAGCGTTGTCTATGAGCCCTCTCAGTTTTCACCGGTATCAGACGGTTCCATTAATTCCGTGAAGGTGACGGAAGAGACGAAGGAATGCGTAAACCGGGCGCTGGAAGGGGAAGACTATTCCGATGGGGCGTTATACTTCATGAACCGGAGAGGTTCCAGAAGCAGAGCTGTGAGCTGGTTTGATTCCCATTTAACGTATCTGTTCCGCCATCAAAATCATGAGTTTTTAAATAAAAACATTGTAGAATATTCTGCTTTAGGTGTATACTATAAGCTGGATGGCAGCGGAAAGAGAACACTGCCGGGAAGTAAGAAATTATATACATAAAGGAGAGCAGGACTATGATTTTTGACTCAGCGAAGAATCTTGCTTTTTACAGAGGGCTTGGAATTGAAGGCAGATACGGCAAAGCAGTTGATTTCCTTCAGAATACCGACTTGGAAAATCTGGAACCGGGAAAGTACGAAATTGACGGCAAGAATGTCTACGCCAATGTAACCGAATATACCACGATTCCGTGTGGGAAGAGGCAAAGTACGAATCACACCATGATTACACGGATATCCAGTACATGATCATGGGCACTGAGACCATGACCTATGCACCGGTGGACGCACTGAATGTGACAGTACCATATAACGAAGAAAAAGACTGTGTTTATATGACAACGCAAATCCTGGTTTAAAGGTAGTTGTCGGAGCAGGTGAATATGATCTTTAATCCGTGGGATGGCCATAAGCCGAAAGCAGCAGACGGCGAGCCGGCCCCGATTAAAAAGGTAATTGTGAAGATTAAGGAAAATTAATGAGATTCTTATAATGGAGCGTTCCTTTCTGCGGGGCGCTCTTTTTTTAACCATAGGGAAGTTCGTCCCTGTCGGCAGGTGAGGCGCACTCCGCGCTAAGGAAATTTGGCTGCTGAAGATGCCGCCGCACGAAAGCTTGCCGGAGTTCAGGTTTTTGTTTCTGTAAATCCCCGGCGAAAAATCCCCCTGAAACAAAAAAAATGTGGAGTTTTTCCCCGTTGTTTTCCAACTATAATAAAATTACAAAGAAATGAAACAGAGGAAAAATGAGGAAAATATAAAGGGTGGAACCATGAAAAACGAAACGGCTGACATACAGTAACTTTTACTTTTACCTGCTGCTCTTGCTCCGATTCTGGCGGTCTATATTCTGTTTTTGTCATTCCTGTGGTATCCATGTTTTTCAGCCTGACGAATTTTAAGGGATCAGCCTGAAATTCAAGTGGGTGGGATTTAACAATTACGATGTGGCGTTTCATGACAAGGTGTTTAAGAAGGCCATGGTCAACACCTTTCTTTTCGCCCTGGGAGCGACAGTATTACAGAATCTGTTTGCAATCGTGTTCGCAATGGCGCTGAACACGAAAAATTAAGTCTAGAAAATTTTCTCCGGATGCTTCTCTTTGCCCCCTGTATGCTGTCTCCAGTGGTGGTGGCATTTATCTGGCAGTTTATCTATATGCCGGATGGCATGCTGAACCACCTGCTGGGAACCGACATCACCTGGCTGGGAAACAGAAAGACAGCGCTGTTCTGTGTGGTGATCGCACATGTGTGGATGTGGATCGGTTATTCCTCCACCATTTACATGTCCAACTTACAGAGTATATCGACGGATATTCTGGAAGCGGCGGCCATCGACGGGCGGGGCCGTGCAGAAAGTTTCAAGAGCATTACCCTGCCGATGCTGGCGCCGTCCACTACGATCAATGTCACCCTGGCATTCACTCAGTCCTTGAAGGTATTCGACATCGTATATGCCATGACGAAAGGCGGGCCGCTTAATTCTACGGAGACAGTGGGAACGTATGTGGTCGCCAATATGAACCGCGGACTGCACGGCTACGCATCGGCTCAGACCGTACTTTTAACCATTGATGACGTCCTGTTTCGGGCAAGTGTTAATCGGAGTGCTGAAAAAAAAGCGAGAGGAGGCGATCTGCTGATGAAAACCAGAAAAAAACAACTGCTCTTTCTGTTTGAGCTGCTGATGGCCGCCGCCTGTATCCTGATGTTCTACCCGGTCATTATGATGGTTCTCGTGTCCTTAAAGGATGAGGCGCTTCTGGCGGGCGAACCTTTAAGCCTGAGAACCAGCTTCGCCTTTGAAAATTACGTAACCGCGGCTAAGGGGAATGAAATACTGGAGAGCGTTGCTTAACTCTTCCTGTATTGACGGTATTCAGCTCTTGATCACCACATTCTTTGGGGCCTGCGGGCGTATGCCATCATGCGGGCGAGAAGAGGAAAAAGCTCTTTCTCGCACTGAACGCGCTGGTTTTCATCGGTCGGCACTGCCGCAGCAGGTGGCCATGGTGCCTCTCGTCTTTTATGGATGCAGAAACTTCACGTGGCCAATACACTGTTTGACTGATTCTGGCGTTTATCGGAGCCAACGCGGCATACGGAGTGTTCTTTTTTTCCGGCTTTGTGAATACCGTTCCTGTCACCCTGGAGGAGGCGGCCTATATTGACGGCGCCAGTCCGTTTTACGACATTTATCAGAATCGTGTATCCGCTGCTTAAGCCGCCCATGGTAACACTTCTGATCGTGATCGCCTTAAGGGTTTGAACAACTTTTATGTATCCTGCTGCTACTGCAGGGTCAGAATTCCAGGACGCCTGCCTCTTACGGTATTTTTCTTTAAGGGTGACTTATCAATTCAGTGGAATATTCTGTTTGCGGCCACCACCCTGGTAATCCTGCCGCTGATGATCGTCTATTTCATTCTGCAGAAGCAGATTATTTCCGGGATGTTAAACGGGTCTGTGAAGGGTGAATCAGTTAAAATGCAATAGTAACAAAATCATAATAAAGGATAACAGGAGGAAGAAACATGAGAAAAAGAACAGCAGTATGGTTCGTGGCAGCAGCCATGGTAATGGGAACTCTGGCGGATGCGGACAGAAGGCGGCGCCGAGACGACAGCGGCACAGAACAGTGAGGCGAAGAAGGAGGAGACCGCCGCATCGGAAGAGACGAAGGCGGAAGCACAGAAGCCGGTAGAACAGGTGGAGCTTTTAAAGTGTTCGGGTTTAAGACCGGGAGCGGAGGAAGGCGCAATCCGGAGCTGATCGAGAAGTTTAACAGAGAAAACCCGGATATCAAAGTGGTGTACGAAGGATCAGCAATGGGCGGCTATCAGGACGTGCTCTACAGCCAGGCGCTTCCGGCCAGGGGGACGACGTGTTCTTCGCTAACCAAATTATCTGCCGCAGCTCCAGGGAGGCGGGCTACACGGAAGACCTTTCCGATATGCCTGTGGTGGAGAAGCACAGCGGCCTCGTAGCGATTTACTGACCATTAACGACGCATTCCGGGGCTGGGCATGGAATAGCTGTGTTCGGTATGTTTTTCCAATCTCGATGTGCTGAAAGGAAGCGGGCATCGACCACGCGCCGGCAAACTACAAAGAGTTTCTGGAGGATTGAGATCCTGAAGAAAAGCCGGAAAGACACCGGTCGTGGCCGGAGCCAGGACGGTACGGGCGTTCGCCATTTTCTCCATGGCGAAGAGCATGGACCCGGTCTATCAGGCATCCGATAAGATGGATCAGATCGCCAGGATGAACAGCGGAGAACTGAAATTCGGTGAGTGATGCAGCCGGGCTTCGCGCTGGTGGAAGACCTGATCTCAAAGGTTATCTGGACGGCTTAAAGGCCCTTGTCTATGCGGCAGGCCAGGATGATATTGCAGAATTTGCAAAGGAGAAGCCGGATTTATGCCTGGCGGGAAGCTGGTTTTGGCAGGACTTGACAGTGCGGCTCCGATATGAACTATACTCTGGGTGGTATTCCGGTTGAGGATGACGATTCTGATCTGATCAATGCTGGTGTACGCGTCTGCATCAACAACAGCCTTCGGAGAAAAGGAAGTAGCCCGGAAATTCGTGGAATTTTTTACCGGACTGGACAGCATGAACGCCTACGTGGCAAGCCAGAACAGCTTCAATCCGCGCACGGATGGAGCCAGCACGGACAACGATGTGGTGACGCCGGCAGCGGAGCGTTTAAGCGCCGCCCGCATGGTTCCGTGGGTGGATTCTGCCTTCGACATCGCGGTAGTCAGCCCGTGGGCGGATGCCCGGACCTTCACGGCCAATGTCGCGGGAGGAGATTCCTGTGGACAATGCAGTGAAGGACTTAAACACGCAGGTTGAGAATAACCTGAAGCTGAAATAGCAGGCTGGCAGCCGCAGGACTGAGTCCTTGCGGCTGCCTTTTATCTATGTTAGAATGGCACAAGAGAGGGGGACGGACATGTATCGGATACTGATTGCGGATGATGAGTTCTGGTGGGCCGGTGGCTGAGCCAGGTCTTAAAGGAGAGCCCCTTTGAGGTGGAGGTGGCGGAATCAGGAGAATGGGGAAGAGACGTTGAAAGCGCTGCTGGACACCAGACCCGACATATTGATTACGGATATCAATATGCCGCTGATCGACGGCCTCGATGTGCTAAAACGCCTGGAGGAAGCGGGGAGAAAAGCTTCCGAAAACCATCGTCATATCCGGTTACGACGAATTTGACTATGCGAGGCGCGCTATTGAGCTGGAGGTTATGGCCTATTTATTAAAGCCGCTGGAGCGGTCGGCGGTCTACGAAGCCGTTGAGAAGGCTGTCGCGGCGCTGGAAAAGGAGCAGGAGAGAAAGGCGCAGACCCGGGACGGTTTCACGGCGGGGGTGGAAAATATCCTGACGGAGTATCTGCGAAGTCCCGGTGATGAGACGAAACGGAGGCTTTGCCGCCTTATGGATTCGAACAGGGGCGGAGCGGATTTTACGAACTGGCGCTGTTTCAGGATGCGCCGTCTGGAAAAATCCGCCCTGACGAGGGAGGAGATACGCAGCCGCCTTGAGGAAGCCGCAGCCGGAAAGGCCATTTATCTCTGTCCCCTGGACCGTTTTTACCTGGGGAGTCCTGATTACGGATATTGTAAAACCTGCGGGCTTCCGGCTGATGAGAGCGTGCTTGTGAGTCTGCTCCACAACTATGAGTACGGCTGAGCGGGCCCATGGAGGCGATGGAGAGATTGATGAGGCGTTTGCGGAGGCGAGGGAATCGATTATTCTGCGTCTGGGACGGGAAGGGAAGACAGAGGCGTTTCCGGTATCGGAATCGATCTTTATACGAGACTTTATAACGGCGTTAAAAGCCGGAAATATGGAGCGGCTTAAGGAATGTACGCCGCAGGCCTGCGGCCTCTTTATTCAGAAGGGTTATGCGACTTGACCAGCTGCCTGAATTTCTATTTTCGTGCTGTCCGGTGAGGTGATCAAGCTGTTGAATGACCGGTATAAGGAGCAGAGCCGGACGGAATATTGGAACTGATCGAGGAAGGCTATGATTTCTCTGTCCGGATCGGAATTACTACAGCATCCGGTCCATCTGCCACCGGTTTGAAGAGTATATTGAAAAGGCCGCGTCCTGTCTGAAGGAAGAGGACTGCATGGATGTGGCGGTGATGTGAAGCGGATTCAGCGTGAGATCAGGAACATTACAGTGAGGATATCAGTCTTGCCTGGGTATCGGATGAATACGGAATCAATCCCAGCTATTTCAGCAAAGAAGTTCAAGGATGAGACGGGTGTCAATTTTATCGATTATCTGACGGAGGTGGATCGGGCAGGCGAAGGAGCTTTTTAAGCCACACGGGTCTTTCCGTCAGTGCCGTCAGCCTCCGGGTGGGATTCAAGGAGGCAAAGTATTTCAGCCGGGTCTTTGCCTCCTTGACGGGGAAAAACCGTCGGAATACAGGGAGAGAGTAAAGCGGGAGGGGGAATTGCGTGAAGAGAATGCGATTAAGACGTGGATGGAGAGCCGTTTGAACAGAAAAAAATATTTTTAAGCTTTCTGACGGTCTCCCCTCATTCCTCTTTTTTGTATTGTCTACTGTTATATTAATTCCGCCTATTCCGAGAAGCTGAGAAGCGATGCCTTCACCCAGAACCAGCTGACGGAGCGGAACACGGCGGTTTTGCTGGAGGATACTTAACGAAAATCGAATATATTTCAATCTCTTTTTCGACAGCGATACCCAGGCCATGATACGCGGCGCGTCTGACCCGTTAAGCAGCTACAGTGCCCGCATGGCGCTGGAGAAGAAGGTGCGGGTGAATCTCGATCTGTTTAAGGTGATGGCGTACGTGGACCAGGTTACATTTTTAAACAGGATGGAACGGCCATGGATGTGATGAATTCCTTAGGCTACGCGGACACCATCCTTTTTCCGCGCCGGAGGAGGCGTGGGAAAACGGTTTAAAAACCAGAGACTCATGCAGGCCGATCAGGAGCTGAATGACAGTTACACGGATAAATACGTCTATCTGCGCCAGATCGATGATTTAGACTTGAAAAAACGGTACCCTGGGCTGGCTTTTTATTGTCTTTGACCGGGACCAGTTCGATCTGCTTCTCCAGGATTTGCGAACGGTGCTGAACACGGAGATCGCCATGGACGACGGGCAGCTGCTCTATGACACGACGAATGGCGGGCCGGATGCGGTGAACCGTCTGCGGGCCGCCTCAGTCTCCTATTCGGCGCCGTCGAAGGAGAGGAGACGGGCAGGCGGATATCCTGGGACTATCACATCGAGAACCTGGGAATCAGCGTCACATTTTTCGACGACATGAAGGGCGTGGAAAAGCAATATCCGCGCGCTGAGCACCATGACAGGAACCGTGATCTTTATAACCGTGCTTATCATACTGGCGGCCTCATTCCTTTTCTCGGAGACCATCGTCCGCCCGGTGACCAGGCTTCACAGGAATTTAGTCCGGTGAAGGAAGGCGACTACACCGTCCGGGTGCAGGTCGAGACAAGGGATGAGGTGGGCGATCTCTGCGAGGCGTTTAACGGCATGGCGGAGGAGATTGACCGCCTGGTAAATCAGGTTTACTCCGTGGAGCTGAAGGAAAAGGAGGCGGCCATCAAGGCGCTGCAGGCTCAGATAAACCCTCATTTTCTCTATAACACGCTGGATATGATCAAGAGCATGGCGGAGCTTAACGGGCCTGCAGGTGTCTGAGATGATCATGGCCCTATCGAAACTGTTCCGCTATGCGACTCATACAGACGGCGTTCTCGTCACGATCGGGAAGAGTTGGAGAACCTGTCCAGCTATATGACCATCGTCAATGCCAGATTTGGCGGACGGATTGAATTTGCTGCCAGAGTTCCGGAGGAGCTGCTGACAGAGTCCATCGTAAGGTCTGCTTACAGCCTCTGGTGGAAAATGCCATCTCCATGGACTTGGCAGAGGCCGCGCCGGAGGAAGAATTGCAGTGACCGTAGAAAAAGAGAATGGAATCATCACGGTTACGGTGGAGGACAACGGCGGCGGAATTTGCCGGACCGGCTGGGAGGAGATACGAAACCGTCTGGAGCGGAAAGAACACGTGGAGGAGGAGTCCGGCAGGGGGACATGTGGGATTAAAGAATATCACGACAGAATCAGGCTCTATTATGGAGAGACGTACGGTATTGTGATTGACAGCTTTCCGGAAAGAGGGACCGTGGTGACACTGTCCTACCCGTCAGATGGGGGCCGGATCGGGAGAATGGAAAGGAGACAGAGAATTGAAAGAGCGACCCAATATTTTTATTTCTGATGACAGATGAGCAGCGTTACGACGCAGACCGGCTGGGTGAACAGCCAGGTACATACGCCGGCCCTTGACCGGATGGCGGAAGAATCCGTGTGCTTTTCCCGCGCCTATACCACAAACCCGTCGTGCATTCCGGCGAGGGCAGCCATCTTTACCGGGCGATATCCATCCCAGTGCGGCGTACCGGGCTATGCCAGCTGTCTTCCCAAAGGGAAACCACGTTTATGAAGTATTTGCAGGATGGAGGCTACTACACGGCGGTCATCGGGAAGCAAGCATTTCTGGCGCTCTGAGATCGAGCGCGGATACGATTATGAGGATATTGTGGATGAACATGAACCGCCGGCTGTGATCTCGAAGGAACTGCCGGAAGGGGCATTGGCCTTCCGGCCAACAAGACGGTCTCCGACCGCGTCTCCAGCTATGTGGAGTTTCTGGCGGACAGCGGTTTTACCAGGGGATCCCAGCTATACCGGGAGATTAACAGCAAGGGAATCTATGAATTTACAGGAGAAGAGAAGTACCATGTGGATGCCTATATCGGCGACAGGGGAAGAAAATGGCTGGAGGAATCCTGTCCCGGCGACAGACCATGGTTTCTGACGCTTTCCTTTCCGGGGCCGCACATGCCCTTTGACGGAAGCGGACTGCCGGATGAGAAAGCTTACGAAGATACGGAACTGGATTTACCGGAGACCGGGCTTTCCGATTTATTCGAAAAGCCGCCGCATTATCTAGATATCGCAAGGAAATTCGGGAGTATCGACCTAAAGAACCACACGTCTCCGGATGGGCTCACCCCCGGATGAAATCCGGCTGATGAAAAAAGGCCTATTATGCCAACGTGACTCTGATTGACCGGAAAATCGGCCAGGTGATCGAGGTTCTTAAGAAGAAGGGCTTTACGAAAACACCCTTATTTTATTCACTTCGGATCACGGAGATTTTATGGGTGAATTTGGAATCGCCACGGAAGGCCCAGTACTGCTCTAGAGGCCTCTTATGAGGATTCCGTTTCTGTTAAAGCCTCCGTTTTCCGGGTTCAAAGGCCGCAGAGAGGACAGCTTTATCAGCTCAGTGGAAATCGCCGCGACCTGTCTCACGGCGGCAGGAATTGCCGTTCCGGAATCCATGATGGGCCGGAGCCTGACCCAGTTTTACGAAGACGGGCCAAAGAAAGATGGCAGGACGTCTACATGGAAGCGAGAGACATCCGGGCCATCCGGATGAACATTATAAGCTGATTTATTATCAGAACCGGAGCTATGGTGAGTTCTACGATCTTCAGAACGATCCCGGGAGGAGAAGTATAATTTATGGATGATCCATTGCTTCAGGAGCGGAAATACGAACTGATGAAGCGGCTTATAGACCGGCTGATCGACCTTGGAGAGGGGCTGAGACGGTCTGGAATATCGGCGCTCGGTGATATAGTTGTCAGATCTTTAAATGTCCCGTTTATGCAGGGCTCCAGCCGTCATTTCCGAGAGCACGGCGGGAGTGAATATTTTATGATTCGTACTAAATATATCCATTTTACGACAAATTTGCAACAGAAAATGATTGACTTCTAATTCACAAAGTGAGATAATACCTTAAACTGTGAATGGAATTAATTCAAAATGTGGATGGAAATAAAAAATGCATATGGGGACGGGAGCTTGCCTTCCGTCTCCGTTGCATTCTTATCCATGGAGGAGAGAATGGAGAAGGAATACCTGCTGTTTGATCTGGACGGAACGCTGACCGATCCAAAGAAGGCATCACCAAATCCGTGCGCCACGCCCTGAAGGCTTATAACATCGAGGTGGAGGACTTAGATACGCTCTGCTGCTTTATCGGTCCGCCGCTGAAGGACAGCTTCATCGAGTACTACGGCTTCAGCGAGGAGAACGCGTCAATGCAATTGGCGTTTACCGGGAGTATTTTTCCGACCGGGGAATCTTTGAAAATGAGGTCTACGAGGGGTTCGAGGAGATGCTGAAGGCGCTTACTGCCTCCGGGAAAAAGCTTTTTGTGGCTTCCTCGAAGCCCGAGGTTTTGTCAGGAAAATTATGGAGTATTTTAAGCTGGATCCGTATTTTACCTTATGGGAGGCGCGGATTTAGGCGAGACCAGAGTGAAGAAAGCGGATGTCATCCGGTACGTCCTCGCGGAAAAAACGGGATTACCGATCTGGAAAAAGTGATCATGATCGGAGATCGGAAACACGATATTTTAGGGGCGAAGGAAGTCGGAGTCGACAGCGTCGGCGTCCTCTATGGTTATGGAGACCGGGAGGAACTGGAAGCCGCGGAGCGGACTTTCTGGCGGAAACAGTTTTTGATTTGCAGAATCTTTTATAGTGTGGTATGATACACAGTATTATGGCGCTTAAGGAATAGTTTTGGCTGACGGCGAAGAGGAACGCCTTAAGGAGGAGACGCATTATGATTGAACTGGGAAAAGAAAAGAGACAGATAATCAGAACGCTTTGCGGACAGGCGGATAATGTACTGGTGCACGGGCGGTTCCAGGGATATATGGGCCGTGTGTGGGTGCCGGAGCTGACGAATCATCGTACTGCCTGATTCATCTGGGTGATTTCGCATACCTGTTTGGCATATGCCCAAAGGGTGAGCAGGCCATGGAACTGAAAGCACAGCTTTACAGAGAATGCGGCCAGGATTATCACCCCATCCGATGAGAGATGGGCCGAATGGCTGGAGGAATCCTTCCCGGGAGAATACAGGGTTCTATCCGGTATTCGATGAAGGGACAGGAACCATTTTTCGGAGGCACTGGAGTCCTGCAGGAATCTGCCCGCCGGAATTCGATTAAAGAAAATCGACAGGAGACTGTACCAGACGGCGCTTAAGGAGGAATGGAGCCGCGATTTCTGCTCCAATTTTGAAACTCGGAAGAATATGAACAGAACGGCCTCGGCTTTGTGGCCATGGATGGCAGAAAGATCGTTTCCGGCTGTTCTGCCTATGGAATCAGCCAGGAATGTTTGAGATCAGGTTGAGACCCGGAAGGAGTACCAGCGGAAGGGGCTGGCCCTGGCGTGCAGCGCCCGTTCATACTCACGTGTCTGGAACAGGGAATCTATCCGAGCTGGGATGCGTCAGCCTGCAGTCCGTCGGACTGGCTGAAAAAGCTGGGCTATATTTTGACAGAGAATACAAAGAGAAGTTTAAGTGCGGTCGCCCACCTAGCAACGCTAGGAGTCAATTATGCAGGAACCGGCATTTTGGGATTTGCAAAAGATAAAAGCAGCGAGCAATCGCTGCTTTCCTGTTTTTTAGCGGATATTTTGCCGGGACCGCAATCTGGCCCTTTCTAATTGCCGGAAAATGTGATATGGTATAGAAGTGAAAACGATACATAATGGAAAAATCTGCCGAGGAGACGAGACTGATATGAAAAACCACAGATTTGACAGATACCTTTATATGGGGATCACAGCGGTGCTGGTGCTGGCGGCGGCCACGGCTGTAATCTTCCTGTTTCTGGAACGGAAGGCGATCCTGGCCCTGGGAGGCCGGATCATATCGATCCTGACTCCGATCATTTACGGAGCCGTGCTGGCGTTTTTATTTTCGCCTGTATACAACGGCGGGGTCCGGTTTACGGGCGAGCTGCTGGGAAAGAAAATGAAAAATGAGAAGTTAAAGGCGTTTCTCCAGAAGACCGTGGGAACGGTCCTCAGCCTGACGCTTCTGTACATCATCGTTGTGAGCCTGGCTATGATGATCATCCCCCAGCTTTATTCCAGCATTGCGGGGATCGTGAACACCATGCCAGTGTATATCCAGAACCTGTATGAGTGGCTCACGGGGCTGTTTGCCAATAACCCTCCCCTGGAGGAGATGGTGCTTTCTGTGTACCAGCAGGCGGTGATCGCCGTGCAGGACTGGTCCTCCAGTAATCTGATCCCCCACCTTCAGAGCATCGGAAGCTTCGAGAGCCTGGAAAAGATCCTGGGAGGAGTTTCCAACAGTGTGCTCACCATCTTCAACCTGGCAAAAAATATCCTGATCGGCCTCATTGTCATGGTCTATCTTCTGAATATCAAGGACACGCTGACGGCCCAGGTGAAAAAGATCGTTTATGCCATCCTTCCGGTACGGGCGGCCAACGGGACTGTGGAGGAGTTCCGCTATATCCATAAGGTGTTTTCTGGATTTATTATCGGGAAGCTGATCGATTCCCTGATCATCGGGGTCCTATGCTTTATCCTGATGAACCTGTTTAAGCTGCCCTTTGCGCTTCTGATCAGTGTTATCGTGGGCGTTACCAACGTGATCCCATTTTTTGGCCCCTTCATAGGAGCCATTCCCAGCGCGGTGCTGGTGTTCCTCATAAGCCCCAGGCAGTGCCTGTATTTTGTGGGGCTGGTCCTGGTACTCCAGCAGTTTGACGGGAACATCCTGGGCCCCAAGATCCTGGGGACTCCACTGGGCTTTCCAGCTTCTGGGTCCTGTTTTCCATCCTGTTCTTCGGCGGACTGTGGGGCTTTGTGGGCATGATCGTCGCTGTGCCGCTGACGGCGGTGGTGTTCGACCTGTTTTCCAAATTCCAGTGCCATTTCTTACGGAAAAAGAATCTCCCGCAGGATACGGACGATTATATGGATCTGGAAAAGATCGATGCGGACAGCGGCAGGTTTATCAGACAGAAATAACGAGGTGCTATGGACGAAAAAAAGAAACTGATCAACTGGACCGCAGGGATCTCCACGGTGATCGTGGCCCTGCTCATCATCATCGTGGTCATGGAGCCCCGGGGGAACGGCGTGTCCCGGGCGGCGGCTTCCAGGGCCATCGCCCTTACTCTTGCGGGTGAGGACGCAGTCCGTGCAGAAGGTCCGGAGACTTCCTTTTTTCCGGGAGAGCTGCAGGACCAATGGTATGTGAAATATATGGATTATCTCTATGCCAAGGGATATCTGGATCCGGAAACGTGCTACCCTTCGGAGGGAAGCGCCGTTTCGGCCGTTACCTATGGGGAGCTGTCCGGCTGGGTGACCGCGGCCAAAGGGGAGGGGGAACCCTCTCTTGCGGGATATGTGACAGAGGCAGCGGGGAAAAAGGCTGGAAAGGCCGTGGATAAAGCGGAGTTCTGGGAATTTTATGATGCGTTCCGGGCCTTTGCAGATCCGGATGGGAATGTAAAGGAGATCGAAACAGATCTTTACGGGACCCCGGGGAATGTGGACGGGGCGTCCCCCTGGACGGCCTACACAAAGGATGGAAAGTTCCTGTTTGAAGGGCTTTCTTTGGATTCCTATATTGATAAGACCATAAAGCTCCTGGTGCGGGAGGATGGGATCATAAAGGTCCAGGGTGTGGTCTCCGATGAGATCGTATATGAAAACGCCTGGATATCCGGATTTTCCGGCAATACAGTGACGGTGTTCATTGGAAATATCCAGCGGGAATTTCCTGTAAGGGGGAGTCCTTAAGAATGAAGAGGAGATTTCCGGCCAGATCGGGGATCTGTATCTGAAAAACGGAAAGCCCAGCCGCCTGGTACTGAAAAAGGAGACCATCACCGGGACTGTCCTTTCGGTGAGGGAGGATGAGATCGAGATCGAGGGCTACGGCACCGTGCCCCTGTCAGAGGACTTTAAGATCTACCGTACCTACGGCGTTTTAAAGGAGCAGAAGAAATCGGATATCCTGGTGGGCTATCATATGCAGACCTTTGTGGTGGCCGGCGATGAGATCTGCGCGGCCCTGACGACAGAGAAGCCGGAGATCGATAATATCCGCGTTCTTCTGATGACAACAAATTTCAAGTCCCTGTTCCATCCGGAGATCACCCTGGTCTGCGATTCCATGGCTGTACTGGAATATGGGGATGAAAAGGATAAAAAGACCCAGTCTGTGGCGGCTGGAGAGCCGGTGACCATTTCTGCTGGAGATTCACGGCTGGAAAGCGGCCGTATGGTATTCCGGTCCGCCAATGAAGGCGGCAGGATCACCGTTAGGAATATTGAGCGGAGTCAGGGAACTCCGGTGTATCCGGGCCATATGGAGATCACCGGGGAGGAGGAGGGCCTCCTTCTTCTGAACGAGGTGGATCTTGAGGAATATCTGAAGCGGGTGGTGCCCAGCGAGATGCCCTATACGTATGAGCTGGAGGCTTTAAAGGCCCAGGCCGTCTGCGCAAGGACCTATGCCTGGAGGCAGATCCGGGGAAGCTCGTATTCAGAATACGGCGCCCATGTGGACGACAGCACCAGCTTCCAGGTGTATAATAATACCTCCGTTTTTGACACCACTGACGCGGCTGTCAATGAGACCTTCGGCCAGATGGTTGCCTACGATGGGGAGCCCATCGACGCCCTTTATTATTCCACCTCCTGCGGCCACGGCACCGACGGGACCGTGTGGGAAACGACGGTTCGGCGACACCGTATTTAAAGGCGGTCTCCATCAATGAAAAGAGGAAGCCCATGGACCTTACCTCCAACGAGGCCTTTGGAGCATTCATAAAAAAAAATATGGATGTGGAGGCATACGATTCAGAATTTGCCATGTTCCGGTGGAACGCAAAGACGGACAGCCAGATCCTGGCAGAAAAGATCGGCGGAGTCGGCCAGATCACGGGACTTACGGTGACAGAACGGGGACCTGGAGGCGCGGCAAAGGCTCTGAAGGTCGTGGGCACAGAGGGCTCCAAGACTTTCACCGGCCAGAGCAAGGTGCGGAGCGTGCTGGGAAACACCAGACTTGTCTTCAACCGGAAGGACGGCAGCACCTACACAGAATGGGAGACCCTTCCCAGCGGGTTTATCTACATAGAAAACCAGGGGACCGATGAAAATGGCGTTACCGCCTTTACGATCTACGGATGAGAGCGAGCTTCTGGTGGTTGCTGGGTGTGCCGAAGAGCGACGGCTTTCCGCGAACGACGGAGCTGATGCGGGCAGTCAATTTCGTGGTGAGAGAGGCCGTGTAACGCAGGAGACAGCCGGTGGCGGTCAATTTAAGCTTCGGCAACACGTACGGTTCCCATGACGGCACCCAGTCTTCTGGAAACATTTCTCAACGATATATCCAATTACGGAAAAACGGTGTTTGTGGTGGGAACGGGAAATGAAGGCGCGGGAGACGGTCACAGTGCCGGGCAGCTGGTGATGAACCAGCCGCAGGAGGTGGAACTGACGGTCGGGGCTTATCAGACCAGCTTCAGTGTTCAGCTCTGGAAGTCCTATACGGATATCTTTGATATCAGCTTAATCACGCCATCCGGAGAAACCATCGGCCCGGTCAGCAGCCGTCTGGGGCCGCAGACAATCCGTTTGTGAACCAGACGATCCTCCTCTATTACGGAAAACCGGGACCCTACAGCGTGGCGCAGGAGATCTATCTGGATTTTATTCCCAAAGAAAATTACCTGGAGGAGGGGCTCTGGAGGATTCGTCTGACCCCCGCGAGAGATTGTGGAGGGAAATTTTGATTTCTGGCCGCCTTCCGCCAGTGTACTGAGCCGTTCCACCCGTTTTTTAAGGCCGTCGCCGGAGACGACACTGACCATCCCCTCCACGGCAGCGGGGGTCATATCTGTAGGCGCCTATGACGACGCTTACCAGTCCTTTGCCGATTTTTCCGGCCGCGGTTTTACGAGAATGACGCGTCAGGTGAAACCGGATCTGGTCGCCCCGGCGTCGGAATTATTACCGCCAGATCGGGCGGCGGTTATGAGACCGTGACGGGAACCTCCTTTGCCACGCCCTTTGTCACGGGAAGCGCGGCGCTTCTGATGCAGTGGGGGATGTGGACGGGAGGGACCCGTTCCTGTACGGTGAGAAAATAAAAGCTTATTTAAGTCGGGGCGCCAGGCATCTGCCCGGATATTCCCAGTGGCCGAATCCGGAGCTGGGGTTTGGAACCTTGTGCCTGTCGGACAGCATTCCGATATAAAGCGGGTTCACCGGAAAAATTTAATAATTAGAAAAATATTAGAAAATATGCACAAAAATCGCTTGCGGCTCCCTGCCATACATGTTATACTTTACTCGTAAATTGAATATTCGGTTGAAGAATTCGGGAGAGACCGCAGATCAGCGGCGGAGCCGAAGGTGAGAAAAACTCTCAGGCAAAAGGACCGGATTTGGACGAAACTCTGGAAAGGTGACAGACACCACCGACGAGGCGCTTTCCGGCTGTGCGTTTTCCCGGACCGGTCGCAGTGCATTTACAGACTGGATCAGAGTAGGGAACCGTAACAGAGGAAGGTAATCTTTCAGGTACGAAGACGGGGCATATAACGAATTGCGTTGTATGCCTTTTTTTGTGTTCAAAAATTTAACAATCTTGATTGGAGGAAGGAAAACATGGAATGTAAAACGACTTTATATGATACTCATGTAAAGTACGGGGGAAGATGGTGCCGTTTGCCGGATTTCTTCTGCCGGTGCAGTATGGGACCGGAGTGATCGCGGAGCACATGGCGGTGAAGGACGGCCTGCGGCCTGTTCGACGTGTCCCCATATGGGAGAGATCCTGTGTGAGGGAGAAGGCGCTCTCGACAATTTAAACCATCTGCTGACCAATGATTTTACCAGCATGGTGGACGGCCAGGCCAGATACAGCCCCATGTGCAACGAGGAGGGCGGCGTGGTGGATGACCTGATTGTGTACAAGATCAGAGACAATCACTATTTTATCGTGGTAAATGCAAACCAACAAGGATAAGGATTTTGCATGGATGACGGCCCACAGTCTTCCGGGCGCCGAATTAAAAAGACATCTCGGCGGAGATGGGACAGCTGGCGCTCCAGGGTCCGAAGGCAGAAGAGATTCTGCTAAAACTGACGGAGGAAACGAATCTGCCGGTAAAATACTATACCTGCCTTGCAGACCGTCCGGTGGCCGGAATCCGCTGTATCATTTCCAAAACCGGGTATACCGGGGAGGACGGTTACGAGCTCTACATGGCTGCCGGGAAGGCTCCGGAACTTTTTGAAGCGCTGATGGAGGCCGGAAAGAGGAAGGGATTAATTCCATGCGGTCTGGGAGCGCGGGATACTTTAAGACTGGAAGCCGCCATGCCTCTGTACGGTCATAGAGATGGATGATACCATTACACCGATAGAGACAGGACTTTCCTTTGCCGTGAAGATGAAAAGGAAGACTTTATCGGAAAAGCGGCTATCGAGGCAGAAGGGGGGAGAACCGGCGCGGGCCAGGGTCGGTTTGAAGGTGACAGGCCGGGGGCATTATCCGGGAAC
>VOFH01002722.1_pt1 | contig 40875 bp, 74 predicted proteins | sample 5384091 | NCBI WGS metagenome assembly VOFH01 (sample SAMN12384727, study PRJNA508395) | human gut metagenome | isolation source: healthy gut G | host: Homo sapiens
TTATTGCTCTTCAAATTTTCCATCAAAATTGACATGCTGTATGTTTACATCATTTTTAAGTTTTAATACTTCATCTTCACATATATGTCGTGTTGTCAGTGGATGCTTGCTCCTCCTCAGCCAAAGCCTATTATAAACCGGATATACATTTGTGAATAAGGGAATGGTTAAATAGTTCATTAATTGATGCATCAATTGTAGACAGCCCTAAACTTTTGCATCAATTATCAACTGTTTTGCATAAGTCTTCAAAACTTCAATGCACGTTCATCCAACGGTCGATTGTCTCCCAGAAACCTGAAGCACAAATGGTACTTCTTTATCTGTAATTTCGAAAGGTCCATGAAAAAAATTCCCCACTGTATACTGGAAGAATGAATCCACTGCATTTCCATAAAAATACATATACTTTGCATATATGTTGCACCATAACTCCGCTCCGCTTGCCATAGTATAAATAATTTTATCATCTTTATATTCCTTGGCAAACAGTTCAGCCCTAACACTTACTTTTTGTGGATTATGTGCTTGATTCCATAAATCGTCTAACAATCTTTCCTTATCTGCATACTTTAACCCTGTAGTCTTCCATCTTCTATCATCAAGTTCTTTAATACCTAAAATAATTACACCACCGTAAGTATTAGCCATGGCTGAATAAGACTCCCATAACGCTATCGGTAAACCTCCATTCGCTCGCTTTACTTCTCTGCGGTTATCCTCTTTATAAGAATCAAAATTCGTAATATCAAACAATTCAGACATTAAATCAACACCTTTCGCTTAAAATATAATAGAAAAATAAATCTTTCATTATCTTATTTATAAATATTTTTTCGAAACAGCTATTGTAGTTTTCTAACTTTACTCTTCTATAACTCTTCTTTATATGTAAACCCCAACCCTTGTACTTCGTTAGTATCTGTCACAATCACAAAAGCTTCTGGATCTATATGGGATACGATCATCTGTAAATCATGAAGCTGTTTCTTCACAATAACAGCCATAATAACTGGACGTTTTTCTTTGAGAATATCCACCAACTGCCTGTAATAATGTTGTACCTCTATTTAACTCTTTATGAATATACTCCATGATTTCTTTATGCTTGTTTGAAATAATCATCACATTTTTGGCTTCCTGTCCACCAATCATCAAGGTTTTATTAATCATAAAACTGCTTACCCATACAGATAAAATTCCCATTAATGCTGGCTGCAATCCATATACCATTGCCCCTAATAAAACAGTTAATGCATCAATCAACATGACCGGGGATGGCAAAGGAAGATGTGTGTATTTATTCAAAATTAATGGAGGTATATCCATTCCACCTGTACTGGCACCAGTACGAAATACACATCCTATTCCTATTCCCATTAAAGCACCACCATAAATCGTAGCTAAATACTTATCCATGATAAAAACATCTGCCCCAATCACATGATTCGCCAAATAGGAAAAAAAAGAAAGAAACATAGGATATGCAAATGTACTGAATATGGTTTTGCCGCAAAGCGTTTCCCTAAGATAACTGCTCTAAAAGAAACAATACAACCGTTAATACATTAATTACAATTTCTGGAGTAATATGAAAAATAGGTTCTATGGCAATTGCGACACCCTGCAAGTCCCCCTGTTAAAACATCATTAGGTAAAATAAACCATGCTACTCCAATCGCAAGTATAATATTTCCAGCTAAAAGCCAGCATGATTCGATTAATAATTCTGATTTTTTTAAGGAAAACATAAGATCCTTCTTTCTATACAAAAGATTATAACATAAGAAAAGGATTCAGGTTTCTAACAATAACCTAAAATCCTGAAAAAATTTCTTGCAGGAAAGAGCGGGGCTGTACCTTTGGAACACAGACACTATATGTCTCCAATGTTCCATGAATTTCACTTCCTTTTCCATTTCCTTGTACTATATATAACTGATTGTTTTTCCATTCTGCCTTTATATCCTTAGCGAACTCAAAATGATCCAGATTATTCATGACCATGATCACATAGGAATCGCTATACCCCACTTACCAGGTCATTATAGACATCCTGAACTTTTTCCTTGATTTCATAACTTGCATTGTGTTTTTGTATCATAGCATATCGTATATAAAAGTTCACTTTTGAATCGCATACGATTATACATATAAGCAAAGCTGCCCAAATTCCAGTTAACCACTTTAATGTTTTCATTGTTTCTCCTTGCATCATGAAGTATAGACAGCGCTTTCACTTTTATACTGTTAACTTTTATATTTTTTACTGGACTTTTTACTTCTTTATGATAAAATACCTAGGAAATTATGTTTCCCTATCATTATCATTTAAATTATGGAGGTATACTCGTATGATGAATTATGACTTGCTGATTATCGGTGCTGGACACGGTGGAATCTTCTCTGCCTATGAAGCAAAAAAATTAAACCGTGATTTAAAGATTGGTTTATTTGAATCTGGAAATTCTTTAGAAAGAAGAAAATGTCCTATTGACGGAGTAAAGATCAAATCCTGCATCAACTGTAAAACTTGTGGAATCATGAATGGTTTTGGTGGTGCTGGAGCTTTCTCTGATGGAAAATACAACATCACTAATGAATTCGGTGGTACTTTGTATGAATATGTTGGAAAAAAAAGCTATTGATTTGATGAATTATGTAGATCAGATCAATGTGGAAAATGGAGGACAGGATACAAAGCTTTACTGTAATGAAAATTCTCACTTGAAAAAGTATGTATGCAGAACGACTTGCATCTATTATCTGCCAATGTTCGTCACTTAGGTACTGATATCAACTATATCGTATTAGAAAACCTGTATAAACAGTTAAAAGACTGCGTGGATATTCACTTCAATACACACATTGATTCTGTAGAAAAACTGGAAGATGGCTATCGTATTACTTCTGGTGATTCCAGCTGGACAGGAACTACCTGCATCATCTCTACTGGACGCAGTGGAAGCAAATGGATGGGAAATATTTGTAAATCATTAAATATCAAAACAAAAAGCAATCGTGTAGATATCGGTGTACGTGTAGAGCTTCCGTATGCGATTTTTCTACACTGACAGATGAATTATACGAAAGTAAAATCGTATATCGTACAGAAAAATTCGGGATAAAGTTCGTACATTCTGTATGAATCCAAGAGGTGTTGTCGTTAGTGAGAACACAAATGGAATCGTAACAGTTAATGGACACAGTTATGAAGATCCTGCACGCTATACAGAAAATACAAACTTTGCCTTGCTGGTATCTAATCATTTTACAGAACCTTTCAAAGACAGCAATGAGTATGGAGAAAGCATTGCACGTCTATCTAACATGCTAGGTGGCGGTGTTATCGTACAGCGTTTTGGAGACTTGATTCGTGGACAGCGCTCTACGGAAAGCAGAGTAAAGAGAAAGCTTTGTAACTCCAACCTTAACTGCTACACCTGGAGATTTAAGTTTGGTCATTCCAAAAAGACAGCTGGATGATATCATCGAAATGATTTATCAGTTGGATAAAGTAGCACCTGGAACTGCAAATGATGATACTTTATTGTATGGAGTAGAAGTTAAGTTCTATAACTTAGAAGTAGAACTAGATAAAAATCTTGAAACATGTCATAAAGGATTGTATGTCATTGGAGACTGCAGTGGAGTAACTCACTCTTTAAGTCATGCCAGTGCAAGTGGTGTTTATGTAGCTAGACACTTATACGGAAACAAATAGGATGAAAAAGATAAAAAGAAGCCTAACAACTAACTTCTTTTTACTCTATTCTGGCCTATATTTCTGCAAATATGTTTTAAATCTCTGCCGCTGTCATGTAGTGTATCTACATAAAAAAGTCTTCTACTACATTTCCATCATTTAATACAATACAGCGATCCGCAATGGATTCCACCTCTTCAATATCATGTGTTGAAACAAGAAGTATCGTATCTTCCTTTATATGGTCAAGAAGTAATTTTACTGCATCTTCTTTTTCGCATAAATATCTAATGAGGTAAAGGGTTCATCCAAAAGGATAAGTTTTGCCTGCTTTGCAAATCCAGCCGCAAGTTCAACTTTCATTTTTCTCCTTTTGATAAAGAGGATATTTTTGTATCTGTTTTTAATCGCATGGATTCACATAACTGTTTATATTTTTTCCAAATCAAAAGATTTATAATACTGATGTAAAAACTTACCATACTTTAATTTTCATATATGGCATAGAACTTCCATCTGCACTGATAAAAGCAACCTGCTCATATTGTAGATTTACCGGTTTTTCTTGAAAAAAGAATTTCTCCATCATCAATTTCACATAAGCCAAGTATACATTTTAGTAATGTTGTTTTCCCACTTCCATTTCTTCCTAATAAAGCGCATAACTCTCCTTCTTTTAAAGCAAAGTTTGCTTTCTGAATACCATTCTTATTATCGTATAATTTTCTTACATTTTTTACTTCTAACATTTTTTTTCTATCCTCCCATCTTCTTTTTTTCATCCAAGTCTTTTACTTCCTATGATATTTACAATGAAAAATCCAATATAAAATGCTATTTGTCCTAGAAATCCTATGTTCATCAAGATATACCATGACAATACAAATACTATTACAAGATAGATTATCTCTAATAACTTCTGTTTTTCCTTAATGAGTACTAAAACGACATATTCTATACAACCGCTTATAAAAAGTATAAATAGAAAACAACGCATAATATTTTTTATCGTATAAGGAAATAATTGTCCCATTAGAGGAAGCTTTGGTAAATACAGATAAAACATTTGAACTGCCTGTGCAATACGTTCTGCTTTTTTCTACATGCTCATTTAAAGCTAATCCTTGAATAGAGTAACTGTAGTATACACGCATAAACATTACATACCACAAGATAAAAACTACCATAAGAAACAGAATGTCTGCCCATATATATGCCAAACGATTTCCCTGAATCAACATCCATCTTGTTTTATATCGATAAATAGAGTACAACAATAAGATAGATACAGCACCGATGATAAATATACAAATAAACCAATAATATAAAGCTTTATTGTCTGAAGCTACAATATCTATATATTCCCATTCCACTGTATCATAAAATCGCTACTGGAATAAAATACCCATAAAAAGGCTAGCAGGAGTAAACTTTCCATCCTAGTTTACGAAGTAAAAAAGTAAACTGTTGAAAACATAGCTTCATCATCTTTTTTTTTCACCTCTATTTCATAGTACACGGAAGGAGAATAATCCCATATATTATTTCTCAAATTCTCTTTTATTTCTTTCTTATAGTTTAAAAGAATCCAATTACCTTCAAACACAACTCTGTTTTCATCTAATACTTTTATAACAACATCAGGTGTCATTCCCACTTTTTTCTATTAGATAAAGTAATCCATCTTTATAGTACATATCAGTAATAGAGGTTGATGAATCTATGGTATAATTCTTAATCACTTCCATATTATCACAATCAATAACATGAATCTCATCTTCATCCTCTAAAATTAAATATTTATTATTTATACATATATTTTCATAATAAAACATATAATCATTTGAATAAAGATTAATGGAAGACTTTTTTCATTTATCAACTTTCCATCTTCTCCATATGCGGAAATGTAGTTCTTTTTGTTTTTATCCTGTGATATTACAACCGCTTTTCCATCTACCTCTTTCATTACAAACGGATATCTGTCTTTAGAAAATTCAGCTATTTTTTTAATTTTTTTCCTTATTCTTATTACTATAGTCAATATAGTATAATCTTGATGGTGTTACCATTGATTCAAATCTTGTTGTGATTAAATAATTTCCATCACTCGTAGTTAAATAATTGTCTGAGTAATCTATACGTATCGTCGATTCTGACATTCCATCATTTACATATAAGTAATAATTTTCTCCTGTATCATTTGCTTCTTCACTGTAATCATCATACAAATATTGTACTTTTTCTTCAATTAGCTTTATATTTTTCGTACTCTTTAATGTAAAAGTCTCATTTTGTTTTGAGAAAAAAATATTAAACCAACTATATTTGAAAGTTGCTTGTTCCAGTTCATAACATGTAATTACTTTTTCAGTGATATTACTATGAAAGCTAGTTATATATTCAACTTCTTTTTTGATAATTCTTTTCTTCCTTTTATAGAACTTTTAATAATAGATGTTTCAAACGATGGTGGAATTGCTCTGTTTGATAAAGACCTTCCTCATATGTATAAAAATATTTTCTCCCATTAAATCAACAGATACTGCCCTTGTTTTGAAAAAAATAGTACTTTCTATTGTAATTCCTTCTAAATACTCTTTATTGCCTTGTATAGTAGTAAGAGGAAATTCAGCTTTTGACATAATATGGATGCTACTTGCCATACATAAAGATAACACTATAACAGGTACACTTAGTATAAATATCCATTTTGTTCTCATCATATACTTAACCTCCTTTTTGAAAATACTCTTCTTACATAGAAATGCGATACAATAAGTAGAAGCAAATAAGAAAAAAATTTCAATGAAATATATAAGTATCATTAAAAAATGCGAAATTAAATAAACTTAAAATGAATACGAATGCAAGACTTACTGCCACATTAAACCCTTTATCTTCTTTTATAAGGGTATTGGATAAGATCATCAAACAATAACTTATCTCAATAAGTATTAAGAATATTTTCAGTGCATCAACAGAAGAAAGTACATACCATGATAATGCATCACTATTTAATAATGCGAAGAATAAAGCATTGATTCATACACATAGGCAGATTTATGTATAAATAATAATCCAAAAGCTGCCACATACTGGATTGTTACCAAACTAATGACTCCAATAAATGCCAATAACAACTCACTATATGCATAAGCATTAGAAGATATAGGAAGAAGTTTTACTCTTTGTAAGTCCTCCGCTTTTACAAATCGTTTTACCCTTTGAAAATTAAACCATATAAGCAATACCACAGATAAAAAAAAGAATACCAAGTGTAAATTCAAACTGAAAACTTATATCTCTAATATCTAAATACGTAATATCTTTTATTTTCCACCAGCAAATAAGAAACTCTGCCAAGGCGATCGATGTAAAACTGCCTATGATTTTTTTAAATAAGATCCACAGGATGACTCCATTAATTGAAATATATCTTTCATAACTTACCTCCTAAACTGTATTATGATACTAATAACCAAATGTAAATAAAAATGAATATTACCAATACTCACTTAACAGGATACTACTTCTTGAAAAGATAAGTTTACACTTTTACATTCCTCTATAAATCCCTGTAAATGTTTTTGTATATATTCTTTTTGTATTGTTTCTTTAATTTCCTCATTTACACATATTACACTTTTCACATTGGATATTGTACGTATGATACCCTCATCTTCCAGTATCTTATATGCTTTTTGTACGGTATTGGGATTAATTGCTAAAGATAGAGCCAGCTCTCTTCTGCTTGGAAGTTCTTCATTATTTTCAACAGATCCAATCAGAATTTGTTTTTTTACATATGCAACTAACTGTGGATAGACTGCTTTTTTTTATTAAACTGTATTTCTTTAAAAGAAACCATGTTTATCCCTCCTTAACTGTATTATAGTCATAGTACAGTTAACATGTCAACACATTTTATATATATTAATATTTTGTAAGAGGAAAATGTTTGTTGCATGGCAAAAAGCTTGTTATAATAGATAAGATGATGGAGAGGAGTTTTTACATGTTAAAAAAAAAATAACATTATGTGCTTTATCTGCTGCTATGATATGTTCTTTAGGAGCATGTTCAAAAAAGGATCCGCAAGAAGAAATAGCGGCATTTGAAACTTTTATAAATAAAGAATTTCAGGAAAGTATGCAAAATGATTATCTAACAATGCATTCCTATTTTACAAAACCCAAGGATATTGGAATTGATGAAACAAAAAGCAAAACCAGAATTTCAGATTACAACAGATAAAGATACAGATAAAATAAAAGAAACGCTAAAAGAAAAAAAGAAAGCTTTGAAAGAATTTGATTATGACTTATTAAGCAAGAAACAGCAGGAAGTTTATACTAGCTATAAATATAACTTAGAACTTCAAGAAGATGCATTAGATAAAGATTATCGTTATATGGAACAGTTATTTACTACAAATAATGGGATTCATATTTCCATGCAGAGAAATCTGGAACGATTACGTGTAGAAAATGAAAATGATGTAAAATCACTTATCAGTCTTGTTAGAAGTACCAAAAGCTGTATGGAAGAAGCTATTTCCTATACGAAGCAGCAAATTGAAGAAAATACTTTAATTCTTGATAAAGAAGGAGTACTTTCTGTATGTGATAATATTTTAGAAAATAACACTTTCTATAAAACATTAGAAAATAAAGTAAAAGCTGTACATTTAGATGCAAAAAAGAAAAAGAGTATCTTAAGCAGTTACAAGATGCTTATGAGAAAGAACTGATTCCTGCTTATACTTCCTTAAAAAACATTTGTTAATGGTATCAAAGATGAAGATAATCATATAACAGGATATGATACGATTAAAAAAAGGAGACGATTATTATGAATATCTCTTTAAGAAGAATACACAGAATGATCGTTCTATTAAAGACAGCATTGAGTTGCTAGATAGTATTATTAGCGATGCAAAAGATGCAGAACTTTTATTGGCATCTAAAGATTATGATGTTTATGCCGACTGGCTGGATAATAAAATTTATACAGAGTACAAAACTTACGAAGATGTCGCAAAAGCTTTAGAAAAATACACTTTAGAAAATTATCCGGGCATTGAACTTCGTCCTTATAAAATCATACCAGCGACGGATTTAAAAAACGACCTTATTTCATCAGAAATCCTTCCATTTAGCGTTGACAGTGAAGATCCAATTCAAGTTTTAATTCGTTCTGAGTTAGGCACTAATGCTCCTAATTCATTAAATGCATATTCCATCATAGCTCAAACCATTGCACCTGGTACTTTGTATCAGACTCTATACAACAATCAAACAAATCCTAGCTTATGGATGAATTACTGTGCAGATAATTCATCTTTCCGTAATGGCTATGCAATCTATGCTGCTGAAAATGCAATAAATCATCTTCAGCATGAAGAAAAACGTGCAATACAGCTGCAAAGAAAATCTCTTCCACTACAAAGTGCATTGCTTGCAAGAGCAGATATTGGTATCCATTATGAAGGCTGGACATATGAAGATTTTAAAAAGAACATAACGAGTTTGAATCTTGATAGTGAAACTACAGAAAAATTATATAAAGCAATTTGTACAAATCCAGAAATTTCCTAAGTGCAGGTATTGGATATATGGAAATTTACGAATTACATAAAGAAGCAAAAGACACTATGAATGACAAATACGATGATAAAAAATTTATAGAAACATTATTAAAAAGCGGAAATGCCCCTTTCTCTGTTATTCAGGAAAATGTAGAAGATTATATAAAATCCCCGTAACCGCAAAATAAAATAGTGTATATGATAAAAGATAACAATATGTCACACTTATAGCTGAGATACAGTAAGCTGAGTGCTCAAGTTACTATATTAGAGTAATTCAGTATCACCTTACTATAAATCAGAAGGGTGTGACTTTATTTATGAGAACGAAGATCAATGCGTAAATGATAATGTCAGATTAAGTCAATGGAAACAGATCATACAAAACTGTCGTGACAGCGGGCTTCCTGTAAAGAGGTGGTGCGATGAGAATAATATATCAGAACCTTCCTATTACTACTATCTTAAAAGTTTAGAGAATTGGCAATAAAAAGAGGCTGATGATCATCAAGATTTTTATCCCATAGTGGTAAATGAAGAAAAAGAAATCACTCATGAAAATATTGAAATCATAAAAGGAGATATTCATATCCAGGTGCCAGATAATATTGATATTGATGTGCTTGTGAATATGTTGAAGGTGCTGTTATGCTAGGTGATATCTCAAAAGCTGAGAAAATCTATATCGCAACAGGTTATACAGATATGAGAAAATCCATTGATGGACTGGCTGCCATCGTTCAACAGAATTTCCACCTTGATCCATGTTCCAATTCTCTTTTCCTCTTCTGTGGAAAAAGTTCCTCAAAATTAAAGGCACTCTACTGGGAAGAAGATGGTTTCGTCCTGTTTTTTACAAGAAACTGGAAATGGAAAATTCAAATGGCCTAGAAATGAACAGGAAGCACAGCTCATTACTTCTCAGCAGTTTCGCTGGCTGATGGAAGGACTGCATATAGAACAGCCCAAAAGGATACAGAAATCCATGCCTAAAAAAGTACTTTAAATCCCTGTTTATCCATGATTTTATTATTTGAAAATGGTATAATATAAGCAGTTAAAGGAGTGGATCTCATGAAAGAACAGGTGTTATTAAATCTTACGGCACAACTTACTGAAATGAATTCACTTATCAAGAAATTAAACGAAGATATGCAGATCTTAAGGGATGAGAATACACGTTTGAAGAACGAAAATGCATTACTGAAAGAAGAAAAAATGAATACCTGAAGAAAAAACTGTTTGGAACGAAAAGTGAGACATCGCATTCACTTGGTTTTGGGCAGCTTTTTTTGATGAGGCAGAGACAGAGTGTGAAGCAGAACTTTTAGAAGATATCAGTTATAAAAGACGAAAGAAGAAACATAAAGATTTCCTCAATATAAGATTAGAAGCACTTCCTGAGTGAAGAGGTCCTGTTAACTCTTCCCGAAGAAGAAAGGATATGTCCAAGATGTGGTCATAAACTGAATCGCGTAGGAAAAGAATTTGTCAGAAATGAGGTGCAGTTCATACCAGCCAGATTAAAAGTGAAAAAGATATACAGGGAAATATTCGGAATGCAGGAACTGCAAAAAGAAGGAAACATCATGATGATAAAAACGGGCATACCAGCACCAGTCATACCGCATTCTTTTGCCTCAGCAGAAAGTGTGGCCCATATCATGAAAAGAGAAATATGTAAATGGAGTCCCGCTATACAGGCAGGAAGCAGAATGGAAAAGGCTGGGATTAGAATTAAGCAGGGCAACGATGGCAAACTGGGATCATCATAGCCTCAAAGGAATATCTGATCCCGCTGAAAGAAAAAGGCTTCATGAACTCCTGTTGAAAGAACACTATATCCATTGTGATGAAACGCCTGTACTGGTATTGAATGAAGAAGGAAAGAAGAATACGACGAAATCCTATATGTGGGTATATGCAAATATAAGAGAATCAAAAACACCGATAAGGATATTTGAATATAAACCAACAAGAGCGGGATATAATCCACAGATATTTCTAGATGGATTCCATGGATTCGTAATAACGGATGGATATTCCGGATACAATAATCTGAATGGCGTAACGAATGCATATTGCTGGGCACATGCCAGAAGAAAATTCGTAGAGAGCATCCCATCAAATATCGAAAACGTAAATGAGACGCTTGCCAAGCAGGAGTCGATATGATAGGAAGACTGTTTGGCATTGAGAAAGAAATAGACAAACTAGAACCGGAAGAGAAAAGCAAGGATACGACAGGAAAGATCGAAACCAGTAGTAGAGGAATTCTTCAAATGGTGTGAAAAGAATCTGACTCTTGTATCTAATGGATCGAAGATAGCAAAGGCGATCGGATATGCGCAGAATCATAAAAAAGGATTGAGCGAATATCTGAATGACGGATTATTGCCGATGACGAACAGCTTAGATGAAAGGACGATACGTTTTTACGACAGGCCGGAAAACTGGTTGTTTTCAGCGAGCCCAAAAGGAGCAGAGGCAAGTGCAGCAGTATACAGTATCATAGAAACAGCGAAAGCGAATGGAATAGATCCATACAGATATCTAAGTTTTCATATTTACCTATCTTCCTAGTCAGGATTCAATAAAACATCCTGAATCCCTTGATATGTTCTTGCCTTGGAGCAAACAGACAAAGCATATTGTAAATAAAAGCAGAAGGAGAATACAATTATAAACTCTTTCTGCTTTATTTTATATACACTGTTTTATTTTGCGGTTACAAATCCCTGAGAAATAAACGAAAAGATACTTTTAACAAATGAATAGAGTATCTTTTTCTTATATTTAAATAACTGCGTTGATAATTGCCCTTGATAACAATGGAACGATCTGATTTTTTCTTGATAGTATATCTTCCGGAAACTGTGTTCTTCCCTTCTCTGTTAGGGAAAGCTTCAAAGATTGCATTTTCTTTTCTCCAGCAGAATAGAAGATAGAACCATTTTCTAATATACTTGTAAAGGCAATCACACACATATCCAATCTGTTTTCTTTTTTGTAAATTTATCAAGTTCTTTTTGAAGTTCATCTTCAATAACTTTTACTTCTACAACAGAGGATATAATTACCTGAGCAATCATAATAACATTTCCATCAATTTCAAAACGTTTAATATCCTGATTAATCAGTTCTTTCACACTTTTCTTGCTGATATTGGAACTTACTTTAAACATATCAGCCGCAAATTTTTATATATCTAGTCCAGCAATTTTTGCCAGTGTTTGTGCAAGTCCTTTATCTTTTGGAGTCGTTGTAGGAGATCTGAATTTCAAAGTATCAGATAGTATCGCTCCTAATAGTAAACCTGCTAAATTTTCTGGTATATCCATCTGATTTTCTAAATATATAGAAGTAATGATAGATGCTGTACTTCCAATAATTTCATTACGGAAGGAAATTGGTCTTGTTGTCGCAATATCACCAATACGATGATGATCAATAATTTCTATCAAATCTGCAGTTTCAATTCCTTTTACAGACTGTGCATATTCATTATGATCGACCAAAACAACCTTTTTATTATGATAATTCAAGATATGGTAACGTGATACATATCCTTTTAAATAATTATCATTATCTACAACCGGATAGCTTCGATAACGTGTCTTCAGCATCTTTTTCCCAACATCTTCAACAAATTCATCAACGTTAAAGCTAATTACATTTTTCTTCATGATTAGCTGCACTGGAGGTGAAAAATATAAATAACGAGAAGTGTTCATTGTTCCATGTCCGGATATTAGGATAGAACAGTTATATTCTTTTTGCCAATTCTACAACATCTTCAGGCACATATTCTGTCCATACGATAACTAAGACTCCAGCACCCATTTTAATTGCGGTTTTCTGTGCTTCAACATCATTTCCAAGCAATACCATACGATCCTTTATATCATAGTTGGATAACCCAGATTCTGTTAGGGGCTATGATACTTACCTTTCCACTAAAATGTGGAGTTTGTGCATCATAAATGACTCTTCCCTTTAATGTTTTCGCAATATCCTCCATCTTTGTTTCTTTTTTAATAACTGAATACCTACAGCTGTGTCACCCAAACCAATATTAGAAATATCGCTTCTTGTAACCATTCCCATTAACTGTCCTTTTTCATTCACGACCCCATAAGATTGTTTATTATATTCATTCATCAATTGCAGGGGTTTCATATATGGTAGTTTGTGGAGTAATTAATGGTGGGTCCATCTGTATCTCATCCATAGTTGCTCTTGCATCTTCAAACAGCATTGGAGATTCAAAACCAAAACGTTTTAATAAGTATTCTGTTTCTGTATTTATCTTACCTAATCTGCAAGGTATCGCATCTATGCCTTTTCTCTGCAGAAACTTTGCATATGAAATAGCAGATACAATAGAGTCCGTATCTGGATGTTTATGTCCACATACATATACACGATTACCAAGATTTTCATTTATACCTTTTAAAGCTTCTTCTCTTGTCATAGTCTCTTCCTTTCCTGTCTTATACCATGATTATAAACTGATTTATGTAAAAAAGCTATGAATATAGTTTTTATATTCTATAACACAAAAATCATCTTTTATCTTCATAGCTCATACATATTTGTCACATTTATTCTTCTACATATTTCCTAATTACTACACAAGAATATTTCAATGGGAAAAATAACTATAAATCAACAAATAACGCATTATTAAAACCTCATATTATGTCTCTTTTAATAATGTATAGATCACTTTAGATGTATTTAAACAAAAGATTGTTCATCTTATAAATTACCATAAAAATCTCTATTGCTATAAGTAATATTCATTCCCTTCATGATGCGCGAGAAATTTACACTTTCATATTTTCTTTTTAACTTTTTCACTACCTCCAACATCTCATCTGAACCAAATACTTTCGATATTTCGATAATATCTACATTACCATTTTTATATCCTATAGTACTAAAAACTAGATCTATTGGCTTTGTTTCTATAAATTTTTCAAATTCATTATATTTATCTGTTATATAAATTAATGATATAAATGGTAATTGATGCAAATTAGACAGAACATATCGATATTCAAATTCATCACAGTCATGAATCCATGCAGTAACTAAATTTTTTTTTACTTTTCTGGATAAAATACAATAGAGTAAAATTTAAATTACAGAGCATTTTCTCATAATAAATAATATAATAATATTTACAAATCATTTGATAAAGATGCTTCGATAATACGACAGTTGAACGAAAGTTCTGAATCACAACATCATAGTGTTTAGCACTACTCCCAGCATTACCCTTAATCAAAAAAAAGAAGTTCTCTTTTAATAATATATTGAATTTCTAACAACAGCTTTTGCATGAGATCTTCTTCAATGTTCAATTGCTTTCTTAAATATTCTTCAACTTCTCTCATAAGCACTTTATTAATTTTAATATTTTTCATACGAGTACTAATTAAATTACGGTCTTTAAAATCTCCATTCACTAGCAAGTTAACTATAAAATATATTATTTCACTACTCGATAATGTAATAGATAAGTCTGAATTTAAAGACTCCCTTACTTTATCAATTGTATTACTTTGTGTATAGATTATCAATTATTCCAATTAATCGTTTACTTTCTTCTACATAATATCCTTCTATCACCCGATATGTAATTATATTTAATAAAACGCCAATATTTTCTATCTCTTTTTTGATAAATGAATCTGACATATATCACATATATTTTCTGTACTTCTATACATTAAATCCATATCTTTTTATCAAATATTTTTTCAAACATTTCTTTAGTTTAAAAAAATCAGAAGTATCTTTATTTTTCAGCTTTCCATCTATTAATCTCATCGTCTCTATCATCCAATTTTTTTAGTGCTTGACGATATCTGCGTTCTCCATATATTATAGAAATTCCTTTTCTTGTAATATTAAGTTTTATTTCTACTTCCTGAAACCAGACAGTCAATTCATCTATCAGTTTATATATAGTAGGGCGTGATAAAAACATAATTTCTTCTAATTCACTAATATGAATTGGTTCTTCATCACTTAATAATAAGTAAATTATATAAAGCTTTTTTTCTTGGTTAGAAGTATGATTATACTGTATATTTTGTCTTTTTATATACAACTCTAAATCATACGTATTTTGAATTTTATAACCTCTTGATTTCTGTGAAATCAACTTAGCATTGTAATTTTCGCAAATTCTTTGTACTCTTTCCAGATTATTAAAAATAGTACGACGAGAAACATGTAAGCTATCCGCAAGGCACTGAGCACTAATATAATTATTTTGTCTTAATAATTCCTTAATAATTGCTAATATTAAATTGTTTTATATGCTCCTCCCTCCATATTAAATTAAATATTTAAAAATAAATTGACCTACTCCACCTTCATCACATGATCCAGTTTGATACTTACAAATAGATTTAATTTCATCAACGGCATTACTAACACATACGCCAGTAAACGTATGTAGCATTTCATAGTCATTCATAGCATCACCAAAACATATCACTTCTTCTTTAGAAATTCCTAAGTCTTTACATACTTCTAAAATACCTCGCACTTTTTTGATAACTCAGGATCAATTACTTCCAGTAAAATAGAACTACTGGAAACCAGCTTGTATTCTTTATTTAATTTGTTTTGATAGTATTTTAGAATTTTGTTTGCTCCTCTGGTGAAGAGACAACTAACATCTTTGGATATGATTTTTGAATATAAGTATTCATATCAACAACCTTCATCGTTAAATTAATACTATTACATCGTGCAATATAATATGGAGTAGACTTATTAGTAACTAATGTTGTTCCCTCATATACACAAATAGAAGCATAAAAAAGCTGTGATAATTTTTTTCAATTTTCTTGATTTTATCGCAAGATAATAAAAACTGCTCCTTTTTATACCAGTAAAACAGTTTAAAATTTCTGCACCATTACTGCCAATTACATAATCAACTTCTCCTCTAACCCCCATTCTTTAAATAAACGCGGAACAATATCAACCGGACGACCAGTTGCAATGCCGAAATAAATTCCCTTTTTCCGCATCTCTTTTATCGCTTTAACATTTATTTCAGGACATTTCTTATTTTTTCCAATAAATGTATCATCAATATCAACTAAACATAATTTAATACCTTTCATTATGTATACCTCCTACTCTCATTATGTACAGACTAGTGAAAGAAATCAACTAGATATTTTATCACATTCATACCATTATCTTGTGGCAAAAAAAAGCAAAAAGCATTTTAGCTAAAACTTCTAACTAAAATGCTTACATAAAGCGATGAATAATCATTGTATAAATCATAAACACAGATAAGGAAAATAATACAATATTAGCAATCGGAATTATCAATTGTTTATTGTCACGTGCTTTACAAAAGACTTTACGTATACTAAGATTATTTACACGCAGAGTTTTCCATATAAATAGACCCAATATAATTGTAACAATCCAATCAAATAAGAACAATTGTGTTATCATGATAAGAACGATACTAAGCAATGAACTTTCAAAATTTTTATTTTCTTTAAAGTTTTTACCGAAATACCATAATTCAAAGAAACAGATTCCATCAAACATACATATAAGATAAAGAATATTGAACACCTGATCTTTCATTAAAATTTCAGCAAAATCTTCTTGTTTTCCATTCGCTTGTATGAATAATATTGAAAATAATAAAATAGATACCCCTGCAAGAAGAACTTGAGACATTAATAATAATTTCTTATTATATTCATGTTTTTTACTCGTTTCATAAAAACCCACACTTTCTGTTGAAATCATTCTCTTACTTAAATTCCGTATGATATTATAACACAATTCTTTTCTTACATTTAAAACTTTCCTTTGATATGTATAAAATCTATCATTACCCAGTTAAAGCTAAGAGATGTCATTTTCCCTTAGCTTTTTAACATAAGATAAGTTTAAATACCTAAAACTCGTTTTACATCACTGCAAATATTGATAACTTTCGGTCCAAAAATAATTTGATAATTAGCTCCGTTTTCTACAACGCCCATAGCCCCATTATATCTGTCCAAAAACTCTTATCTTGTACCAAAGATGCATCTTTTACCTTAACACGCAAGCGTGTCGCACAATTTTCAACAGAAACGATATTATCTGCTCCACCAAACCATCAATAATATTCTCAGTAAATGTATCATCTGCCTCTGCATCTGCTGAAACAGATTTCCCACTCTTTTCTAGCTTTAATTTCTGCTTTATCTGCGAACTTAACTTCTTTTTGTTTCCGCTCTTCCCGTGTCATAATATTAAATTTAACAATTGCCCAGCGGAAACTTACATAATAAAGAACAAAGAATAATGGCATAATCCATAGCAATGACATTGCATGCACTTTCTGTGGCTGTAAGAAATTCCTAGCATAAATACTAAAGCATCTCCACTGACAGAAACTTTCGTTGCTTCACATATTACTGCGGCTAAAGCAGCTAAAAGGTACATGTACTAAATAATATAGGAAAGGATTTGCAAACAATACTGTAAATTCCATAGGTTCTGTTACACCTACCATTGCAGCAGTAAATAATACAGGTATCATCAACGCAAGAACTTTTTTCTTATTTGCTTTTCGAGCTGTATGGTAAATAGCAAGCATTGCACCACTCCATCCGGCAATATTAACAACTAATTTCCCTTGACTATATGTACGAATCAAATAACTTGTAGCAGTAGCTGAACCAGCCAAAGCGTTATTAATATTTTGAGTTCCGTAATATTCAACCCCATCAATTACCATTGTTCCTCCTATTGGAGAATATAACAATGGGAAATTAATCAAGTGATGCATACCAAATGGAAGTAAACCTCTATCGATAACACGTTGAATAAATGTTCCAAACAATCCGGAAGATGCTATAAAGTTAGCAGATGATTGAATAACAACATTAACAAACGGCCATACATAGTATAATATTCCTCCGACAGCTACACCAACAACAGTTGTAATTAAAACAACAAATTTAGGACCCGCAAAGAAACTTAGCATTTCTGGAAGTTTTTTATTTCCCCATTTATTCATCATATACCCTGTTAAGCCACCAGTAATTAATGAAATAAAAATACCATATCATAAGTAAAAAATTCCACCAACTGATTTAAACATTGGTACTCTTGTCATTGCTTCTTGAGCAGTATATCCCAATGCCATCAATCCATCTTGTGTTGCAGTTTCGGGAGTAATTCCATCTAACGAAAGCAATACATTGATTGAATTATTAACTACCATTAACATAAAAAATACTAGTAAGTGCTGCCCATCCTTTTTGTTTTTACTTAAGCCAAATCCAATACCTGCTGCAAACCACAAAGGAATGTTTGCCATGATCATACTACCTGCTTTCATAAAAAGCAGTGCAATTGTGTTAGGTATTGAACCAGCAGGAAAAAAATGAAATTCGCAAATGGTGACGCAAGCCCCATACAGAAACCACAAATCACTAATAAAATAATAGGAATCATCATAGCGCCGCCAAAGTATTGGAACTTCGATGTTACATTAGATAAATCTTTTTTCATACTGTATTCTCCTCTCTTCATTAATATTCTATATTATATTTAATATAAAATAAATCGCTTACATATACCGTTTATTTCACTAATGATAAGTGCAATCTTTTACATCTTATAATATTTAAGCAAGCTATTAAAATAGATCAAAATCACCTTTTATCTATTTATAAAAAATGGAATATACAGTCAAAACTATATATTCCATACTTTTTATATAAATACTAAAGCATACCGTTTACCGCAAAAATATCATGAAAACTAAAGATATCATCAATAACATTACAACAGTCGTTATTACTAACACAGAAAATTGACCATCCTTTTTAATTTCTAGAATTGCCTCTTTAAAAAGTGAATTGATCCCATTTAAAATATTTAATTAAGGAAATAATCATCAAAATAACAGATATAAAATTCATTAAAAGAATTGACAAATTGCCATTACCAACATATTTAAACGGATACTTTCTATATGTTCTAAATTTACTATTTCTTCTACAAAATGCTTCATTACATACCAAACATATAAATTGGCTGTACAAATTATAAAACCCGTAATAATTATTGGATTGTTACTTAGTAACTCTTCATAGCTAACATTTTCAATCATTGACAAAACACAAAAATATATAATAAACAAAATAACTATTAACAAACTTGCATACTTTGTGTAATTAAGATAATGATAGTTATTCACAGTTTTTAATTTATTTTTAATCGAATTTTTTCACTTTTTTTTCATGATAATTTTTTTACGATGAAAGGCAGGGATTCCCCTACCTTTCTTAGTTTATTCGTCGATATAAAATTAGTCAAGACCAAGAATATCTTTTTACTGCACTTGTAATATTTTGTACTCGAACACCATAAATAACTTGAACTGCATTTGGTGCATGTACAACACCAATTGCTTCTAAGTATTTTTTTCCACTCTTCGTCTGATGCAACTAAATTTTCATCTTTAACTGTTACTCTCAAACGTGATGCACAACATGTAACTGTTACAATATTTTCTGCACCACCTAATGCTTCAATAATTCTTACTTCTAAAGAGTTCCCATCAGCTAACTGTGTTTTTCTTCTTCACCATCTTTAAGTCCACGATATTCCGCTTTTGCTCATCAATTTAATTTCATCATCTCCACGACCAGAGTTTTTAAATTAAATTTTTGATACAGAATGTGAATGCAAAATAATACATAACAAATGTTAATGGTAATAAGTAAATCAAACTCATTGCATGTACTTTTGTGGTTGGAAAATATTTGGAATCATAAAGAATAAAGCATGTCCATTAATAGATATCTGTGTAATTTCCGCTAACACATAACATAATCCGCATAATGGTGCATATACTAACCAATATAAGCCTGGAGCTACAAATAAGAAAAGTATATTCAAATGGCTCTGAAACACCTACCATCATTAACGTAAATACTGCAGGCATGAAAATTGCCAAAACTTTTTTTTTCTATTTTCCGGTTTTGCACAACGATACATTGCGAAAGCAGCACCGGAATACCTGCTAACTGAAACAAAATACGACCTGTTGTAAAGTTACGAGTAATATATCCTGTTGCTCCTGCACTTGCTGCTTGACCATTAATAATATTTCGAACTCCTTCATATAGTGTTCCATCAATCATCATTGTTCCACCAACTTGAGTATATTCAATTGGGAATGCAATTAAGTGATGAATACCAAAAGGCAATAACATTTTATCTAGCGTTCCAAAAAACAAATGTTCCTATTAATCCGCTAGATCCAATAAACCCTGTAATGCCCTGTAATACAGCACCAATATATGGCCATACGTAATAAACTAGAATAGATAGCGGTATAGATACTAATGTTACCATGATAATAACCATTTTTGTACCTGCAAAGAATGCAAACATTGCTGGTAACTTAGTATCAACAAATTTATTATGCAACCATGATGTAGTTAAACCTGTTATGATTCCTGAGAAAATTCCCATATTATATGACCAAATTCCCAAACATGTTGACCATAAAGCATTAAAATTTAGTGCAGCTTCTTCTGTATAACCGCTCTTCATTAAAGCGTCCACTGTTGTTGTTTCTGGCGTTACCCCATGTAGACCAGCCCAACCTTCAATACCGCTCATAAATGCTAGGTACATTACTAAACCTGCAAACGCTGCCCATCCTTTTCTTTTTTTTGCTAAAGTAAAGGCAATAGCAACGGCGAAGAATATCTGCAGATTATTCATGAACAAGAAACCTAAGTTTGCAATCATTGAGAAGATATTGTATAGAACAGTGCCTTCCGTTAGAATGTAGTTAGTAAATGCACTACCAATACCAACAAAAACCTACAAGTACCAACAAGATAATTGGTACCATCATTGCCCCGGCAAAAGTCTGAAGTTTTGCCTGAATTGTTTTTAACATTGCTTGTTCCTCCTTTATTCATTAATATTTTATCAAATTAATAAAAAAAAAAAGAGGAAAGCGCTTTAAATTGATTTCCTCTATCATTGTGGTAATTTTTAAACAATATTATTGTAAAACTAATTCTGATAATGCTTCATAATAAATTTCACACGCTTTCATCAAAGAATTGACTGGCATTTGTTCATTTTGCCATATGTGGCTTTGGATCTTCTCCTTCAAATGTTGCTCCAAATGCCACACCACGATCTAATACACGGGCATAAGACGCTCCACCTTTTGTAAATACCTGTGCCTTTTCTCCTGTAACTTGTTGATAAGCTCTTTTTAGACTTTGAATTAATTCGCTATCTTCTGGAACATATAGTAATTTTTTTCGTTTTAAAATTTCTAAATCAACAGTATATTCCTTGGCTATTTCTGTTAACCGTTTTATTAATTCTTCTTCATCAACAGATTTAACATAACGAACATCTACACATAATTCAAATACATCTTGGTTACTTTCTAGTGACATTAGGCAAACTGATGTTGTTCCCATTTCTTTATCAATCGCATATAATCCACTTTTTTTCTCCATAAAAATCATCTAAAAACTGATTTTTTTACCATCTGAACCAAACATTTCAATGATTGATCATGAATTTCAACATCTTGCATATCTTTAACAAATTGAAAGATTGCATTATTTCCTCTTTGTGGATTACGCGATAATGTTTTGGTTCCATATGTACTTTGATTTTTACCATCAATTTCTACAGTCAAGTCATCACAATCAAAATTTAATCGATGTTTACTATGAATGCGTACTTTATCACTTATTGGAAACACAAATCTTACTTGAAGAATACCTTTCTCTCCATTCACAATTGGAAAATTCCCATCTGGAGAAAATCCCCATAATGGCTGCGGATTCTTTTTGAAATAGTATTCCATACACTCCCAAGTTGTTTCTTCTGCACCGCCGGCAATAATGCGAATAGGATGTTTTAATTTTAATCCATTTTCTTTTACTAACCAAGCAGCATAGAGTGCTGCCAAAAAGAGGTCCTTTATCATCATTTACTCCTCTTCCATACAACATACCATCCTCTATCTTCATCGTAAATGGATCACTCTCCCATCCATCTTGATTTCTAGCTTCAACTACATCTAAATGTCCTAATACTCCAATATAGTCGTCGCCCTCACCAATTTGAGCGTCTATCGCATAACCATCTATATCACGTACTTGAAAGCCTAATCTAATTGCAATATTTTTAAATTCATCAAATGCATTACGTACATCTATGCCAAATGGAGCATTTTCACAAGCCGTAGTTCTATCCATTACAGATGGAATTGAAACAAGTTTTTTAAATCTTCTAATAATTGCTTTTCACAATCCTTAACACTTTTTTATTTCCATATATTCCTCACCTACATACATTTTTACATAAATGCTTTTAGAAACCATCCAGACACAACAATCACAAAAATCCCCATGAAAAAATCCCTATAACTTTATTTTTCTGTCCATTTTCCAGCAATGCGTTCCACGTGGATTTAAAACCTTTACTTTTCCAGTCAAATACTTTCATTGTACCGAATCCAAAAGAAATTCCTGCCGGAAAATTTAACATCATAAATTCAAATACTGTAAATAATAAAAATTTGCATCTTGCTATTTCATAACTATTTAATGTTTCTAATTGTTTTATCGTTTTTCCAGCATTCATTCCAACTATCAAATGAAAAGCACTTACTAAAAAACCTGCAGTTAAACCGGGGTTCTTAGATATTAACTGTTGATAAGTTAGATGTTCACTATATCCAACATATAACAATGCTATAACAAAAATTATAGGAAATAGAAAGCACATATAACGTCCAATATGTAAAAAATCTAAGTCCTTTAATATTAATAGGTTCTTTCTTATTATTTGTCTTTTTTTTCATGGTTTCCGACACACTCCTAACATAAAAACTGATTTAAATATTCACACCCTGTTAAAACAAAATGACCATTTTCTAAAATTGATATATTTGTTCCATCCTCACAAATTGCTTGAATTAAAGCAATCTCATCGTAGGGAATTGTTAGGTCCTTATGATATCCAAAATATGCTTTTGATGGATCTTCTTTACGAAGAATACTTACTTCATTATCTTTCCCTACAATCAATTTCCCATCAAATTGATTACAAATCGGGTTATCTTCACTCCATGAAAAACATGTATCACCTAAAGCAATATGCGGACCTAACTTTTCATAAATTAATGTATGAAGTTGATGCAAAATCCCAAGTTTCTTTACAATTGAATAAGCAAAAGTGTTTGTTCCTAACGCAAACTCTCCTAAAGGAAGACTTTTCCGTCCATTTAACACATATCTTTCAATCATTTGACGGCTTTCTTCTAAGTTATCTCCATTGCTACAGCTATAATCGACAACAAAGCCCTTTTCTACTTTTAATTTTAAATCATTAAATTCAATATTTGAAATATATATTTTTTGTAAATGCAATAATCCATTAGTTCCCTTTAATTTTGGGGATGTATATACTTCACCAACTGGAATATTTACATCTGCTCCACAATTAACAAAATTACTTTCACAAGAACGATTTAAATTATCATTTAAAGCAATACGAATATTTGTTTCATTTCCATTGTCACCTTTAATTTCAACATACTGTGCTTTATCTAATTCTGTAATTAATAACTGTTGTATTTTCTCATATGGGGATGGATCCATACGATTAATTTTCATCACTTCACTAAAAAAATATGTGCATAGTCATTATTACGAATCGCATATAATGGATAAGCCATACCCGTATAACTTATTTCACTCTTTGGAACGAATGTTTCAAACAAAATTTTCTTTCTCATTTCATTTTGTTTGATTAATGCACTATAATCATGTATTGGCTGGTAAAGTTCAATTTTATCTTTTTACGACCAAAACAAACCATAATAATATTCCCATTATAATCTAACAATTCTTCTTTATACTTATTAAGCACTTCTTCATAAGATTCTAAGTTTTTTTGTATAACATCTTCATTCATACAATATTTTGAACATTGTGTGTAATCAGCTGCTGCTTGTGCATTGCATGGTGTGCTTACTAAATCCCCAATATATCCATCCTTCCCATCATCTTTTAAATTAGCAAGAATACATTTACCAACTGCTTCCATTCCAACAACTTGCACAATACGAGAAGTATGTCTGTTTTTTCCATGACGATTATGAGTTATAAAACCATTCGTGAAACCTCGAATCATCTGCATTGCTAATTCATTTGCATAATTCTGTGGAATTTATTTAATACTTCCCATGCCTTTTACTTCATTCTCCGTAATATAGATTCCATAACGAAATAAATAACGGCTATCAGTTAAATCAATTTTATTATAAATTTCCATTAATGGTGATGTCTTTGAATACATAAATCTTATACTATCATCTAATTTTTGTTTTTTGATTATCCGCCTCAAAACGAACAAATTCTGTTAAAGTTTTATCTATGTCAGGTAACGTCGTATTCAAAAGATTATATTTGTTAACAACATACATAACCATTTCTGGTTTTTTTGAAAAATAGGCTGTATCATCATTATTGCTTCATAATACAGTGAACTGCATAAATCAACTAATACTTCCGGAAGTAAAGCTTTTTGAATAATGTGGATTTGCAAATGAATTCTCATAATCCTCTACTAGTTCTTGATAAAATGAATAGTTATCATCAAGCAATGTCATAAAAGGTTGATCAAAATATGAATCATCAAATTTTTCAATAAAATTTAATCTATTTTCTAACAATGCTGTTAATTTTTTCCATATATAAACAAAGTCCATTATCTAAACTTTGTATTTTTTTTCCATCTCGTATTAATTTTCAACATATAACTTCTCCTTGTATAATGCAGGAAAATCTCCATTCGGAGACTTATTCCCAGTTAATAATTTCCTTAATTTTAGTTGTAATATTAATTACTTCTGTACCATAAATAATTTGTAAAGATTTTTTTACGTCTTACAACACCCATTGCACTTAATTTTCCCGTCCATTCTTCATCACTGGCTGCTTTATCTACATCTTTTAATTCTACTCTTAAACGGGTTGCACAATTTGTAATATTCTCAATATTATCTGCACCACCAAGTGCGTCTAAAATACGCTGTGGAAGGTCTTCACTAACTTCAATTTTGACCATTTCAGATTCATTAATGGCTTCTTCCTCTTTTTTTTTGCTTTATAATCTGCTTTAGAATATAATGCAAAATCTTCACGTCCATCACGTCCCGAGTTTTTATATCAAATTTCAAAATTGCCCATTTAAAAATCAAGTAGAATAAAATAAAGAATAATGGAATTAATACAACCAAAGACCATGCATGTACTTTTTGTGGTTGCAATAAATTTGGAAACATGTTACGGAAACAAGATCCAATAATAGATACATTTGTTGCTTCACATAATACATAGCCTAATGCGGTTAATGGTGCATAGATTGCAAAGAACATTATTGAGCTACAAACAAGAAAGTATACTCAATAGGTTCTGTAATACCTATTGCAAAAGCAGTGATAACTGCCGGAATTAAAATTGAAGCTGCTTTTTTACGATTTTCCGGATATGCCGTTTTATACATAGCCAATGTAATACCTGGTAATGCAGCAAAGTGTACTAATATGCGCCCTGACTCAAAATTACGAACAATGTATCCTGTAGAATTTGGATCACCTAACTGTGCATACATAATATTCGTTACCCCTTCATAAACCTGGCCAGCTACTTCCATTGTTCCACCCATGCTTGTATATTGTACTGGAATTAAGTGATGTAAACCAAATGGCAATAAAGCTTTATCTAAGAAGCCAATTGCAAATGTACCAAATAATCCTGAACTAGTTAATGCGTTAGTTCCTGTAGTAATAGCGGCAGATAAAATTGGCCATCCATAAAACATTAATACACCTACTGGAATTGAAAATACGAACATCATAATAATTGCGAAACGTGGTCCTGAAAAGAAAGATAAAGAAGGACGTAGTTTCTGCTGATAGAAGCGATTATGAATGATACTAGCTAAAAAGCTGCAATATATGCTCCAAATACAGATGTATCATATGTAAAAATACCTAGAAAATTTGTATAAAGAGCTGATTTCATACTTGCTTGATCCATGCTCATTCCTGTTGCCACTAACGCATCAACAGTTGTATTGTCTGGCGTAATGCCATAAATAGAGAACATAGAAGTTATTACTTGATTCATCGCAATATAAAATACCAAAGCGCCAAATGCTGCCCACCCTTTTTCACGTTTTGCTAAAGAAAATGTAATAGCAATTGTAAAGAATAGTGGTAAATATCCCATAACCATAAAACCAAGATCGTTGATTAATTTAAAGAAACTATGAATTGGATTTCCTTCAACAATCAACCATCCCAATCCCAATGCCTGTGCATTTTTTGAACGTTGTAAAACGCTGAACCGATACCAATAAATATACCGGCTACTACCATTACAATGATTGGCGTCATCATTGCTCCGGCAAATACTTGAAGCTTATCTTTCATATATGTTTCCTCCCTAATGTAATTTAATTTTACTAAATTTTCTTTAAAAGAAAGCCTTTACAAATATTTAATCATTGCCACATCAAAGAGGAAATAATTTCACATCTTAAAAAGCAAAAAAAGATTCTAATTATTGATTTCTTAATTTATTTGATATAAAATAGTTTTTTGTTCATAAAACAGGAACAAATCTATGTTTAAATGTATACGAATTATGAACAAATGATTTATATGTCAATCTATAATAATATATAATAAATTATTATGTAATTTTTGATAAATATATAACGTTTATTTTATCATCTTTCTTCCATTACTTGACGAATATTCAAACTTCCGTATAATTTTTTATAGATAAAGGGGATGGATTCTAATATGAAAAATGAGCGTATTATAAAGATTGTTAGTGTTTTGTTGAATCAAGATAATTTTATTACCATTGATCAAATCAGCAACCAACTAAATGTATCAAACAAAACCATCCGTAACGACCTTCACCTTGTAGAGGAATGGTTAAAGGAAAATAAATTAGAGTTGATAAAAAAAAAACAGGTGTTGGCATTTGTATAGAGGGTCCACACAGCCAAAATTACATATTTTGGAAAGCATTAGAGAGAAAAACAGAAACTATGATGGAACATTCTCCACAAGCCCGTAAAATATTCATAGGAATGCAATTAGCAATTTTGATAAATGTCGTATTTATGAATTAAGTGAACAACTGTATGTGAGTCGTGCAACAATTCATAAAGACATCTTGTCTCTTTCGGAAGAGTTAGAAAATTTTAAAATAACTCTTCATCGTAAAAAATAACAATGGAATCAGCATAGAGGGAAAAGAAAAAATATTCGTAATTTTCTTTTTAGAAATGATGCTTCAAGATAAGGGGTATCAGCAATTTATTGAAATAGTTCAAAATGATCATTATGAGTGTGATGGTTCCTATGTATTTGCAGGACTGGAAACAACAGATGATGAAGTCAAAGATTTTGTAGACTGCATCATACATTCCGGTAATACATACATTTCATCCTTAACCTTTCATTCTCTTATTCTTATTTTACTGCGTATTTTTGCTACTTATTTGCGTGTTCAAGACAAGCATTATATAGATTTATCAGATCAATTTATAAAAGAACTTCAACAAGAACCTTTTTATAATGAAGCATTAAAAATTACTGATCGATTATCAAATCATTATCGTTTTCCCTTCCCAGAGGAAGAAACAAGATATTTTCAAGTATACTTCTTAGCAATGCAAAATTCACAAAATATTAATGACAATGATAAAATAGAAGCTGCGCAATTAACAGAGGAATTACTTCAGTCCCTGGAGCGACCAATTACATTTACCTTTTAATACTGATAATGACTTAAGAGATGCAGTATTTGCTCATTTATGTCCTTCTATTACTCGTTTTAAACACGGTATTCCTAATGAAAATCCACTGATTTCTGAAATACATGATATGTATCAACATACAATAGACGTAGTTAAAAACAGCATCGGCTGTATTGAGAAACATTTTAATTGTAAGGTAAGTGAGGACGAAATTAGTTATTTAGCTCTTCATTTAGCAACCTCTTTGGAACGTATGAAACAGCCTCTTCGTACAATACTAGTTGCTCATGGAGGTAACGGAGCAGCTACACTGCTGCGTCGTAAATTAATAACACATATTCCTGAAATTGACATTTTATCCCAAGAAACTTTTTTTAACAATATATCGAAAAGATCTTACAAATATCGAACTGATAATAAGTACAATTGATATCACAATTAAAGAAGATATTCCAATCCTGAAAATAAATCCAATTTTGCATAATTACGATATACTTCGATTAAAAAATATTATAAAAGGATATTATAATGATAAAAACGATCCTGATAAAATAAAAGCGACAATGTAAATGTCGCTTTTATTTATGGTATCTAGTTCTAAACGGCTGGAGTATACTTGACAGCTATTGATTGTCCACCCTTTACATTACGGTTTTCTTCTAATTTAAATTCTTTATAAGCCTCTTTTTAGTAAAAATTATAATTGTTGTCAAATCATATTCTTTTTCCTTCTAAATACTCACGATCGATCTTCAATAATGGCTCTCCACTTTTTACTTTCTGATTAGCCTCTACCAAACATGTAAAGCCTTTTCCATTCTCATTTACCGTATCAATCCCTACATGAATAAGTATTTCCATTCCATTATCTAATGTTAAACCTATCGCATGATTACTTGGAAAAAGCATTGTAATCGTTGCATCTGCACACGCATAGATTGTATTTCCTGTTGATTTAATACCAAATCCATCTCCCATCATTTTCTGTGAGAAGACCGGATCGGATACTTCTTCAATAGGAATAAGTTCTCCATCTACCACAGCCACCAACTCTTCCTGCTGTGCTTTCTTTTTCAAAAAAGTTAAACATATAATATTCCTCCTGTTTTTACCTTGCAAATTTATTATACAACTGATTTTATATAAATATTGATTTAATAGTTCATATATCTTCCTTTATCTTATGGCAAAATATTACATTAATGTTGACAAATTGCCTTAATATTAGGTACTTGGTTTCTCCCTAAACATATTGCGTATTCTATAGTTTTAAAGGTACAATGAAGGCGATAAAAAGGAGGAAGAATTAATTATGAAACACATTAAAATTGCTGCTGGATTAGCACATGTTAATTATGGCCGTATTGCTGATTTAGTTAAAGAAGTAAGTGATGCTGGTGCTGATTACATCCACTCAGACGCTGCTGATATGCACGATCTTCAAAATATGAAATTGATGGGAGGTCATCAGATTATCGCCGGTATCCGTCCAGAAACAGACAAAGATATTGAATGTCATATCTATACTGTATCAATGGATGAGATGTTTATTGAACAAATTTATCAAGCTGGTGCGAATATGTTGATTATTCCAGCAGAACACTTTATTGGTGCACAATTAGCTTATATCATCAACTGGTGTCGTGAACGAGGATTAAAAAGTTGGTTTAACATTAGGGTGCTATACACCACTATGTTTTGTTGAAGAAAGTATTTATGACATCGATCGTTTACATATCGTAACTCATGGTGTAGATGAAACAGATGGTAAAGATAACTGGGGATGGCGTAAAAGCGCAATTGATTTAGTACAGCGTGCCAGAAAAATGATTGATGAAAAGAACCCTAAATGTGAACTTGCTATTGATGGAGGTTTACGTGCTGACAATATGGAAAAACTTATCGAATGTAACCCCTGATGTAATCGTATTATCCTCCGCTATCTTTAAAGATCCTGAAGGTCCAGCTGGTGTAAAACGTTGCCGTAAAGCAATTGATGATGCTGCTGCTAAATTCAATCTAGAATAAAATAAAAAAGAACTCCTTGAGTTCTTTTTAAAAACTCAATGAACAGTAAACAAACTATACTCATTAAGGACTACGCTTGGATTACATTCGCAGCAGCTATTACTGCAGTTGCTGTTAAATTCTTTTTCACATCGACAGGACTAGCACCGGGAGGAATAACTGGTCTGTCAATTGTATGTTCTTCAATCTTTCATATTGACGTAAGTACAATGTCTTTATGTATTTCAATCCCATTGCTGATACTAGCTACTATTGTACTAGGTAAAAGCTTCGGTATTAAAACATTATACATCACATTAATGACCCCATTATTTATGAAAATTATTCCTTCTATTCACACAACAGCAATTTTGAAGGAAATAAATCCAGTGCTTGAGCTTATTGTAGCAGGAGCTGCAGGAGGTATTCTTGTTGGCTCTGCAATAGGAATTGCATTAAACCATGATTGTGCAACTGGTGGTACTGATGTTATCGCATTGCTAATTCAACAAGTTTTAAAATTCATGAAACTTAGTGTTATCCTTTTTTACTGGATGGTTCTGTAGTCATTACTAGTGGTATCATAACAAATAGTATCTATATTTCTATATTCAGTTTTCTTTCTTTAATGGTAATTATAAAAACTATTAGTTTTGTAACAGCTAAAAAATTAACTGCAATTAAAGAAAAATAGAAGCATTTTATACATCCTAAAAACAAGATCAAAATTTAAATAAAATTTTATTGTTTCAAATTACAATATTACTTTTAGATTCTATAAAAATGAATAGAGTTTACCGAATTAAATATAAAGAGGGATATAACCTTAAAATGATTGAAAACAAAAAGAGCCTGAAAGTGTAGATTCTCATTTCAGGCTTTTTATGTTACGGAAAACTCAGCAAAGTACCGTTGAGTTTGGGAAGACTTTAGTCAGTTGAAATATGCAAAGCATACGAAACAAAAAAAACCACCTGCTATGCGGGTGGGTAACAAAAAGTTATACAACTGCATCACCTTTCCAAGTATAATAGAGTTGTTCAAGCTACTATTAGAAAAGGAAAGGTGATAAAAGATGGCTAAAAATATAATTCATTAGCCCACACAGCATGGATGTGTAAATACCACATTGTGTTCATTCCAAAGTATAGACGAAAAGTGATATATAATCAATACAGAAAAGATTTGATAGAGATAATAAGAGTGTTGTACAAGTATAAAGGAGTAGAAATCATAGAAGGACATATGATGCCGGATCATGTACATTTGTTGTTGTCGATACCACCCAAATATAGTGTGTCAAGTTTCATGGGATATTTGAAAGGGAAGTCAGCATTGATGATGTTTGACAGACATGCAAATTTAAAATATAAGTTTGGAAACAGACACTTTTGGGCAGAACGATTCTATGTAAGTAAAGAGGCAAGTTGCAATAGTGGCTTGAACGTAAGAGAAAGCCAGCGCCTTGAGACGCTGGCAAAGTAATAGAGCCTTATAGGCTCAGAGCAAACCACCCGTTTTCACGGGTGGTTATGATTTCAATTTTGACTCGATTATCCTTCTCATCAATTTCAAATGCAATGCTTTTTTTTTTAAATCAACATCACATAATTTCTATAATATTACAAGTTTGTTTTCTTATCTTTTTAATTTCTAGGTCTTCTAAATCCGGATGAATAAATATTAGGTTTTGATATGATTATTTCTTCGCAATTATAAAAATAACTCGCAGCAATAATGTTTTACGAGTTATTTTTATTCATTTGAGAACCTATAAAAATCGAAATAATTCAGACATGTTTCCAAGCAATGTTACTTAATATATGGAATATTTGGGGATATATACCATAGTTTTATTTTACAAGTTCTCCTTTTTATAAACACAATGAATCTCATGCACATCTTCTATATTCTCTAATGGATCTTTTTCAAATACAACAAATGTAGCATTTTTACCAACTTCTAGTGTACCATCAGTTGAAGATACTTCTAATAATTCCGAAGCATTTGATGTTGCCATTTTAAAAACATCTTCGTTTGTTATACCTATTTTATTTAGTAAAACCAATTCTTCTAATACGGTATCAAATCCATTAAATGGTGTACCGCTATCTGTTCCCATTGCCATTTTTACACCTGTTTTATATGCATACAAAGCATTCTTACGATGTACTTCCATAACTTCTTTTGATTTTAGATGGCTTTTTGAATTTGGGTCCTTCTTTAAACCTACTGCCACTGCAAAATATGGTGCTGATAAGGTTGGTACAAGCCATGTTCCATTTTCTTTGCTAAATTAGCTAATTCTTCATCCATTAATAAGCCATGTTCGATTGAATCTACTCCGCACTTTAGACATGTTTCAATTCCAGTTCTTCCGTGTGTATGAACACAAACTTTTCGCCCTCTTCTATGTGCTTCATTAACTGCTACTTGAATTTCTTCTTTTGTCAATTCTAATGGGGCTAATTCATTTCCTTTTGTATTAATCCCACCTGTTACCATTAACTTAATTTGATCTACGCCTTCTTTTACATTATCTCGTACATATTTACAAACATCGTTCACACTATTTGACTCTTTTGACATCTGCCATCCATGTCCACCTGTTGCACAAATAGCTTGACCGCAAATTTTCAAATCAGGTCCGATAATTGTACCATTTTCAACTAGACGCTTTAGGGTTTTCATAATACCTGCAGGTGCTCCTACATCACGTACATATGTTATTCCGTTATGTAATAAAGTATTTAGATTTCTTTCTGCAGTAATTGCAATTTCTGCTAAGTCTGTGACTTCAAATTTTTGGCTGATAAGGATCCATGCAAATATGAATGTGTGCATCCATCAAGCCTGGTGTTACCAAATGATTTCCAAAATCAATTACCTCTACACCTTTTGGATCCAGATCTTTTAACGATCCAATATCAATTATTTTTCCATCTACAACATGAAAATAAAAAATCTATTAATATTTTGCATCCATCAAAACACTTCTTTCCTGTTACTATATATTCCATTATAACCGACTCCTTCCTTATGAAATTTAACATAACCATTTTCCTTATCCTCATTTATTATACTTTATATTATCTAGACATAAATATTCTTTATTTACCGTTTTGTAAAGGTAATTTTGTACATCTCTTATTTATTTGTTATAATATATACAGGAGATTTATTAGTTATATGAAAAAAAGAATACAATTTGACATAATAAATATTTTATTAGAAAAACAAATAATTACTGCTGATGAAATTGCAGAACGAATGAACATTTCAAACAAAACTGTACGACTACATATAAAGCACATTAAACAATTTCTTTCATCATACAATATCCAAATAATTAGCAAACGTGGTGTCGGTTACTGTATAAAAGGGAATGAAAATGATTGTCTTCAGCTTCAATACACCTTGCATGAAATGAGTAACGAGCCTTATCAAGCTACTACCGATGAACGAGTTTATTACATATTATATGAAGTTTTGAGATTTAATAACACTTTGCATATTTCTCAATTAGAACGTAAACTATACATTTCCAGAAGTTCTATTTATTCTGACTTAAATAAAGTAGAAAGTATTTTAAAGAAATTCCACATACAACTTATAAATTCATCTTCAAAAGGTATTTCTATAATAGGAAGCGAATATAACCAAAGAAAAGCTTTATTTAATTTAGTTTCAAAAATCAAAAATGAAGATTCATCTTTTTTGTCATAACCATTCAATTCAAAAATATGTTAATGAATGTTTAAGTGATAACGTAATAAACAACAAAACAACTCTTTTATTAAAAAAGTTTGAGAAAAAAAACAATATACGTTTTGCATCACAAGACTTCGAATATCTAAAAACAATGTTCTATATAACTTTTGATAGAATCCATCGTAACGGACATATTTCTTTTACAAATCGATCTCCAGATTTTATGAATTCTATTTCTTTTCTTCGAAATATAAAACTTGCCCAAAAAATATTTTATGAATATTATCATTTGACACTTAGCGAAGACGAAATTTGTTATCTTTCATCTTTAATTTTATCACTAAAGAACACAAACTTAGCTCTTCAAAATAGTGCAAATGAACAAAAAGCTTTTTGCAGATTGTTGATACATTCGTACCAATAATATATAAGGAATTCCATTTAAATAATCCTGATGATTTTGAGAAAGGTTTATATTATCATTTATTAAATATCTTAATAAAAATAACTATGATTATGATTACTCCAACCCTATGTTAGAACAAATAAAAAGGAATTTAATCTTCCTTATCGTTTGGCACAACAAATTATTCCCATTGTTCAAAATATCGCCAAAATCTCTTTTCCTGAAGATGAAGTAGCTTATATCGCTATGCATATTGCTTCTGCGATTGAGCAGTCATTGCCACCATTAAAGGTTCTTTTTCTATATGAACATCGATTTAGTGAGCTTAAATATTCTTCTAGTTTAATTGAAGCCCATATAAAAGAAATCGAAATTATAGATAAAATGAAATATCAGGAATATCAAAACAATACACAACTACCCGAACATAACATTTTATTTACAACATTTCCGTTTAATGAAAGTTTATATCCTACATTTCAAATTCCTATGATTCCAGATCAAAAAATTCATAAAAAACTTACGTGAAATTTTACGAAAGCTTTTTATTAATCAATAAAATAAATACTGAAAAAAGAAGAAGGTGACTCATTAAGCTCCTTCTTCTTTTTATATTTATAAAACTTCTTTAATCTTATCTACAATGGCCTTTGCATCTACTTCATATTTACGCAATAAATCAGCAGGTTTTCCACTTTCGCCAAAGGTATCTTTAACACCAATCTTGTAAACGCGGCATCCTAAACCTTTATCTGCTAATACATCACATACTGCACTTCCCAACCCACCTATAATACTGTGTTCTTCTGCAGTAATAATAACATCATGGGTTTTTGCTGTTTCAACAATTAATTCTTCATCAATCGGTTTAATTGTGTGGATATTAATTACTGTTGATCGACATCAACCATTTCACATGCCTTTAATGCTTCCTGTACCATTAATCCTGTGGCAATAATTGCAACTTTTGATCCTTTACGTAAAGTGACACCTTTACCTAATTCCAATTTATAATCTTCTCCATTAACATCTTCCACATTGCTTCGACCTAAACGAACATAACATGGTCCATTAATTTCAGAAATAGCTTTGATGACTTGCTGTGTTTCAATATCATCACATGGCTGAATGACCATCATACTGAATCGTACGCATTAATGCGATATCTTCGTTACACTGATGACTTGCCCCATCTTCTCCTACACTTAACCCTGCATGTGTTGCACATACTTTTTACATTTAAATGTGGATATCCTATTGAATTACGAATCTGTTCATACGCACGTCCAGCAGCAAACATAGCGAAACTTGAAGCATACGGAATTTTCCACTAGCTGCCAACCCTGCTGCAACAGCCATCATATTCCCTTCTGCAATCCCCATATCAAAATGGCGTTTAGGACATACTTTTTTTGCTTCTGCTGTTTTTGTGCTGCCTGCTAAATCTGCATCTAATACTACAACGTTTTCGTTTTCCTGCACTAGCTGTGCCAATGCTTTTTCCATATGCTGCTCTTGTTGCACATTTACTCATCTTATTTACCTCCTAGCTCTTTCATTGCTTGTTCATACTGTTCATCATTTGGTGCAACTCCATGCCATGATGCTTGATTTTCCATAAAGGACACACCTTTTCCTTTTTACTGTCATCGCTATGATTGCTGTAGGCATTCCTTTTGTTTTCCTTGCTTCTTTGAATGCTGCTTTAATTTCATCATAATCATGTCCATTTATTGTAATGACATGAAAGTTAAATGCCTTAAATTTCTCTTCCAAGGAGTCAACGTTCATAACATCTTTCACATTCCCATCAATCTGAAGACCATTGTGGTCAACAATTACACATAAGTTATCTAATTTATAATGTGCAGCTGACATTGTTGCTTCCCAAACTTGACCTTCCTGACATTCTCCATCTCCTAGTAACGTATAGACACGATGATTGTTATTATCCAATTTATTTGCAATTGCCATTCCTACTGCCGTTGAAATTCCCTGTCCTAAAGACCCCGTAGACATATCAACACCAGCGACATAATTCATATTAGGATGGCCTTGTAATTTAGAGTTAATTTTTCGAAATGTTATTAATTCCTCTTTAGAAATAAATCCTTTTTCTGATAATACTGCATACATCAACGGTGATGCATGACCTTTGCTTAGCACACAAAGCGATCACGATCTAAGGATTTAATATTATCTGCATTAATATCCATTTCATCAAAGTAAAGGTTGTTACAATATCTGTAGCGCTTAAACTTCCACTGGATGTCCACTATTTGCAGCGTGAACTTCTGTTAAAATATTCTTTCTAATATTTTGTGCATATCTTTCTAAATCTTTTCTTTCCATAATATACTCCTTTCTTACTTTTTCTTAATACATACTTATATATAGCTTTAGAAACTCCTTCATTTTCAGAATTATCAAGAACATCATCACATAATGATTTTATCTCATCAGAGGCATTACTCATCGCAATTTTAAGTCCCGCAGCTTTAAACATAGCCAAATCATTATTTGAATCTCCACATGCCATTAATTGTTCTGAGTTTAAATTTTTTCTTTTAATATTTGATTTAACGTGGTTCCTTTATCTATCCCTTTAGCAGTAATATCAAAGCTGATTGGACGATAATCTGTAATTGTTATCATGTTTAATTCCTGCAATTTATGACGATATCTGTTCATCACATCTACATCTTCATGAAAAACTAATACTTTTAAGATGTCATGTGTTAAATCCTTCATTTCCTCGTCTGATAAATTTGTGAATGATCTTACCTTTGCACTGTTTGGAAATTGTTCATTCATATGGTCATAAAAGAAAACGTTTATCATACGGCACATTACAGAAGTAATCGTGTTTTCCTTTCATAAATAACTGAATGTGATCAGAGTGTGCATAATCTACAATTTGATTGATTGCTTTATTCGAAATTGGAAACTCTGTATATTTTCCATTTAATTCATAACAACCTCCATTGGCTGCAATAATCTCTACTCTCGAATCAATTTTATTTGCTATCATTTTCGTAAAGCTATATGGTCTACCTGTAACCAAATATACATGAACGCCTTGATTTAAACAGTTTTTGTATTGCGTCTATATTTGCTTTGCTTATTGTATAACCATGACCCATCAATGTCCCATCTAAATCTAGAGCAATCATTTTAATATTATTCATAAGCATCCTTCAAAATATTTTCTAAAAAAATTCTCGTGATCCAAATGGTAGATGATCTAGAATTGGTGATGACAAGATTTCTGATAATTGTTCTTCTGTGATTCCAAAATCTTTTAATTTTTTATTTAATCCTATTTTTTCTAAAAATTCCACTAATCCTGTATATAAATCATCCTTGCCAAACAGTTTTGCTACTTCTGCAAATTTTTCTTTATTTTCAGCTTCTGCATGTTGTACAAATGGCGGGAAAACAACAGCAAGTGCTTCTCCATGTGTCATATGAACAATTCCACCAATAATCTCAGAAAGTGGATGTGGTGCAGAGGCACCGGAATTAGCTAATGCTCGTCCAGCCAAAGTATCTGCTAAAGACATCTTCTTACGATATTCTATATTTTGTGGTTCTTCCATTACATGTGGTAAATTATCAATGACTAATCGCATTGCTTCCATTGAATCCATTTCACTATAATGAGAAGCACGTGGATTAATATAGCTTTCAAAAAAAGCATGTGTAAACGCATCAAAGCCAGTTGCAGCACTCATACGTTTTGGTAATGTAAGCATCAATTCAGGGTCTAAAATTGTTTCCTGTGAAAAGTTATCTGGATGGAAAAAGTAATTTTTCTTTTTCCACGAGTAATAACTGATGCCTGTGTTACCTGGAGAACCTGTCCCTGATGTTGTAGGCACACTTAACAGTGGTAAGTGTTCATCACTAAAAGAAGCGTAATATTCAAATGGTGAAGTATAGTTATTAAAAATATAGTTCCAATCAATATTGCTTTTTCCCATTAGTGAAAAGCAATTGCTTTCGCTGTATCGATAGAACTTCCTCCACCTACTGATAATACAAAATCACATGGTTCTTTTTTTTTTTCAACAAATCAAATCCACGTTCAACAATCTCAACACTTGGATTTGGTTCTACTTCGTCAAAATGTACGACACTTATTCCCTCTTTATTTAACAATTTTTTACACGATCATAAAGTGGCTGTAATGGTGCATCTGGAGTTGTAAACCAAAAAACACTTTTCCCCATATTTCTTACATACCTTTCCTAGCTGATCTAGCATTCCTACTCCAAAATGAATTTTCGTTGGTTGATAATAATGAAACATAAAAAGCCCTCCTTTTTAACAGTTTTAATTATAATTATTTATTTGTGATTATAATTATCTAAAAAGCACACATTCATACCGCAACGATAAGGAAAAAACGAACACTGTTTAAAGATTACCACTTTAATCAGGAATTTATTTTTCCAGATTAGCATCATCGCATTTCATTCCTTTGTTATACTTACCATAGAATACTAAGGGAGTGAAAACTATGTTATATTTAATTGATAGTGGAAATTATGATGAAATTAACGATGCCTTAGCAATTGGCGCACAGGGAGTCACTGCTAATACAAGTATGTATTTAAAAAATGAAATTTCTTTAAAAGAATTTATAAATTATTATTCTAAAAAGAAACTGAACTTCTTAAGCGCTGAAGTAATTGGAACATATGAAGAAATGTTATCACAAGCTCTAGAATTTCATAAAATGAACAACAACATTGTAATAAAAAATCAACTTTTCAAAAGATGGTTTACGACTGGTAAAAGAATTAAAGCAGCAAGGTATTAAAACTGCAATGAGTTTGTTATTTACTATCAACCAAGCTGTTGCCGCAATCAATGCTGGATGTGACTACTTGTTTTTCTTTATTGGTAGAAATGAAGAAAATGGTAGTGATGGTTTATGTGCGATAGAAAAATTCAAAATATTATTAATTCTCATAATTATAGTAGTAAAGTGGTAGCAGCATCAATTAAAAATCTTTATCAACTAGAACAATTAGCTAATCTTAAGATTGATTATGCAGCAATACCTTACAATCTTTATATCAAATCACTAAGCCATCCATTAACAGATAGTGGAGCTAAAACTTTTGAGAACGACTATTATAAAATCCTAAAAACTTTATATAATTAATAAAGGGATTAGGATAGATAAATCAAAGTTCTAACAAGAAAAAATACACCTATTTCAAAATGATCTGGTCCCTGTCAAGTGGACACACTAAATAAGTAAAATTTATTACCCAATTGGCATCATGCTGATTGGGTTTTGTTTTTGAGTGACTCCTTATATTTTGCGATTCTTGGATTAAATGCGATTGGATAATGTTTTGGTTTTTCATTATTGATAGCTTCTATTCTTACTTCCATTGGTGCTTTTGAATCAAATCTCGTTTGATAACGTTGATGATTATAGAAATCGATGTATTTGCTAATTGCTTCCACCAAGCTCTCTTTATTATGGATATCATATATCTTATACATTTCTGTTTTAATGATTCCCCATAGACCTTCTGTTGGACCATTATCCAGACAACACGCTACTCTTGACATGGACTGCGTCATTCCTTGTTCCTTCAGCTTGTGCTGGAATACGGCTTGTATATTGAAAACCCCGATCTGAATGAAATAGCGGGTGAGCATCTGGATTTAGCTTGATTGCTTGATTGAAGGTGTCTAACACAAGTGCATTATCATTTCGATTACTAATAGACCATGCGATAATAGAACGATCATACAGATCGAAAAAATGCACTAAGATATAGTTTTTTCTTGCGAATGTGGGACTTTGAACTCCGTTACATCGGTTGTCCATTTTTCATTTGGTCCAGATGCTTCAAATTCTCGGTGGAGTATATTCTCAGCTTTTTGATTCAGCTTGTTTGAAACCGTACAACAGGTTCTTTTTCCTCTGATTGCAGAATGAATCCCAAGAATCCTCATTATTCTACGAACACGTTTCGTATTATAGTGCTTATTATATTTACGATTGATGAAGATACGCATTCTGCGATAACCTAAAATCCACCATATTTCTGATGATATTCCATGATGATTTCTGCTAGTTTCATATCTTCCTGTTCATTGGCTGTAATAGAGCGATTCAGCCATTTATAATAAACTGAACGTTTAACACCTAATCGTTTGCACATCCAGCTGATACTATATTTCTTTGCTTCATGAAGTTCTCTGATAGCTAAGTATTTCGCTTCGTTTTCGTTTTGAGAGAATACCGCCTCCTTTCGATTTCCTGTACTTTTTTAAGAGCTCATTCTCCATTTCCATTTCCTTAAGCTGATGCTCAAGAAGTTTTACCTTACGTTGCAGTTTCTCTGTTTCGCTTAGCTGTTCTTCAGTCTTGTGCTGTCGCGACGATCGATAAGACCTTCCTCTCCAGCTGATAGATATTTTCTAACCCATTGATATATCTGCGTGTATGAAATATCAAATAGTTCAGCTGTCTCCTTATAATTCTTGTTGTGTTCCAAACAGTAATTTACGATTTTAATACGTTCTTCTTTT
>VOFH01003680.1_pt1 | contig 40828 bp, 43 predicted proteins | sample 5384091 | NCBI WGS metagenome assembly VOFH01 (sample SAMN12384727, study PRJNA508395) | human gut metagenome | isolation source: healthy gut G | host: Homo sapiens
ATATCCCCGCTTTTTCGCGCTGTCATACATGTGGGCAAGCTCGCTGAGCCATAATCCCGTTTCCTGTTTTCCGTCCGGAAACATTCCGGTTCCGGTTACTACCATTAATATTTTCATTTGTTTCATATTTCTGTTTTTCCTGTTCTATATAACTGCCGGCCATCATCTGTAATTTCTGAATGAATTATTCATTACACACTGCCGGGCATATTTTATTTTTCATCTATTGGCAGTTTCAACCATGCACGGAAAATGAAACCCTTGTCAATGCGCCACTTTATTCTAATAAAAAGGCGCCGCCGGTTAAATGGCGGCCTGCCGCTCCCCTTTTAAGGATATCCCTAACAGGAATTCCGGGGTGGCCTTCCGGGCTTCAGGGCGGCATCCGGAAAGAGGAAAACATGTTGCATAAATATTTAAAATCAATTCATTTCCAACATAATACAAAAACACCACCCCTATCTTATTCCTCCGGTCCGGCCATGGAGGGGGAAACGGGCCCCCTTCATTCCCTGCCGCTCCGCGAACACCGGAACGGCCACGGCGGTTCCGCACCTTCTCCAATGACACAGAATCTTCATTGACGGAACCGGGGCACCTGAACATGCAGCGCTCCTCTCCGGCATCAATCCGCTGGAAAAAGAAGATTCCGCCTTCCTTCATTCCATCAAAAACGCCGCCCTTCCGCGGAACCGGGAAAGGCGGCGTGTCCGTTGCTGAAACGGAGAATTAAAGCTGGGAAGCGGCTCCCCTTGTCCAGAAGGAACTTGGCGTTCGGGTGCTTCTGCAGGTAGGAGGCGGCCACGTCCACCGTCACCGGGCCCTGAACGGCCTTTTTCACGATGGAAGCCTTCTTTTCTCCCCAGGCCATCAGGGCCACTTCACGGGCGCCCATGATGGTGGCCACGCCCATGGTGATGGCCGTAGTGGGAACGTTTTCAATGCCGCCGAAGGCGGGGGCCGCGTCGGAGCGGGTGAGATCGTCCAGGTGCACCTGGCGGGTGATCGTGGTGTCGTCGGAGCCGGGTTCGTTGAAACCGATGTGCCCGGTGCGGCCGATGCCCAGAATCTGGAGATCAATGCCGCCGCAATCCTTGATCTTCTGTTCGTAGGCGGCGCAGTGCGCGGCAATTTCGTCTCCCTTCACCGTGCCGGAGGGAAGATTGATGTTTTCCGGCTTCATGTCGATGTGGTTGAACAGGTTGGTATGCATGAAGTACCAGTAGGATTCCGGATGGTCCCGGTCCAGGCCGCTGTATTCGTCCAGGTTGAAGGAGATGACGTTGGCAAAGGAGAGTCCTTCCTCCTTGTGCATGCGCACCAGTTCCGCATAAAAAGGCAGGGGGGTGGCTCCGGTGGCAAGGCCCAGCACCACGTTCCGGCCTTCGGCGGCGCGGGAACGGATCAGTTCCGCAACTTCTTTTGCCAGGGATTTGGCAGCATCCTGGGGAGTTTCAAAAGTTTCTACTTTCATAACGCGCCACATCCTACTCCGCTCCCTGGCATCATTCAATCAGAAATAGTCCCGGAAAGATGCGCTAAAATGGAAAAGACCGCCAGGGTCCCCCCGGGGCGAACCGGGCGGGAAAGGATTCCCACCCTTCCCCGCGTTCCGGGATATTCCTTTCTCCTCCGCACTTCCCGCCGCCGCATTGCCAGTCGAGAACGGAAAATCCTCCGGATGGACGAAGTACCGGGAGAAGGGAACTCGCCGCAAGGCGGAGGAATCCGTCCTTTCCTCCGTCCCGTGCGGCACGCCGCATTCCCCTTGCACTTTCCCCTCCGATCATGTATTGCCTGTGCCTGACATGGCAGGTTTAATTATTTCACCAAGGGCGCGCATTTTTCAGGGACACGACTGGGTTTACGGAACGGAGGTCCGCAAGGTTTTCGGCAATCCCCAGCCCGGAGACGTGGTGGCGCTGAAGGATTTCAAGGACCGCTTCCTGGGATCCGCCATGTTCAACCCCCATTCCCAGATTGTGGCCAGGCGCTTTTCCCGCCGCAAGCAGGAGCTGGACGGGGATTTTTTCAGCAGGCGCATCAGCCAGGCGCTGGAATTGCGCAGCCGCTTCCTGCCGGGAGAAACGCTCGCGCGCGTCGTCTGGAGCGAGTCGGACGGCCTGCCCGGCCTGATCGTGGACCGCTATGCGGATTACCTGGTGGTTCAGACGCTGACGCTGGCCATGGAACGCCGCCTCCACATCATCCTGAACGTGCTGGAGGACCTGCTCTCCCCCAGGGGAATCATCGTCAGGAACGATTCCCCCATGCTGGCGGCGGAAGGCATTGAACCTTCCGTCAGCATAGCCCGCGGCGCGGAGCCGGAGCCGTTCACCGCCCGGAGCGGGGACATCCAGTTCATGATCAACCTGCAGACGGGCCAGAAAACCGGGCTGTACCTGGACCAGCTGGACAATTACGCGGCCGTGGCGCGCCTGGCGCCTGGACGCCGCGTGCTGGACTGCTTCTGCAACCAGGGCGGTTTTGCCCTGGCCTGCGCACGGGCCGGAGCGGCGGAAGTCACCGCCGTGGACGTTTCCCAGGAGGCGATGGATGCCGTGGAGCGCAACGCGCGCCTGAACGGGGTTTCCGTGCGGGGCGTCACGGACAACGCGTTCGATTTTCTGAAGAAGGAAGCGGCCCTGGTCCGGGACGGGGGAGCACACAAGTGGGACCTGATCATTCTGGACCCGCCTTCCTTCACCAGAAACAAGAAATCCGTGCATGACGCCATGCGCGGGTACAAGGAAATCCACCTGCGCGCCATGAAGCTTCTGGCTCCCGGCGGCATCCTTTCCACCTTCTGCTGCTCCCACCACGCCGGCACGGGCCTGTTCCGGGAGAGCATTCTGGAAGCGGCCATAGACGCTCCCGCCACCCTGCGGCTGATACAGCAACACGGACAGAGGCCGGACCACCCTGTTCTGCTGAACATTCCTGAAACGGAATACCTTAAGGGCTTCACGTATGAGCTGCTTCCGGGGAGATAATATCGTTAGAATTACGATAACTTTCCCGCTTCCCCTTGAATGTAATGGCCGCTCTGTTTTTTTGAGAAAAAAAACAGTCGTTTGAATGAAAAAAAAAGCTTGTAACCCCGGCGGTCCTCACCTATATTGCGTTCCGAGCAGGTGAGCGCTCGTTAAAAAAGCTCTCTGGGTTCGCAAGGACCCAGTTTCATAGGGTAGTTGGGGCGCCCCGGCCGTTTTACGGCCGGGGCGACTTTCTTTTTCGGGGAATGCCTGGATTTGCATCTTTTCAAGCTGGCGGTTTTATAGTAAAGTTATCACTGTAACAACCTTTTCCCTTCCATGCACCCTGCCGTAGAACAAATCCGCCAATACCTGCAACTGATTGCCCTTCAATTTGTCCAACATCCGGAACAGGCGGAGTTGCGCGTGGCCGAATCCCCGCAGGGCGACGCCGTGCGCTTCCGGCTGATTCTGGAAAAGACGGACGTGGCCCGCATCATCGGGCGCAACGGCATGACCGCTTCCGCCATCCGTTCCCTGGCCAAGGCGGCAGGGGAGAAGAACGGCATCAAGGTCATCGTACACATGCTTTCCCATGAGGAAGCCGCCGAACAGGCCTGAGCGGCCCGCACAGCGTTAAAATTGACAAAGCCGGAGGGGAATCCCGTTCCCCCCGGCTTTTTAACGTACCGTGCTTCCCGCGCCGCTCCTACAATTCCACATCCAGCACCAGGGCCAGCAGATTGAAGGGGCCGGGCTCCTCCACGCGGAGAGCGAACGCGGCCTGTTCATCCGTGCCGTAGTTGTGGGTGAGCCGGACATAGCCGGAGTACGGGGCTTCCGCGCCATACCGGCCGGGCTGGAAGCGACGCCACGCTCCGGGAGTCCCCGTGCCGTACAGGAATTGCAGGGAGCTTTCATGCAGGAGCGCCCTGGCTCCCAGCTGTTTCTTCAACCTGCCGAGCGTTTCCAGACTTTCAAGGGGCATGGTTCTCACCTCGGCCGGGGCGGCCATCCCTGCCCTGACGGTTTCCCCTTCCCTCCTTTCCGGGCACGGCGCATTTCCTTCCCCGTCCACCAGAATTGTGGAGCAGAAGCCGTTTCCGTCCATCAGGACCGCCTCGCATCCGGCCAGATGCCGCAGCCCGGAAAGGCGGCCGTCCCGGACGACCGCTTCCGTGCGCGTCCAGGTATTCGTTGCCCTCCGCCATGCGTTCCACCGTGATGCAGGCATGTTCCCCCTCTCCCCGTTCCACGGTGAACCAGACTTCCTCATCCTGCGTGTCCTGCGAACTACGCAGGGAGGCCACGGACAGAATGCGGCCATGCTCCAGGCGGTGGGCATGCCACGCCACGATGTTCTGTTCCCTGTTCAGAGTCATGCAGACCGCACTGCCGTCCTTCAGTACGCACCAGACGTGAAACGCCGTGCTGCGCTGGACGGTCCAGTCCACGATACCCTCCGTCAGAAGATGGTCGGAAAGAAGACTCACGTCCCGCGTGAGAAAGCCGTCCGCCTCCAGGGAATAAAAAAATTCCCGTACTTTCCTGCCCCCTGCTGGACGAAGAGCAGGCTGTTTTCCACGGTCAGCGCGTCCAGCAGGGAGGAACCTACGCCGGAGTGGCGCTCAAATTCCGCATTGTTCGCATTGATTCCCGCGGAGTCGGACGCCCGGAGCCGCCATTCCCCTTCGCTGGTGCCGATCATCAGGCCCCGGAGGGAGGATATCCACGCGATCCTGTTCTGCTGGGAGGCCGCCATGGTCAGAATCATGGGGAGTCCGCCGGTATTCCGGGAGTGAATGAGGAAAAGTCGTCCACCCTGCTGGCCCCAGAGGGTCTGCGGCTGGTCGGAGTGCTGCCGAACCAGAGGCGTCCCTGGGAATTCAATGGTGCACGGGTAGCCGTTCCTCACCCCGAAGGCGCTGAAGGACCAGTCGTTGGTGTCATAGTCGTACAGCATGCGGCCCGACATGTGCACGGCGTCGCGCACATGCACGCACCGCGGGGAAATGTACTTGTCCACCACGAATTCGTGGTCGTAGGAGCAGGACGCCGCCCGCAATTCCGGAGTTCCCGTGGAAGAACCGTTTTTATAGGACATCAGCCGGAGGGTGTAAAAGGAGAATTCTTCTTCATTCCCGCTCAGGGCGAAGTTGTTCCTGAACCCATCCTTCTGGTAGAAGCTCTTGACGGAGTGCCAGACCAGGGAGGGCTCATTGGGCAGGTAGTTGGAGCCGTCCAGGTACGCCCGGCGCACTTCCCATTCCGCGTCCCATGTTCCGGTGGTTTCCACCGTCCACGCCCCGCTGACGAACGTGTACGGGCAGGCATCCGCGCCTTTTTCAAAGAAGGACGTGTACTGTTCCGGAGAATTCTTTCCGGCCACATAGTCCGTATCCTTGCTGAACGGGCGGATGCAGGTGTAGGCGTTCCGCCATCCGTTCTTTCCTTCCATGGAAAAGGTGGCTCCCTTGTAGAAGTTCTGGTTCAGCGTCGTGGTATGGAACATGGGCATCTGTTCGGCGCGGGCAAAGCCCTCGTCGTGCCTTCTGGTGATGCGGATATGTTCCGTGCCCTCCATCTCCGGAGTGAACACGTCTTCATCCGCGGTTACTACCAGCTTGTTCCCCTCATCGGAAAAGACCACCCGGTATTCGATCCTCACGGAGTTGAGCAGGGAGCTTTCGTAGGGAATGCCGGAAAACTCCAGCGGCTTCAGCCGCCAGTCGTCGTCGGCATGGCGGGAGAGCGTCATGGGGGGAGTTTCCGGCTCCACGCAGTAAATCACGTCGTTCAACTGCTGCATCCTGAGGTTCCTGACCTGCGCGTCGCTCTTCCAGGGGGAGGCGGTTTCCAGCACCTTCCCCTCCGCATCCAGCAGCGGCGCGCCGTCCTTGAAGTAGCGGACGTAGCCGCGGCCCAGCTCCAGCATGAACTGGACACCCGTGGAGTATTTAAAGGAGACCAGCCTCACCATGCCTTCCGCGCCCCCGGCACGGGCGACCAGCTGCGTTCCGGGCCTGCGCCTGAGGCCGCCGAAGGGAGTGACCAGGAAGTTCATCAGGCGGGAGGCCCCGCGCGCTACGGGGTCCAGGTCCGCGCGGCCGGAAAGCCACGGGCTTAATTCTCCCGCCGTGAAACTGAGCCGTTGTAATACTTGCTTTGCCATATTCCCCCCACGGAAACAGGGAGGAAGAGGCGCAGTCAAGACGCCGGAAAGGTGCTGCCCTTCCCGGCCCGGCCGCTACAGGGCGATGGCCCAGAGGACTTTCAGGTAGCGCCCTTCCGGGTAGGTGCTCAGGTAGGGATGGTCCCAGCCGGGGCCGGTCATGCCCATGATCTGGAGCTTGCGCCCCTGCCGCTGGGCCGCTTTGATGACGGTCTGCTCAAATTCGTAGGGGGAAAGCAGCCCGGAGCAGGAGCAGGTGACGAAGAGGCCGCCCGGCCTGACGCACTGGAGCCCCAGCATGTTCAGGTCATGGTATTTCTTGATTCCTTCCTCAAAGCCGTCGCGGCCAATGATGAATTTGGGCGGGTCCAGAAGAACGGCGTCAAACAGGCGGCCGTTGCGCACCATCTGGCGCGCGTACACGAAGGCGTCCGCATGCACGAATTCGATGCGCTGCTGGTTGATGTTCGCGTTCCGTCTGGCCATGGCCACGGCTTTTTCATCCAGGTCCACGGCCGTTACCTCCGCGGCGCCGCCAAGCATTTTGGCGGCAATGGAGAAGCCGCCGCTGTAGCAGCACAGGTCCAGCACCGTCCCCCCCTTCACGAGGGAGGCGAATTTGAGGCGGTTGTCCCGCTGGTCGCAGAAGAAGCCCGTCTTGTGCCCCTGGGCGAAGTCCACTTCATACGTAATGCCGTTTTCCACAATCTTCACCAGCTTGACGGGAGCGGAGGATTCCGGCGCGTCTTCCGGGCGGATGCCCTCCATGCGGGCGATTCCATCGTCCACCTGAATCACGTGCCTTCTGGTGTCGCACAGGCGGTGCAGCAGGGGGAGCCAGCGCTCCAGCCGCTGCCAGACGGCCAGCGTGCTCACTTCCAGGCTCAGGACGTCCGCGTAGCGGTCCACGACCAGGCCGCCCACGCCGTCGGAATCACCGTGCAGCACGCGGTAGGCGTTCGTCGTCTCATCCAGGCGCAGGATATCGCGGCGCAGTTTCACGGCCCGTTCCAGAGCGGCGTCCAGTTCCCGTTCCCCGAAGGCGTCGCGGCCGTGGTACACCATGCGCAGGGGGGTGCGGCTCGTCTCGTTCCAGAAGCCGGAGCCGAACAATTCCCCGTTTTTGTCGTACACGTGCACCAGGCTCCCCGGCGCTATTTCTCCGCTGACGGAGCCGAGCATGCGGGGGAACACGGCGGGATTGTACGTGAAGTATTTCAGCTCCACCCACGGGGAAAGCCAGCTTTCGCTGCCCTCCGGGGACTTGTTGACAAACAGGTTCTTTTTGGGTGCGGTGCGCGGGCGACCCGCCGGGGGGCGGCGGTCTCTCCAGGAAGGTTTGGAACGGGAGTCGCGCGGATGGTAGGAACTGCGGGGAGAATGGGAATCGTTCATGAGATGCGGGAAAGAAATGTTGGATCTGCGGCATAGCTGGCCACGGCCAGCTCAACGGCTTCGCGGTACGGCCTCACGGGACGGCCCAGCAGGGAAGCCAGCCGTCCGGAGGACATGGCGGTATGCCTGGGCCGAGCATCCCTGAAACCCGCCTGTTCGTCGAGCTTTTGTTCCGCCACGGGCGGCAGCTCATGCAGAAGCCCGTGCTTCACCGCGCTTTCCAGGGCCGCCAGCGCGTACCCGTGCCATGAGACCGGCTCCCCGGACTGGCACAGGTGCAGGATTCCCGCCGCGTCGCTCTCATAGGCCAGAAAGCGGAGCCATTCGCACAAATCCTCAATCCACGCGGGGAGGGACCACTTGTCCGCCACGGCGGCCAGGGCCTGCCCGTTCAGCGCGCGCCGGAGCATCATCTCCGGAAAGGAGGGGCGGGCGGGATTGCCGAACACCCAGGAAACGCGGGCCACCAGGGCTTCCGGCATTTCCTCCCGCACGCGGAGCTCCGCCTCCAGCTTGGATTCCCCGTACACGTTCACGGGGCGGCATTTGTCCGTCTCCGTCTTCAGGCCGGGCCGGCGGCCGTCCAGAACGTAGTCCGTACTCAGGTGGATGAAGCGCATGCCCTCCAGGCGGCACAGGCGCGCCATCAGCTCCGGCGCCATGGCATTCACCCGGTGCGCGGTTACCGGGTCGTCCAGGCAGGCTTCCAGCCCACTTACCGCCGCGCAGTTGATGACGTGCGTGGCTCCGGAAGAAAGAAGAAATTTTTTCAGCGCGGACAAGTCCTCCAAATCGCAGGTATTGCGCCCGCAGGCAACCACTTCCGCTCCTGCATCCCGCAGGTGTTCCGCCAGGCGGCTCCCCACACGGCCTCCGGCCCCGAATACCAATGTTCTGGACATGCGCACAGCCTACCCGCTGTCCCTCTAAAATCCAGTGAAAACCTCTTTTCATCGTGACAAAAAACCAAAAGCTGATTCAATGAATATTGTGTTTTACTATGAATATTCTTTAACGGCTTGCGGCCCTCTCAATGCCAGGGCCGCGGAAGTATGCAGGAAAGGGGCTCTCATCAGGACGGAGGAAGGCGGCTACGGCTGCATCCAGCCCTGGCCGGAGCTGGGGGACCACTCCCTGCAGAAGGAACTGGACGCGCTCAGGAAAGGCAATCCGCTGCCCCTGGGCAAACGGGCCCTGGAATGCGCGCGGGTGGACGGGGAGGCGCGCGCCGCCGGCGTCAGCCTGTTCTCCGGCCTCCACATTCCGGCCAGCCATGCCACCCTTCCCAGCTGCGTCAGCCCGGCCACTATCAGAATCATGGAAACGAAGGGCTTCAAGGCGGGAAAGATCAAGGCGAGCTCCAATCCGGCGGCGGCCCTGGAACGGCTGACCATGCTGGCCTCCATGGTTCCTTCCTGGCGCTGGCGCCTGGATTTCAACGGTTCCCTGGACGGGAACGAGGCGCTCCAGTTCTGGAAGTCCCTGCCGCACCACCTCAAAAGCCGGATAGATTTCATTGAAGACCCCTGCCCCTTTTCCGTTCCCGGCTGGGAACGTCTGGTGGATGCGGGCATGCCGCTGGCCCTGGACATGGGGACAGACACGGAACACCAGCCCGCCGTCACGGCGGACCTTCCCGTCACGCGCATCGTCAAACCGGCGCGGGAGGCCACGCCCGGGGACCTGCATGATCCCCCCGTCTTCACCACCGTCATGGACCACCCCGTGGGGCAGTTGTGGGCCGTTTACCAGGCGGCGGAGTATTACCGCGACGCGCTTCCCACGGAGATTCCGCTTTGCGGCCTGTGCACCCACCTCCTGTTTGAACCGGACCCCTTCATCGACCAGATGGGAGGCATGAATCCGCAGGTAGCCGTTCCCGCCGGAACGGGGCTGGGCTTTGACGGCATGCTGGAAGCACTGCCCTGGAAGAAGCTCTGAACGGAGGACGCCCGTTTCCCATCCTTCCCCCTGATCTTCTTTTTCCTTCCGCCTTCTCCCGGCGGACGCCGCATGCAAAAAGGCATGGAGCCGCAACGGTTCCATGCCTTTCTTTTCCGCCTCTGTTTCAGAATTTCACGGTTTCCGGCCTGGGTCCGTGGAAAATTTCAGACCGGGGAATTCCTTTACGTTGCAGCCGGGCGTTTTGGGATTCACCTGCACCGGGACGAAGGTGAACATCCAGCGGCGGGTGCTGTTGTTGTTCGGGCTCTTTACCAGAACGTGGTTCCAGCCTTTCTTGAGGGCAATCATGGCAGGTTCACGGAAATGGTAGTTTTCATCCACCATCACGCCGCCGTTGCGCGGCCTGGCCCACTTGGGAGGCTCAATTTCCTTTCCGTTGACGAAGAACCTGGGATTCGCATGGAACCACTTGCCCGGCACGCTGGCGGGGCCGTTGCGCCAGTCCGACGTGGCCCAGGTGTGGCCGCTCACCCAGAAGGGGACCGTCTGGGCCTTGGGGGAATAAATGTAGGTCTGCGCGTAATAGGTATGGTTCTTGTGCGGGAAGGCCCCCATTTTCGCTCCGTTGAACAGCGTCGGGAAATCGCAGTAATGCTTGAAAATGACAGTGGCGCCGGTGTAGTCGTCCTTGGACCATGTGTAGGTGACACCGTCAATTTCATAGGAATCCTTCATTTTTCCGCTCTTGACGTCTTCCTCCGGACCAAATTCCGTTTCCGTCTTCCCGCCGTGGGGAATGGGCCCCAACAGCTTCCACGGAATGTTCGCCTGGCGCACGTAGTTGAACTCCTTGTTTACGAAGAAGCGGTCCCGGATGGCGAGTACGCGGTTTTCATAGTCCGCAAAGCCTTTCAGGAGCGGGTCCCCCTGCACGGGAAGGTTGGAGAAGTATTTCATGTACTCGTCCTGGTTGGGGTCCCCCTGAACCTTTTCATGCGGATTGTTCCACAGGGGTTCCGAAACGAAGGCCATGCCGGCGTAAACGGGCGTCTGGAGGACCTGGTTGCGCGGGTCCGTAATCTCCAGGTCCGGCCATGAACAGAGAATCATGCCCAGCCCTTCCGCGTTCTGGAACGGGCATGCCCGGCGGAAGTACATGGTCATGGCCGTTTCAAACGGATCAATGTGGTTCAGGTAGGTTTCCAGGGAATCGATATACTTCGACCCGGCGGTAGGCCAAGCCCGGCGGTTCTGGCGTCCGGACCACAGGTGCTGGATGGAGCCGTTATAGCCCTTAGGATTCAGGCCGGGCTGCCACCTCATGGGCGTGCGCCCGCAGGACTCCACCGCATTGACGTATTCCTTTAGAATGGCATCGTTCACCTGCTCGTCCTTGCCGTGAGCCTCGTCCGTACCGATGTGGATAATCGGCATCTTTTCCTTGGGGACCAGGGAGCACATCTCCTTGATCAGGGCCACCAGGGCCTTGGTGGCCTTTTCATCGCTCATCTTGACGCCAAGAGCCTTGCGGAAGGCCGCGCTGTGCCCCGGCATGTCCATTTCCGGAATCAGCAGAATGTTGCGCAGGCGGCAGTATTCCACCAGTTGCTTGAATTCCTTCTGCGTGTAGAATTTGCCCGGCATGCGCGTGAAATTCTTGGGGTCGTTCAGTTCCGGATAAATCCTGGACTCCAGGCGCCAGCCGGGATTCTCCGTGAAATGGAAATGGTACACGTTCAGCTTGAGCTGGCCCATGGAGTCCAGCTCCTGGGCGATCAGGGGCAGCGGCATGTAATTGCGTCCCACGTCGTTCATGAATCCACGGACCTCAAAATCCGGCCAATCCACGATGTCGCAGGCGGCAATCGTCGTTTTCCCGTCCCGGCGCAGAAGAAGCTGTTCCAGGGTTTTCAATCCGTAATAAAAACCTTTGGTGTCCCTGGCCATGATCAGGGCGCCGCCGGGAGTCACCCGCAGGGAATAGGCCTCTTCCTTCAATTTGGGATTTTCCGTGCCGGCCTTCACGTCCCCCTGCACGAATTTGACGGCAAACGCCCCCTCCTGGGAAACCTGCACCCCGTGGCCGGCCAGGAAGGACTTCAGCTCGGACACGATAAACTTCATTTGTTCCGGATAGGACGTGCGAGCTGGCGCCGGAGCCTGGATGCGCACGGACTGGACGGGGACCGCCCTGCCGCTCCACTTCACCTGCTGGGGCATGGGAACCAGCGGCGGCCGGTCCGCCGGGAACATCCGGTAATTGGGGCCGTTGGCGGGGAAGGCGGGAGCCGTGTCCTGCCCCCGGACGCCGCCGACCGCCAGACAAAGGCAGATAACTGGCAATATAAAGGATTTCATACGACGCATGATACATATCCGGGAAAAACATTCCTGTCAAACTTCAGCGTCATTCCGGCCCGGTTTTGCAAAAAGACCAGAGCTTTTATTCCGTGCCGGGCGCGGCCCCCGCAGGCAGGGTGTCCTCCACTTCCCCGGTTACGCCGTCAACGGCCACGCCGCGGCGCACGGCATAAAGCGCGGCTTCATCCCGCTTTTTCGGATACGAACGCCCAGTAATAGGACTTCCGGTCATGGTAGCAGGCCCATTCCCCGCCAACGCCGGGCCGGGCCTCCATCAGGAGGGAATAGGAGTCCGCAGGAGACACCGCAAACCCGCGCGGGGTCTCCAGCCCGGCGGATGGGAAGGACCGGATTTCCCCCCTCCACACCAGTTCCAGAGGCGAGGACGATAGCAGCCCGTCCGCCAGATGGCTGCCCGCCAGCATCTGGTGCGCTCCGAACATGGGGAGGCAGGACGCACAGAGGGAAAGGGAACAGCCGGCGGCGGCGCGCAGGAAAATATGAAAGGGAAAAGACATGGCGTGCTTCGGGAAATTGCGGAAAAGGAATCAACTCCCCAACGCTTCCCCAGTCAATCAAAAAGGCGCCAATTTCCGGGAAAAAAGGGAGAATGACCGCGCGGCGCGGAAAGCGGGCCTTTCCTGCGGCGTCCGGAAAGGAAACCGTGCCTTTCCCTGCCGGACAGGGGGGCCGCTTGACATCCCTTTTCCGCACTCCTATAGTTTGCACTCCGTTGAAAAAAGAGCCGGATTCATGACACCCCAGTCACGCAACATCTCGGAATTGGAAAACGCATCCGTCTGGCGTCTTCTGGTCCAGTATTCCCTGCCCTCCATCGCAGGCATGGTGGTGTACTCCTGTACAACATCATTGACAGCGTGTTCATCGGCCACGGCGTGGGGCCGCTCGCCCTTTCCGGCCTGGCGGTCACCTTCCCCATCATGAACCTGACCTTCGCCCTGGGAACGCTGGTGGGCATAGGCGGGGCGGCCATCAGCTCCATCAGGCTGGGCAAGAAGGACCCGGAGGGGACGGAGCACACGCTGGGGAACGTCCTGGTGATGAGCCTGATCGCCTCCGTGGTGCTCGCCGTTCCCACACTGATTTTCCTCAAGGAAATTCTGGCCGCCTTCGGAGCCAGCGGGCAGACTCTGGCCTACGGGTATGACTTCATGCTGGTCACCCTGCTGGGGCTGCCCGTCACGTACGTCTTTTTCAATCTCAACCACGTGATGCAGGGGCCACGGGCTACCCGGAAGAAGGCCATGGGCTCCACCCTGCTTTCCGTAGGCATCAACATCGTTCTGGCGCCCATCTTCATTTTCTGGCTCAAGTGGGGCATCACCGGGGCGGCGCTCGCCACGCTGATCGCCCAGATTGCCGGCATGGCGCGCGTACTCATCCATTTTTCAGATAAATCCAGCGCCGTCCATTTCCGCAGCGGCATCTGGAACCTGAAAAAAGCCATCGTCACCGGCATCCTGTCCATCGGACTGGCTCCGTGCCTGGTGAACGTGTGCGGCAGCGCGGTGGCCATTGCCATCAACAGGCAGCTTGCGGACCACGGCGGGGACCTGGCCATAGGCGCCTTCGGCATCATCAACCGGATTCTCATCCTGTTCGCGATGCTCGTCATCGGCCTCACGCAGGGCATGCAGCCCATCATCGGCTACAATCACGGAGCCATGAAACCGGACCGGGTGCTGCTTACCCTGAAATACGGGGTGATTACGGGCACGGCGTTCACCACGGCGGGCTTCCTGGCCTGCATGTTCTTTTTCCCACGGCATTGCGGCCCTGTTTACGGATGACGCACAATTGATCGAGCCTGGCCGCGGGCGGTCTGAAGATCGTCATTCTGGCCTTTCCGCTCATCGGCAGCCAGATCGTCATCGGGAACTTTTTCCAGGCCATCGGCAAGGCGAGGCTGGCCATTTTCCTCTCCCTCACCCGCCAGCTGCTGTTCCTGCTGCCGTTCCTGCTGATTTTACCGGAGTTCTGGGGGCAGACGGGCGTGTGGGCGTCCATGCCGCTGGCGGACGTTCTTTCCTCCATCGTCACCCTGTGGTTTATCCGCAGGTTCCTGAAGTATTACTGCGGGAAAAACCGGGAATACCTGGCGCAGCCTGCCGGGCAGGTCTAACATTTCCGGCGGCCTTGTTGCGTCCTTTTTCAAGGACATGATACTGGCAGTATGCCTAACGCGCCGCGTTTTACGGACTCTATGTTGATGACAGCCCCCTATGGAATGAGGCGGAAAGCCCGGAGCTTTTCACGGCGTCCGCGCAACCGCCTCCGCTCCACCGCGGCGGAAAAAGACAAATGCGGAAAAATTATTCTGACCAAACTCACAGAGACGATGAAAAACGGAATCATGATGCAATACTTTGAGTGGAACCTGCCCAACGACGGACAGTTCTGGAACAAACTGAAGGAAGACGCCCCCCATCTGGAGGAAATAGGGGTGACGGCCGTCTGGATTCCGCCGGCCTACAAGGGCAAGGAACAGAACGACGTGGGATACGGCACCTACGACCTGTTTGATCTGGGGGAATTCTGACCAGAAAAACACCGTGCACACCAAGTACGGCACCAAGCAGGAGCTCCAGGACGCCATCAAGGCCCTCCACGACCACCATGTGGACGTTTACCTGGACGCCGTGATGAACCACAAGGCCGGGGCCGATTACACGGAAAAGTTCATGGCCAAGGAAGTGGACGAGAACAACCGGGAGGAGGAAACCACGGACGCCTACGAAATTGAAGGCTGGACCGGATTTAATTTCCCCGGCCGCGGAGACAAGTATTCCGACTTCAAATGGCACTGGTACCACTTTACCGGCACGGATTACGACAACAAGACGGGCAAAACCACCGTGTTCAAGATCATGGGGGACGGGAAGGACTGGAGCAGCGGCGTGGATGACGAAAATGGAAATTACGACTACCTCATGTTCGCCAATCTGGACTTCGACCACCCGGAAGTGGTGAAGGAGATGGAAAAATGGGGCGTATGGGTCTCCCGCGAACTTGACCTGGACGGCATGAGGCTGGACGCCATCAAGCACATCAACGACGAGTTTATCAAGAAGTTCCTGGCTGCCGTCCGCAAGGAGCGGGGCGAGGATTTCTACGCCGTGGGGGAATACTGGAAGCAGGACCTGATTCCCTGGACGAATACCTGAAGGAGGAACGCTACAAGGTGGACCTTTTCGACGTGCCCCTGCACTACAACATGTACCAGGCTTCCGAACACGGCCGGGATTACGACCTGACCAAGATTCTGGACGGAACGCTGGTCCAGAACCACCCCACCCTGGCCGTCACCTTTGTGGACAACCACGATTCCCAGTGGGGCAGTTCCCTGCAATCAGCCGTCAAGGACTGGTTCAAGCCTTCCGCCTACGCACTGATCCTGCTCATGAAGGACGGCTACCCCTGCATCTTTTACGGGGATTACTACGGCGTCAGCGGCAATCCGCCCGTGCACCGCGGCATCATTGACAACCTGCTGGAAATCCGCAAGAACCACGCCTACGGGGAGCAGAATTACTACTGCGACCATCCGAATACCATCGGCTTCACCCGAGTGGGGACGAACAGCATCCGAAATCCGGCGTGGCCGTACTCATCTCAACGGGGAAAAACGGGGACAAGGTCATGAACGTGGGCAAACAGCACGCGGGAGAAACCTGGAAGGAAGCCACCGGAAACGTGGAGGAAACCGTCACCATCGACGACGAAGGCAACGGTCAGTTCATCGTCCACGGCGGCAACGTGGCCGTCTGGATTCCGGAGAACGCTCCCCAGGACCCCAAACAGGACGCCCGGAAGGACGATGCCGAGGAAGAAAGCTGACCCATTTGCCGCAGGCGGATGAGCACCGCCTGACGGGACTTTTTATCGGTGGTCTGGCCCTTCCGGAATTTTCCGGAACGCGGTCAGGCCGTTTTACTTTAATCACCAGCTTGCGGATGACGCCTTCCCCAATGCACCCGGCATGGGCGTCTTCCGGGAAAAACACGGCGAACTGGCCGGGCCTGACGGTGAAGGAAGTTTCTTCCGCGTCGTCGTAATGCTGCGCATCCTTCTCTTCCTGGAAGGGTTCGAACGGTTTTTCCAGCGCGGCGCGCTCCTTCCAGGTAAAGCGTTCGTCCCGTGAAAGGGGGACGTGGATGTCGATGAATTTGTTGTGGACCTCCATTCTGGCCTTTTCCGGAGCTTTCATCGCCGTCTCGTTCACCATCACGATCAGAGCGCCTTCCACAAGGACATGGAGCCCCGGCTCCAGAACGGCCGGATCCGCCGCGCGTACGAAGTCGAAAGCCTGCCTAAACAGGGGATTCAGTTTTTCATAACGGGCGGAATCGGCAAGGGAGGCAATAATCATGGCAGGGAATTTTGTTTAAAGGAAACGCCATTCTAATATACCGGCAGGCTCCGTCAAATCCTTTGGTTAAATCCATTCAATTCCTATTCTTCAAACATCGTTTGAAACAAACAGTCAATATATTGGAAAAATAAAAAAACGCACATCGGATTACGAATCCGGCGTCAAGAAAATATTTTTAGACTTTGCCTGTTGCCACCAGTGCTATTTCCCGTAAAAATTAAGAAAACATGATTTAAAATTGCCTGGTTTTTTATGATCGTACCTATCCGTGCGGGAGTTATCCTTTGATGCCCTTTTTACAATATTGGCACGGATTCGTAATCCGACAAGCTATGAACAGTTCTTCTGTTCAATATTCGCATGAAAAAGCTCCTTTGTACCATTTGCCTGGGCATAGCCTCTCTGGCAGCCTCCGTTTCCGCGGCTACCGTTGAGCTGATGCCGGAAATCACCGCCATCACCGGCCAGAGCTACAATTCCGCAGGACGTCTTGCCAATAACAACATCACGGCCGCCGACGTCAAGGATGGCTGGGACGCGCCGGACGCGCGGACGGATGGTACACCACCACCGGAAACGGAAGCATGAGCTGGGGCAAAGCTTCCGTCAATACAGCCAACCAGACTATCAGCCTTCCCAACATGCCCGGCACGATCGGGGTTTGCGCCGGCCTGAAAATGACCATTGAAAACATCCAGGCCTATTCCGGACTCACTTTCAGCTTCAGCCTGACTCCTCCCGGAACGGGCCCCACGTACACCTATTCCGTCTGGTATGAAACCACGGACGGAGATTTAGTGGAACTCTGCAAGGGAAGCAGGGGCAACAATGCCTCACAGTGGAACGTTTCCTACGATGTGACCGACGAACAGCTTGCGGCCATGAAGGCAAACGGCAACGGCAAGGTTTACACTGTCATCGGAAGTTCGGGCGGCAACAACGGCAACAACGGAATCATCCGCGATATTTCGCTGGAAGGAACACTGGCGGTTCCGGAACCCGCAGCGGCTTCCCTGAGCCTTCTGGGTCTGGCCGCCCTGATGCTTCGCCGCCGCAGGGTGTAACGGAAATATAATTTCCTTCCGGTTTTCACGGAAAAGGCCGTCCCTTCCCACGGGACGGCCTTTTTTTGTCGGAGGATTATTCCGAAAAGGCGCCCTTCCCCCCTGTTCCGGCATGCTTGCAATCTACCCTTTCTCCTTCTCGTTCCTGTTCCGGGAATCTCCTTTCGTCATGCAGTATGGCAAAAGGCTTGCCTTTTCATCTTCATCAGAATATTAGAGTAACTGTAACTGTCCCCCAAAACGATGATCAAGCAAAAGCCCAAACTGGGCACTTACAGGGCCTCCCACGACCGCACTCCCAAATATACGGTCAAGCAGGTGGCGGACATGATGGAAATGTCCGCCTACACCATCCGTTATTATGAGAACGTGGGGCTGATTCCCGACGTGGACCGCAGCGGCGGAAACGCCCGCATGTTTTCCGAATACACCCTGGGCTGGCTCCGCCTGGTTCACTGCCTCCGCATGACGGGGCTTCCCATTGAGGAGGTCAAGCACTACATCGACCTGTGCCAGGAAGGGGATTCCACCATTCCGGAACGGGCTGAACTCATCTTCAAGCAGGAAAAAAGCCTCAGGAACCAGCTCCGCGTGCTGAAAAAGCAGATGGAAGTGCTGAAATACAAGAAGAAATTCTACCAGGACCTGCTGGAAAACCGCAGGCCGGACAGCTGCAATCCCCTGAACCACGCCCCCGCGAACGAACCGAACATCACGCCGGAGGACTGAACGCGGTTACCGGATGAAATTGGTCCCCACGCGCGGTTCTTCCTCGGGAAGGGGCACTCCCGCCAGCTTTCCCGCTTCAATGCTTTTCAGCAGCCAGGCCATGTTCCGGCCCAGCGTCCTCATGATTTGCAGGCCTTCCAGGTCCTTGCGGACTTCGTCCGGCGTGTTCCCGTGAACCATGTTCCAGTATTGGGAGGAGACGATGGGCATGGAGCTGAACAGCAGGTATTTGTTCAACTGGTCAAGCGTGGCGGTGCTCCCCGCCCTGCGGCAGCTGGTGACCGCCGCGCCGGGCTTGCCCCTGAACCGGGCCGATGCGATATAAAATACCCGGTCCAGGAAGGAGCTCATGTCCCCCGCCGCTGAAGCGAAATGAACGGGGGAGCCAAACACGAAGCCGTCGCATCCCGGAACTTTTTCAAGGAACAGGTTCACGCAGTCATTCCGGAAGCACTTGCCCGTTTTCCGGCATTCGCCGCAGGCGATGCACCCGGCTACCGGATGACTGCCTATCCAGAAAATTTCCGTTTCCACGCCGCAGCCCTCCAGCGCCCCCGCAACTTCCTTCAGCGCCGTATAGGTACACCCGTGTTCATGCGGGCTTCCATTGACGAGCGCCACTTTCAGCTTTTTTCCGGAGGCGGCGGGAACGGTTTCCGCGGCGGACGCAAAGCCCAGCCCCAGCCCGGCTCCGGCGGCGGCCATGCCCATCTGTTTCAGGCTCGCTCTCCGCGAGATGCTGCTTGAACTATTCATCATGGATGGTCCTATTACAAAAAAGAGGGGGAAGACATCCCCCTCTTTGTCATGATCTGTTTTCTGTTCCGGGCGCTGCTATTTCCCTCCGGCGGCCTCCGCGTATTCCTTATCCGTCACGGGGCCGCCCCAGACGGTTTTGTTGGACGCGGCTTTAGGAGTAATGCCGATGTGGACGAATTCGCTGTCCGGAGCCGCTCCGTGCCAGTGCTCCGTATTTGCCGGGATTTCCACCACGCTGCCGGGCTCCAGGCGGCGGGCCTTCCTGCCGCGCTCCTGGTAATAGCCCGCACCCTCCGTGCAGAACAGCACCTGCCCCACGGAATGGCTGTGCCAGTTGTTGCGCGTGCCGGGGGCAAAGGTGACGTTGTAGGCGGACATGTCGTAATCCCTGTTGTCCACCATCATGGCCACCCAGGCCTTCCCGGTGAAATTGGCGGGGGCGGGATTGCCCTTCGGGAAGGGGTCGTCCCTTCCGGCGGAGCCGGAAATATCCAGGATAGCGTCCACCTGTTCGTCCGTCAGGCCGTTGTGTTTGCCGATGCGGATGTGGGAGTTCAACTGGCTTTCCGTACCCTTCATGGAAGCCAGAGCCGCAATGGTGGCAAGCTCTCGGGTTTTCCAGTCAAGATTGTCGCGCCCAAAGATGTCGCCGAAGAGGTGGGCTTTCAGGAACTCGTCAATGGCCGGGGCAAACTGGAAAAGCTCGCCCTTGACCGGAGCGCCGCAGAGTTTTGTCTGGTTCTCCGTGCCGAAGTCGATACTCCTGCCAGCCGGAGGGGCTCCGGCTTCCGCACCCTCCCTGTCGTTGATGCCGCGCGCGGCGCGCTCCTTGGACAGCTCCATCAGGGAGCTCAAAGCGTTCAGGCTGCGGGGGAAACCGCAATAGGCATACATCTGGACGAGAACTTCCCTGATCTCGTTCAGGCTGAGTCCGGCGTCCAGCCCCGCGGCCAGGGCGGTTTTGAGTCCGTCCATGTCGCCGCGGGCGGTATGGGCGCTGATGGCGGCAATCTGCCGTTCCTTTGGCGACAGGGCTTCCGTGCTGTTGTTCATGGTCTGTGCTTCCGTGTAGTTCATCAGGAAAAGGAGGGAACAGGCCGTTCCCAGAAGGATTCGTTTCATCAGGAGCATTATTTGTTGATGGTGATTGTGTCATTGACCCACTTGGCCAGGGCGGCCCGGGACGTTCTGATTCCGTCGCCGGCAAAGGCGCCGCCCTTGAGGACGGAGGACTTAGGGCACAGTTTGCGGACCGCGTCCGCGCAGCGCGCCATGCCGCCGCCCCCGTGCGTCACAAAGGGAATCACCGTCTTTCCAGAGAGATCATGCCCCGCCAAAAAGGAGGAAACGGGAGGGGCGATCGTGCTCCACCAGTTGGGACTCCCGATGAACACGACGTCGTACTTCCCGAGGTCCTCCACCCGGGCGCTCAATTCCGGCCTGGCTCCTTCCTGAATCTCTTTCTTGGCCTGCACGGTGCATTCCCGGTAATCGGCGGGATAAGGCTGACAGGCTTGATTTCAAACAAGGTTCCCCCCCGTTTCCTTCTGGATCTGGGCGGCCGCGTACTTCGTGTTGCCGCCCCAGGAATAATAGGCGATGAGAATCCTGGACGGTTCCGTGGAAACTTTGGGCTGTTCCTGGGCTGAACATCCCAGCCCGGTCAGGAGTGACGCCGCCACGGCGGCTATGATTGATTTGCTCTTCATGTCTGGTGTTCCGGTGAATGGTTGACCTGTGCACCGGTCCGTACCGGGCCGGTTCATCCGGGGAAGGCCGTACTCCGGCGCTTCCCCTTGTCTCCTGTTTAAAGGTTACAGTTACTGTAAGTCAACAGGATTCCATGAAAAACTTTTTCTCCAGCTTTTCCGGCAAAGATGGAATATTGCTCCATCAAAGGAAAATCCCCATGCTCCTCATTCCGGCATGGGCCGCCCACATTCATGAAGATCAACGGCTTTCTGCCGGGCAGAAAAAAATTCCACGCCCCGCATGACGCGACGATGCTGGGACCGCATGCCGTTTGCCATCCGTACACATCCGGTACGCTAGGTACGCTATTTTGATCCGTTCACGACCTCCGGCCATTTGGGAAGGCAAGCGGCTTCAGCACCTTTCACTTATCTCCAATTTTGGAAAAGGAAAGGCGCGGGGATAGGGAGAATCCGGGGGGCCTATTCCTTTATCCGATCAATATAAACTATTTCAGGTTTGTCCCCCTGGAACTTGAGTCCGTAAAAATTCGTGATTATTTGCGTCCTCACCTGCCCCGCTCTTTTTTTAAGGGTGAGACGGATTTTTGCCACCGCCTCATAATCAAATAAATTGTTGCCTTCCGCCTTGTTTGCCTTCACATCCAACAAATCCGTGGCAAAAATTTCATAAGGGCGGGTATGGTTTTTTATATCTTTCATGATAAAAGACTTGCCCACCTGCCCTTTATCAAAATACTTAAAAATGCGGTCCCCGAAACATGCCATCTGTCCCTCTACATTTCCGATGTTCATGAAACGGCAATGATTTTCAACCAGCTCAAGTACTTTCTTTTCCCTGTCTCGGGAAAGATCGGCAACGGAAAGAACGGTTTCAGTTGTTGAGGCTTTGGCGTACCTGCCACGGGCCCCTGAAATGGAGGGGGAGAACTCCAATTCCCATTGCAAATAAAATGTTGTACATTAATAAGATTATCTACATGAAGATGAAAAATAGAAAAACTTCCCACTCCGCCGAGAGCCAGCCATCCCAGGCCTTTTCCAGTCCTAAAATCCATAAATAGCAGTTTTCTTTTGGGATTGAGTTGAAATATCACCTTATGGTACCATATTTTTAAAAATAAGTCAAACTTCAACCCCAGATGTGAAGGAATCGGCGGCATGCCGTTTTCAGCACGTTCCCGCAGCTCCGATCTCTCTTTATCAACATCAAATGTCGTTCATTCCGCGCAGGCATGGGAAAAATCCGGCACTCCAAAAACTTTTTCCAGCCTCAGGAATCATGAAGGATGACCGGGTTCCGCAAAATCCGGAACGGGAGATATTCAACGGGGCTGCCCTGCCCATAAGCGGAACAGCCCCGTTGCACCGGAAATTCTCCGGCGGATTTACACCTTCTTTCTTTTCCCGGCCGTCAGCCGGAAGAAGAGGGGAACCAGGAAAATGGCCAGCACCGTGGCGGTGATGATGCCGCCCAGCACGCCCGTGCCCACGGCCTGCTGCGCTCCGGCGCCCGCGCCGCGCGCAAAGGCAAGCGGAATGACGCCCGCGCCGAACGCCAGGGAGGTCATCAGGATGGGGCGCAGGCGCAGCTTGGCCGCCGTCACCGTGGCTTCCATCACGCCCATGCCGTCGCGGTACAGTTCCTTGGCCACTTCCACGATCAGAATGGCATTCTTGGCGGAAAGGCCGATGGTGGTGATGAGACCCACCTTGAAGTAGATGTCGTTGGGCATGTCCCTCAGGAAGACGGCCAGGAGCGCCCCGATCAGCCCCAGCGGCACCACTAGAATGACGGCGAAGGGGATGGACCAGCTTTCATACAGCGCGGCCAGCACCAGGAACACGATCAGGATGGAAAGCCCGAACAGGAGGGAGGCCTGGGAGCCGGCCTGCTGTTCCTCATAGGACTGCCCCGTCCATTCAAAGCCGATCCCCGGAGGCAGGGAGGAGGCAATCCGCTCCATGGTCTTCATGGCATCCCCGCTGCTTTTGCCGGGAGCGGCGGAGCCGTTGATGGTGAAGGAGGGATAGTTGTTGTACCTGGTGAGCTGCGGCGGTCCGGCCGTCCATTCCAGATTAACGAAGGAGGAGAGCGGCAGGAGGCTGCCCGCTTCGTTGCGCACGTGCAGGTCTTCAATGTCGTCCCCGCTCAGGCGGCTCTTCCCGTCCGCCTGGATGATGATGCGGCGCACCTGGCTGCCGTGCATGAAGTCCCCCACATAGCTGGAGCCGAACATGACCGCCAGGGAGTTGCTGATTTCCGTCATGGGCACGCCCATGGAAAAGGCCTTGTCCCGGTCAATGGAGACGCCCAGGCGCGGCGTGTCCGCCTGGCCCATGAAGTGGACGTCCGCCAGGCTGGGGTCCGCAGCGGCCCGGCTGAGCAACTCCTCGCGGGCTTCCACCAGGCGTTCGTAGCCGATGCCGCCGTGGTCCTGGAGCCGGAAGTCGAACCCGGAGGAGTTCCCCAGTTCCGGCAGGGCCGGCACGTTCATGGCCAGGACAAACATCTGGGGATCGCTCATGAAGCGGCCATTGATCCGGTTGACGATTTCACCGACGCCCAGGGCCGGGTCCGTGCGCTCGCTCCAGTCCTTCAGGCCGACGAAGAGCATGGCCATGTTCGTCCCGCTGCCGAAGAAGCTGAAACCGCCCACGGAATAGACGTGCTTCACCGGTTCGTTCTTCATCAGATAGTCTTCCACGTCGCGCAGGCGGGCGCTCGTTTCTTCCTGAAGGGTGCCGGGCGGCAGGGAGACAAGCACCATGCAGCTCCCCTGGTCCTCTTCCGGAAGGAAGGAGGAAGGCAGCGTGAGGTACAGGTAGCCGGCCCCGGCAATGACGAGGACGTACACGAAGAGGGAACGGACGGGCCGCCTGATGATGCCGGAGACGGTTTTTCCATAGCGTTCCGTGGAGCGGTTGATCGTCCTGTTGAACCAGCCGAAGAAGCCCCTCTTGTCCTGATGCTCCACGGAAGAGGGTTTCAGCATGGCGGCGCAGAGCGCGGGCGTCAGGGAAAGGGCCAGGAACGCGGAGAAGGAGATGGAAACGATCAGGGTTACGGAGAACTGCCGGTAGATATTGCCCACGGCCCCGCTGAAGAAGGCCATCGGGATGAACACGGAGACCAGCACCGCGGTAATGCCCACGATGGCGCCCCCGATCTGCTTCATGGCCTTGATGGTGGCCTGCCGGGCGTCCAGACCCTCCTCCTGCATGATGCGCTCCACGTTTTCCACGACGACGATGGCGTCGTCCACCAGGATGCCGATGCTGAGCACCATGCCGAACATGGTGAGCATGTTGACGGAGAATCCGGAAATCCACATGACGGCGAAGGTTCCCAGCAGGGCCACGGGAACGACGAGCGTCGGAATCAGCGTGGCCCGGAAGTTCTGGAGGAACAGGAACATGACCAGGAACACCAGGCCGATGGCTTCCAGCAGCGTGGAGACCACCTTCTGGATGGAGATTTCCACAAAGTGGGTGGTCTCATACGGGATTTGGTAGGAAACGCCGGGGGGAAAATCCTTGGACAGTTCGTCCATCTTGTCCCTCAGCAGCCCCATGGTTTCCACGGCGTTGGAGCCGGGGGCCATCTTGATGGCCATGCCGGTGGCGGCCAGTCCGTTGCACCGGGAGAAGAAGGAGTAATTGTTGGCGCCCAGTTCCACGCGCGCCACGTCCCCCAGCTTGACGGAGGAGCCGTCCGGGAGCGTTCTCAGCGCAATGGCTTCGAAGTCCTCCGGCGTGTGCAATTCCTCGCTGGCCACCACGCTGGCGTTGATCGGCGCGTTTTTGGAGACCGCCGCGCCGCCGATGTCCCCGATGATGATACGCTCGCTCTGGGAAGCCACGGCGCTGACGATGTCCGTGGGCGTGAGCCGGAGGGCTTCCAGCTTTTCCGGATCCGGCCAGATGCGCATGGACATTTCCGCCCCGAACAGCTCCACGCGGCCCACGCCCTTCACGCGCTTCAATTCCGGAATGAGGCGGGCGGAGGCAAGTTCCCCCAGCTCCGTGCCGTCCAGCGCCCCGTCGGAGGACAGGGAAATGACGGCCTGAATGTTGTTGGAGGATTTTTCCACGAACACCCCTTCCCGGCGTACGGATTCCGGCAGGCGGGATTCCACGATTTTCAGGCGGTTCTGCACTTCCACGGCGGCAATGTCCGGGTCCGTCCCCTGCTGGAAGGTGACGGCTATTTCCACCATGCCGTTGGAGTCGCTGGTGGCGGACATGTACAGCAGGCCCGGCGCGCCGTTGATTTCCTTCTCAATGACGGCGGTGACGGCCTCCTCCGTAACCTGGGCGGAGGCCCCCGGATAAGTGGTGCGGATGGTGATGACGGGCGGAGCGATGTCCGGGTACTGCGCTACGGGCAGCATGGGAAGGGCCAGCAGGCCGACCAGGGAGATCAGCAGGGCCACCACCCACGCGAAAATGGGACGGTTGATGAAAAAGTCAGGCATGGTCTGGCGGTCAGTTGGAGTTTTCCAGGGGAGCGGCCTCTTCCTTCACGCTCACTTTCATTCCGGGCCGGAGGAACATTGTCTTGCTGGTGACCACCCTGTCCCCGTCCTTCAGGCCGGAGGTGACCAGCCATCTCTTTTCATTCATGGTTTCCGTCGTCACCGGGCGGCTTTCCAGAATGCCGTCCTTCCCGACGACCAGGACGGAAGCGCCCTGCGCCGTGCGCATTACGGAATCCCGCGGCACGGAAAAGACATGGTTGCGGACGGCCTTGTCAAAGACCACGCGCACGTAGCTTCCGGGAAGCAGTTCGTGGTCCCGGGTTGGGGAACTGCGCCCTCATTTCAATGGTGTCCGTGCCGGGGTCCACCGCCATGTCCGAGAAGAAGAAATGGCCCTTATGCGGGTATTCCTCTCCGTTGGGGAGCAGCAGCCGGACCTTGATTTCTTCCAGCGGTATTTCCTTCCACAGACCGGAAAGAATGGCCCTGCGGAGTCTGCTGCGCTGGGAGGAGGGGGAACTGAAACGGACGTAGATGGGGTCTATCTGCTCCACCGTAGTCAGGTGGGTGAACCCGTTCTGGTCCACCAGCGCCCCCTTGGTGACCAGGGCGCGGCGCACCCGCCCGGAAATGGGAGCCGTCACATTGGTGTATTCCAGGTCCAGTCGGGCCCGTTCCAGGGCGGCCTTCGCCGCGGCGTATTCCGCACGGGCGCGGGCTTCCTCCGCCACGGACTGCGTGTGCTCCCGGCCGCTCACGGCCCCCTTGGAAACCAGGGCGGAATACCTTTTGGCCTTGTCCTGCGCGTCCGTCAGTACGGCCTGCGCGCGGTCCAGGGCGGCCTTGCACTCGTCCAGCGCCGCCTGAAGCGGCTCCGGTTCAATCTTGAACAGCAGGTCGCCCTGTTTGACGTTCTGCCCTTCCTGGTAAAAGCGTTCCTGAATGATGCCGGTGACGCGTGCGCGCACCTCCGCCTGAAGGAAGGCCTCCATGCGGCCGGGCAGATTGGAGGTGACGGGGATTTCCTCCCCGCGCACCGTCGTCACCGTCACTTCAGGCTCCGGCATCATCATGGGGTCCTGCGCGCTTCCGTCGTCCCGGCAGGAAGAGAGGAGCGGTCCCGCGGCAAGAAATAAAGAGAAAACAAAGTGGGATTTCATTTGGCAAACAAGGTTGAACATGCCGGGAAAAGGACATTTGTCATGCACTCTTTTTCCATGGATCATGCAGTGAGGTCTATGCTATAAACCCTCCCATAATAGGAGGGTCAACACGAAATTCCGCAATGCAAATTTTTCCCTTTGCGCAGGAAGGGATTCTGAAGCCTAATCTTTATAAAAACGGTAACTAGGGAATTATATAAACGACTGTTTAACAATTTATTATATTTCTCCATAAAATTCATGCCGGGCACTTTCTCCCCCTTTTAAACTATTTCTGCCATACATGGACAAAAAACATTTGCTGACCATCGGAAACATCTCCAAACAAACCGGGGTCCACATCAAATCCCTCCGTTACTACGACAAAATAGGCATTCTGCCGCCAGCCCATGTGGACACGGAAACAGGATACCGCTATTACGATTTCTCCCAAATCCAGCTCGTGGAGGCCATTCAGTTGTGCGTGGAGCTGGACATTCCGCTGAACCGGTTCACGGAATTCCTGACGGAAGACAAGAAGAGCATCCGCTACGGCAAGCTCATCGCGTACGGGTCCATGCTGGCGGATGAAAAGATCCGTGCCATCAACACCAAGCTGCACATCCTGGACGAGATGCAGAAACACATCCGGCACGCGGAGAACTACCGGTTCCACAACGGACCCATCAAGCTGGCAATTCCGGAAAAATACTGCTGGGCCCTTCCCTACCGCGGAAGGCAGCGCAGCACGGAATACCACCTGAAATTCAACCGCGCGCTGGAGGACATCAGCCGCCGCGGACTGAAAACAGGATCGGAAGCGGGCATCCTGATGATGAGCCGCGGCGGCGTCACGGAACGCTTCCTTTACATTGAGGTGGACATGGAGCAGTCCCGCGAGCCGCTTCCGGAGGAAATCATTCATCTGCAGGAACTTTCCTGCGTCTGCATGAAAACGGACCACAGCGACATTGAACAGGCCGCCTTCCTGTTCCCGGACCTGTTCAGCCGGGAATACGACCGTATCGTGATGGAAACGGAGCTGTTCCCGGACCATTACTATTTTTCACACCCGCATTATGAAATCAGATGCTCCGTGCCGGACGGCGGGGCATGAGGCCCGGCGCTCTTGAACAGTCCGTTCCGGGAGATTTCACCATCCTCCCGGAATAAAAAACTCCCGGCTTGCACGTGGCCGTGGCCGTCTTTCATTCCCTTTTCAGGCGGATCAGGACGATTTCCGCGGGAACGCCGATGCGGACCGGAAAACCGTTCCATATCCCCGCTCCGTTGGAAACGTACAGCTTCATGGAGCCCACCCGGTACGGCCCGGAAACAAAGCCGTCATTGAACCGCGCCACCAGCCGGTCAATTCCGGTGATCATGCCGCCGTGCGTATGGCCGGAGAGCTGGAGGTCCACGCCCTGCCGCGCCGCCTCATGGGCAAGGCGCGGCTGGTGGGAGGCGAGAATCCGGGCTTTCCCCGGCGGCGCTCCTTCCAGCGCCTTGCCGATATCCGGCTCTTCCCTGCCCGTCATCCCGGCCACGGGATCCGTCACTCCCGCCAGAACGACGTTTCCGCCGCCCGTCAGGACATGTTCGTTGGGAAGCATCCGGACGCCGAGCGTCGGAAGAAATTCCATCCATTCCTCATAGCCGGAATAATATTCGTGGTTGCCCGGAACGCCGAACACGCCGTACCTGGCTTTCAGGTCCGCAAGAGGCCGCAGGTCCTCTCCGTGCACCGGAACCGTGCCGTCCACGAAGTCCCCGGCAATCACGACAAGGTCGGGATTCAGCGAGTTCGTGCGCTGCACGATCCTGCGGATGCGGTCGGCGCGCGTGATGCCGTCCGCGTGGAGGTCCGCCAGCAGCGCAATCGTCATGCCGTCCGCCTCTTCCGGCAGATGGCCGACTGCAATCGTTTCTTCCCGCACTCCCGGCACGCTGGTCCCGCCGATGACGCCCACGGTTGCGAGCACGGAGGAAAGAACCAGCAAACCCAGGTTCACCCTGTTGACGATGGTGCGGAAGCGCTCCGACTTTTTTTTCCGGAGGCAGAACAGTACCAGGCGATAAAGCCCGCCCACGATGTCGGCGGCCAGCAGCAGGAAGAAGAACAGGAACAGGACGGAAAACAGCCACGCGGCGGCGAGCAGCAGCCACTCCGGCAGAACCGGAGAGAAAAACATGGGGCCGCCGAAAAGGTGCAGAAGGTGGAATTTGAACGCCGCCACGGCCAGCAGCGCCGAAAGCGCCGCCTTCCATCCCCAATGCAGACGCAACGGCAGGATGGCCCGCCAGAAAATGTAGCCCGCAAGCAATGCTTCAAAAATCAAGATCATGCGTTTGTTCCATTCATGTTACTGCATTCCGCCGCACCCCGCAAGAACGGGAAGCGGCACAGGAACTTGTGAAGGTTCCTGCGCCTTCAGGGGCGGAAATTCCCGGAAAGCTTTTCATGCCTCCCCCGTGGATGGGCCTTTTTGTCCGGACTGTTCCTCTTCCCTGCGACGACGCCATACTTCTCCATGATGGCATGGGCCGCCTTTGCTGGTACAGGGCGTGGGTTTCCACCTGGTTTACCATGGGGCGAATCTCCACGAACTGGCACAGGTCCACCAGACGGTCGGGGAAGAAGTTGGAGACCCCAATGGCCCGGACCTTCCCAGCCTTGTAGGCCTCTTCCATGGCCCGCCAGGTGCCATAGTAGTCGTTGAAGGGCTGGTGGATGAGCAGCAGGTAGTCGCAGTCGATGGACAGATTGTTCATGACATTGATGTAAAGTATCTTGTCCCCGAAGTAGTCCGCGACCGCCTGGGCGGACGCGGCCATGGATTCCAGAAAGGCATCCTGCTCGCCCAGATTGCTCCATACCTGGGAAACGTCCTGCGTTTTCCCAGCCGAATGGATATACGCCTTGCCGGCGGCGGAAGCCACGCCGATGGACTGGTTCTTGAGCACGCCGCCGAAGCCGCCCATCGCATGCCCCTTAAAATGGGCCAGGTTGATCATGAAATCATAGTTTTTCAGATGGTCCCCGACGATGTCGTACTGGAGGTGCTTCTTGTCCTTCACCGGAAGGTGGAACTCTCCCTCGGCATCCATGATGTCCACCTTGGCGATGTCAAGGAATCCGTGGTCCTTGGCGGCCTGCATGTGGGCCTCCGTGCTGGAGCGTTTGCCGCCATAGGCCGTGTTGCACTCCACGATGGTGCCGTTCACCTTGCGCACCAGGTCCCCGATGAGGGAGGGCTGGAGGAAATTGTGCCCTCCGGGTTCTCCCGTGCTGATTTTGACGGCCACCCTTCCGGAAGCCGGACGTCCCAGGGCCTCGTAAATCTTCACGAGGCTTTCCGGGGTTATCTTTTTGGTCATCAGAACTTTTGACGCCCCGGCCGGTGTGGAGCTTCCGCGGGCGGATTCCGGCAGAATGCCGGCCGCCGCCAGGGAGGCCAGCGCCGCGCCGGAGGATTTAAGCCATGACCTTCTTGTTACCGTATTTTTCATGATGGATTGTCTGCTGGTTATTGATGGTCTTTTCTCTTCCTGTCTTTAAGAGCGCATGGGACCGCCGCCGCGTTCAGCATCGCCGAAGGTTTTGAAAATTCCTTCCAGCCCCCGGAGCAGCAATTCCCTGGGGCAGGCGATGTTGAGCCGGATGAAGCATCCCTCCGTTTCTCCGTACATTTCCCCGCTGTTGACCATGATGCGGCCTTCCTCCATCAGCTTCCCGGCGGCTTCTTCGGAAGAGATGCCCAGCACGGAACAGTCTATCCACACCAGGTATGTCCCTTCCAGCGGCAGAATATGGAACTGCGGCAGGCGCTCCCGGAAAAACTCCCGGACCGTCTCGTAATTCCCGTACAGGTAACGCTTCAATTCCTCCAGCCATTCCTCCCCCTCCCCGTACGCCGCGACCAGGGCGTCCACGGCGAAGGAGTTGACGTCGCACACTTCATTGACGTTGATGGCCCTGTCTATCTTTTTCCGCACTTCTTCATCCGCCGCGACGATGTTGGCTATCTGAATCCCGGCCAGGTTGAACGCTTTGCTGGGGGAAATGCAGGTGACGGAATGGAGGAGGGCTTCCTCCGAAAGGGAGGCGAAAGGAGTGTAGCGGTGGCCCGGATAAACCAGCTCGCAGTGGATTTCATCCGCCACCACAAAAACGCCGTTTCTCAGGCAGATGTCCGCGATCTTCTCCAGTTCCTCCCGCGACCATACGCGCCCCGCCGGATTGTGGGGATTGCACAGAAGCATGAGTTTCACGGAAGGATCGGCCGCCTTGCATTCCAGGTCTTCAAAATCAATCGTGTAAACTCCGTCCTCGTACCGCAGGTGATTGTACTCCGCCACGCATCCGTCATTGCGGATGGAGGAAAAGAAGCAATTGTACACCGGCGTCTGGACAAGCACCTTGTCTCCCGGCTCTGCCAGGGCCTTGATGACGGCGGAGAGGGCGGGCACCACTCCGGTCGTGTAAATGATCCAGTCCGGATTGATCTTCCAGCCGTGGCGGCGTTCAAACCAGTCCGTAACCGCCTCGTAATAGGCGGAGGGAACCCGCGTGTAGCCGAAAATGCCGTGGGCCGCCCTTCTCTTCAGGGCCTCCGTGACGGCGGGAGCCGTGCGGAAGTCCATGTCCGCCACCCACATGGGCAGGATATCCGCCTGGGGAACGGAATCCCATTTGTAGGAATTCGTTCCCCGGCGCGGTATGACGGTATCAAAATCGTACTTCATGCGGCCTCCCCCGGCTGGACGTTTCTCGTTTCAATGGAGCAGTTCCCCGGAGCCTTGCAGTGGGCGTCCAGGATGATTTCCCCGTACCCGTCCGCCACAATCCGGCCGCTGCGCGGGTTCCTCACGCTGGGGACAACTCCCTTGATGCCGGCCTGGACGGAGGAATATTCAAAGCACAAGTCCGCATCCTCCGCAAACGTGCAGTTCTCCAGAACCAGGTTTTCCGCATAGCAAAGAGGCTGGGTTCCTGAAATCCGGCAGTTGACCAGCCGCAGGTTTTTGGAGTGCCAGCCCAGGTACTCCCCGTCCAGCACGGAATCATACACGATGACGTTTTCCGTGTTCCAGAAGGCGTCCTTGGAATGAATCTCCGCATGGCGGATGACCACGTTCCTGCAATACTGGAAGGAGTAATTCCCGTTCAGCCGGAAGCCGTCTATGCGGATGTCCGCCCCGTGCATGAAGAAGTAGTCCCCCCTGTCCGCCTCCACGTGCCGCAGATCCGCGTTCCGGCAATGCCAGCAGCATTCCTGCGCATCCGTCAGGACCACGTTCTCCAGCACCATTCCCTCCATGTCGCGGAACATTTTGGGGCTTCCACACGGGTATCCTTCATGTGCAGGTTGCGGGAATACCAGATGGCGGCGCGGGCCCCCTCCCTGAACAGGCAGTTTTCAATCAGAAAGCCGTCGTTATGCCAGAAAAGGGTACTTGCCGTTGAACTCGCACTGGACGGCCTCCACGCCGGAGCATTCCTTCAGGGCGGACTCTCCGGGAAGAATCGTGACGTTTTCAAGCCTCAAACGGCGGGAGGCGAAGAGGGGCGCTCCCCCTCGTAGGAAGTGTTTCTAATCGTTCTTTTACTCATGGCGATAAGGTTTTATGAAATGTTTTCCACGGCGGGATGAAATCCCGTTCCTTCCCTTTTCCGGGGAAAGGAAAAATGTCTCAAGACATCTTTTGCGTCTTCTGTTTCCTGTATTCCACGTTAATGGTTATAGTAACTGTAATGCAAAATATTTTTTCATTCTTTTTAAGAAAAACAATAATAAATTGATATTCAGTTTATTTTATTGTCATGAAATAAGTGAAAAACCAGAAGAACCATCAGAATCACCCTCCGTTTTTCCGCCACGTGAATTCTTCCGTCCCGGGGGAAGCATGACACACGGGCAAAAGCGCAGGCAACCCGGTGAAATGCGCTGCTCCGGCGCCCCCGGCACGGCATGCGTACGGAGGCGCCGGAACATTCGCGCTATCTCTCACCTCAAGGTTTTCATGCCGATGACGTACCGGAATTTCACCTTTCCGTCCCGGATATTCCGGCAGACTTCATCCACAGTCTGCTCCTGGTGGAAATCCGGCAGCCGGGCTCGTCTGCGGACGGGAAAAAGCCACGCATACAAGCGAACGCGGCGATGACCGCCATGATGAGTGGTGTTTTCATGCATGGGGTTCCATGCATTGCCGTCACGGGAACATGCCTAGACCCTTATCCCCATGATTCTGGCCTGCTTCATGGCGGGGAGTTGTCTGATTTCTCCCGCCTTCCAGGCTCCGGTGCCGTAAATCACGCCTTTTTCCTCCGCCCCTTCCAGGCAGTCCAGAAATCCGCGGAAACATTCCACGGTGCGTTCCATGGCGGACCGGTCATCCTCCGCTGCGGCCAGAATAAAATAAAATTCCTTGTTCCTCATATCCAGATAGCGGGGAACCGTACGGTCAATGAACGTCTTCATCTGGGCGCACAGCGTGTAGAAATACACGGGGGTGGCCAACACGATGACGTCCGCTTCCAGCACCTTGTCCAAGAGGTCCGCCATGTCGTCCTTCTGGAGGCAGACATGGGTATCGTTGCACGCCGCACCCGCGGCAGTAATGGATGGTTTTGTCCGCAAGCCGCACCTTCTCCACCCGGTGGCCGGCGCTGCGGGCGCCCTTCGCGAACTCGTCGCACAGGAGATCGGAATTGCCGTCCTTGCGGGGGCTGGCAGAGATGATGAGAATATTCTTGTTCATGGTTCCGGGGGGTTACCTTCATTTAAAGGAGTTGCGGTAGATGGACACACAGTCCTCCGCGGTCAGTTCGCAGCGGTCGCACAGGAACAGGAACTCCATCGTTTCCCGGGCATTGGCGGCCATCTTCCCGAACTCGTCCGGAGTAATGCCATAGTCGGACATCCGGAGCCCGGCCACGCCGCAGTCTTCCTGAAGCCTCGCCAGCGCCGTGATAAAGTCCATGGGTTCCGCCGCTTCCGGCATCCCCATCGCACGGGCCATGCGGATGAAGCGTTCGTCGGCAACGTGCCGTTCAATCAAATGCGTGAAATAGGCCCTGCTGATCATGATGAGGCCCGCGCCGTGAGGGAGGTCCTGATGGTAGGCGGACATGGCGTGCTCCAGGGAATGCTCGCTGGTACAGCGGCCCACGCACATCACGTAGCCGGAAAGGGTGTTGCCGAACGCGACATGCGTCCGAGCCTCCAGGTCCTCCCCGTCCTTCACCGCCCGCGGCAGGTAGCGGCTGATGTTCTCAATGGCCGTCAGGGCATACATGTCGCTCATCAGGTTCGTGCCGTTGGAAACATAGCCTTCCACACTGTGGAACAGAGCGTCGAACCCCTGGAAGGCCGTCAGGTCCGGCGGAACGGTGAGCATCAATTCCGGGTCCACGATGGAAAGGACCGGGAACAGGTCCGGATGGACGAAGCCGGTTTTTTCATGGGTTTCCCCGTTGGTCACCACGGTGCCCGCATCCGCCTCAGACCCGGTGCCCGCCGTCGTGGTAATGGCTACGAGAGGAAGGGGCTTGCGGACGACCGGAAGCCCCCTGCCCGTTCCGGATGGAATGTAATCCCAGTAATCGCCGCCGTTGGCCGCCATCAGGGCAATGGACTTGGCGGCGTCCATGCAGCTTCCCCCGCCCAGCGCGATGATGAAATCGCAGCCGTGGTCCCGGGCGAACTCTCCCCGGCGTTGACGGTCGATTTCAGCGGGTTGGGCTCCACCCGGTCAAACACGGCGTACTCGACGCCCGCCAGGTCCAGCAGACCGGTGAGGCGGTCCAGATATCCGTTGGTCCGCGTGGACTTTCCGTTGGAAATGACGATCATGGCCTTGTGGCCGGGCAATGGCTGATCGTGCAGATGGTCCAGCTGCCCGGCTCCGAAAAGAATCCGGGTAGGCACATGCATGTTGAAACTCGTACGATTTGACATATTGACAGATTGGTTTGACTGCCCTTCCCCCATCTCCGGAATTCCCGTTCCGGCATGAGATGGAGAAGAACTGCATATCCATCTAAAACGTTACACTTACTCTAATGGAAGAAAAAAACGTGAATTTATTTTTTGTGATATATATAAAACTTTTATTATAAATATATTTTATAATTTATTCGCATTTTGAAAACATATTCCCTCCCTCAATATTTCCTTCAATTTTTCGATTAGACGCAGGAAATGGCCCGGCTGAATATCTTTTACTCTTCATCGGAATACCACCAGGCGAATTGAAAAGACGAAAAAGACTAACAAGCAGAAACCTTAACGAAACTCCCGCCGGTACCCGGACAGTCCTTTTAGGATAGACAAAACCCACCAGCCATTTTAATAGTTGGAGGTTCTCCATGTAATATGAATAAAAGTCACTACCTCTCCCTCAAAAAAAATTTGTTTCCTTTCTGCGTTCAGGTATTCGCAAAATTGTTTACCGTCCTACTGTTGTCGATTTTGTTTTCAGCGCAGGAGCTGCCTGCCGGACTGCCACCATGCTGCGAAGGGTGAACATGAGAACATTTTCTTCTCCCCTGGACTGGATGTTCCGCTATGACCTTTCCCTCTATTCGGATCTTCTGCATAAAAGAGAATTTGATCTGTTCCGGGAGTATGAGGAGAATGAGGAATCGCCTTCCGAACACAGAAACGTCAGAGACCTTCGAACGGGAATGATATCCCTCCATCATTTTACAAAAAACCAAAGCATTCAGGAACAATTGCCCGATTTTCACGCCACCATGAACAAAAGGCTGCAGCGTCTGATCTCCGCGATTCAACAAAGCAAAGACGTCGGGATTGTCATGAACCGGGACATTCCCGCTGAAGAAATAAAAGAATTCATTGATTCCTTGTCCCGGCTGTCGCCCTCATGCGCATTTCATGTGCTGAACGTACGCCATTCAGAAACGCAATCCCGGGTAACATGGAAAAAAGTGTCAGGAACGGGCATGCATTCCATACGGGAGGTCTGGTTCAATGATACCCATCCAGCCGGAAACATGGAAGACGGGAATGCCGAGTGGTGGCTGGGCAATTACCGCATTTGGAAAAAAATGCTGATACGAGCCTTTGTCCTCCGTAAGAAAAATCAGGAGGGAGATAAGGCATGCCCTGTTTCAAAAATTTAGAAAAAACAAACGCACCTCACGCAGACAGGTGAACTGAAGTTCCGCGTTAAAAAGAATAAATTGGGTACTCGATCAAATTTCATGTCTAATCAGGAAGAGAACATGGCGTGCCTATCCCGATCATGGCCAGCATCCCAGGGTAAAAGACATTTTTCGCCTATTTCACCCGCATTGGCGTTCTACAATATTTTCAGAGCTATCATAGAGTGTTGATTATATACTGCTTTTTACCTGTCACGTCGAAAAAACGTGAGTATGATCTGCATGAATTAAGAAGCATTTTGAACCGTTGTTCCGGCTACAGATATCCCCCACGTAACACGTCTGATCCACGCTTGCTTTATGGAGTTTTACAAAAAGCCGGCTCCGCTCTCCACTTGAAAAAAACCATCAACGTATATTCTGCGCAGCTGCTCGGACTGAAAACTTCTTTGAACACTCCCCCTCATCTCCCGGACTCCTTTATTTATTGTTCTTGAAGGCTGAACACGCTTTTTATCACTGATTCTTTTTTAAATAATCTTTGATTTCAAAAACATAAGAAACTATTATTTCCACTGCCGTTTTGTGCAGTACCGGCCCCCTATAAGCTTATGCTGTCTTCAATTTGTTCTACTTTATCTTTACTAAATGAAAATGTTACGACGACATCCAGCCTTTGTTCTGTAGTAAATGAATAAATGGGAGGCGCTGTTGGATTTTTGCTGTCCTGTATTTGAAATACGAATTCTTTTATTCCTTCTGAAATTTCGTCTGAAAGAGTGTTAATATGCACTGCCGCATAGATATATTCGCCGATTTTCTCTGTTTTTATTTGTTTTATCGGGCAATTCTTATTTCCAATGCAATTGTTAAGTTCGAATAAACTGGCGCTGGCACTTAATTCATTGGCCGTAAAAACAAATGCTGATATCAGGATAGGGAGTATTTTCATAAAATAAGACGGGTAGGAAGGAGTGTTTAAGATTTTTTTCTTATAAGATATTCATATTGTTTCGAACTATTTACTTTAGTCTTGTATCAGTCGTTTTGGCTGCCTCTCCCGCCAATTTATTACCGAATATCAGCGTTAGCAGCAATGCAATATTCCAACAAGATTATTCTACATAATTCCGAATCCTTTTATCGGCGCAATAGGCCAATCCCCCTATAACAAGGGATGTAGGATGCAGGATGGTGGGCGTTCGGGTTTGTTATACGAAAGACGGTATTTTTCCGCATGGAAATCCCTGCTTTTCTTAGAAAAACGCCCGCTTCCCTTCGCGGAGCCGAGGGGGGCCCTGGCAATTGTTTGTTTCCTGAACGTTGACGTATTCCGATCGAGCCTTGATGCGGACGGCAGTGTCTTCCTCAAAGTCGTGGCTTTCCTCCGTGGTGACGACGCCCGTGAGCGAGAGGGACGAGAAGTCGAATTTGTGCCAGAAGGAGATGTCTTCCGTTCAGAGCGTGAAGGTGGAGATGCCGGAGAAGATTGAAGCGAAACGCGGGCTGCCCCCGGAGGAACGGAGCGTATGAGCCGGAAAGCGTGGGGGAAAGAGCGAGTTGTCCTGCGGTATGCTGCTGCGGAAAATCAACGGATCTGAACCGGGCAGGAGATGGAAGGAAGAATGATGAAGACACCTATTTTATCATGCACTTTCCGGCGTAATTGCCAATCAGTTGTGGAAACAGGTGGCTGTACTCGGGCTTGCACTGCACTTCCTAAAAACAGACGTACCGCAAGTATTGAATATCAATAACCTGCGGTACATGAAATCTGGTGGAGCATAGCGGGTTCGAACCGCTGACCTCTTCAATGCCATTGAAGCGCTCTACCAACTGAGCTAATACCCCTTTGACTTTCGTCTTGGTGTGTCCCGTAGAGGACGGAGGAAAATTAGCATGATCATCATGCCACCGCAAGTTTTTTCTGTAAAAAAAACGTTCGCGGCCACATTTTTCCCGGAAATGCCGGACCTCCTGCGGCGACAGGCCGCAGACCTGCGGAAAATCGGGACAGCCGGGGAAATATGTTTGAATGGGGTTCCGGCCTGTTTTAACCTTTCACAAAAGATGAAACGGCCTATTTCTCTCCACCGCACTCTTGCCGCCACGGCGCTGGCGGCCTTTTTCCTTGCAGGTTCCCTCCAGGCCCAGGAGCCGGCCGGGATGGAAAAGGAACCCTCCGGGACGGAAGAGTCCGGCATTTCCACACCACGCCGGGTTGCCGGGCTGGGCGTGCTCGCCTTCCTGATCGGCTGGATGGTCTGGCGGAACGGTTCCCGCCGCCACCGGGACGCCGGACAGGATACGGAGACCGGCAATGATGACACCGGCCCCAAAGAATGACGCCGTTTCTGAAAGAATGGTTCCATGCCGCCCGTAGTCGTTGCAGAGAGCATCCCCTCCACCCGACACTGCATGAATGTTTTTCTTACCGTTCTGAGCCTTCTTTTCTGCACAGCCCTGGCAGGAACAGCCGCAGACTCCCCCGCGGAGGAGTTTCCCTCCGGCGTGGTTCAGGAGCTGTGGTTCGGCATTCCGGGAGGTTCGGTAAAGGATTTGACGCACCAGAAGGTTTTTGAAAGGCCTTCTTCCGACATCCGGAAGATCGTCCGGCTGGACGCAGAAAATCTGGGCGACCAGTACGGAGCCCGTTATTCCGCCCTGCTCCGCGTCCCGGCTACCGGAGAATACCGCCTTTATCTGTCTTCCGACGATTCCGCCGAACTGTGGCTGGGCAAGGACGCCACCCAGAAGGACATGAGCTGCATTGCCACCGTGAAGGGATATTCCGACCGCCATAACTGGACCAACCAGCCCAACCAGTCATCCGAACCCGTTCACCTGGAAGCGGGCAAGTTTTATTTTCTCCAGGTGATTCACAAGGAGGACGGCGGCCCGGACCACATGTCCGTAGCCTGGTCAGGCCCCGGCATTCCCCAGCCCGTGCTGGTTCCCGCGTCCGCCCTGTTCCTTCCTCCCGGCATGTTGCCGGAGGAGAAGCCGCAACCCCAGAATCTGAATCCGAGTCTGGCCGAATGATTTCGTCAGGCGGAGGCCGTCCCCGGTTTCTCCTGCGTCCCATGCATTCCGTCTGCCGGAAGATGGCAGGAATTCTCCATTTTTCCTGATAAAAGAGATAGTAGGTGCAGTCGCATTTACTCATTTAGAGAGGAAAGCTTCCCCGCCCCTTTTCTTTTTTCCGGTGTTGTTCCGGTGCGCCCGTCCGGAAGTTTCCAGCGCCTTTTCCAAGATTCTCGTTGATTAGTTATTCACATATTATACACATTCTATTAACATTTTTCTTTTTCCGCACGTCATCCTTCCCAATAAAAACTTGCAGACGTTCAAAGCCGTACATCCTGAATCACGGTAAAATCCTTTCCCCGGTTTCCACATCCCCGTGCTGAAACAAGAATACGTTTTCCCGATCACTTTCCGCCCGCGTACCGGCTCATGCACGCTTTTCCGTCGCCGGACTTTATAGCGATAGTGCGGCGGCTTTCCGTCCCCTGGCGAGGTTCGGGATGCACGGCGAGTCCGGACATGCCTTTCTCCAATACCTCTACCTCGGGAAATTCACCCGCAAGGGCATTTTCCCGATACGCGCCCGTCCCGGAAAAGGGGTGACGTCAATTATCCTTGTTCACGGAGGGTACGGGCTGTAGATTTTCCGCGCCCGCTTATGACCAAAGCATCCCGACTCAAACGTCTTGATTATCTCAAAGATCAACTGCGCAAAAGGATTGTAATCCTGGACGGCGCCATGGGCACTAATATCCAGAAGTTCAAGCTGAAGGAGGAGGATTACCGGGGAGAGCGCTTCGGATACGGAATTGTATCCCAACGACCTGAAGAACAACAACGACCTTCGTGCTGACCAGGCCGGAGGTGATTCTGGACGTGCACCGCCGCTTTCTGGATACGGGCCGTGCGGATATCATTGAAACCTGTTCCTTTGGCGCAACCAGCATCGGGCAACACGACTATTTCTGGCATCATCCGGAAGAGGGGGAGCGCAAGGACCAGTCCTACTTCCAGCAAGTGGTGGATTCCCCCGTTTTGAAGTCCCTGGTGCGGGATATGAACCTGGCCGCCGTTTCCCTGGCCCGCCGCGCCTGCGACGAGGCGGAGGCGCGCGACGGCAGGCCCCGCTTTGTGGCCGGCTCCATCGGCCCCATGTCCGTCACCTGCTCCCTGTCTCCTGACGTGAATGATCCGGGCTTCCGGTCCGTGAATTTCAACCAGCTCAGGCAGGCCTACCGGGAACAGGTGCTGGCTATGCTGGAAGGTGGGGTGGACCTGATTCTGCTGGAAACGGTTTTCGATACGCTGAACGCCAAGGCGGCTCTGTTCGCCATGGAAGAGGTGTTCGACGAACAGCCGGACGCCGCCGTTCCGGTGATGGTGTCCGTAACGCTGACGGACAAGGCGGGGCGCACCCTGTCCGGCCAGACGATTGAGGCGTTCTGGAATTCCATCCGCCACGTCCGTCCCTTCTCCGTGGGCATCAACTGCGCTCTGGGTGCGGATTTGATGCGCCCCTTTGCCGAGGAAATCGCCGGGCTTGCGGACTGCTACGTTTCCATTTACGCCAACGCGGGGCTTCCCAACCCGCTCAGCCCCACGGGCTACGACCAGCTTCCGGAAGACATGGCGGCATTCATGAAGGAGTATGCCTCCCTGGGCATCCTGAATATTGTGGGCGGCTGCTGCGGCACCACTCCGGAACACATCGGCGCCATCGCCCGGGCCGTGGAGGGGCTTCCCCCCCGCATTCCTGCCGCCCAGTCCCCCGCCCTGCGCCTGTCCGGGTACGAGGCTTACAACCATACCCGTGAAAAAAACACCCTTTTTGTCGGAGAACGCTGCAACGTGGCGGGTTCCTGGCTTCGCCCGCCTGATCCGGGAGGGGAACTATGAGGAGGCGGTTTCCATCGCGCGCCAGCAGGTGGAAAACGGCGCGCTGGTGCTGGACTTCTGCTTTGACGACGGCCTGATTGAAAGCCGGGAGGCCATGGTCCGTTTCCTGAACCTGGTTTTCGATGGCCTTTGATTTATGGGGGCCGACAGGCCGCCAAATTACGAGGATCGCACTGCATCGCGCGGCGGGCCTATGACCTGCTCGTGAACCGGGTGCAAGTTCCCGGAGTGAGGACATCAGTCTTTGACCCGGAACGTGCTGACCGTCGGCGCACGGGGCATTCCCGGAAACTACGCCAATCACGCCTCTGGATTTCCTTCTGGCGGCGGGGCTGATTTCCACCGACCTGCCATGCCATTCGGCATTTCCGGCGGCATTTCCAATGTCTCCTTTGCGTTCCGGGGCAACAACCCGGTGCGGGAAGCCATGCATTCCGCCTTCCTGTACCATGCCACCCGGCAGGGGCTGGACATGAGCATCGTGAATGCCGGCATGCTGGAGGTGTACTGGGACAACATTCCCAAGGAAAGTGCTGGAGCTGATCGAAGACGTTTTGCTGAACAGGAGGCCGGACGCCACGGAACGCCTGACCGATTACGCGGAGAAGCTGGCCGCGGAAAAAGCGCAGGCGGGCGCGGAAAAGAAACCCGTGCTGGCCTGGCGGGAAACAGCGCGTGCACCGG
>VOFH01001557.1_pt1 | contig 40826 bp, 56 predicted proteins | sample 5384091 | NCBI WGS metagenome assembly VOFH01 (sample SAMN12384727, study PRJNA508395) | human gut metagenome | isolation source: healthy gut G | host: Homo sapiens
GGTAAACGCCTTCTGGATCAGCGCCTCGTTCTCCGGGTCAGCGAAGGCGGTTGCCTCATCCAGCACCACGATGGGGGCGTCCTTCAAAATGGCCCGGGCCAGCGCGATGCGCTGCTGCTCACCGCCGGAGAGATAGGTGCCCTCGGTGCCGATCAAGGTGTCCATGCCCTGGGGGAGTTTTTCCAGGATGTCTCCGCACTGGGCCGCCATCAGGGCGGCGCGCACCTCATCCCGGCTGGCGTCCGGCTTCGCGGCCCGGACATTCTCCATGATGGAGGTCTGGAACACAAACGCGATCTGATCCATGAGCACATGAGGATCCACCTCCCGCACATCCACGCCGCCCACCCGGACAGCGCCGGAGGATACATCCCAGAACCGGGGGATCAGGCTGGCCGCCGTGGTCTTGCCTCCGCCGGAGGGTCCCACCAGGGCCACCGTCTGCCCCGGCTCCGCCGTGAAGGACACATGGGAGAGGGCGGGGCGTTCCGCTCCGTCATAGGTGAAGCTCACATCCGCGAACTCCACACGGCCGTCCCGGGGCGTCTTGGGGTGCTCCGGAATGGTCAGCGCCGGCGCGTCCATGACCGTACTGATGCGCCCCAGGGCGGTGGAGGCCAGCATCATACCGGAGGCCGCGAACATGACCCGGGCCAGAGCGGTGGAGATGATGGCGGAGAACACCGCGTAAAAGGCAAAGTCCGTGACAAACCCGGCGAAGCTCCCGGCGGCCAGGGCGCCGGGGGCCAGGAACAGCGCCGCCGGGACCAGGAACACAAAGGCTCCCTCGGTAAAGGTCAAGTTGATGGACTGGGGCACCCGGCATACATCCGCCTGATAGTGCTCCGCCTTGGCGCTGTACTCCTCGATGGCCTGCTGGAACGCCTTGAAGGACCACACCGTCTGCTGGAAGATCTTCACCACCGGGATGCCCCGGACATACTCGGTGCCCGCCTTGGTCATCCGATCCTGGGCGGCCTGGTATTCGGCCATAAGCTGTGCGTTTTTGCCGCCCATCATGGCAAACATGGAGAGGATGGAGACGACTGCCGCCAACAGGCAGGCGCAGCCCATCCGCCAGTCAAAGACAAACATCAAGGCCAGCATGGCCACAAACAGGGTAATGGTGCCCACGATGTCTGCCAGGTTATGGGCCAGCAGCGTCTCGGTATCCGCCGCAGCGGCATCCAGCCGTCCCCGGATGAGACCGGAGGCGTTGGCGTCGAACCAGCCCAGCGGGGCCTCCATCACATGGGCCACGCCCCGCTTGCGGATGTTGGCCGCCGTGCGAAACGCCGCCAGATGGGTACACATCAGGCCGGCAAAATACAGCGCGATCCCGCCCACCTCGGTCGCAAACGCCATCCAGCCGTACCGGGTGACGCTCTGGGCCGCCGTCCAGTCCGGGGCAACCTCGATCAGATCCCGGGCCGCCAGCCAGATACAGATGTAGGGCGCCATGCTCAGCAGCATGGCCGCCGCCGACAGGGCCAGCCCCAGAAAGGTCAGCCCTCTGTGGCTGCCCGCATAGTCCAGCAGGGCGGCCACATCGCTCTTTTTCTTCTGCTTCATAAAGAAAAGCCTCCTTTTAAGTTAGTAATAACTAACCAATATTCAAAAAAGACAGGGGTTATCCCCCCATCAATTTCAGCCATCCGCCAGTGTAGAAGCTGCGGAACTGTTCCACATCCCGCAGGGCCTGCTCCCGCGGCATATCATGGACCACGATCTCGAACAGCCCATTGAACATACCGCTTGCGATGATGTGGCACAGGGACCGGCTCAGCTCCGGGATGCTCCGGCCCAGGCGGCGGAGCACCTCCAGATACCGGAGGGTATATTCCACCTCAACCTCCACCATATTGTGGACAAAGTTCTCGTAGCCGGTCCCCTCCGCGCGGGTGAGGAGCAGCTTCACCGGCTCCCGGTGCCGGCACACATAATCCACCATCCAATCCACATAGGTTCTGGAGTCCTCTCCCATGTGAGATGGCTGCTCCTTCTCCGGAAGTTTGGCGAAGGAGGTCTGCGCCTCCATAAACTTTTCCATCAGGATGGCGGCGTGGGGCTCTACAATGGCGGCAAACAGCGCCTCTTTGTTGGGGAAATACCCGTAGAACGCACCGGTGGTCACCCCGGCGTTCTTCACGATCTGCCGCAGGGAGGCCCCAAGAAAGCCCTTGTCCAGAAATTCCGTCAGAGCGGCCTCCTGGATATTCTCCAGGGTGGCGGTAGATTTTTCTTCCATGGCGTGGCCCTCCTTATAGCAGTGTTACATAACAATGTTATAGTACGACCAGTGAATCAATTTGTCAAGAGCCGGAGAAAAATTTCCTGCGGCGCACAACGAAGGATGCCCCGGCGTATAACTGCACACCGGGGCATTCGAGTATAAAATCATCGCTTACGGTTTACGCCGGAAAAGATACGCCGTGCCGAACAGGCCCATGAGAACGCCCCCAAAAATCTGAAGGCCGGTTACTGCGCTCTGCATAAGCCGCAGATAGCTTTCCGTATCCATCCCGCCGCATGCAGATAAATACCATCCGATATAGAGGTGTCCCAAGGGCACCGCCAGCAGCAGCAACAGAGCACCGGCCACAGCACCGATCAGATACAAGGTGTTCTTCTTCATAATTCCGTTCCTCCGTTCAGTCAATGTTCGAAACAAATCCATGTGAGATCTTCTGAACTTTACAGATCCTTCCGTGCTTCTGTCTCTTGCCCGGCCATTGGCAGGGCAGTCATACTGTGGAGGCTTACGCCAAGAGTAGACAGGTTGTGGAGCATGGCGGAGGTGGTTGGAGGCAGAATGCCCGTCACGCCAAGACCGATGAGCGCCCCGTTGAACCCGATGACAAAGCGGTAGTTATTCCGGATGCGGCGCATCAGGGCCATGGCCAGCTGCCGCAGGCGCACCAGCTCCCACAGGCTGTCGGCGGCAATGGTGATGTCGGCGATCTCCCTGGCGATGGCCGCCCCGTCGCTGATGGCGATGCCGGCATCCGCCTCGGAGAGGGCCGGAGAGTCGTTGATGCCGTCTCCCACCATAAGGACAGTATGCCCTTCCTTCCGCAAAGCGGCCACATACTCCGCCTTGTCCGCCGGCAGCACCCCGGCCCGAAAGGCATCCACCCCGAGCTGTTCCGCGATGGCAGCGGCGGTGCGGGGCTGTCCCCGGTGAGCATGACGGCATTCCGCACCCCCAGGACCCGCAGGGCGGAGAGCACCTCCCGCGCCTCCTCCCGCAGAGGATCGGAGATGCAGATCACGGCGGAGAGCACCCCGTTGATGGCAAGATAGAGCTGGGAATACTCCGGGGGCAGCGCGTCGAACTTGGCCCGCTCCTCCTCCGGGATCACGCACTTCTCATCCTCGAAGATGAAGTGGGCGCTGCCGATGCGCACCTGCTCCCCATCCACTGAACTGGCAATGCCGTGGGCCACCAGGTACTCCACCTTGGCGTGGCGCTCCTCGTGGTGCAAGCCCCGGCGTTTGGCCTCCTCCACTACGGCGTTGGCCATGGAGTGGGGGAAGTGCTCCTCCAAACAGGCGGCCAGACGGAGCATTTCATTCTCTATCTTTCCGTTGAAGGTAAAAATCTTTGCCACCCGGGGGCAGGCGTGGGTGAGGGTTCCGGTCTTGTCAAAGACGATGGTATCCGCTTTCGCCACCGCCTCCAGGAATTTTCCACCCTTGACGGTGATGTGCTCCCGTCCCGCTTCCCGCATGGCGGAGAGCACCGCCAATGGCATGGCCAGCTTTAGGGCGCAGGAGAAGTCCACCATAAGTACCGACAAGGCCCGGGTCACGTTCCGGGTGAGGGCAAGGCTCACCAGGCTGCCGGCAAAGGTATAGGGCACCAGTTTGTCCGCCAAGTTGGACGCTTTGGCTTCGGCGGCAGACTTCATCTGCTCAGACCGCTGGATCATCTCCACAATCTGGTCATAGCGGCTCTGGCCGGTGGCCTGCTTCACCTCCAGGACACACTCTCCCTCCTCCACTACGGTGCCGGCGTACACCGCGCCGCCGCGCCGCTTGGCCACGGGGACGGACTCGCCGGTGAGGGACGCCTGGTTGACGGTGATCTCCCCCTCCTCCACCACGCCGTCCAGGGGGATGACGCTTCCGGCTCGAACCACGACCCAGTCGCCGGGTCTGATCTGGCCGATGGAGGTGAGCACTTCACCAGCCTCGGTTTTCAGCCACACCCGATCCACATGGAGAGACAGGCTCTCTGCCAGGTCGGCTACGGATTTCTTCCGAGTCCAATCCTCCAGCAGTTCACCGATCTCCAACAAAAACATGACAGTGCCGGCAGTACCGAAGTCCCTGCGGCAGACGGAGATCCCGATGGACAACGCATCCAGCATCTCCACCTTGATCTGACGATGTCCCAGGCAGCGCAGACCTCTGTGCAGAAAGGGGATCATGTGCCAGACAATCCGGGCGATCCGCAGCGGGGCGGGCAAAAACAGGGTAGTGGCTGCTTTCACCGCCACCTTGCCCACCAGTTTCTCCTGGAACTCTCGGTTCAGAGTCCGGGTGCTGTGGCCGGGCAGGGTGACGGATGACTCCGCCCCGGCCCAAGTGAACGCACCGAGGGCGGAGAGGACGGCTTCCCGGTCTCCCGTATAGGTTACAATGACGCAGCAGGTGCGCTCATGGACCACGGCCTCCCGGGTCCAGGGCTGTCCCTTCAGCCAGGTTTCCAGCAGATCCGCCTGGCGAATGGATATATTTTTTTGGCGGAGCCGCAGACGCATCCGCCCCCGGCTCTCATGTACGATGGTTGCTTGCATACTAAATCTCTCCTCATGGAAAAAAGGGAGCCGTTTTCCGGCTCCCTTCCGCAATTTTCAGGCTTCCTGATCCTCCACCTGGGTCTCAGCTTCCTTGGCGGCTCGGGTCTCGTTGATGTTCTTTGCAGAGGCCAGGATGTCGGCGGCGTTCTCCTGCACACAGGTCACAGTTTCCATCACGCTATCCTTCATCCGCAGGCCGGCGGCGGTAATGTGAGTATAAGCTTTCTTGGCGTCTTTGCTGGTGAGCAGCTTCACGCCGGCGGAGCCGAACAGAGTGCCGCCCACGAAGCAGGCCAGTCTGACATAGTGTTTCATCATGGAAATCTTTCCTTTCTGCTTTATTTGTGTTTGTAGCCCGTAATCATCACCATGACCATGCAAATCACGGCACCCCAGGCCCAGAAGCGATGTTGTTTCATTGAAATCTCCTCCTGTCCGGAAACAAGCTTTTTTATGTATCTGAGTATTATAAAGGATAAACAATGCTGTGTCTCACCGAATCAGACGATGTTATGCCGGTTCAGACATTTTTCGATACATGGTTGGAGACATGCCATACTGCCGCCGAAAGGCGGCGGAGAACTGGCTGGCGCTGCTGTATCCCACTGACTGGGCTACCCCCAGCACGCTGAGGGAGGAGTCCCGCAGCAACTCCGCCGCACGCTCCATCCTCCGCTGCTGCAGCCAGGTGTGGACCGGCAGTCCGTACAGGCGACGGAACCCCTCCTTGAATGTAGTTGCAGAGAGGCAGGCACGGCGGCTCAAAGTTGATATGGAGAGGGGTTCGTCCAGATGATCCTCCATGTATCGGCGGGTTTCTGCCAAGGTCCGGATCATCTCCTGATCCAGCACCGGGGCCATTTCCGCCGCTGGTTTCCCCTGGGCAGAGAGCAGATACAACAGTTCCACCGACTTCCACACGCACCAGCGTGCCCGCTCGCTCTGGGGCAAACGATCCAGGTCAGCGAAGGCCGCCTGGCTCCAGCGAGAGGGCCCCTCCACAGCGCAGCCGCCCCGGCTGACCATCCACCGCCGTACTTGATCCGTGTTCAAAGTCAAACCGCCCAGCAGGTCACAAATGGCTTTTAGACTCGCCCGGGCACCCCGAGCGTCCACCGCCACCAGCACACCCTTTAAGCCGGTCTCCACTCTGGTATCGGTCAGATCAGAGATGTCGGTGAGGAGAAGCACCTGCCGGGTACCTAACCTCAGAACCGAACCATCCCGCCGGGTCAGAGTCACCATCCCGGCCAGGCAGAACAATACCTCAAAGTGCAGAGGTTCCAACCGGAGGGGCAGAGGGAATGACCTCTCGCACAGGGAGAACAGGCAGGCTCGCGCACCAGGCATCACTTGTGTCCATTCCCCCTGTTTTGACAAAAATTCTGCCAGCATCCTCTTGCCTCAGATACTTCTGAATAGTCCAGGGCGGTGACAGTTGCGGCAGGGTATTTTCGCAGAAGGACCCGGATGTTTCGGCCGCCGCCACATCCTAATTCCGCAATCTCTGTGGGATCTATTTCAGGCAAATAGTTAAGGCCCCAATCCGCAAGGGCAGCATGGGCATAATTCATGCTGGCTACCATGCACTTGCCCAGCAATCCTTCGGGCTTGCGGGTATTGTTGAAAAAACCTTTAATATTCCCATAACTGCCTCCAGGAATCGGAATTGTGGTTAGCAATGACTAATCACAATTTATTATAAATCCTTTCTTGCGGAAAAGCAATATACAAGTGTGTTATCACGCTGCTTTACACTATGGAAATGTGGAAAACGGCCGCTCCGCCGATGGAAAACAGATATTCACGGCCCGATGGAAAAGCTGCCAGCTTTCCCACAGACCGCAAACACCGTTTCCACAGCTCCGCCCCTTGACCGTTTACACACATTCCCACAGCGCCTACTACTGCTGCTGAAAATGAGCGCCATCACCGAAATGATGATGGCGCTCATTCTTTATCTCCGTATCCTTCTTCAGCAAGATTAAGTATATTCTTTTTTTTTCTTTCTGCGCATAGCGCATGGTCTGATAGGCCATAGAAGGCAGGGTGCCGCTCTGCAAGCACTCCTGCTCCAGGGTCAGCCGCTTGCTGTCCCGCGTGGTCTTGTAGACTCTGGTGATGGGCGGCATCCCGTGGTCCTTCAGCCAGCGGTCCATAATGTCCAGGTAGGCATAGGTGTGGGGATGCTCCGCCCCGGTATCCGCAAAGAGGATCAGGTCTACCGGGATACGGTGCTGGTGCAGGCCGATCAAAAGGGCGGTGCTGTTGACACCGCCCCCGTAGGAAACCATATTGATGTGCTTTCACCTCCCATCAGTTGTACGGCGGCCGGCCGTAGGCATAAAAGTGAGACTGCCAGTAGCTGGTGTTCAAATTGGTGTAGGAAATCGGATCTCTACAGTGCAACATCATATTGTCGCCCACATAGATGCCCACATGGGAGATACCGCTGGTGTCATAGGTGCCCACAAAGAACACCAGGTCGCCCGGCTGGGGATCGGATACCGGCGTGGAGATGTTATAGAGCCCCTGGGCGCCCAGCCGCCCGGTGTTGCACAGGCCGGTACTGGTCAGCACATAGCTGACGAAGCCGGAACAGTCAAAGGAGGTCTCCGGGCTGCTCCCGCCCCAGACATAAGGGTATCCCAGGTATTTCTCCGCCTCGGTGATGAGGGTGGCGAACCGCTCATCCGTCAGGTACTCGGCGGGAATGTCCCAGGCCGTGGGCGGGTTCTCACATGTACTTGCCTACATACCCGGAGGACGGGAACAGGTCCGGGCGGTTGCCCAGGGTAGCCATATAGGTGGCGTACATGGAAAGCTGATCCTCGCCCATGATGTAGACCGGCACATGGGAGAGGTCGAAGTTCTCCAGCGTGACGGTGCAGATGTACCAGGTGTAGGGAACCTCTACCTCGTACTCGTTGCCCTCGCTGTCCGTCCTCGTTTCTGTCCGATACCGTGTTTCAGTGGTCACGGTCTCGGTGAGGATGTACTGCTTGTCAAAGAGCATTTCCAGATCCCCTTGCACCTCGTCCAGGGTGAACACCCCCTCGTGAAGCGCCGACAGGATGGACAGCAGCACATAGGGGTCATGCTCGATCTCGTCCAGGTCAAAGTGGTATTCGTCGTAGTCGTGGGTGGCCTCGTAGGTGTTCAGGTATTCTTGCAGCTCCGCCTCCATCTCGCAGTAGGCGGCCTCGGCCCCGGTCAGGTCCGCGTCCTCTGAAAGATAGGAGGAGGCCACCAGGCCGGAAGTCCCGCCCCCGAACATGGAGGTGCAGGACTGCATCAGCCCCATAATCAGCATGAGCATCAGACCGATCCCGCCCACGATGAGGAGGGTGTGCTTGTTTTTGGTAACGAAGCCATCCAGCTTCTGGGCGATGGTCCCGCCGCCCTTTTTTGCCGCGGAGGCGGCAGCCTGGGACGCCTTGCCCGCGGCCTGGGCTGCGCCGGTCCCTGCCCGGTGGGCGGCGGCGTACTGTTTTTGCAGGCGCTTCTTCTGCCACAGGCGGGAGATGGGGTTGCTGGACGCAAGCTGGGGATTTTCCATAACGGACTTCCGCCAGTAGAAATCGGCATTGGCTTTCACCGCTGCCTGCTCCGCCTTTGACACATCCCGCCAGGGTTTCAGCTTGCGGTCCGCACGCGCCTGGTGGAAGCGCCGGCCGCCATAGCCCACGGCCTTCTCAATTTGCCGTTCTCCCAGGTGGCCGGCCTGAACGCCGGAGTTATCGCCCTCCACCTTGCTCACTTCGCCGTGGAGGGTGGACCGTATTTCCTGCACCGGCCGGGACAATGGGTTGCCATGCTCCTTGCCGGGAGGCTTTACGGGAACAGCAGCTTTCGCCGCGTCCAGCCGATCCGCCGCCTTGTCCGACTTGCAGATGGCCTTTTTCAGTTCCGGCGCCGCCTGGTCTGTCTCGGAAAACTGCAAACGGGAGGAAGAGCGGTCCCTGGCCGCCTCACCCTCCCGGAAGGTGTCGCGCCGCTTGCGCCGCGCTTTTTTCGCCTGGCGCCGTTCCACATGGCCCTCCACCTCGTCCGCCGCCCGGCTCAATGCCCCCGCCGTTTCATCCGCAGAGGAATAGTCCTGCTCCGGGGGACGGTCCGAAACATGGGTGGCCTCGCCGGTCACCAGGTTCACCGAAATGGCCCCGTCACGGGTCATCTTCTGCGCCTCCTTCTCGGAGGCTTTCCATTCCTGCATTTATCCGTCACCTCCTCCGTAGGGGCAGATACTGGCGCACGCCCCGGTCTCGATCAGGGAAATGTAGTGAAAAATGGGATAGGCCTGGGGCGGGCAGACCGCGTTGCCCAGGGTTTTCAGGCGCAGCGCCCGGTCCTTCGTGTCATCAGTTATGCGGGGGACGCCCTCCGGCTCGCCGGCCCAGAGAATACGGCCGTCCATCCTTTCGGGAAGCCCATGAGCCATTCCACCCAATCCGGGTTCAGCGCCGCCTTCTCCGACAGGGGCTGCTCCTGGTGGATCACCTGGGCCGACAGGTTGCTGGACGGGGACTTGCCCCTGGAAGGCCGTGGGTTTCAGGGTGGAGCGGTAGCCCTCCGACGCCGCCGGTGTCAGGTAGAACACCGCCGCCGACAGGCACAGGCTCCAGATGCTCCCGTCCCTTGCTCCGCTTGCGGAATATTCCATTGTCCGACAGGAACACATCCAGGTTGGCAGCATCCCGTCCGGTGGATTTGTCGGAGGCAAGGGGCGTGGGAAACATCAGCCGCAACGATAAAAGTTCGCTGGCGCTCATGCCACGCGCCGACGCCGCAAGCCGGAAATACGAATGGGAGAACAGCGTATCCCGCTTTTGCCAGGTCAAAAATCGTTTTGTCGAGCCCCATATTGATGAAGCCAGCAACATTTTCCCCAAGCACCCAACGGGGCCGCAGCTTGGCAATAACCCGGCACATCTCCGGCCACAGGTAGCGTTCATCCGCAAAGCCCTTCCGCTTTCCCGCGGTGGAGAAGGGCTGGCAGGGGAAGCCGCCGGAGATGATGGTGACTGTTTCAAGTCCTGTTTTCTCAAAAAACGCCTCCTTCGTGAATGTGGTGATGTCCCGGAACTTCGGCACGTCCGGCCAGTGCCGCTCCAGGACGGAATAGGGGTAGTCCGCCCATTCACACTGGCAGACGGTCTCGAACCCGGCCGCCTCCGCCGCCAGGTCCAGACCGCCGATGCCGGAGAACAGGCTCACATGGGTCAGTCGCTCCATACCTCGTCCCCTTCAAGGTCTCCCTCGTCCTGGGGCTCCTCCACATCCTCCAGGCGGACCAGGTTATGGCGGCGGATGATGGACTCCTCCAGGACGTCCTGGGCGGCATTGCTGTCCTCCGGGAGGCCCAGGCTGCGGAAGAGCTTTTTCAGCACCTTTTCATAGCCGCCGGCCTTTTTCTTCAGCCGGAGGAAGTCCTTCTCCGTTTCCGCCTCGGACAGGCGGCGGGCCAGCGAATAGTAGAGGACGATCAGGTGGTGGATGTCGCCCACCAGCATACGGAAACCGTATCCGGGGATGATGTACTCGTCCCGATATTTCTTGGGCTTCGGCTCCTCCACGGGCACCGGGGTGGCCTCCGCCAGCTCCTTTGCCATAAGGTCCTTTAGGTCTTTGGGGTCGCCGAACACCAGATAGCGGCCGGGGATGCCCCAGCTCTGGAACTTCTCCTCGGCGATCTCACCGTACCGCTTCGCCGTGTCCAGCACATGGAACACGTCCTCCTCGTCCTTGATGCGGCCAGCCAGGAAGGCAAGCTGGTGGAGAAGGCCGTACAGGTGGACCTCATCGTTGATATGGTTCAGATAGGTCTTACCGTTGATGACATACAGTTTGTTTTTCATATTCACGCCTCCGTTTCCGCCGCGTGCTCCACCTCGCTGGGCTTGGTGGTGAGCAGCTTGTAAAGCTCCGTGTCCTTGGGGAAATCGTCCGCAAAGGGCAGGATCACATTGTTGAAGAACAGCAGCCCATGACCCGGCTCGGAATTGGTCACATAGGCAAGCTGTTCCGCCGAAATGCCCAGCCGCTCCGCCAAAATCTTGCGGTCGCCGGCGGCCTGGTTGAGCATATAGATGAAATCGCTGTTTTCCAGGATGTTTTCAATCTCCGGGGAGGAAAGGAGGTCTTTGGGGTTCTGGATCGCCCCGGTAGGGATACCGCCCCACTTGCGGAAGCGTTTCCAGATCTCCGCCGAATAGGCCGCCGTCTGCTCCTCCTTCAGCAGGAGGTGGAACTCGTCCACGAAATACCAGGTGGAGCGCCCAATGGCCCGGTTGATGGTGACGGTGTTCCACACCGCATTCTGGACAATGAGCATGACCAGGATCATGCACAGGGCCGCCGTGGTGGTGCCCAGCGCGCTCTTAGCTAAAAAAAGAAAAGCGGCACGCCAATCAGCGCCGCCGCTCCGAAACAAATCACCTGCCGCTTGGTCAGCCCGAACAGGATCTTGCTCTGCACCTTGCTCAGGTCCTTCGGGATCGTTACATAAGCCAATCAAATCACCTCGCTTACTTTTGGTTGAATTGCTTGTTGTTTTCAAATATAATAGAATTAAAATATGTTGAATGGGGTTCTCATAGATGAAATGTCCTTATTGCAATACAGAAATGATACATGGTTATCTCAACTGCGGAATGGCTTTATGGAGCAATAAAAACACAAATTAAGCCTTGCTGTGAATGACACGGAACAGTATGCCCTACAACTCGGAAAAGCTGCGGTGTCCCCACATCATGTGGAAAGTGATTGTTGTCCCAAATGTAAGAGAATAATTATCGACAGCAGTAACTATAAAAGTAATCTGTAACAGTAACATCTTCCCATTCCACCGTATGCCCCCTTTGCTTTATGATACGCGGATAGCTTCATCAGGCACAGGTTGGGAAAATTATGTGAGTCCACATCAATAAAGGCCTACTCTCAAATATCTGCCTCTTTTAGTGCGCCCCGAACAGGGACTTTGCGAGGCTGCCGGTCTTAAAGAGGGTGAAGCACAGGAGCACCGTGTACCCCATGCACCCCCAGATAGCGCCGGAAATGTTGTCGCCGCTAAGCGAAATACCTTCCACCAGCACCGCGTAGATGCCCACGCAGATCATAATGAGGAACGCCTGGAAGCCCAGGGCCAGCAGGGAGCGGAGATAGTTCTGCCCCGTGTTGCCCCATTCCCGGTTCACCATCGTGGCAAAGGGGATGGGACCTATCGAGGTCACCAAATACACCTCGATCATCCTGCCATAGATCACCAGGAAGATGCAGATAGAGAGGATCTGCGTACACAGCCCTACGAAAATGCTCTGGAACCACAGCCCCAGCAGGGCGCCGATGCTCCAGTCCGCGAGCTGGGTCTCCAGGTCGGCGGTCACGCCGGAGATGTCGATGCCCGCGTCCGAGATGATGACCCCGGCGCTCTGGCTCACCACGTTCTGCGCCACATCGAACACCGCCATGACGATGTTCCAGGTGTTGGTGACGATGAGCACCGCGCAGAAGGTCTTGAAAATCCACTTGAAGAAAATCCAGGTGTCGAAGTCGTGGAGATTGTTCTTCGCGACAATGAGCTGGATCAGCTCGTAGCACATGACAAAGGTGAGGACGATGCTGGCGATGGGGACAATGACGGTCTCCGAGAGGCTGCGGACCATGTTGAAAATGCCGCCGTTCCACCCCGACGGCGTCATGCCCACCTCCCCGGCGATCTCGCCCACCTTGGTATTCAGGGTATCAAACATCCCGGTCAGGTTTGAAATGATACCGTCGATGAGCAGTTCCTGGAACCACTCCTGTATCGCGTCAAAATCAACGGGGATCACCTCTTTCCGGGAGGCCCCGTGTACCGAGGCCTCCCGTGGGGTTTGTTGGCAGACATCAGGTGGTGAGCAGGCCGGACAGCAGGGGAATCAGGGTCAGGCCGATGAGGGCGACACCGCCGCCCGCCATGAGCTGTTTCATACCCAAATAGGTGTAGGAAACCGGCTCGATGGCGGGCGGCGGCGTGTCAAGAAATATCTATGGAGTTTTTTTAGAACCGCCCCGGCGGGGCAGGTCAGGCTGTGACCTGCTCCACTTCCGGGAGGGGTTTGAGATTAAAATGAATTTCGATAGAAATGTGTCTTGTCTTTTCGCTGTCGATATGTTCATGGACAACGATTTCTTTAATCAGGCGGTTGAGTGTGGCGGCGTCCAGTTCCGTGATGTCGGCATATTCCTGAATGGCCTCCACCCACTGGCGGGCGTCACACGCAAGCCGGATTTCATCGGCCAGCTTCTTCCGGCCTTCCTCAACCCTTTTGCTTTCAACTCGGCCTGTTCCTTCTGCGTCTTTTCCATCAGCAGATTGAAGTTCGCTTCGCTGATACGTCCGGCAACCATTTGTAGTCGGGATGTTTGGTCAGGTCGTACTTGTCCGAAAGGAACGGGCGCACGCCCCGCAGCATGAAAATACATTTGCCTCCGTCCATTACTGCCAGTTCGTCTTGTGTCATCAGCTCCTTTCCCAATTTCTGATAGTTGAGGCCGTGGGAGACCTGGCTGCCCCGGTTTCGGATTGATTGAAGCTGTCGATGGTCTCCTTGCCCAGCAGCTCCGAGATTTCTTTCAGGGTGGATTTCTCCTTGCCTCCCAAAAAACAAGGTGCTGTCGCAGTTGCCCACAATGGTGTCTGCGGCGTCCTTGTAGATGGTCTTCAACTGACTTTGTGACTGTAAAATAATAGAAGCCGATATCACGGCTTGGGATGGTGGCGATCAGCTTGTCGAAGTTCGGGATTTGACCGATGTTCGCAAACTCGTCCAGCAGGCACCGCACATGGACCGGCAGGCGGCCCCCGTAGAAGTCGTCCGCCTTGTCGCACAGCAGATTGAAAAGTTGGGAGTACATAGGTATCTTATAGACCCTCGGTATTGAATGAAAGAAGTCGACCGCCGTACAGCGGTCGACTTTTGTGTTTTTTGTATTTTGATGAGAAAATATAAATAAATTTATTTATAATAGCCAGGAGGTGTAAAATGGAAAAGAATCTTTTTAAAACAAAATAAAGAAAGTTGGGATGCAATTGCCGATTCTTTCTTTGGAGTGACAGCTCTACCTGTTTATGGCTGTTTTATACCTACAGAAGATGAACTTGGTTTATTTCCTGTACTAGAAAATAAAAAAGTGTTGGATATCGGCTGTGGCAGCGGACATTCTCTAAAATGGTGTGGCGATAAAGGTGCCAAAGAATTATGGGGGCTTGACTTGTCAACCAAGCAAATTGAAAATGCAACGAAGTTTTTATCCGATAACCATTATAAACCATACCTTTTTAATGCCCCTATGGAGCAAAATCCTGGAATTCCGGAAAATTATTTTGATATCGTTTACTCAATATATGCCATAGGCTGGACGATGGATTTACAAAAAACATTTAATCTTATTTCATCCTATTTAAAGCAGGACGGCGTTTTCATATTTAGTTGGGATCATCCATTTATGCACTGTATCGAGGCCTTTGAGAATACATTGATTTTTTCAGGTAGTTATTTTGAAGAAGAACCGTTTACATTTAAGAAGAATATAAATGTCCCTGCCAATCGCAGCAATCGGATTTCAATAAAGAAAACGGATTTCCTCTAACACTTTATAACAGACGATTATCCGATTACATCAACGGACTCGCAAAAGCCGGATTTGTTGTTGAAAGGGTTGTTGAAGAAACCGACAGAAAAACATTAGATAACGATTATGCGTTTAGTTCGCGATTTTATTCGCCTTATAAAGCCCGAAAATTTCCTCAATCAATTATTTTTAAAGCGAGGAAATTGTAACTGAAATTCACCAGCATAATTTCAATGCGGAGTTCAAGTTTACTCCAAAAACGGCTGGAGATTCCTCTGTCTCACCCTCACACCAGGCTGAGCCTGGGCGCAATTTGCGTTCCGGGTTCAGTTTTTTTTTTGCCTGTTCCCTCGCGTTTTAGCGGACATCTTTTGTAGCCATAAACCCAGCCGAGAGACTCGACATGCAATTCGCGTGCGGGGCTTTTTCTTTGTCGAAGCCCGGATGCTCGCGCTTATGGCGGGGATCTTTTGGTACCAGCAAACGAGTCGGCATGCCGCTGCCAAAAAAGCACACCCCATCTTGTGAGGTGTGCTTTTTTCCGCGATGCCGGACGATAGTTTGTTGCCGGCGCAACATGCTCCGCAGAAGATGGATCTTGCGGTGTTTTTTGGGCTTGCAGAAAAATCTTCCGCGGCACCGCGGTTTCCCGGGAAAATCCGCCCGCGCTGATAAATGGCCATATCGATTGGATATAATAACAAAAAACAAACCGGAGGGCTTTTTATGAATTTCGATTGAAGCAGGAACGATCTGCTCGTATGGAAAAATGCTGGCGGCAGAAGAGAGAAGCGCAGGCACCATCGAAAATATTTGCGGGATGTCAGGCCTTTGCCTCATGGCTTGGCGGACGGGCGCTGAACAAAGAGGAGACGGCGGGGTGGAAACAGCATCTACTCGCACAGGGATATACGCCGGTTACCGTCAACTCCATGTTATCTGCGCTGAACCGTTTTTTCACTTCATCGGCCGAGACGAATGCCGGGCTCGGTTTTGCGGATTCAGCGCCGCGTTTTCCGCGATCCCACACGAGATTTGGGGCGGGACGATTATGAACGGCTGCTGCAAGCTGCTGAAACCAGCGGCAATATCCGGCTCAAACTGCTGATGGAGACCATCTGTGCTACCGGAATCCGAGTAAGCGAGCTTCGCCACATCACTGTGGAAGCAATCAGCATAGGACGGGCGCAAATTGCTTTGAAAGGAAAAATCCGTACGATCCTGCTTCCGGGGAAGCTTTGTCGGAAACTGAAAAATATGCTCAAAAACAAAACATTCCTTCTGGAGATCTTTCTTACCAATAAAGGAAACAGCCTTTCCCGAAGACAGGTATGGCGTGAGATGAAGCGGCTTTGCAATCGGGCCGGCGTTTTGCCCAGCAGGGTTTTTTCCACACAATCTCCGGCATCTTTTGCCGTCACATTCTACAAAGCGAGTAAGGATATTGTAAAACTAGCAGATGTACTGGGACATTCCAATATCGAGACAACCCGCATATACCTGATCTCTACCGGGGAAGAGCACATTCGGCAGCTGGAACAGCTCCGGCTAATCAGCTGATACAAAATCTATATTTTGTTCCGAAAGTTTTTGTAAAAAAGCGCGGTGCACTTCAAAATTTGTTGACGAATCCGGAAAAAGCGGTTTTAGACGAAATAGGATCTCAAACAGCGCATGGGAAACAAAGCCGCAAAATAAAAATGCTTTTTTGGGGCTTGCTTCTTTCTGTGCGGAAATCAAAAACGCCTTGAGGATTTGGTTTTTCCGTAGTATAATAAATCAATATTAGCAATGTGAAAGTGATTTTTTGGAACAAAATATAGATTTTGTATCCTGTTGCAATTCCGTTCCCCGCGTCATACCACCACAGGATACTCCATGATCTGACGCTTTCTCGATCTGGATAAAAAGCGGAAGAAAGAAAGGAGCAACTTCACCATGCGGCCCAACCAAACCTGTAAGGAAAGCGGATGTTTATTGGAGAAGCTTGCCGAACTGGCCGGGTGTAATTACCTTTCCGACCTTCGGTGCGCCCTCTTTCTTTCCGCTATTCCCTTTCTTTGCGCTTCCGCAGATCTTGGCAGAGGACTATTCCGTGAAGGAGTGGAACGATGCCGTTGGGTATATCCTCGGGACGAGGACATCCTTTTCTTCAGCGCGGGAAGCCTATGGTTTTTGCTGCATGCGCTTGCCGAATCTGCCGGCCCTGATGCCACATCCTGATTTGCTGTGAGCGATCTCCCGGGCGGTTTGCCCTCTTCAAAGAAAGAACAGCATAATAAAAAGGCGGAAAGCAACGCCTTTTGTTATGCTGTTCTTTCTAATTTTCGAAACCGGGATTGCCGGCAGGCCGTGAGATTTGGTTCACTAGGCCCCCAAATATGAAAAGATAACAGGCAGAATGCCCCGCCGCCCTCGGACAAAGCGCTGGCTGAAAAAATGGGCGAGCGATTCTTCCTCACGGAGCACCGTTATTTGGCAAAATACAGCTGAAAAGGTTCTGCTGCGGCATGAAAAGGCCAGAAAAAATCCGCACCCTTTTAGCAATATAAAAAGGGTGCGTTGGGAGAGGCCATGCTCCTGATCTGCCGGTGTTTTTATCAGGGAGGATTAAATCCGCCGTCCTACCCAGGACGCAATCCCGTCATATACCTCTCCGCAGTTGGTTTCATTGAGAATTTCATGTCTGCCGCCGGGATACAGCCGCAAGGTCACATCGATATGGCCGGTCTGTTTAAACAGTTCCTCTACTTTGCGGGGGCCTTCCCGTAGTTTCCCACCGGATCATCTCCGCCGGAAAGAATGAGCAGCGGAAATGTTTTGGGAACAGCCCGAAAGGTCTGCAGTTCATTGGCCAACCCGTAAAGGGTAAACAGATCCGGAAGCCGGACGCCGTAAAAAGGAAGGTGCAGTAAGGGTCCGCAGCATATTGGTCTACAATCTGCGTACTACGGGTCAGCCAATCGTAGGGGGTTCGCCCCTCGAAGCGGCTGTTATAGCTGCCAAACGCCAGCTTGTGCAGCATTTTGCTGGGCTCTTTGCCCTTCCCTGATCCGGCACAGGCCTTCCGCCAGCAGTTTTCCCGCCTTTTGCGCCGGGATTAGGCCCGCCGGTTCCCACGATGATCCCGCCGTCCAGCAGTTCGCTGTACTGGGCCAGGTAACAGCGGGCAATGAACGAACCCATGGAGTGCCCCAACAGAAAACGGGGGGATATTGGGATATGTTTTTTCCAGTTCCAAAGTATGGGTATGCAGGTCGTCGATCACTAGCTTCCAGCCGTCTTTTTCTGCAAAACAGCCCAATTCGCTGTTGCTGTTCACACTGGTTTTATGGCCCAGATGGTCATGGCCGGAGACGGCAAAGCCATGACGGGTCATAGCATGTGCAAAATCCTCGTACCGCTCGAAATATTCGGTCATGCCATGGGATACCTGGATAATCGCCCGGCACGGCTGCTGGGTGGGGTACCAGGTAACGGCCCGGAGAGTATGGATCCGGTCGGCGCTGGGAAAAGAAAATGTCCGTTTTTCATCATGCATCTGGGGCGTGCTCCTTTCCAAAAACAATCATTGCCAATAAAAAAAAGCGGCAGGTTGCGATACCTGCCGCCAGGGCTTTACGCGATATGGGACGGCCGGTGCACTCTCGTTCCGAGAAGGAGCCGTCCTCTGTCACAGTAAAAAAAATGCGCGCTGGTGAACTTGCGCCACAGGCTGGGCAGGGGGGAATTCTGCTGGGCGGCTACGCCGGTTACCACATTGACCGCTTTGTTTTCCTTGATAAATTTTGCCAGCTGGCGCATGGGTTCGTCTGAATAGAGCACGGTCATTTCCGCGCCGTTTTCCTTTGACACCTGAAACAGGTACTCCAGCGCCTTTGCGTCGTTTTCGCTTAGATTGGGGCTGGAAACGTTGATGACCAGCAGAGATGTCTTGGAAAGATCAGCGATCAGCCGCCCGGCACGGATCAGCCTTTCGCAGTGAAATTGGTTGGTTACGCAAACGACAGTGTGACGTTTTGTGGGGTGCTGTGTCTGTTCTGACAGCGTTAGACGGTTCATAGTATACCTCCGTTTCGAAACGCCGGGGAAACTGATGTCTCCGGTGTCAATCTCCCATCAGGCTTTTAGGGCCGCTTCTGTTCCGGCAAAGGGGTCTACAATGCCGGCAGGTTTTCTCTATCTCCACGATAACATATAAATATGAACAAATTATGCCTAAAACACCGGGGGATTTTAAACTTTTTTGTCAAAATCCCCTTCAAAAAATCTGAGATGTCAGGCGGCAAAAATCTTCCAGCGTTAGCTCTTCCGCCCGAGCGGATGGATGAATCCCCGCTTGTTCCAACGCTGCAGCGACCCGATTTTTGGCAAGGCCCAGACCGCTGGAAAGGGAATTCGCCAAGGTCTTGCGCCGCTGGGAAAACCGGCTCGGATGATCTTGAAAACAACGCCTCGTCCACGGTGCCACCGCCGGCTGTGGACGGATCTCCAGCCGGATCACGGCCGAATCCACCGTGGCGCAGGCATAAAGCTGCCACGGGACACCGAAAACAGTACCCGGGCAGACGCATAATAGCTGACGGCCGCGCTGAGAGCACCGGCATTCCGGCTGCCTGGCGCTGCGCAGATACGGTCGGCCGCTTCCTTCTGCACCATCACGGTGATTGCCTTGACCGGAAGCCGCGCCTCCAGCAAGCGCATGACGATGGGGGAAGTAATATAATAAGGAAGGTTGGCGCACACCACGACCTCCATGCCGGGAAATTCCTGCCGGATCAGCTCTCCCAGATCGATTTTCAGCACGTCGCCCTGGATTACCGTGACATTGTCAAATTCCGACAAAGTCTCTTCCAGCACGGGCAAAAGCCTTTCATCCAGCTCGATGGCAACGACCTTTCGGGCACGGGAAGCCAGTTCCCAGGTAAGCACGCCCAAGCCGGGGGCCGATTTCCAATACGCCGGTATCCGGCCCAGCGCCTCCCAGCTCTGCGATCCGCGGGCAGACAGAAGGGTTGACAATAAAATTCTGGCCAAGCTTTTTGAAAAGAAAAGCCGTGCCGGTTTAAGATTTCCCGCACATTTTTGACGTTGGACAGCTGGGACATATGTCGCCTCCTCCAGAAGGGCGAACCCCTTCGGTTTTCGGGGGGACTCCTCCTCCCCTTTTTTATTTTTATTTTATCACATTCTCCCTGTGTTTACAAAATGCCCATTGCAAAGGAGGACAAAATCTTTTTATGATAAGGATAAATCCTTTTGCCGGGGGAGGCGACTGGTACTATGACGAGAAGAGATAAGATCAATTACTATCTGGACATCGCGGAAACCGTATTGACCCGGGTACCTGCATGCGCCGTTTATATGGGGGCGATTATCGTGAAAACGACCAGATCATTTCCACTGGCTATGTAGGCGCGCCCCGCGGCCGGGCCAACTGCACCGATTTGGGCTATTGCACCCGGACAGGCTGCAGATTCCCCGCGGGCAGCGGTATGAATTGTGCCGCTCTGTTCATGCTGAGGCAAACGCGATTATCCACGCGGCGCGGGCTGATATGATCGGCGCTACGATGTATCTGGTAGGGCGCGAATGCGCGACCGGCGAGTACGTGCGGAACGCCAACTCCTGCGCCATGTGCAAACGCATGATCATCAACGCTGGGATCGATACGGTAATCGTCCGGGACGACAAGGAACATTTTCGGGTCATCAGCGTCAAGGATGAGTGGATCGAGAAGGACGAGTCGTTAGAAGGTTCCTTCGGGTATTAGCCCTTGAGCTCTTATCAAAAAAATGGTATATTAATACAATCGGCCCCAGTAGGCCGTACGGGAAGATTTTTGACAAAGGATGGATGATGCGTTTTGCCAAACTGGAACCTTTCGAATGAAATGATGCTGGCACTGGGCCTACGGCAGTGGCGCTGGCGTTTTGTTGATCCTCTGGCTGATCCGGCGCAGCGCAAACCCCAAGGTCTGCCGGAAAAAGGTTACCGGGATCCTGAAACGCTATGGGGGGATCCGGCAGTTTCGGGTACTGACCGATCTGGATCTGAGTTTGAGGGGAATACGGCCCGCTTCGACCAGGTACTAATTGGGTTTTATGGGATCTCCTTTATCACCTGCCTGGCAGAGACCGCAGCTTATTATGGGCAGCAGCAGGATGAAAAAATGGAGCCGGGTAGACAGTGGAAACCGAAAGGTCTATTTCCCAAACCCACTGGCGGAAGGGAAAAGGGAATCGATACGGTACGCCGGATTTTCTCCCAAAATAAAGTTTACAATATCCAGATGGAGCATTTGGTGGTTTTCGCCGGCGCCCGGAAAAGACAGAGGTATACGTCAAAGCGTCGGCGCCGGTACTGAAACGCAAGGAATTGAAGCGGCTGCTGGACAAGGTCAAATATCAAAAAGGATAACAGCGTGGATGTAGAGGCGCTGGCCGGGCTCTTGCAGAAATATGCCCGAAAGGGGTCGTGCTAAAAGATATTTACTTGACATTTTTCGTTTGCTTTTTTATAATACAATAGGTAAAAGGGAGTAGCAAACGGCAGCGGCGTTGTGGTGTTCTGCGTCAATGCAAAGTCATTTTCTGCGGATCCTCTGGTTGCAAGACTTTTATTATGGCTTCCCTCCATAATAAAAAGTCTTTTGCCCTGCGTTTTGTACCGCCGCAGTACGGCGGGAAAGGAGTTTTTTACAAATGGCGGATCTTTTCAGCAATGTGACCGAGATCCAGTGGCAGATGGTGGTCATGTGGGTGATCGGCGGCCTGTTGATCTGGCTGGCGATCAAAAAGAAATGGAACCCACCCTGCTGTTGCCCATGGGATTTGGCGCAATCCTGGTCAACCTTCCCTGGTCCGGCGCGGTAGACCAGACTTACCCTACCGGCGTGGAACACGGTCCGATTGATGTGCTGTTTAACGCGGGTATAGCCAACGAACTGTTCCCTCTTTTTGCTGTTCATCGGCATTGGCGCCATGATTGATTTCGGCCCTTTGCTCGCCAATCCCAAAATGATGCTGTTTGGCGCGGCGGCGCAGTTTGGCATCTTTTTCACCTTGAGCTTGGCGCGGCTGCTGGGCTTTTCGCTGGAGGATGCCGCTTCCGTAGCGATCATTGGTGCGGCGGATGGCCCGACCTCCATCTTTGTGTCTCAGTACTTCAATTCCAATTACATCGGCGCAATCATCGTTGCCGCTTACTCTTATATGGCGCTGGTCCCAATTGTGCAGCCGGCGGTCATCAAGCTGATTACCACGAAAAAGAGCGGAGAATCAAGATGGATTATGCGGCGTCGGCAGTATCGAAACCGGTTCGCATTCTGTTTCCGATTTTGATTACCGTAATTGCGGGAATTATTGCACCCCGCTCGGTGGCGCTGGTCGGCTTTTTGATGTTTGGCAACCTGATCCGGGAATGCGGCGTGCTGGGCAGCCTTTCCCAGTCGGCGCAGAAAGAACTGGCGAACCTGATTACTTTGCTGCTGGGGCTTACTGTTTCTACTAAAATGCAGTGGCAGGCCTTTTTGAATCCACAGACCCTGATGATTATGGGCCTTGGCCTGATCGCCTTTATTTTCGATACCGCAGGCGGCGTGCTGTTTGCAAAATTCCTGAATTTGTTCTCAAAAAGAAAATTAACCCCATGATTGGTGGCGGGCATTTCCGCATTCCCCATGTCCTCCCGTGTAGTACATAAAATGGGGCTGGCGGAAGATCCCAGCAACTTCCTGCTGATGCATGCAGCAGCGGCCAACGTTTCCGGCCAGATTGCTTCGGTCATCGCTGGCGGCTGATTATCACGCTGGTATCCAACGCGCTGTAAAAGGAGGATTTTTTTACCATGTTTAATGTACAGGCCTTGCTGGACAGCCTGCCCATGATGGGCTATGGCATGCTGGGAATCTTTATTGCCGTGGCGGTTATCATCTTGACGGTAGTCGTGCTGGGCAAAATTTTCCCGGTGAAGAAATAACAGAAAATCTTTTTGAAAAAAGCCGTGGTGCTCCACGGCTTTTTTTTGTTTGCTTTCAGCGGTTTTTCCAGTTTGTTCCGGATAAAAGTGCGTTTAAAATCCCGGGCGTTGAAAGGGATCAACGGATAAAGATAGCTTTTCCCTGATAGGGTCCGGGTACTGCATAAAAGGATCAAAAACAGGAGGATCCCACCTGCAAAACCCCATAAGCCAAAGCATCCGGTGAGCACCAGAAGACCCAGGCGGACAAATTTAAAGGCAAAGCCCAATGCCAGGCTTGGCTGGGCATAATTGGCAATAGCTGTGAAAGCGGCATACAAAATTGTTTCCGGTACGAACCAGCCGGATTGAACCGCAAAATCCCCTAATAACAATGCCCCGATGATACTCAAGGAATTGCTCATGATACTGGGGGTGTTGGTGGATGCCATCCGAAGCCCGTCCACTGCGAATTCCAGCACCAGAAGCTGCGCTAAAAGCGGCACGCCGTTGGGCTCTGACACACCAATAAAGGCCAGCCAGGGGGCGGGATCCATTGAGGATGCTCCACCAGCAGAAGCCACAATGGCGTTAAAAACAGGGTCAACAAAAAATAATGATACGGGTAATCCGAAGATAGGTTCCAGTGATAGGGGGAAATAATAATCGTCCGCCTCCCGGAAAAAATCGAAGATGCCGGACGGTAGGATCATGGCGGAAGGGGAATTGTCACCAGGATGACGACGCGCCCTTCCAACAGGGCGGAAGAGGCGGTATCCGGCCGCTCCGTATAGCGGGTTTTAGGGAAAGGGTTACGCCATTTGCTGGAAATCAGCGCTTCAGCCAGGCTTTCCTGGCTCATCGTCAGCCCCCTGCACTTTAATGCGGCCGATCCGCTCTTTTTTATCCGCTGGACCAGCTCCAGATCTGCCCGGTCCTCCATATAGCAGACGACAATATCCGTATGGGAGCTTTCTCCCACGGAAAAAATGGACATGATCAGCTTGGGATCCCGGATGCGGCGGCGGATCAAAGCGGTATTGAACACTACCGTCTCTACAAAGCCATCGCGGCTTCCCCGCAGAACCTTATCCTTTTCCGGCTCCTCTACGCTGCGGGCGGGGTACGTGCGGATATCAATCAGCGCGCAAGCGGAAAACCCTTGGATGAACAGCCCCAGATTTCCGGAAAGAATGGCCGTGCAAGCGGCATCCAAATGATCTTCTTCCGCGACCTCGACGTATGGAATGATCCGGTGGGAAAAAATGCTGCATATCCGGCGTGTCTTCCCATATGGAGATGTCCAGTTTCAGAAAATACCCAGCATCTTTTCCATGATCTCGTCTTTGATCATGCCATCTATGAACAAAGGGTACATTGCCGGCCGGCGATTTCCATATCCCGGCGGACCAGGTCAAAGGATTTTTCCGGCTGGAGGATCCCCAGCATTTTTCCAACATTCAAAAGCCCCCTTTCGGCTGATTTATTGTTTGCGAAAGAGGCTTTTTATGCGAAAGCGAAAAACGGCGGCAGATGCGTTGTAAAAAAGCCCCCGCAAAGAGGGCAGACATTTTACGGCATTCCTCTTGTTCCGGCAAAAAAGCCTCCCCGCCAGCGGGGAGGCTTTTTAGATATCCTTTCGGTATTTGGTAATGTCATAACAGGTCAGCAATACCGCGTCAAGCCCATCCCATTCTATGGTGCTGGCGCTGACTGCGCTCAGATCCCCAGTCGGGAGTTAAAATTTCAGATAGCCCTCCTCATTGCGGGCTGGACATCCTTCACAGGGGAGCGTTCCGCTGGAAAAAGGCTTCGTAACAGCAATGCCCAGCAGCGGCAAACGGATATTGCTGTTTCATCTTCTTATTGAGGTACAGCAATCGAAAGTCCTTTTGGCTAACGGCATAAAGCGACGCGTTTTGCCGGTCCAGCAGATCCTGCATGCGGCGCAGATTTCTGTTTGCCCGCTGCTGCGCCCGCTTTTTTGGAAAGAAAGATGCCGATCAGCTCGGAAAGTCTCGTCAGAGCGGTGACTTCCTCTTCTGTCCACAGGCGATTGCCGGTGCACTCGTCAAACCCTACGAATCCGGAGAATTCCCCCCGTTGCAGCGCATCATACACTGCATCATAGAATAAATCTTCTGGGCCGGGGGGCTGCTTTTGCCGGAAGCTCAGCGCATTTTCGGCATTCTGGCAGAAAAATACGCCGTTTTTGTCGAATTGTTCCCCATAGCAGGACAGAGAGCCGTAGGAAAGGTTCTGCAGATTTTCTCTTTGCGGGGAAATACCGTTGTTGCACCACTCAAAGGTATTGCTGCAGAAAGAACCGTCCTCGGAATTTTCAAAACATATGCCCGGCTAGCACCCAATTGGCTTCCAATGGTCTCTAATATCAGCGGAATGGTTTTCTCAATGTCCTTTGCCTGATACAGGGTCAGGAAAACATCTTCCATCAGCTGCCGAATACCGGCGGCTGACAAACGGCGGAATGAACAGGTGGTTTTGGGGCCGGGCGAATCCGGCAAAGGGCGTGTCATCTGCGAAGAATACAGACAGGAAGTATTTTTCCCTTTTCTTTCTCGCTTGATACAGCGCAATATCTGCACACTGATACAGGCTTCGAAAATCACGGCCGTCGGCCGGAAAAAAGGGAAATGCCGATACTGCAGGAAATGGAAATATGGTGTTTTTCCTGGAAAAGCTTCTGAGCCAGAGTCAGAAACCGCAGGGATTTTTGGAAAGCAGCCTGTGGCGAAGAAACGCCCTTCAGCAAAACAAGGAATTCGTCGCCGCCAACCCGGCCCACCAGGTCGCTGACACGGGTTTCGCCACAAATGGAGGCGGACAAATCGGTCAGGAGCACGTCCCCAAACAGATGGCCCATCGTATCGTTGGCGAATTTAAAATTATCGATATCGATCATCAAAAGCGCGCATTGGTCATCCGGGTGGGCGGCCAGATATTGTTCAACCAGATGCTGGATGGCCGCTTTGTTATAAAGGTTTGTCAGCGGATCCCTCTCCGCTTTTTTACGCAATGAGTCGATCATCCGCTTTTTCTTCATCTATGTTGACGATCATGCCAACAATTTTTAAGGGCCCGCCATCTGTCCCCTGCCGGCAGGCCGCCTGGATTCGAAACCAAGAAAAAGGCTCCGCTTTTGGTTCGGATTTGGCATTCCTGGGACAGAAAGGGAGTGCCCCGGATCATCGCATCCAGCATTTGACGGAGAACATCCACATCTTTCGGTTTAAGATGCCCGCGCTTTTTTCATCTGATGAAAATCCAGTATGTCCATCGGGGATATCCGAAAATTTCCATCCAGTTGGCAGAGAACAAAAGGAATTGGTGTTTTTCTCCCATTCGAAAATAACGTTTTGGGACTGTTGCATAACCATATGATGCCAATCCAGGCTCAGGCGGAGATCCTCTCGGGTCTCGCACAGGTCGGTGATATCCGTCAAGGTGAAAAAGAGAGCCTGACCGTCTTCTTCCTGCGCGCAGCAGCGGGTCTCGGCGATCCAGCGGCAGGCGCCGTTTTTACACAATATCCGGTATTCGCTGGAAAGGATGCCGTTCTTCCCTTGCGGAATGGCTGGCTCGTGAACCCGCTTCCGGTCATCTGGATGGATCAGATTCAAGTAGGCATTGGCAAAAAGGGAGGAAATCTCCTCTCGCGTATAGCCGGTCAAATTCAAAAAGCCGTCGTTGATATGTAAGATCGTAAATGAATCGTCGTTTTGCATTTGAGCATCCCACAGGGGGTATTGTTGATCAGTACCGCCATTTCCAACACCTGCCGGTACCGCTCCTCCAAAGAAAGGCCCGGATCCGGGAGCCACATATTGCCCGGCCAGATTTTTTTGTGAATAAAGGTTTGCCATCGCGCGCTCCCCCTTTCGTTTTTCTCCTGAAGGAAAGAAAAGATAGATATCCTTATTATAACAATCCAGCAGCCGCTTGGCTAGGAGAATCGACCCAAAATGTGTGCTGGTTTTTCTCATAAACCGGGAAACAGATAGGCCTTTTGATTGCCATTCCCGGCAGTTTATGGTATGATTGAAAAAACCGCATGGAACAGGTGAAAGGAGAGAACGCCAGTGAAGCTGGAAGAATGGATGAATTATCAGATTGGCCAAATTTCAGTGGGAAAATCCTTTCCGCGTTGCTTTTGCTATGTGTCTGCCTGGCAGTCGCCAAACTTCTTATGAAGCTGGTGGACCGGATGATCCTGCGGTTGAAGGTGGAGAAGAGCCTGCACCATTTTATCCGTTCCGCCGCAAAATTCGGCCTTTTGTTTTTGACTGTGCTGATCGTTGCCGACAGCATCGGCATCCCCGTTACCTCTTTGGTGACAGTGCTAGGCGTTGTAGGCCTGTCCGTTTCCCTGGCGGTGCAGGATTCGCTGGCAAAACTGACTAGCGGGCTAACCTTGCTTGCGGCCAAGCCTTTTTGTAGTAGGCGATTTTATCGATGCGGGTTCGGTTAGCGGTACGGTGCAGGAGATCGGTTTGATCTATACCTGCTTATCGACGCCGGACAATAAAAGATTTATCTGCCCAATAATGACATTGCCAGCGCGCGGATTACCAATTATTCGGCCCAGACGACCCGCCGGGTGGATGTAGTTGTCTGCGCTTCCTATGACGACAATCCCGAAAGGGTCAAGGAGGCGCTGCGCCAGGCGCTGGAATCGGTGCCCGGCCCCTTGGAGGACCCGGCTCCGTTTATTGGGATTACCGGCTGTTTGGATAGCAGTATTCAGTATACCGTAAGGGCATGGGTGAAAAATGTCGATTATTGGGACGTTTATTACGCGCTGCTGGAAAAAAGTCCGGCAGTCGTTTAGTCAAAACGGCGTAGAAATGACCTATAATCATCTGAATGTACACCTGGTCGGCGAGACGAAAGAATGAAAAGCATAAAGACAATGTCAGTTTGTGGAAAAAGAAAATAAGATATCATGAGTTTCTTATCAAAAGTGGGAATCTTTTGAAAAGGCCCGTCTTTTTCGCCGCCGGTCGAAAGAAAAGAACATCCCGGAATCCATCCTCTTGCGGAAAGAGGATATCTGCATGGCCTTTGCCCACAATCGATGCGGCACGGCGGCGTATGCAGGGGCTTTTTAAGGCGTTTTTTGTAAATAGGCCTGCGATTTTTCCGGCTTCATGGAAAAAGGGCGCTTATACCGGTGCGCCGGTTTTCGAAAAATGCCAGATAGAAGCCCTGACGTGCGGGCAAAGGAGGAAGCAGCATTGAAATACAGTGAACTGGAGACCCCGCGCCTGGTCCTGCGTGGATGGAGAGAGTCGGATCTGGAGGATCTTTTCGCCTATTGCAGCAATCCTGAAGTGGGGCCAGCCGCCCGCTGGCAGCCCCACGCGGACAAAAGCGTTTCCCGTGGGTCTTGCACCAGTTTATGGATTCCGGCGAGGTTTGGGCAGTTGTAGACCGCCGGTCCCGCCGGGTGATCGGTTCCATTGGGCTTCACGAGGAGAAGCGCCGGGACAATGCCAACTGCCGGATGCTCGGCTACGCTCTGGGGAAAGACCACTGGGGAAAAGGGCTGATGACCGAAGCTGCTCAGGCGGTTCTGCGTTATGCATTCGAAACCCTGTGCCTGGAAATGGTGACCGTTTATCACTACCCATCTAACAGCCGTTCCAGCCGGGTTATTGAAAAATGCGGATTTCACTATGAAGGGACGCTGCGCCGGGGGACGACCCGGTTTGACGGGCAGGTGCTGGATAACGTCTGTTATTCCCTTTTACGGGAAGAATATGAAGCGATGCATGCGGATGAAGCGGCGCATCGTTGAAAAGGCAAAAAAGGAAGAAGAACCCGTTTGCCGATCGGCAAACAGAAAGGAGAAAAGAGGATGGATTTTCGATATGATACCCAGCTTTTTGATCGAAGGGGAAACCTGGATGAAGATGCCATCAACGATTATTTTATCGAGAACTTTAAAGGAGACTGCCTGTTGGCGGTAGGGGATGAGGATTTGATCAAGATCCACTTCCACACGGACCAGCCTTGGAAGGTGCTGGAATACTGCGCTTCATTGGGCGAGATTTACGACATTGTGGTAGAGGATATGGACCGTCAGGCCCGGGGGCTCAAGGGATAAGCTGTCTGTGGGAAACAGAAATGGGACAAAACTGCCGAAAAGCCGCCTTTTATTTGTGAAACTGTAAACAATCCGCAAAATTCCCGGTTTTTCTTATTTACACAGGCCGTGGAAAGTGATAAAATCGATTAGGTGAAGTCTTTTTTCTGCTTTTGATCTGGTTTGCAAGCAGATCAAACGCAAAGACGGCTCCCTGCTGAGATGCAGAAATTCAAGGAGGAATAACACTATGGCAAGAAAAATGAAGACCATGGATGGTAACAACGCCGCGGCGTACGCATCGTACCGTTTACCGACGTTGCTGCGATTTACCCCATTACCCCTTCTGCCGTAATGGCAGAAGTGACGGATAAATGGTCTGCAGCAGGGAAGAAAAACCTGTTTGGCCAGCAGGTAAAGGTTGTGGAAATGCAGTCGAGGCCGGCGCTGCCGGTGCCGTGCACGGCTCGTTGCAGGGTGGTGCGCTGACTACGACCTTCACCGCTTCTCAAGGCCTTTTGCTGATGATCCCGAACATGTATAAAATCGCGGGTGAGCTGCTGCCCTGCGTGATCAACGTATCCGCTCGTTGCGTAGCCTCTCACGCACTCAACATTTACGGCGATCACTCCGACGTTTACGCCTGCCGCCAGACCGGCTATGCCATGCTGTGCGCCAACAGCCCCCAGGAGGTCATGGACCTGGGCGCCGTCGCCCATCTGACCGCCATCAAGGGCCGGGTCCCCTTCCTCCACTTCTTCGACGGCTTCCGCACCTCCCACGAGATTCAGAAGATTCAGGTGTGGGACGACGAAGACCTGCGTGAACTGCTGGATATGGACGCTGTTAAAGCGTTTAAAAACCGTGCATTGAACCCGAACCATCCGGTTCTGCGCGGCACTGCACAAAATCCTGACATTTTCTTCCAGGCGCGCGAGGCCTGCAACACCTACTATGAGGCGGTTCCTGCAATCGTAGAGGAGTACATGAACAAAGTCAACGCTAAAATCGGGACCGACTATAAACTGTTTAACTACTACGGCGCCGAAGATGCGGAGCATGTCATCATCGCGATGGGATCTGTCTGCGACACCATCGAAGAGACGATCGATTATATCAACGCCCACGGCGGCAAAGCCGGTCTTGATCAAAGTCCGCCTGTACCGTCCGTTCTCCAAGGATCATCTGATCAAAAGCGATTCCGGCATCTGCCAAGACCCTGACCGTTCTGGACAGAACCAAAGAGCCTGGGTCCATCGGCGAACCGCTGTTCCTGGATGTCGTTATGGCTTTGAAAGGTACCCCCTACGGCGCGCTGCCGGTTTACTCCGGCCGCTATGGTTTGGGTTCCAAAGATACTGTTCCCGCCGATATCTTCGCAGTTTATAAAAATGCTGAAACCGGTGCGAAAGAGCGTTTCACCCTCTCGATTCACGACGATGTGACCGGCCTGTCTCTGGAAAGAGAAGAGGCGCCTGACACCCAGGCGAAGGGCACTACCGCCTGTAAATTCTGGGGCTTGGGCGCTGACGGTACGGTTGGAGCCAAAAAAACTCCATCAAGATCATTGGTGACCATACTGACAAATATGTTCAGGGTTACTTCGACTATGACTCCAAGAAGTCCGGCGGCCTGACCTGCTCGCATCTGCGTTTCGGCGATCATCCGATCAAATCCTCCTACCTGATTAACAAGGCGAACTTTGTCGCCTGCCATAATCCGGCTTATGTTGGCAAGTACGACATGGTTGAGGATCTGGTGGACGGCGGTACCTTCCTGCTCAACTGCGGCTGGGATATGGAAGAAATCGAGAAGAGACTGCCCGACAAAGACAAAAAGTATATTGCGGATCATAACATCCAATTCTATACCATTGACGGTATCAAAATCGGCCGTGAGATCGGTTTGGGCGGCAGAATCAATACTGTTCTGCAGTCCGCATTCTTCAAACTGGCCAACATCATCCCTGCCGATCAGGCTGCGGATTACATATGAAAGCCGCGGCAAAGGCTTCCTACGGCAAGAAGGGCGACAAAGTTGTTCAAATGAACTACGACGCCATTGACCGGGGCGCAGATAGCCTGGTCAAGATCGAAGTTCCCGCCGCCTGGAAGAACGCCACCGGCGAGCATAAGCTTCCAGTTGCCGAAGGCGGACGTAAAGAGGTTGTGGATTTTGTTAACAAGATCCTTATCCCCTCTACCCATCAGCATGGCAACGAGCTGCCCGTATCTGCCTTTAAAAGGCGCTGAGGACGGCACGTTCCCGCAGGGTTCCGCGGCTTATGAGAAACGCGGCATCGCGGTCGACGTACCGGTTTGGAATCCGGATAATTGTATTCAGTGTAACTTCTGCTCTTATGTTTGCCCGCACGCTGTCATCCGTCCGGTTGTGATGACCGAGGAGGAGGCCGCCAAGCGCCGGCCGGCACCAAGGTTGCCGATATGACCGGCATGCCCGGCATGAAATTTGCCATGACGGTTTCCGTGCTGGACTGCACCGGCTGCGGCTCCTGCGTCAACGTCTGCCCCGGCAAAAAAAGGCAACAAAGCTCTGGTTATGGAGAGCCTGGATTCTCAGAGAGAGCAGCAGAATGTATTTGCTTATGGTCAGCAGATTGATGCGAAACCGGAAGTTGCGGAAAAATTCAAAGAGAACACGGTCAAAGGCAGCCAGTTCAAGCAGCCTCTGCTCGAATTCTCCGGCGCCTGCGCTGGTTGTGGCGAAACTCCTTACGCTAAGCTGGTTACTCAGCTGTTCGGCGACAGGATGTACATCGCCAACGCCACGGGCTGCTCCTCCATCTGGGGCGGTTCTGCGCCGTCTACTCCTTACACTGTAAACAAAGAGGGCAAGGGACCGGCTTGGGCTAATTCCCTGTTCGAGGACAACGCTGAGTATGGCTACGGCATGTATCTGGCCCAGGATCATATGCGCAAGGCTGCGATTGAAAAATAGAGGAACTGGCCAAGATCACCAAGTCCGACGAGAAGAGAGCTGCCTGCGAAAAATATCTGGCTACCGTGAACGACGGCTCCGCTAATAAGACGGCGACTGAAGAGCTCATCAAAGCACTGGAGTCTACTCCGGACTGCCCGTATTGCCAGGATATTCTCAGTATAAAGATTTCCTCAATAAGAAATCTGTTTGGATGTTCGGCGGTGACGGCTGGGCGTACGATATCGGCTTCGGCGGCGTGGATCATGTGCTCGCTTCCGGCGAGGATGTCAACGTCATGGTGTTCGATACCGAAGTTTACTCTCGAATACTGGCGGCCAGTCTTCTAAAGGCGACTCCGACCGGTGCGGTTGCCCAGTTTGCGGCTGCTGGTAAAGAGATGAAAAAAGAAAGACTTGGCGGCTATCGCCATGAGCTATGGTTATGTATATGTGGCGCAGGTTGCCATGGGCGCTGATTACAACCAGTGCATCAAAGCCTTTACCGAGGCAGAGAGCTACCATGGCCCGTCGATTATCATCGCTTACGCGCCCTGTATCAACCATGGTATCCGCGCTGGCATGAGCCAGGCTCAGACCGAGATCAAAAACGCGGTTGCAGCTGGTGACGGGAACAACCTGCGGTTTTGACCCGAGACTGGCTGCTGAAGGGAAGAACCCCTTCCAGCTGGATTCCAAGGCTCCCACTGCGGATTATAAACAGTTCATCAGCGGTGAAGTTCGTTACAGCAGCCTGACCCGCGCTTTCCCGGATCGTGCAGAGGATCTGTTCGAAAAAAGCGGCTGAAAATGCAAAGGCGAAATACGAGCATCTGGTTCGGATGTCAAACTCTATGATGTGGAATAATTTGCCCGGATTTTTATTCTGTGCAAATACGAAAATCCCGCAGCCAAGCTGCGGGATTTTTGGGAAAATTTCACTATTGAAAGTTCCTGCAAAAAGGGGCAGATAACATTCGATTTTCCAAAGCTTTTCTGACAATAAAAATAATCCATAAAAAGAGTATGAATGCCTATAGAGAGAATTCGGATAGAACAAAAAGCCGTCGGCCCCAGAGCCGACGGCTTTGCCGTTATTGTTTTTTGCGAATTTTTCAAATTGGTCTTCACACATTTGGCATCTTGGCAGTCGACATCATTAAAATGCTGCCGGTTCTGCGATAAACGTTAACCAATCCCTCTCCAGCGACCATGGAGCCAGCCGGGGATGCTGGAGCGTTCTAGCGTAAAAAAGTCAAGCTGCGCCCCAAGCGATGGCATCGTTTCCGTCATTTTCACTCGTCATTGTCCGGAAATTTCAACCCAGTTTTCCTTTGCGCATCAGCCTTCGATGCAAAAGACGCCTTTTCCGTTAAGAGATAAATGAAACAGTCCGTCGTTGCTGGCAACCGCAAAGGAGAAGTTCGATCGTATAACTGCTTTATGCGCCAAGCTGGACGTAGCGGGCCAGAAAAAACCGTGTCCAGCACAACCGGGCAGCTCCCATCGGCAATATCTATCAGGATTAATTGCTTGTGGGCAGGCTCCAAAACAAAGCATACCAGTACCATTAGATTCGGGCTTAACAGGGATTTAGTCACTTTGCCCCCTGCAAGATGGCTTCGCAAAAGAGCGCAGGCACCCTTAAATACCAGCCGCTGCGTTGATATTTCCAAGCGTTCACTGCATCGATCTGCCTCGGATCGTCGCCAGAGAGTTTTTCACTTCGCATGCCAGCCAACGTTCCTGTAGCTGTAAAAATAAGCGGTCATGGCAGAAGAAAATACACTCAAATCGCGCTGATAGCCAATTACGGAGAATCCATCAAGGTTATCCGCAACTTTTACATTTTTGCTGTCGGTAAAATTTTTTTGACCTGATATATCTTATCCCTTTTTCATGGTGCCGCAACCAGCAGGTATTTGGGGCCAAAAAATCCTCTGTTTTACAAAAAACAGAGGATTTTTTATATTGTTCACTAGCCAAGTATATTTTTTTTAGCGGTATAACGTTTTACAGAGGCGTCGTTAAACGTCACTTCCGTTGACTGAGACCACTGATCGACCAATTCTAAAATTCCTCATTTTTCGCTGCGGAAAGGATCGATTCCCGATTCTCTTCAAAACTTTCCTCATCCGCCATAGGATCAAGCTTTTCACCAGAATCAATGCGTCGTCCGTGGTAACGACTTTCACTTCATCTGCCTCCATTTCTTTTACCTCTGAAACCAGGGCTTCCGGGTAATAGGACTCCGTGGAAGCGGAAATGGTATAATCGTAATAGTCGTCCGCACGAGAGGGAACGTCGGCTTCTGCCGTACCTTCTGCGATCAGCAGCTCTTTTTCCGTTTCTTTTAGCAGCGAAACAAAATCCTCCCCGTCCCGGGCGCGACCGATCATCTCGTTGGCAAGATCTTTCCGTTTTTTGCAGATCATCGCCCTCCAGGTCTTTGATGGAATAGAGAAATACTGAATATGTTGATAATTTTCCGCATAATAAGTTTTCAAATCAGCGTCGCTGACTTCTTTTTCCCCGCCTTTGCCGTAAATAGAATTAAAAATCATGCGGGAACGATAACGCGATTCCACTTGCAGGCGGATAGATTCTTTAGAAACGCCGGCTTCCTCATAAGAATCTTTCCCATCGGACCAATAGGTCTCCACTTCCTGATTGATCAGCGCCTCATCGGCCTCATCAAAAGAAAAACCCAGTTCATTGAATTTCTGCAATATGGCAAAGTAATTTTGTATGCTGCCTTTGGTTTCGTCAGTAATCCAATCGTTTAATGATTTTCCATCCAGATTATTTTTCCAGAGATTGTCAATATTGACCGACTCGGCATCCTCAGTATACATCTGCTGCAATACTGACATCGCAGAAGAATAATTACTGGAAAGATTCAAAATATATACGCCGGCAGGGGCGTTACGTCTCCGGACTTGGCAATCCAGGTGGTTCCCCTATTCAGTGTGCAGCCACCGAGCGAAAGCACCACCATAAAAGCCATTACAAACGCAAGGGCCGATTTTAATTGCTTCATTATACATTACTCTAAGCCATGTTTTTGAACAGCCTGACTCATGAAAAAAGGACAAGGCTATAACTTTTTCTATTATACACAACACCAGACAAAAGTCCAGAAACATCTTATGAATTTTTAAACGTAAAACCGGTCTTCCCGTCCGCAAAAAAGGTTGAGAATCAGCCGGCAGAATGATAAGATAAAAAGAAAAGGGGGGTATTATGAGCCAAGGTGGGAAACTTGTCGCAGTGGCAGTGGTTTTTGTCGCTGGTGGCGATCTTGTCCGGCCTTTTGTTCGGCCAGGAAAAATTCCGGAGATTCAGGAAGATATGGATGTTTGGGTCAGCCGCCAGGACCAGAATATCCTGCACCGGCTGTCTGATGATGAAAAAGAGCTGCTAAGCGATATTCTTTCTCACCAGAAAGCTGGAGGATGGAAGCAGGTATGAGGATTTCGTACTGTCGTTTATTGCTTACCGAAATGGCGTGGAAGCGTTGCAACCCTCGCTGTACCGCTTAACCGACGGGACCAATGAGTTTGTTATGAAATATCCCGATGGCAGCTATTATCTGCTGGATACCCACTTTGTATTGCAGCTGCTGACCAGTAAGACGCTGGATGATTTATTCGATTATATCGAGGACGCCCCAACCATGACCGTAACCGAAGGGAGCAGAGTCTGACGCTCCATTGTATTGAAAACGGATGGCAGTATAAAAAGATCGATAACAGTATCTTTATGGATGGCGTTTTGGTTCAGGATGAGCAGACAACGCTGACTCCAGAGGATTACAGGGGTCTCACGCTATCTTTTTCTACGGAACCGGAGCTGGTGCGGGTGGAAATTTCATTGTCCAGCTCCTCTGAGCCGATCTTTAGAGGAAACGCCGATGAGCTTGATCAGTTTAGCCCCCATCAGCGGGCGCTATGAGATGCAGTGGTTGCCCAGTGGATAGAGACATCCTCTCGGCGCTATTCTGGCCGGTGCGTGTATGCGCTGGACCTGCAGGTAAAAAAGGAGGCAGAGGTGCTGATCTCAGCTCAAAAAAGTGGCCCAGGGAGGAATGTTTACGGTAACTGTCACCAATCCGGAAGATCCTTCCAGTTTGAAAGTGACCACTGAGCTGGGGCGTGCCAGCGCGTTTGTCCAGCAGGCGGAAGGCGAATATGCCTGCCTGGTGGCGGCTCAGTATGCAGGGAGGTATCCGCTCTTTGTATCCGGCACAGGGATCAGTGGCGAACATCAAATTGAGGTAACGGCTGCTGCCTCACAAACAACAGAGGGTCTTTTCCCACTGGCTTCAGAAGGAGATTCGGTGTTGTCCTTTGAAGAAACTTGGCAGAATCTGCGATGGACTACCAGTACGGAAAAATATTGAGAGGCGCTTTTCAAGCCCCGATAGAGGGCGAGGCGACGCTTGGCTATCGGCAGAATTTCGAAGAGCAGCCGGTTCAGATGAATGGGGCCGTATGGTGGCAGATTGCAGAAGACAGGCAAGTAGCGGCGTCCAACAGCGGCGTGGTAGTTTTATCGGCCATTTAGACCAGGGCGGACTTACGATTGTTGTCCATCACGGCCTGGGGCTTTCCACCTGGTATTACGGGCTTTCTGAAGTGCTGGTAGAAGAGGAGACATAGTCATTTCCGGCCAGATAATGGGATCCGTCTGGGCGCAGGAAGATGACGTTTGGTTCGGAACACAGGCAGTCCTCTCCGGCGTTTCATTGATCCGGATCAATTCTGGGGAAAAGCTGGCTGGAAAATTAACAGGCCAACGACGTTCTCTGCATCAGCGAGGAAAGGCTTACTCTTTTTTGACGAAACAGTCCCGCCGGCAACTTGCCGGCGGACTGTTCATCTGTCCCCTCCCTCCGTTTGGGAACAGGTGCCTGGGAAGAATAAAAAAGCGCAGCCCACTTGTGTACAAGAGAGCTGCGCTAGGACAAGATCAGGAGCAAAGAGACGGCGCAAAACCGTTAAGTAGATTCACCAGAAATCTTTGCTACGGTGTGAAGCGATTGAGATGTTCAACGCATGGTCACCGATTCGCTCAAAATCAGTAAGCAATTCGGAGTAGAGCACACAGCCCTCCTCGGAACAAGAGCCTTTCCGGCTTCGGTCCAGCTGATTTTGGCGGAACTGTGCGGTCATATCATCGTTTTTCTGTTCCAGCTGCACAATCTGCGAAAGCTTGTTAGCGGTATGATCCTGTAGGAATCCAAGGCGTCCATGCAGAGGTTGCACATTTTTCGATTTCCTCCTGCGCCTCGCCGGAAAAGTGGATGTCCTTTTCCTTCATCAGGCTGGAATAGCCAAAATGTTCAACGCATGGTCGCCAATCCGCTCGATGTCGCCGCTTATTTTAAAATAGGCGCTGATCGCAGCGGAGGCGCCTTCATTGGTCTCAGATGCAATGATCCGAGAAATAAACTGGGGAGATCTCCCGGTTCAGATAGTCCAGGTAATTTTCCCGCTCAGCTACCTGCTTGGCGGCGGAGTCATCCGCCGCAGTACCGCATGAAAAGCAGATCGGACATTTTCCTGCGCCATGGACAGCATGCGGCCCAATTCCATTTCCAGCTGAGTCAGATGGATGGCAGAGGAGCCGATGTGAAACTCCGACACAGGCTCCGAAGCGGTGATATATTTTAAATGCGGCAAAAGATCTTTTTCATTTTCGCCGTCTGGCAAAAATTCTAATCGCCGCTTTGACCATCCAGCCGCCGAAAGGCAACAGGACTAGGGTAGTAACAATATTAAACAGCGTATGGGTCAGGGCAATCTGCGCAGAGGGATTTGCTGGCGCCAGTGACTGCAAAAAATCCGTCAATGGAGTGACCTGACATAAAACCGTGAACATAATGGTGCCGAAAATATTGAACATCAAATGGATGACAGTTGTCCGCTTGGCATTGCGGCTGGTTCCAATGGAAGCCAGTACAGCCGTGATGCAGGTACCGATATTCTGGCCGAACAGGACATAAACCGCACTGGGCAGGCTGATCAACCCGCTGTTGGCCAGCGTTTGCAAAATGCCGACCGAAGCGGAGGAAGATTGGATGATCGCTGTAAAAACGGCGCCGGCCAAGATCCCAAGCAGGGGATTGGAAAACCGGGTCATTAGATTGATAAACGCCTGGGAATCCCGCAGAGGAGTCATGGCGGTACTCATCATATCCATACCGATGAACAGCACCCCAAGGCCCGCCATGATCCGCCCGACGGGATGGAATTTAGGATTTTTAAAAATACAATCAGAACCACGCCGGCAAAAGCGATCAAGGGCGCCAGCGCGCCTACATCCAGCGCAATCAGAAGGCCGGTGACGGTTGTGCCGATATTGGCTCCCATGATGATCCAGGCTGCCTGGGTCAGTGTCATCATACGGGAATTGACAAATCCCACCACCATAACGGTAGTGGCTGAGGAAGACTGAATGACCGCCGTAATGACGGCGCACGACCAATACGCCCAAAAACCGGTTAGAGGTAAGTTTTCCAGGATCTGCTTCATACGGTTTCCGGCGGCAGCCTCTAAGCCGGAGCTCATCATCTGCATGCCATATAAAAACAGCGCAAGCCCGCCCAGCAGGCTGAAAATGTCGGCGACTTTCATTTTCGGCTCCTCCTGTGTTTATTCTTCCTGTTCCTGCTCCTCTTGGACAGGCGGCAATTTTCTACAAAAGCCCGCCGAATACGGCGGCGGCTCACCTGATCCACATGGATTTTCAACCCGTAGGCCTCCAGATCCAGGCTGCTTCCGTCTGCCGGGATGGCGCGCAGCTGGCTGATAATCAGGCCGCCTAATGTATTAAACTCCACGTCCTCAGGAAAAGAAATATCCATTTGTTCCTCCAGCAGCTCGATGGGGGCATCGCCGGAAACGCGCCAGCGGTTTTCTGCGATCTGCTCGATTTCCAGTTCTTCCTGCGGATCGTACTCATCATAGATATTGCCGACGATTTCCTCCAACAGGTCCTCCATGGTGACCAGTCCGGCAGTCTCGCCATATTCATCAATCACAATGGCAATGTGCAATTTATTTTTCTGCATATCCTGGAAAAGGTCGTCGGTGTGGATGGAGTCCGGCACGAAATATGCGGGGCGCAGCAGGTCAGTCAGCGGCAAAGGCTGCTCCTCGCTCTGGTTGAGCAGGTATTCCCGCGTGTTGAGGATGCCGAGGATGTCGTTAATATCGCGCCCATATACCGGGAAACGGGATAAGCCGCTGGAGCGGATCAGGGAGAGGATTTCCTCCGGGCTGGTGTCCTTTTGAATCGAGATCATATCCACACAGCGGGTCATAACCTCATCAACCCTGGTATTGTCAAAATCAAAAATATTTTCAATCAGTTCCTTTTCACTTGCGTCGATCGTGCCTTTTTCCTCGCCCAAATCTACCATTAAACGGATTTCTTCCTCGCTAACCTGTTCCTCCTCTGCTTCTACTTTCATACGCAAGAGCCGAAGAACAGCGTTTGTAGAGGCGGACAAAAACCAGATAACCGGACGCATGACCGTTGCAATCGCACGGATAACGCCGCAGGCGATTTTTGCCACAGCCATCGGTTTTGCATGGCGATACGTTTGGGGACCAATTCGCCGAAAATGAGGGTAAAGTAAGAGAGGACAATTGTAATCAGCACCACGGAAAGCGTATTTAGTGTGCTCGTCGAAATAGCGGTAAAGCCCAGGTCCTGTGTAATCCACTGGACCAGCGGATCGGAGAAGTTCTCCGCCGCAAAGGCGCTTCCCAAAAATCCGGCCAGGGTAATGCCGATCTGGATGGTGGACAGAAAGCCGGATGGTTCTTCGACCATCTTGAGCATTCTGCCAGCCTTTTGTCGCCATCCTCCATCATTTTCCGCAGCTTGGCCGCGTTCAGAGAGATCACCGCGATTTCAGTAGCGGCAAAAAAGGCGTTCAGCGCGATCAAAAACACCTGCAAAAGTATTTGGGGACCGATTGTGTCCAAAAAAATTCCTCTAACAAAAAAATAAAATATAGAATGGTTGCCGCTTTGGCCGCCCGTCCGCTTAGGCGCAGAAGCTTGCGCTTTTTGCCCGCCGGAAAGCAACGGCTTTCAGCAACAAATATAATGAAACGGAACGGGGCTAGGATAAGCTGTCCTCCTCCGCCATCCGGTACCCAACGCCCATTTCAGTCTGTATGTACTGCGGTTCCGCCGGATTTTTTTCCAGCTTGCGGCGAATATTTGCCATATTCACCCGCAGAATTTTATTGTCGTCGGTAAGGTAAGGACCCCACACATGAATCATAATGGCGTCGTAGGTCATTACCCGCCCGGGATGCCGGGCCAGAAATTCGACGATTTTATATTCAATCTGGGTCAGGTGGACGTCCCTGCCGTCTACCCGGACCAGTCGTTTGTCAAAAATCTACTGTCAACCCGCCAGCCGCATATCGCTGGGGACGGGCCGCACCGTTAGAAAGAGATCACGCGCTGCCGCAGGCCGCACGGATGCGGGCCAGAAGCTCTGAAGAACCAAAGGGTTTGGTAATATAGTCATTAGCGCCCAGATCCAGCGCCTCCACTTTCTGCTTTTCCTGATCCCGGGCGGAAACGACCAGAATCGGAATTTGATCCCATTGCCGCAGGCGGCGCAACACCTCGACACCGTCCATATCCGGCAGCCCCAAATCCAGCAGAATCAAGTCGGGCTGCACGGCGTTGGCCAGCGCCAGCGCCTGACCGCCGCTTCTCGCGCAAAGCGGCACATAATGGTTGGCGGAGAGGATGGATTCTATTACATGGGAGATGGCCTCTTCATCCTCCACAATCAAAATTTTATGCTCAGGCATCGGATGCTTCCTCCTCCAAAGGCAAAGTAAAAACAAACTGTGCGCCTCCGCCAGGGGGCGGTTCTCTGCCTGAATGGTACCGCCATGGGCCGTGATAATGGAACGGCATATGGAAAGGCCGATTCCCAGCCCACGGCTGGAGTCGGCGCTTTGTCCGTCTCGTCCCAGAAACCCTTCAAATAGAACCGGCAGCAGTTCCGGCGCAATGCCTGGGCCGTGATCCTGCACCACGAAGCGGACGTTTTCACCCGCCGTGCAGACAGTGACCTCAACAGGCTGTGCCGATCTGCCGTATTTATATGCGTTTTCGATCAAATTGATCAATACCTGCTCGATAAGAGTGCTGTCCATAGGGGCCATGACGAACTCTCCGGGACGCGAACCGTCAAAGAAAGGCCGGGCAGACGCTTGCGGCACCGGTTGACGGCCTGGGCAATTACCTCTTCCACTGCCTCAGGCACTTTTCGGAGACCGGAGGCCTGTGGCCCCATGCGGGTTACCGACAGCACATTTTCCACCATACGCAAAGCCAATCCGCATCCTCGCGGATATCCTGGATT
>VOFH01003923.1_pt1 | contig 40824 bp, 40 predicted proteins | sample 5384091 | NCBI WGS metagenome assembly VOFH01 (sample SAMN12384727, study PRJNA508395) | human gut metagenome | isolation source: healthy gut G | host: Homo sapiens
CGGTCTCGGCGTCCAGCGTTGAGGCGCGCTCGTCAAAGTCGCTGCGCATGTTATGCAGATGCACATGCTCACCGGGAACGATGTCCTGCGTGGCCGTGCCGATGCGCGCGCCGTATTTGATCACGGGATCGCCCGCCCGCAGGGCCCGCAGGGCGAATTTGTGGCCGAAGGGGATGTGCTCAACGGCCGTGACGTGCCCGTCACCGGGTTCCCCGAGCAGGCGGATCGCGCCCGGCTCGATCTCGCCGAGAGCTGTGCCGACGCTGTCCGTCGCGTAGACGATATAGCCGGTCTGATTTGTCATGATCTGAAGCCCTCCTGAAGCTTTTGCAGGTCCTGCCGGGAGGCGGAGCCGCATATTTTGAATTAAATTCGCTTGACATTTCTGAATTGATGCGTTAATATGATTACAGAAGTACTTAGAATATTATGCAATGCAAAATGTCAAGTAATGTGCAGTTAACTGCGAGAGCTGGCAAACGAGAGAGGAGCGGGCGAATATGATGATCCCCATCGACAAGATGTCAACCACCGACAAGGTGATCGAAAGCATCCGAAGCTACATTCAGGAGCCGGGCAGAAATCCCGGCGAAAAGCTGCCCACGGAAAATGAACTGGGCAAGCAGCTCGGCGTCGGCCGTTCGTCCATCCGCGAGGCGCTGCGCGTGCTGCAGACGATGGGCTATGTAACGATCGTCCACGGCAAGGGCGCGTTCATCAAGGCGTGCCAGCCCAGCAGCGAGGAGGCCGAGCGCTGGTTTGAGGGCAATATCTTTGCCCTGCGCGATATCTACATGGTGCGCGAGGCACTTGAGCCGCTCGTGGCCCGGGAGGCCGCACGGCATATTACGGAGGAAGCGCTCGCGGAGCTGCGGCAGATCGTCGACCAGACGGCGCATGCTGCGGCGCTGCCGCCGGAGGATGCCAACGCGAACCTCATGGCCCAGCTCGACGAGAAGTTCCATGAGAAGATCTGCGAAAGCACGAACAACCCGTTCCTCGTCTCGCTGTACAAGCAGTTCATTCCCGCCCTGCACACCTACCGGCTGAATTCGTTTGCCATTCTGAAGAACTGCTCGAACGTGGTCGAGCCGCACCGCCGCATCCTGGAGGCGCTGGCCCAGCATGATGCCGAGGCGGCCGATCTGGAGATGCGGCAGCATATGCGCATCTCGAAGAACGACACCCGCGAGGCGGCGCGCAACGCCGGAATGGACGCGCAGTTCTGAGAAGCAGGGGAGACATCAGACAAAATTTTGTCAGTTCCCACAAAAACATCCTATCAGAAATTCCGCGGGTTGTCAATGATTTTGTTGTCATACAATCAGTTGACATACAATTTCCCCGTTGACATCATCCAAATTCTCTGCTATGATGAGACCATCTTGCAGAGAGAAGGGATTCTATGCTGGGCAATATCCTGTCGACTGGCGAGCAGGTCCTCATCCTTGTTGTCCTGCTGGCTGTCGGATTCCTGTGCGGAAAGATCCGCATTTTCAACGACCAGAGCATTTCCCACCTTTCGGCCTTTGCGCTGAAGATCGTCGGTCCCTGCGCCATCGTCGAGTCGTTCTGCCGCCAGTTTGACAGCGCCATGCTGCGCGCCATGGGCATCGTTGCCCTGCTGGCTTTTGCAGCGCACGCGCTGTATGCCGCGTTTGCCTATGTCTGCATCCGCGGCGGTAAGGAGCCGACCCGCCGCGTTCTGCGCTACGGCACCGTGTTTGCCAATTGCGGCTACATGGGCCTGCCGCTGCAGCAGGTCCTGTTCGGCGCGGACGGCGTGTTCTACGGGGCAACGTGGGTCGGCGTGTATAACCTCGTGGCGTGGTCCTTCGGCCTCGTGTTCATGAGCGGCGACCGCAGGCAGATCTCGTTCAAAAAGCTGCTGCTGAACCCCGGCATCCTTGCCGTGCTGACCGGCATCGTGATCTTTGTGTGCTCCATCGAGCTGCCAACGATCATCCTGCAGCCCATCCACTATTTCAGCGCCCTGAACGTGCCCGTTCCCATGGTCATCAGCGGCTACTATCTCTCGAAGGCCGACTTGCGCACCATCTGGAAGCACGCGAATTACTACATCACCATCGCCCTGCGTCTTGCCGTCATCCCGCTGTGCAGCATCGGGCTGATGTTCCTGCTGCAGAAGGCCTTCCGTCTGGACGGCATGCTGCTGGCGGCCTGCATCGTGGATATCGCGGCCCCCGTCGCCGCCGCCACGACGATGTTCTCGACCCTGTTCCGGCAGGACAGCGAGACGGCGGCCAACCTCGTGTCCATCAGCACGCTGCTGTCGGTCCTGACGCTGCCGATCATGGTGGCCTTAGCGCAAAGTGTCTTTTTGTAGGCACCTCTCTTGCCGGTATGCCGATATTGAATCAGAGGTTCCTGGACTGGAACAACGATAACGATGTAGCAAAGCAATATAACTTGCATGAAATATAATAGACTGATCAAAAAGAAAAGGAGAAGTTTATCATGGATTACGCAAAAGAGTCTCTGAAGCTCCACGAGCAGTGGAAGGGCAAGATCGAAGTCGTCGCTACCGTGCCGGTCTCGACGAAGGACGACCTCAGCCTGGCCTACACCCCCGGCGTTGCACAGCCCTGTCTGGAGATCCAGAAGGACATCAACAAGTCCTATGAGCTGACCCGCCGCCACAACCTCTGCGCCGTCATTACCGACGGCACCGCCGTCCTCGGTCTGGGCGACATCGGCCCGGAGGCCGGTATGCCCGTCATGGAGGGCAAGTGCGTCCTGTTCAAGGCGTTCGGCGGCGTTGACGCCTTCCCTCTGTGCGTGAAGACGAAGAACGTCGACGAGTTCGTCGAGACCGTTTACAACATCTCCGGCAGCTTCGGCGGCATCAACCTGGAGGACATCTCCGCGCCCCGCTGCTTTGAGATCGAGCGCAAGCTGAAGGAAAAGTGCGACATCCCCGTCTTCCATGACGATCAGCACGGCACCGCCGTCATCACCCTCGCCGGGCTGACGAACGCGCTGAAGGTCGTCGGGAAGCGGAAGGAGGAGGTGAAGGTGGTCACCTCCGGCGCAGGCGCTGCTGCCATCTCCATCGTGAAGCTGCTGCTGTCCGCTGGCTTCAAGAACATCACCATGTGCGACCGCAAGGGCGCGATCTATGCCGGCCGCGACGGCCTGAACTGGATCAAGGAAGAAATGGCTCAGGTCACGAATCTGGAAAAGAAGGCCGGCCCGCTGTCCGAGCAGCTCAAGGGCGCCGACGTGTTCATCGGCGTTTCCGCCCCCGGCATGGTCACGAAGGAAATGGTCCAGACCATGAACGAGAAGGCCATCATCTTTGCCTGCGCGAACCCGACGCCGGAGATCTTCCCGGACGAGGCAAAGGCGGGCGGCGCTGCCGTCGTTTCCACCGGCCGCAGCGACTATCCGAACCAGATCAACAACGTTCTGGCGTTCCCCGGCATCTTCCGCGGTGCGTTCGACGTTCGCGCCAGCGACATCAACGAGGAAATGAAGATGGCTGCCGCCAAGGCTCTGGCCGACCTGATCTCCGACGAGGAGCTGAGTGCCGACTATATCATTCCGAAGGCATTTGACCCGCGTGTCGGCAAGGCTGTCGCCGCTGCCGTCGCCGAGGCTGCAAGAGCTTCCGGTGTTGCCCGCATCTGATTTTCCGGAATAACTGCCGCCGCAGGGGAGAGCTCCTCTGCGGCGGTTTTGTGCCCCCGCTGGCTCCCGGAGAGGCCCCACAGGGGCCGTGGCAATCTCGGGGAGTCACTGCCGAATTGTACCAACTGCCGGGCAAACGCACACGCCTTGTAGGGGAGGGGACAGCCGGGCCCGGCACTGCACCTGCGCAAGAAACAGGCTGTCGATAAAATGACAAACCTTTGGCGTTCACCGTCTTATCGGCAGCCTGCACTGGCCGTCAGTACCGCGCCGGGCCCGGCTGTCCCCTCCCCTACAATGGCAGGTGCATGCATCGGGAGCGGCCCCGAATTTGCGGGCTGTACACGAGAACGTCGCCATGAACATGGAGGAGCAGCGTGAGATCATCGGCCACGTGGCCTCCTTCCTGAACGGTCAGGTGCCTCTGATCTGCGGTACCGGCCGCTATGACACCCTGAACACCATCAAGATGAGCAAGTACGCTCAGGACTGCGGCGCCGACGGCGTGATGGTGATCCTGCCCTTCTACCTGAATCCCCATAAGAAGGCTGTCATGCAGCACTTCCGTGATATCCGTGCCGCTCTGGATATCCGCATGATGATCTACAACAACCCCTGGTTCGCCGGCTATGAGATGACCGTCCCCGAGATCGAGGAGCTGGTCAACGACGGCACCATTCAGGACATCAAGGCCGCTCACGGCGATCCCAACCGTGTGCATGAGCTGAAGTTCCATCTGGGCGACAAGCTGAACGTGTTCTACGGCCACGACTACTGCGCTCTGGAGGGTCTGCTGGTGGGCGCCGACGGCTGGCTGTCCGGCTTCCCCGCCGTACTGCCCAAGCAGTGCCGTGCTCTGCTGGACGCCGCTCAGGCCGGTGACATTCAGGGCGCCATCAAGGCTCAGAACAACATCCAGCCCTACATTGACTACTTCTTCCACGACAAGGAACGTTGCACATAATATGCTGATCACCACTGCCGCCTTCGTTTTCGGCGGGACCTTCGTTGTCGGCCTCGGCTGGCCCATCTGGCTGAGCATCCTCTGCACGCTCCTCGTGATGTTCGTGCTCGGCTGTCTGATCTCCGCCACCATCTTCAACCCCCTGCGCAATATGCCGCTGACCATGTATTCCATTGTGGGCACCCAGATTTTTGCCAAGGTCATTTCCGAGGCCCTGCGTCTGATCTACGGTCCCTACTCCTTCACGATTCCCGGCTTCCTGACCGGCGTAATCAAAATCGGCGATTTCGTCTTTGCCAAGGCGTATGGATATATCATCGTTGTGGCCATCCTTCTGATCATCGCGCTTCAGATGTTCCTGAAGCTCACGAAGCCCGGCAAGGCCATGCGCTGCGTTGCGCAGAACAAGACGGCCGCGGCCATCATGGGCATCGACATCGACCGCAGCATCAATATTACGACCGGCCTGAGCTGCGTCATCTGCGGCATCATCGGCGTCCTGACCATCCCGCTGTTCACCATCAGCCTGACCATGTCCAACATGATCGGCCTGAAGGGCTGGGCAGCCGGTATCGTCGGCGGCTTCGGCTACATCCCCGGCACGATCCTCGGCGGCCTTCTCATCGGCGTGGTCGAGTCCCTCGCCATTCTGGTCATCCCCACGGTCTACAAGGACATCGTTGCCTTCGTGTTCCTGATCGTCGTGCTGCTGATCCGTCCGGGCGGCTTCATGCGCCACAAAGTCTGATGGGAAAGGGGTAATGGAAATGAAACGCAAAAAGATTTCGGTAACTTCCCTGATCCTGCCCGTGATCATGCTGGTTGTGGCTGTCGTCCTGCCCATGATCTACTCCACGAACTATTACATCCAGCTTTTCAGCCAGACGCTCATCAACCTCGTCGCCGTTCTCGGCCTGAACGTGGTCATGGGTCTGGCGGGCCAGACGAACCTCGGCACCATCGCCCTCGTAGCCCTCGGCTCCTATACGTCGGCCCTGATCTCGCAGGCGACCGGCTCGACGAACCTCGTCGGCCTGCTGGCCGCTCTGGTCGTCGCCGTTCTTGTCGGCTTCATGCTCGGCTACCCGAGCCTCCGCGTCAGCGGCATCTTCCTTTCCCTGACTACCATGTCCGTTGCACAGATCGTCTACTCGCTGGCTAACAGCATGCAGTGGCTGACCGGCGGCGCCATGGGCGTGAAGGACATCTCCGAGCCAAACATTTTCGGCATCGAATTCAAGACGCAGGCGCAGCTGTACTACTTCATTCTGGTCATTGCAATCCTGCTCATCATCTTCTCCGTGCGTCTGGCGAAGTCCAAGTACGGCCGCGCGCTCAAGGCTGTCCGCGATAACCCCGAGGCAGTCGAGTCCGTCGGCCTGAGCGTGACGAAGCTCAAGCTCATGGCCTTCCTCATCGCCACGATCCTCGGCTGCCTGGCCGGTGTGTTCTACACCTGGGTCATGCAGTACGTTGCTCCGACGACCTTCACCACCGACAACGGCACGAAGTTCGTTGTTATGCTGATGCTGGGCGGCATCGGCTCGACCTCCGGCATGATCATCGGCGCCATCCTCGTCACGATCCTGCCCGAGCTGCTGCGCTTCATGGGCGACTATTATCAGCTCGTGTTCTACGGCATCGCGCTGCTGCTCCTGCTGGTGTATCCGCTCGGCCTGTCTCACCTGTTCTCCCAGCTCAAGAAAAAGGCTGCCGCCTTCTTCGCCGGCCGGAAGAAAACGCAGAAGGAGGGCTGATCCATGTCCGTACTGAGATTGAGCATGTGACCAAGCGCTTCGGCGGCCTGGTCGCAGTCAACGACCTCTCCTTTGAGGTCAAGGAGCGCCAGATCCACGCGCTCATCGGCCCGAACGGCTCCGGCAAGTCGACCTCGATCAATATGATCAACGGTTCCTTCCCGGTGACCTCCGGCAAGATCTATTTTAACGACAAAGATATCACCGGCTGGAAGATGCATAAGATCGCCGCGGCCGGCATGGGAAGAACGTATCAGAACCTGAAGCTGTTCCGCTCCATGACCGCGCTGGAGAACGTCATGATCGGCGGCCAGCTCCATGCGAAGATGAACTTCGCCCGTTTCCTCGTCGACCCGTTCAAGACGAAGCGCGAGGAGGAGGAGCTGCGCGAGAAGGCGATGGAGATCATGCGCTTCATCGGTATCGAGCAGTACGCCGACCGTACCGTCGGCAACCTGCCCTACGGCCGCCAGAAGATGACGGAGCTGGCGCGCACGCTGATGATCGATCCGACCCTCATCCTCCTCGATGAGCCGGCTGCGGGCCTGAACCCGAACGAACGCGCCGAATTCGTGGCCATTATCAAGAAGGTCTATGAGTCCGGCAAGGATATCCTGCTCATCGAGCACAACATGGATATCATCATGAACATCAGCCACGTCATCACGGTCATCAACCACGGCGCCAAGATCGCGGAGGGCACGCCCACCGAGATCCAGAACGACCCTCGAAGTCATCCGGGCTTACCTTGGCGACCGTTACAAGATCGGTATGGAAGGAGAATGATCCATGTTCTTTAAAATGGAGCACTGCGATGTATACTACGGCCAGATCCAGGCCCTGTATGACATCAACGTCGAGATCAATCCCGGCGAGATCATTTCCATCATCGGCGCGAACGGCGCAGGCAAGACGACCCTCATGAAGAGCATCATGGGCCTCGTCCCCGCCAAGAACGGCAAGATCGTCTGGCAGGATGAAGAGATCCAGGCCAAGAAGACCCACCATATCGTCAAGCGCGGCATCAGCTATGTCCCCGAGGGCCGTGAGATCTTCCCGGGCATGACTGTGCTGGAAAACATGGAAATGGGTGCCTATACCCTGCGCATGAGCGCGAAGGAAAAGGCGGACAAGCTCAACGAGATGTATGAGCTCTTCCCCCGCCTCTATGAGCGTAAAAAGCAGAAGGCCGGTACCCTCTCCGGCGGCGAGCAGCAGATGGTCGCCATCGCACGCGGCCTGATGCTCAGCCCGAAGCTGCTGATGATGGACGAGCCGTCCCTCGGCCTCGCACCCATCATCGTCGACGAGGTGTTCGACATCATTTCCCGCGTCAATGAAAAGGCCAATATCCCTGTGCTGCTGGTCGAGCAGAACGCCTACATGGCGCTGAGCATCTCGCACCGCAGCTACGTTCTGGAAAACGGCGTCATCGTTGACGAGGGCGAGAGCAAGAAGCTGCTCGCCAGCGAGTCGATCCGCACTGCCTATCTGGGCAAGTAACTACTGATCAAAAGGAGTGTTTTATCATGCAGGACAAGAGCCATTATACCCGATACAATTATAAAAAGCTCTATGAGCTGGCCGTGGAAATGTTCATCCGCTACGGCTTCAGCCGGGAAGACAGCGAGAAGGTCGCTGATGTCATCCTGACCTCCGACCGCTTTGGTGTCGAGTCCCACGGCGTCAACCGCCTGACCCTTTATCCGTTCGGCATCGATATCGGCCGCATCAAGGTCGATGCAAAGCCCGAGGTCGTAGAGGACCGCCTGAGCATGGCTGTCATCGACGCGCACGACGGCATGGGCCAGCTTGCCAGTATCCAGGGCATGCAGCTCGCCATCGACAAGGCCAAAAAGTACGGCGTCGGCATGGTCAGTGTCCGTAACTCCAACCATTTCGGTATTGCCGGTTACTATTCCATGATGGCTGCCAAGCAGGGCCTCATGGGCGTGTCCATGACGAATGCCGAGGCGCTCGTCGTCCCGACCTACGCCCGCGAGCCGATGTTCGGCACGAACCCCATCGCCGTGACCATCCCGGCCGACCCGCATCCGTTCCACATGGACTTCGCAACGTCCGTCATGACCTGCGGCAAGATGGAGGTCTATGCCAAGATCGGCCATGAGCTGCAGCCCGGCATGCTCGTTGACGAGACCGGCACGACCTGCCTCGACCCGAACGTCTTCCTGCGTATCCGCGACAACAAGTCCAACCCCGCTTACACCGAGAAGACCCGCGGCGGCATCATGCCCATGGGCGGCGAAGGAATGCTCTTCGGCGGCCACAAGGGCTATGGCCTGGCGCTGCTCGTCGACATCATGTGCGCGGTCATGTCCCATGGCGCCGTCAGCAAGGGCGTCCGCGTGACGAAGGATAAGGAAAAGTGCTGCCACTTCTTCGCCGCCATCGACTACTCCCTGTTCGGCGATCAGGAAGAGACGAACCGCCGCCTGTCCGAGTACCTGCAGAGCATGCGCGATGCAGAGCCGGCCGAGGGCCAGAGCCGCGTCTATGTCCACGGCGACAAGGAAGCGGACGCCGAGAAGGACGTTCTGGCGCACGGCGTCGGCATCAACCCCGCGACCTATGCCGAGATCGAGAAGTACTGCGTCAAGAAGGGCATCAACATCAAGGATTACCTCATTCCCGAAGAGGCGTAACTGACTGCATGAAGTCCGTGCCCCGGCGAAACCGGGGCACGGCGGAGGATAACGCATGAATATCTTTGATCAACTGCTGGCTGATAACCAGATTCCGAAATTTGTCCGCGTCCGCCACGAAATGGACCGCGGCCACATCGACGACATCGAGGGCGCCGTTGCGCAGGCCATGCAGCGCGAGGGAACACTCGACCGCATCAAGCCCGGCGACAGCGTCTGCATCACCGCAGGCAGCCGTGACGTGGCGAACATCGCCCGCGTCATCCGCGCCATCTGCGATCAGGTCAAGTCCGTCGGCGCGCATCCGTTCATCATCCCCGCCATGGGCAGCCATGCCGGTGCGAAGGCCGAGGGCCAGCGCGGCATCATCGAGGGCTACGGCGTGACGGAGGAGGCCATGGGCGCTCCCATCCGCGCCACCATGGACACCGAGGTCATCGCGCATTCCAAGAGCGGCCTGGAGATCCATCTGGACAAGTACGCCAATGCGGCGGACTTCCTCATCCCTGTCGGCCGCATCAAGGCCCACACGGACTTCCGCGGCGAGGTCGAGAGCGGCATCTGCAAGATGCTCGTCATCGGCATGGGCAAGCAGCACGGCGCGTATCAGTGCCACAAGCTCGGCTTCAAGAGCATGGCTGCCAATGTCAAGGAATTCGCGGGCGCCATCATCGAGAAGAAGCCGAACATGTTTGCCATCGGCCTCATCGAGAACGCCTATCACCAGACCTGCCGCATCGAGGCCATCCCGGCCGGGCGCATCCTCGAGGAGGAGCCGCCCCTGCTGGACTATGCCAAGAGCCGCATGGCGAAGATCCCGTTCGATCAGGCCGATATCCTGTTCGTCGACGAGACGGGCAAGGACATCAGCGGCGCGGGCATGGATCCGAACGTCACGGGCCGTTCTCCGGTCCTCGGCATCAGCCGTCCGTTCTTCCAGCGCATCGCCGTGTTTGACCTGACGGATAAGTCCCACGGCAACTTTGGCGGCCTCGGCAGCGCCGACGTGACGACGCAGCGCCTGTACCGCAAGATCGATTTCGAGCAGACCTATCCGAACGGCATCACCGCGGCAGAGCCGCTGGCCGTGCGCCTGCCCGTCATCATGCCGAGCGACCGCACCGCCATGCAGTTTGCGCTGCGCACTGCCACGGACTGCGACTGGAGCAAGGGCCCGCGCATCGTCTGGCTTAAGAACACCCTGTCGCTCTCTGAATTCTATATTTCCGAAGCCCTGATCCCGGACGCCGAGGCACTGGACAATGTGACGGTCGTCTCCGAGCCGATGGACGTCATTTTCGACGAAGAGGGCAACGTCAAAGAACTGCGCTGATCTCCCCGGGAACCGAGGCACTGGGCCTCGGCGCCGGCTGGCATTAGCGGCTGCCGGCCGGCGAGGGGAGGAAAGCACCCGCCGAAGTGCGGCGGCATCCCCATTGTAATGAAACACGTTAACCAAAATTGTAAAAATTAAAATTGTAAAAATTAAAAAGGGTATCCTCTGAATCAATCCGCAAGAACGGATGGCGAGAGATTTTTTGTCAAGGCGAGGTTTGGAAAGTGCAGATGTACTTTGTGTACCCGCAAGGGGTATGCCGCATCCGTAAGGCGGCAAAGCCGCCAACGGCTGCGCAATACCTCAAACTTTCCAAACCGATGAATTGGCGAAAAAGCTCCGGCAGCCGCCGCAGGGGATTGATCCAGAGGATACCAAGAAAAAACAGGAGGATATACTGCAATGGACTTCCAGAAGAAATACGGCAAGATTCTGCTCCCGCTCATCACCCCCTATGACGAAAACGAAGAGATCGACTATGGCAAGTATGCCGAGCTGATCGAGTACGTCATCACGAACGACCTCTGCGACTCCCTCATCGTCACCGGCACCACCGGCGAAGCTTCCCTGCTGACGTTTGATGAGCGCGTGAAGCTGTTCGAGACCGCCGTGAAGGCTTCCGCAGGCCGTAAGCCCGTCATTGCAGGCACCGGCTGCGCCTCCACGAAGGAGACCATCGCCCTGACGAACAAGGCCTATGACCTCGGCATCGAGCTGGCCCTCATCGTCTGCCCGTTCTACAACAAGCCCACGCAGGAAGGCCTGTATCTGCATTATAAGACGATCGCCGAGAACACAAAGGCGAACATCATGCTCTACAACATCCCCATCTTCGTCGGTGTCAACCTCGAGGCGGAGACCGTCGGCCGTCTGGCTGCCATCCCCAACATCGTCGGCGTGAAGGACGAGGCCGGTGTCAACCCGACGCAGGTCACCGATTTCTTCCTGGCTACCGAGAAGGTCGATCCGAACTTCGTCGTTTACAACGGCGACGACATCATGCTCCTGCCGACGATCGTGCAGGGCGCGATGGGCATCGTCTCCGGCGGCGCTCACATCTTCGGCCACGAGATCCGTGCGATCTTCGAGGCGTTCGAGAAGGGCGAGAACGAGAAGGCCAAGGAGCTCTTCGTTCCGATGTATCGCTTCTGCAAGACCACCGGTCAGAACGGCCGCATCCTGCCGAACTCCCTGCTCCGTCCGGCCATCGAGGCTGTTACGGGCATCAAGCTCGGGCCGGCCCGCCTGCCGCTCGCTCCCGCAACGGAAGCCGAGCTGGACGTCACCCTCGGCGTTCTCCGCGAGCTGGGCAAGCTTTAATTTCAACATGTGCACCCCGGCCGCCGCAGACCTGTTTGCGGCGGCCGTTCCATTTATCATTGCAGGGGCGGGGACAGCCGGGCCCGGCACTGCACCGGCGATACAAACAGGGCCTTGTTAAAATGGTGAATGCCCCCGAATTGTCATTGCGAGGAGGCCGAAGGCCGACGTGGCAATCTCCTGCAACCGGTTGCGTTTTCGCCGAGGCATTCCTGTTATTCACCATTGTACTGCGAGATTCCCACGTCGCTTTGCTCCTCGGAATGACAAACTTGGAGCCCTTGCGCCATAAAATTCATGCTGCAATCATTGCCAGCCTGCAGGGCGCTCAGGGAACGCCGCTACAGACGCAATCGGTGCATACCGTTTTATCGACACATTGTACGAACTGCAAGTGCGTCGCCGGGAGCGGCATGCCGTTCCCGGCAACGCGCCATGAAGGCCTTGCGTCAAACGAAAACATCCGGTTGACGGCGGGGCCCCGGATGCTGTATACTGATACGGGCGGTCCGCAGCCCGTCAGACTGCAAGAAAACCCGCCAAGCCAAAAGTTTCGGAGGGAAGAAAAGTGTGAAAGGAAACCGTCAGGGTGTCCTTTCGCGTTTGATCACCCGCCGCAGCGGCAGAATTGCAAAATCATGCTACAAAAATTGATTTTGCAATTCTGAAAGCAGCTTGGCGAAAAAGCCCGAAGGGACTTTTTTGACAAGCTGACGGGCGGTCCGCCGCCTGCGTGAATGAAAATCCGTCTCCCTGCCTGCAGAGGAGACTCGCAAAAAGGAGAAACACAATGGGAAAGAAACCGAAAATTCTGGTCGTCGGCAGCTTTGTCATGGACCAGATCGTCACGACGCGCGTCTTCCCGCGTCAGGGCCAGACGATCCTCGCCGAGCGCTTCAACAAGGCTCCCGGCGGCAAGGGCGCCAATCAGGCCGTGCAGATGGCCCGCCTCGGCGCGCAGGTCACGATGTGCGGCAAGCTCGGTCACGACGCGAACGGCGACGAGATGCGCCGCACCTGCGAAGAGGCCGGGATCGACACGTCCTGCATCCTCTATGACGACAACGCGGCCTCCGGCTGCTCCGTCATCATCCTCGAGGAGCAGCCGAACGGCGGCACCGAGAACCGCATTCTCGTCGTGCCCGGCGCGAACATGACCATCACGCCGGAGGACGTCGCCTTCCTGAAGGACCGCATCGCCGAATTCGACCTCGTCGTGCTTCAGCTCGAGATCCCGATGGAGATCAACACGATCGTTGCAAAATATGCCCACGATAAGGGCGTGCCCGTTATGCTGAACCCGGCCCCCAGCGCCCCGCTGCCCGAGGAGCTGCTTGCCTGCCTGACGTACCTCTCCCCGAATGAGCACGAGGCCCGCGACCTGAGCGGCGTTGCCATCGGCCACGAGGGCAGCCATGTCGACGAGGCCTCCGTCCGCGCCGCCGCCGCGAAGCTCGGCGAAAAGGGCGTGGAAAAGCTGCTCATCACCATCGGCTCGGCCGGTGCGGCCCTCGTGGAGGACGGCCGGTTCGTGCTCAGTCCGTCCGTCCCCGGCGTCAAGGCCATCGATCCGACCGCAGCGGGCGACTCGTTCGTCGGCGCGTTCTGCGTGGCGGTCTGCAGCGGCCTGTCCTCCGAGGACGCCCTGCGCTTTGCCAACCACACGGCGGCCCTGACGGTCTCCCGTCTCGGCGCGATGCCGTCGCTTCCCACGCTGGCCGAGGTCGCTGCGACCATGCCCGGCGGCGTGAGCGGACTGGAGGGCTGAGATATGGAACGTACCTGGAAAGCCGATTATGAAAAATTCGCCCGCACGGCGCGCGAGAACGTCGCCGCCACGCTGGACAACATGGACTATCCCGCGCTCGAGCGCGCGGCGGAGCTGATCCTCGCGGCCAAAGCGGCGGGCAAGCGCCTGCATATCTCCGGCATCGGCAAGCCCGCGCATTTGGCGGGCTATGCGGCCTCGCTGTTCTCCTCCACAGGCACGCCCGCCTATTTCCTGCATGGCACCGAGGCCGTGCACGGCTCCTGCGGCCAGCTCGTGCCGGGCGATGTCGTCATCTTCATCTCCAACAGCGGCGAGACCGCCGAGATGAAGGCGACGGTCAGCGCCGTGAAGAACAACGGCTGCGCCGTCATCGGCGTGAGCGGCAACGCTTCCTCGTGGCTCGCGCAGCAGAGCGAGGTCCATCTGCTGGCCCATGCGGACGCCGAGGGCGGCCCGCTCGACCGCGCGCCCCGCGCCTCCATCCTGGCCGAGACCCTCGTGCTGCAGGCCCTGAGCGTCCTGCTGCAGAGCGAGGCCAAGGTCACGCCGCAGCAGTATGTCAAGTGGCATCCGGGCGGAAGCCTCGGCCATCTGCGCGAGAATGAGCGCTGAGACTTGACAAGCGCGGCACACCGTGCTATCCTAAAAGCAGGCTGGAGAGCGTGTCAAAAAATATTTTTGACACGCTCTCAAACGAGACCCGTTTCACTGGGCTCTCGTTTGAAAGGGCTGCGGCTCGCTGCAGCGCACGAAGGGCACGCCCTTCGCACGTTTGCGAGCCGAGCGGTATTTTCTCCGACGTACACGCCGCCGGAGAAAATGATTCCTACTTTCTTTGCGCCTGCGGGCGCAAACTCTGCGAGGCTTTTTCGGCAGAATGAAGCAGGTCATAAACGGCCTGTTTTTTTGAAACGGGGGTTAGAGAATACTAACCTGAAATGGAGGCGATTTCTATGGTACAGATGACATTGAAGATCGACGGTATGCAGTGCGGCATGTGCGAGAGCCACGTCAATGACACGCTGCGCGCGGCCTTCCCGCTGAAGAAGGTCAGCTCGTCGCACAGCAAGGGCGAGACCGTGCTCGTCACGGCCGAGGAGATCCCGGAGGATGCCCTGCACCGCGCGCTCGAGCCGACTGGCTACAAGCTGAAAAGGCGGTATGCGCCCCGTGGAGGGGTAGCGTACCGCCTTTTCTTGTGGGGGTTTCCAAAGGGGCAACGCCCCCATTTGGCACAACTTTGCGAAGCAAAGTGTAGTGTGTTATACGCTCTGTCGGCGTTGCCGTGAAAATGCCGTTGCCGCCGGGGAGGGCAAGGGCATTTGAAGCGGCAGGAAAACAGGGCTGTGCTTGTGTGGCGTGGAGCCGCAAGCGCAGGTCTGTTTTCATCAGCAGACAGGGCGTATATGAAAGCCCCCGTCCCTCGTCCTACGCTCCGACTTGTGGACAAAATGTCCCGAAGTTGTGGCCACACTCCCGGAAAATCAGCAAGACAACGGGCAACCGTCAAGGCTGAAATGAACGGATTTACACCCGGCCTTGACCGCCACCCGCCGTCCCGCTGAATGGGTGGACAAGGCGGCCAATCCCGCAAAGTGCTTGGCCGCTCTCTTTCTGATTTTGGAGCGTTTTTCTCTAAAAATTGAAATGGGCGGGAAGCCATTTTAGGGCTTTCCCGCCTTGATTGCCTATCAGCAAAGACAGACGGGACTGTCAACGGCGGTGCATGAAATGCGCCGTTCATCTTGACCGTTGACTGGCTCGGATGTCTTTGCTATCCATTTGTGTTATTGCTCCCAGTTGTTTTCTTGAAGTAAAGAATATAATAATATTGAATAGCTGCTGAGTGTATTTTGGACACGTCCGCTATATTCATTTTCAATAAAATCCAAATCATCCATATCTGTATGCATTATCAATCCATTCTTTTCTGTTTCGACAGGAGAACCATTTTCCCAGTTGTTTGCTTCAAAATATATGTACGGAATTCCTATGTCATTAAACGGTGCGTGGTCGCTTCTTTTTTGACCTGTAGGATAGGGATAATCGTTATTTCCGTCTGGTGGTAATTGTATGTTCAAGCCAATTTCCTTAACAATTTCGTAGGCTTTAAATACTGCTTCGGTATTATCAACAGTGCCGTTATCATTCACCTTACCGCCATACAAATAAAGGTAATCCCCAGCGAGGACAGTATCAATGTTTATCATCAATATAATATTTTCTCTTTCCTTTTCGGAAAGTGATTCAACGTATGCCCTTGAGCCATACATTCCCGGTTCTTCTGAACCGAAAAATACATATTGAATAGTATAGTATGTTGGAGTGTTGACCATTCGCAGGGCATTTTCCAAAGCAACAGATACGCCGGAGCCATTGTCATCTACACCATGTGTTCCAGCACTATCATAATGAGCGCCAACAATAATCGTTTTTTCGCTTTCTCCTTTTTTGGTTATCAAAATATTTTGACTTGAATTACTTTTTTCACCTCCATCGAATACATTTTGTATGGCTTCATCCATCATAGGCGTGAAATCATCTATTTCAAAAGACTCTATAGCTATGTCGCTTTCCGCATATCCACCATTTAAGAGGACGGACAAAATAAATACAGCCATTTCCGTTTCTTTTTCAGTGCCAGCAACGCGCCCCGGATAGTTTGATTGAATATGTTTTAAAAAATTATATGCGGATATTCCATAATCATTTTGTTCGGGGGTTATCGAAATTTCTTGGGAAAGTGTTAGGTCTTTGGCTTCTTCAATCAGCTCTGTTTTTTTACTACCACACCCATATAAACCCGTACATAAAAAAGCACATACTAAAAAGCATGAAAGTATCTTTTTCATAAAATCAATCTCCTTTTTTCTCATCACTATCTTTTGACATTTGCGTCATCATTTTCTTCGCCAGCTGCTGGAACAGGTCGGCAGTTTCTTCGTCCATCGGCGCAAGCTGTCCGATCTGTCCGGTTATCATTGCTGTTACATCGTCAATGGAAAGCGGGTTTTGCTTCTGCTCCGACAGTGCGTCCCGCATGGCTTGGAACATAGCGGCGGTCACAGCTTCCCCCGGCTGTTCTCCGTTATCAATGTCTTTCTTAATATCCCGCAGGATAGCAAGGAACACATTTTTGATTTTCTCAATCTCTGCTTCATGTTCCCCCATCTTCTGGGCGTTCAAAAATTGTAAATCCTGCTTTGCTTCCGCCCGGTGTTCCGGGTGTTCTTTCATCAAGTCGGACAGGGAAGCCGTTGCCATCTCGATAAGCTGGTTACGTGCCATTATCCCCTTTGCCGCCGTGTCCTGAAAATAAATCCGTATCAAATCTATCAGCTTGGGAAAATTCCTGTGTTCCAGTAAGCGATTGAGTATTTGCACATCAACAGCACCCGTCACAAGCCCCCTCACGGCTCCCTCTGACAAACCTAATTCAGAAATATCGTAACTTTTACGGACGCTCACGGTGGACAAGCCCAGTATATAGTCTGTCGATACCTTAAATTCCTTTGCCACTCCTATGAGAATATCACTGCTGACCGTTCTCGTCTCGCCGCTGACAATGCAGCTCAACTGGGAAGCGGAAACGCCTATCTTCTCTGCAAGTTCCTTTTTTGTGTGATATGGTTCCGCCCGCCTGCGCGAACAATTATAATTATAATATTATAATAGGGTATTTTCTTCGACGTACATGCCGCCGGAGAAAATGATTTCCACTGTTTGCGCTTGCGAGCGCAAACTCTGCGAGGCTTTTTTAATACTGATTCTTGATTAAAATATTTAATCAAGAATCCCGTGTGCTACGCACACTCGCATCGTGCGAATGCACGCTGCGCAGTCTCATGCAGAATCTGACGCGCCATTGGCGCTATAAAAAGCTCTTCAAGCTTTTTAACAGATTCTAGTATAACATTCTGAGGGAGCTCAGCTGCAGGACTGAGCTCTCCGTTTTTTTGCCTGCTGGTATCAAATCCGCCTGTCGGGAAATACTGTGACTATTCCCGTTTGATGGGAACAGTAAAACGACCGGAGGATACGGAGCCATGCAGGGCAAGGTGGAGATCTGCGGCGTGAACACGGCGCATCTGAAAACGCTGAAAAACGACGAAATGGTGGAGCTGCTGCGGCGCAGCCAGGCGGGAGATCAGGCGGCGCGCGAGCGCCTCATCGAGGGGAATCTCCGCCTCGTGCTGTCGGTCATCCAGCGCTTTCTTGGACGCGGGGAGAACCCGGACGACCTGTTTCAGGTCGGCTGCGTCGGCCTCCTGAAGGCCATCGCCAATTTTGACGTAAATCTCAACGTCCGCTTCAGCACCTACGGCGTGCCGATGATCGCGGGCGAGATCCGCCGCTATCTGCGCGACAACAGCGCCATCCGCGTCAGCCGCTCCATGCGCGACACGGCCTACCGCGTGCTGCAGTGCCGCGAGGCCATGCAGGCCGAGCAGTCGCGCGAGCCGACGCTCGAGGAGGTGGCACAGCGGCTGGAGCTGCCGCTTGAGACCGTGAATACGGCCATGGACGCCATTTCTGCGCCTGTCTCGCTCTATGACCCGGTCTACACGGATGGCGGCGACCCGCTGACCGTCATGGATCAGGTGCGCGACACGAAAAACACCGATGAGCAGTGGGTCGAGCGCATCGCGCTGCGCGAGGCCATCTCCACGCTCGGCGAGCGGGAAAAACGCATTCTGGCCCTGCGGTTTTTCGACGGCCGGACCCAGATGGAGGTCGCCTCCGAGGTCGGCATCTCGCAGGCGCAGGTCTCCCGGCTGGAGAAGAATGCAATCCGTACACTTCGGAAAGCGATTTGTTAGGGAAACTCTGAATCAATCATCTGCGGCGGCTGCCGGATATTTTTTCGCCAATCCATCGGTATGAAAAACTTGAAATATTGCGCAGCCGTTGGCGGCTTTGCCGCCTTACGGATGCGGCATGCCCCTTGCGGGTACACAAAGTATTCCTGCGTTTTCCATACCTCGGCTTGACAAAAAATCTCTCGCCATCCGCTCTCGCTGATTGAATCAGAGCTTCCCAGAGGCATATTGGCTCAGTCTGCAACATAGAATGAGGCAGACGAAATGGGGCAGGTGATCCGATGGAAGACCGGTTTTCCTCGCTGCGCTGCCGCGAGGTCATCAATATCTGCGACGGCTGCAGGCTCGGCTGCGTGTCGGACGTGGTCATCGACCTGAAGTGCGGCCGCGTGGCCGCGCTCGTCGTGCCCGTGCCGTGCCGCCTGTTCGGCCTGCTCGGCCGCCGCGATGACTATGTTATCCCGTGGGAGCAGGTCCGCCGCGTCGGCGCGGACATTATTCTCATTGAGTCCGAGCTGGATAAGACCCGCTGTCCCCGCCGGAAGAAGGAATTTTTCTGAGAAATCGGAAAAATCGGACCAGTTTTTCGCAAAAAACGCTTGAAAACTGAAACTTCCTCCTGTATAATAGTACGGCGTGGGCAAAGGCCCGCAAATTCAGAACCCACACAGCCCGGGATGCTCCGTCCCAGTGCCGCCTCGGCGGTGGACGGGGAAGAGGAACGGACTGGAGGTCAAAACAAAAAAGGAGAAACACAAAATGGCAGTCGTATCTATGAAGAGTCTGCTCGAAGCAGGCGTCCACTTTGGTCATCAGACCAGACGCTGGAACCCCAAGATGGCTCCGTACATCTACACGGAGCGCAACGGCATCTATATCATCGATCTGCAGAAGACCGTCAAGAAGATCGAAGAGGCCTACAACTTCGTCCGTGATCTTGCCGCCAACGGCGAGAACATCCTGTTCGTCGGCACGAAGAAGCAGGCGCAGGACGCCATCAAGGAAGAGGCGGAGCGCGTCGATCAGTATTATGTCAACGCCCGCTGGCTCGGCGGCATGCTGACGAACTTCAAGACCATGCGCACCCGTATCGACCGTCTGGCTCAGCTGCGCAAGATGCAGGAGGACGGCACGTTCGCCATGCTTCCGAAGAAGGAAGTCATCAAGCATCAGGGCGAAATCGCCAAGCTCGAGAAGTATCTCGGCGGCGTCAAGGACATGAAGAAGCTCCCCGGCGCTCTGTTCATCGTTGACCCCCGCAAGGAGCGCAACGCGATCGCCGAGGCTCGCAAGCTGCACATCCCCATCGTCGCCATCGTCGATACGAACTGCGACCCGGACGAGATCGACTATGTTATCCCCGGCAACGATGACGCCATCCGCGCCATCCGCCTGATCGTCGCCACCATGGCCAACGCCGTGCAGGAAGGCCGTCAGGGCGAGGCCAACACCGAGGCCGCTCCGGCTGCCGAGGCTGCTGCCGAATAATCCCATCCGGTTCATTGGAAACCAGACGCCCGCCGCGTGCGGCGGGCGTTTTTTCGAAACAGAAGATACAGGAGGATATAACCATGGCATTTACTGCTGCTGATGTCAAGAAACTGCGTGAAATGACCAACGTCGGCATGATGGACTGCAAGAAGGCACTGTCCGAGAATGACGGCGATATGGACAAGGCCATTGAGTGGCTGCGCGAAAAGGGCCTGGCGAAGGCCGCCAAGAAGTCCAGCCGCATCGCTGCCGAGGGCATGGCTTACGCCACCGTCGAGAACGGCGTCGGCGTCGTCGTCGAGGTCAATGCCGAGACCGACTTCGCTTCCAAGACCCCGCTGTTCGTCGATTTCGTCAAGGATATCGCCAAGGTCGTCGCTGCGGACGCTCCCGCAGACATCGAGGCCCTGAAGAACTGCAAGTACCCCGGCTCCGAGCTGACCGTCGGCGAGATGATCCCCGAGAAGGTCATGGTCATCGGCGAGAATATCCAGATCCGCCGCTTTGCCCGCTTCCCGGAGAACTTCAGCGTCGCTTACGTCCATGCGGGCGGCAAGATCGGCGTCCTCGTCAACCTCGAGGTCTCCGGCGGCATCGACGCGACCGTGATCGGCAAGGATATCGCCATGCAGATCGCCGCTCTGAACCCGCGCTTCTGGGATAAGAGCCAGGTCAGCGAAGACGTGCTCGCAGAAGAGAAGAAGATCCTCGTTGCCCAGATGGACAACGACGAAAAGATGGCCTCCAAGCCCCTGCAGGTCAAGGAGAAGATCGCCGCCGGCAAGATGAACAAGTTCTTCGAGGAGAACTGCCTCCTGCAGCAGGCGTTCGTCAAGGACGGCAGCGTCACGGTCGAGCAGTATATGAACAGCGCTGCCAAGGCGCTGGGCGGCTCCGTGAAGTTTGTCGACGCCGTTCGCTTTGAGAAGGGCGAGGGCATCGAGAAGAAGGTCGACGATTTCGCCGCTGAAGTCGCCGCCGCTGCCGGTCTGGCAAAGTAATTCAAGATCGCACAGCTCATCCCGCCGGGTCTCCCGGCGGGATTCAGCTTGTCAAAAAAGTCCCTTTGGACTTTTTCGCCAAGCTGCTTCCAGAATTGCAAAATCAAATTTTGCAGCATGATTTTGCAATTCTGCCGCTGCGGCGGGTTATTTGACGCGAAAGGACACCCTGACGGTTTCCTTTCACACTTTTCCTTCCCTCCGAAATTTTCGGCTGGGCAGTTTTTTTGACAGTCTGCATCCCGCCGGGTCTCCTGGCGGGATTTTTCTATTTTGTAGGGGAGCGGCATGCCGCTCCCGGCGGTACGCTGCCGACCCGAACAGACTATCGTTAAAATGGAAATGGCCCCGGATTTGTCATTGCGAGGGCGCTTTGCGCCCGTGGCAATCTCGAGAAGGCACCGGCGATTCGCACAGGCCACCGTTAAAATGGTATGCACCGATTGCGTCTGTAGCGGCGCTCAGCGAGCGCCATGGGCAGTTGCAAATATGGAGGCATTCCAGGCGAATGTGCAATGCCTCCAAGTTTGTCATTGCGAGGGCACTTTGCGCCCGTGGCAATCTCGCAGTACCCGGCAGAATCACAGGAAAGCTATCGGCGAAATCGCAACTGCCTGCCCGAGATTGCCACGTCGGCCTGCGGCCTCCTCGCAATGACAAATTTGGGGGCCTCGCGCCGCTGAATTGCTGCTGTACTACCTGCAACTGCCTTAGGCGCTCAGGGAGCGCCGCTGCAGCCGAGCCGTCCAAATATCCGGGTATGCATCCCCGGAAATGCGGGAAAGCTGTCGCTGTGGGAGGGTTCACAAAACGTTCAAAAAAAACTTCCGTTTGGGTATTGACAAAGTTGCGTTTGGGGGGTATAGTTAGCTTAGCACTCAGGGATACGGAGTGCTAAAGGAAAACAAGGAGGTCAAAGCCATGGAGCTTTCGGAGCGCAAACAGAAGATTCTGAAGGCCATTGTCGACCTCTACATCCGCAGCGCAGAGCCGGTCGGCTCCAAGACGATCGCCGCGCTGCCGGACATGAACTTCTCCTCTGCGACCATCCGCAACGAAATGGCCGAGCTGACGACGCTCGGCTTTCTGGAGCAGCCGCACACGTCGGCCGGGCGCATCCCGAGCCCCGCGGGCTACCGCTTCTACATCGACCGTCTGATGCAGGATTACCGCCTCTCCGTCGACGAGACGCAGAGCATCAATCAGGCCATGGAATCGCGTATGCAGGAGCTGGACAAGGCCATGAGCCAGGTCGGCAAGCTCGTCTCCAAGCTGACGAACCTCCCGGCCTATACCATGACGGCTCCGGCCGGAGAGGTGACCGTCCGCCATTTCGAGATCATCCTCGCGGACGCCGGGAGCTTCATTCTCGTGGTCATGACGTCCGATGAAAACGTCAAGAACCGCCTCATCAAGCTGCCGCTGCATGTGACGGAGCAGGACCTCAAGCTCCTGTCCGCCGTGCTCAATGCGAGCCTCACCGGGCTTCCCGCCTCCGGCTTCACGCCAGAGGTCATGAACCGCGTGACGCGCAGCGCAGGCGCCGCAGCGAGCCTCGTGCCCGTCATCGTCGATTTTACGACGCATGTGCTCGAGGAGGCTCATCGCTCGGAAATTTACCTTACCGGGCAGAACCGCCTGCTGGGCCAGCCGGAATATCAGGACCTGACCAAGGCACAGGAGGTGCTCGGCGCACTGGATGAAGACACGCTCTCCAACCTGCCCGCCCGGCTCGATCCGGACAGCCCCGTTCAGATCCTCGTCGGCCCGGAAAACGTTGCGCAGGAGCTGAAGGATACCTCCGTCGTCGTGACGCGCTTTGACATCGAGCTGTCATCACCGTCCCCGCCTACTTCACCGACGCCCAGCGTCAGGCCACCAAGGACGCCGGCAAGATCGCCGGTCTCGACGTCAAGCGTATCATCAACGAGCCCACCGCCGCCGCTCTGGCCTACGGTGTGGATAAGGAGCAGACCCAGAAGATCATGGTCTACGATCTGGGCGGCGGTACCTTCGATGTCTCCATTCTGGAGATCGACGACGGCGTCATCGAGGTGCTGGCCACCGCCGGCAACAACCGTCTGGGCGGCGACGACTTCGACCAGTGCATCATGAAGTATCTGGTCAGCGAGTTCAAGCGCACCGACGGCATCGACCTGTCCGGCGACAAGGTGGCCATGCAGCGCCTGAAGGAGGCTGCCGAGAAGGCTAAGATCGAGCTGTCCGGCGTCACCAGCAGCAACATCAACCTCCCCTATATCACCGCCGACGCCACCGGCCCCAAGCATCTGGACGTGACCCTGACCCGTGCCAAGTTCAACGAACTCACCGGCCATCTGGTGGATGCCACCATGGGTCCCGTGCGTCAGGCCATGTCCGACGCCGGCCTGAAGGCCAGCGACCTGTCCAAGGTGCTGATGGTGGGCGGCTCCAGCCGTATCCCCGCCGTGGTGGAGGCCGTGAAGAAATTCACCGGCAGCGAGCCCTTCAAGGGCATCAATCCTGATGAGTGTGTGGCCATGGGCGCCGCCCTGCAGGCCGGCGTGCTGACCGGCGATGTCAAGGGCCTGCTGCTGCTGGACGTCACCCCCTTGTCCCTGGGCATCGAGACCATGGGCGGCGTCTGCACCCGCCTCATTGAGCGCAATACCACCATCCCCGTGAAGAAGAGCCAGATCTTCTCCACCGCTGCCGATAACCAGACCTCTGTGGAGGTCAACGTCCTGCAGGGCGAGCGTGAGATGGCTGCCGCCAACAAGAGCCTGGGCCGCTTCCATCTGGACGGCATCGCTCCGGCCCGCCGTGGCGTGCCTCAGATCGAGGTGACCGTCGACATCGACGCCAACGGCATCGTCAACGTCTCCGCCAAGGATCTGGGTACCGGCAACGCCCAGCACATCACCATCACCTCCTCCTCCAACATGAGCAAGGATGATATCGAGCGTGCCGTGAAGGAAGCCGAGCAGTATGCCGCCGAGGACGCCAAGATCAAGGAGAAGGTGGAGGTCCGCAATCAGGCCGATCAGATGGTCTATCAGGCGGAAAAGACCCTCAGCGAAGTGGGCGACAAGGTACCCGAGAGCGAGAAGGCCCCCATTCAGACCGGTATCGACAAGCTGAAGGAGACCCTGAAGGGCGAGGACACCGACGCCATCAAGGCCGCCACCGAGGAGCTGACCCAGGCCTTCTATAAGATGAGCGAGAAGCTGTACCAGCAGCAGGCGCCTCAGGGCGACGCTGCGGCCCAGCAGCCCGGCGGCGACACCGGCGCACAGGGCGGCCAGTATTACGACGCCGACTACAAGGTCGTGGATGATGACGACCAGAATAAGTAAGCATCCTGCGCCCCGCAGCGCAGCTTGACCACCGGAAAGGGGCAGGGCTTCCTGTCCCTTCCTGTGGCGTTTGGAACCAGATGATATCCGGCCGTCTTTCCGGCCGCCGGATATTCCCGGAGAAGGGAGAAACGCCGGTATGGCAGAAAAACGAGACTATTACGAGGTCCTTGGCGTAGACAAAAACGCCAGCGAGGACGAGATCAAACGGGCCTATAAAAAGCTGGCCCGCAAATATCACCCGGACATGAACCCCGGCGACAAGGAGGCCGAGGAGAAGTTCAAGGAGATCAACGAGGCCAATGAGGTCCTGTCCGATCCGGAGAAGAAGGCCAGCTATGACCAGTTCGGCTTTGCCGGCACCGACCCCAATTACGGCGCCGGTCAGGGCGGCGGCTTCGGCGGCTTCGACTTCGGCGACCTGGGGGACATCTTCGGCAGCTTCTTCGGCGGCGGCTTCGGCGGTCAGCAGCAGCGCCGCAACGGCCCTCAGCGGGGCGAGAGCATCCGGGTCAGCGTATCCCTGAGCTTTACGGAGGCCGCCTTCGGCTGCGAAAAGGAACTGACGGTGGAGCGCATGGAGCAGTGCGCCACCTGTAAGGGCAGCGGCTGCGCCCCCGGCACCACGCCGGAGGTCTGCCCCGAGTGCCACGGCAGCGGCGTGGTCCACACGCCGTCAGACACCCATGGGGCATGACCATGCAGTCCCAACCCCTGCCCGGATTGCCGCGGCACCGGCATCATCCACCAGCCCTGCCCCGAATGTCACGGCGGCGGCTTCACCCGCAAGCGCAAGACCATCAAGGTCTCCATTCCCGCCGGCATCGACCACGGCCAGACCATCTCCCTGCGGGGACAGGGCCATGCCGGGAAGAACGGCGGCCCCGCCGGCGACCTGCTGGTCACGGTCAGCGTCCGCAGCCACCCGCTGTTCACGCGGCAGGGGCAGGATGTCTACTGTGAGATGCCCATCACGTTTACGCAGGCTGCCTGCGGCGCGGAGGTCGAGGTGCCGACGCTCGACGGCAAGGTCCGTATACGATCGGCGAGGGCACGCAGACCGGCACGCGTTCCGCCTGAAGGGCAAGGGCATCCCTTATGTCAACGGGCGCAGCCGCGGCGACCAATATGTCACCGTCGTCGTGGAGACGCCGACCTCGCCGAATGCTCTCGCTGAATTGTGCGGTGTTGCCATATGCAAAAAATTACCATGCGGCCGCTGTAATGCGGCCGCTTTTTCCGGGAGAAAATCGATGACCCTGAACGGCAGAAGCATCCCGATCCCTGACCCGTGGTCCGGAAACGCGGTTTGACCGAATCACGACAGAAAGGATCGATTTTTGAATTTGAATAACCCGTTTGCTTCCATGCGGGCCAGAGACTGGGCGTTCTGGCTCGGTTCGCTGGCCGTTGTGGCCGTGTCCAACTTCCTCGGCGGCGACGTTGACCCGCTGACGCTGATCGCCGCCCTGACCGGCGTGACGGCCCTGATGCTCGCGGCCAAGGGGCAGGTCTTCGCGCAGTATCTCATGATCGTGTTCTGCCTGCTCTACGGCGCCATCTCCTGCCGCTTTCGCTACTGGGGCGAGATGCTCACCTATCTCGGCATGAGCCTGCCCATGGCGGTCTGGTCCGCCGTGACGTGGCGGCGCAACACGGCGCACGAGGCGGGCAGCGCCGTGGCCATCCGCCGCCTGACCGGCCGCGACCTGACCCTGCTCGTGCTGGCCACCGTCGCGGTGACGGCCCTGTTCGGCTGGCTGCTGGCGGCGCTCGATACGCCGAACCTCGGCTTCAGCATCCTGTCCGTCGCCACGAGCTTTCTCGCGGCCGCCCTGACCATGCTCCGCTCGTCGTATTATGGCCTCGGCTACGCGGCGAACGACATCGTGCTCGTCGTGCTGTGGGTGCTGGCCTCGTGCGAGGACCCCGCCTATATCCCCGTGGCGGTGAATTTCGGCATCTTCCTGTTCCATGATTTCTATGGCTTCCTCAGCTGGAAAAAGCGCGAGCGCCATATGGCCCAAACTGCATAAAAACCGGCGCGCTGCAGAACATGCAGCGCGCCATTTTTTTAGATCCTCTTGCATTTGCCGACCACATCGGGTAATATGATGGTGTGTCAGTGATTTGTAAGAAAGAGCCTGACTGACGCGGATCATGAGATGGAAAGGAGAAAGACGTATGCACTTCTACAGGATCGTCAGACTGCTGTATCATTTCCCGGAGCGCGTGATCTGAGGCTCCGGATCGGAGGAAACGGAGTCCCGGATATGGAGGAACCACAATCAGGGAGGACACGTTTCAAATGAAAAAAACTCTTTCGCTTTTAGACAAAAACAAAAGGTTTTTCCTGCTGACATTGCTCGTCGGCATCGTTTACTCTGCGATCAGCGTCGCGATCCCCACGATCTCCGGTCGGCTGATCACCTCCGTTGTCGCGGATTCCGCCAATCGCACGAGACTGCTCTGCATCTTTCTGCTCATCAGCCTCTTTCAGCTCTGCTTTGCCGAATTGGATGAGTACATGGGCAATACGCTCAAAATAAGGCAGAAGAAGCAGATGCGCCGGAATGCGTTTCATGCCTTCTCCGCGCAGGACAGCGCCAAACGCGAGGATATCTCCGCCTTTGTGTCGTTTGTGAACAACGATATCCCGAGCGTGGCGGAGCAGTATGTTCTGGGCACCATTGACATGATAAAATGCATGAGCATTCTGGCGTTTTCCGCGCTGTCGCTGCTCTATATTCACTGGGTGCTGGCTCTTGTCATCGTGGGCGTGAGCCTGCTGATCGTCGCTCTTCCCAATACGATGCGGAAAAGAGGCGGAGCGGCCAGAAAGCGCTATTCCGGTGCGCTGGCAAACTACAATACGACGCTGCGATCGATCCTGGACGGCCTGCGGCTTGTGAAGGCCTACCGCTGCCGGAAATATGCGGCGGAGTCCGTCGATTCCGCCGACGACGGCATTGCACGCAGCGAAATGACCTTGCTGAAATATCAGCTGGTCACGCAGGGAATCACGACCGCGCTGCAGGTGGCAAAAACAGTCCTGATCCTGCTGATCGGCCTCTATCTGATCTCCAAAAAGGAGATCGATGTCGGCAGCCTTGTCGCGGTGATCCAGCTGGCAGAGGTGATCAGCGCCCCGATCGAGGTTCTGGCGTACCTGCGGCATGGGCGGAATGAGGTTCTGCCGCTCCTTGCACAGTATCAGAGCATGATCGGGCGGAAACCGGAAGGGGACGACCGCCGGACGGCGTGCGCCGGGGCGTTGGAGCAGCTGGCCGTTGACCATCTTTCTTACCGCGCAGAGGAACTCGCCATTCTGAAGGACGTCTGCGCCCGCTTTACGGCCGGGCGGAAGTATCTGATCACCGGAGGGAGCGGAAGCGGAAAATCCACCCTGCTCCGGCTGATCGCACAGATCGGCGATCTTCAGTATGGCGGGAGAATCCTCTATAACGGGCACGAAATCAGAACGATCCCATACGGCGCATATTATGAAAGTATTTGCCCCGTCTTTCAGGAGCCTTATCTCTTCTATGCCACGCTGGAGGACAACATCTGCGTCGGCCGCCCGATCCCGCGGGATATCTATCTGGATGTGATCCGGAAGCTGAATCTGGAGTATCTGCTGGACCGGTATCACGGTCAGGAGCTGACGCCGGAGAGAATGGAGACGCTGTCCGGCGGAGAACGGCAGCGCGTGGCGCTGGCGCGGGCGATGGTCGGACGGCCCTCTGTCTACCTGCTGGATGAGGTGACCTCCGCACTGGATCAGGCGAATGCCGAGCTGGTGGAGCGGCTGCTATTGGAGGAGCCTTCGATGGTCCTTCACATCTGCCACAAGCCGAACCCCGCACTGCGGGACCGGTACGACGGGATATACGAATTATCCGACGGCGTATTGACTCCGGTGAACCCATAATAAAAGAAAGTGCAGCCACCGACATAGCCGATGGCTGCACTTGACTGTTATCAGCCCTTTGCGGCGGCGAAGCCCGCCTCGAGGTCGGCGATGAGGTCATCGGCATGCTCCGTGCCGATGGACAGGCGGATGGTGTTCGGGCGGATGCCCTGATCGAGCAGCTCCTCCGGCGTGAGCTGGGAATGCGTCGTCGTGGCCGGGTGGATAACGAGGCTCTTGACGTCCGCGACGTTGGCCAGCAGGGAGAAGATCTGCAGGTGGTCGATGAAGCGGTGCGCCTCGGCCTCGCCGCCTGCGATCTCAAAGGTGAAGATGGAGCCGCCGCCGTTCGGGAAGTACTTCTGATACAGCGCGTGGTCCCGGATGGTCCGGCAGCGACGGATGGTTGACGCGCGCGACCTGCGGGTGCGCCGCCAGCCACGAGACGATCTTCTTCGTGTTCTCCGCGTGGCGGTCGAGGCGCAGCGAGAGCGTCTCGATGCCCTGCAGCAGCAGGAAGGCGTTGAACGGGGAGATGGTCGCGCCGGTGTCGCGCAGGAGAATGGCGCGGACGTAGGTCACAAAGGCTGCCTTGCCCGCGGCCTGCACGAACGAGATGCCGTGGTAGCTGGGGTTCGGTGCGGCGAGCTGCGGATAGCTGCCGCTGGCAGCCCAGTCGAACGTGCCGGCGTCGACGATGATGCCGCCGAGCGTCGTGCCGTGGCCGCCGAGGAACTTCGTGGCGGAGTGAACGACGATGTCCGCGCCGAGCGGGATGACCTTGACCCAGTAGGGCGTGCCGAACGTGTTGTCGATGACGAGCGGCAGGCCGTGGCGGTGGGCGACGGCGGCAATGGCCTCGATGTTCGGAATGTCGCAGTTCGGGTTGCCCAGCGTCTCGAGATAGACGGCGCGGGTGTTCGGCTGAATGGCTGCCTCGACCGCTGCGGCGTCGTGCGCGTCCACGAACGTCGCCGTGATGCCGTACTGCGGCAGCGTGTGCGCCAGCAGGTTATAGGTGCCGCCGTAGATCGTCTTCTGCGCGACAATGTGGTCGCCCTGCCGCGCAAGCGCCTGAATGGTATAGGTGACGGCCGCTGCGCCGGAGGCCGTGGCCAGAGCGGCCACGCCGCCCTCAAGGGCCGCCACGCGCTGCTCGAGCACGTCCTGCGTGGAGTTTGTCAGGCGGCCGTAGATGTTGCCCGCGTCCGTCAGGCCGAAGCGGGCCGCAGCCTGTGCGCAGTCACGGAATACATAGGACGTCGTCTGGTAGATGGGCACGGCGCGCGCGCCGGTGGCGGGATCGGGCTGCTCCTGTCCGACGTGAAGCTGCAGAGTCTCAAAATGATAGCTCATGGGAATGTCTCCTTTGTGATTCTTTCAGATCGTATGGACGGGATCTTTCCGTCCGCCGGTATTTCGGCAACAAAAAAGCCGGGGCTGAAAACAGCTCCCGGTCAGAGAAACGGTCATGGAGTGCGGCTCCTCACTCACGGCATGCTCCGCGCATGGCAGCACGCCCGGCCAGTTCTTCTGCCCGGGAGCCAAGCATTCGTTCTGCTGCAAAGAACATTGCTGCCACCTCACTTCGTTTGATGGACGCATCATAGCACAAAAATCCGACTTTGTCAATAGGCATTATCGGAAAAGAGGGAAAAAGCGGGAAATGGGAAATGGAAAGTTAGCACAAGGCTGCCAGTCGGGCGTTGTAGGGGAGGGGACAGCCCGGCCCGGCGCAGCACGAGCGACTGATACAGACTGACGTTAAAATGGTACTGGCCCCCGAATTGTCATTGCGAGGAGGCCGCAGGCTGACGTGGCGCCCTGAGCGCGAAGCGCGAGGAAGTGCCCTTGGGGTGCAATCTCGCTGTACCCGGTTGAATAACAGGAAGGCTGCGGCGAATTCGTAAGCTGCTGCAGGAGATTCCCACGTCGCTTCGCTCCTCAGAATGACAAACCTGAGAGCCTGCGCGTTCGATGAAAATGCCCAACAACCTGCAGGCCTCCATGGCGCTCACTCCCCGTAAAGGGGACGCCGCATCCGTAAGGCGGCAAAGCCGCCAACGGCTGCGCAGGGAGCGCCGCTACAGACGCAATTGGCTTGTGCGTTTTTGCCGGCAGCCTGTACGAATTGCAAGTGCCTGCCGTATTCCGATTGCGGATACTGCCGCCTGTGCGGAAACGCATGAGAAATAGACAAAATTTCGGAAAATTCCTTTGTTTTTTTATTATGGCGTGCTATAATGAATCTGCAGAATAGGTCCACGTTATTCCTGCGGCCAATTATTGTTGACAATGTGAAAGGAGCGTACTTATGAAATTTGCTGCATGGCGCAAGGTTCTGTCCATTTTTCTTCTCGCGGTGTTCCTGTGTGCGGTCCCGTCTCTGCTGACAGCCTGTTCCCGCAGCCCTGCCTCGGGCAGCACAGAATTGCTCGACAGCACGCAGCTTTATTTTATCGAACTGGGTCGGCTCGTTCCGGGCTTTGAGCAGCCGATGCTTGACAGTTTCCGGGAGGCAGCAGAAAAGCTCGATGCCTGCGTCAAGGCGCATGATGCGTATTTTGCGGAGTATCCGGATGCAAAGGCGGCATTCGCGCTCATGGTGCAGCTCCCGGATGTTCTGGAGCAGAATCTGGGAGCTTCCGGGGAAGACGGCTACGATCTGCGTCAGCTTCCGCAGGATTGGTATTCCTGCGTGATCGATCTGTGGCGCTTTGTGTATCCGGGTGTTTACGGTGCAAAATACAGCACGAAAGCTCCGAATGATGCAGATCTGCTGAAGTGGCTCGCGGATGACGGCTTCTCCGATGGTTCGTCCCCCTGCCATTGGTGGCTGGACGGCTATCTGCTCGGTTCCCGCCAGCATGTGCAGTGGCCGACGGTGGTCGAATGGCCGTCGCATTGAGATGGAAAAAAGTCCGGCAGCGCTTCGGCGCTGCCGGATCATTTTGTGCCCTGAATTCGCCGGGGCTTTCCTGTTATCCGACCGGGTACTGCGAGATTGTACCCCAAGGGCATTTCCTCGCGCTTCGCGCTCAGAGCGCCACGTCGCCTCGCTCCTCACAATGACAAATCGGGGGCCATTACCGTTTTAACGGGGGCCTGTACGAGTCGGCAGCGGTGCGCCGGGAGCGGCATGCCGCTCCCCTACAATAGCGGGTGCGGTCGGCGGAACTGCTTCAAAATTTGCAACTGCCAATGGCGCTCAGGGAGCGCCGCTACAGACGCAATCGGTTTGTACGTTTTTGTCGGTAGCCCGTTTGAGTCGGCAGCGGTGCGCCGGGCCGGGCTGTCCCCGCCCATACAACACCTTACGATACTACGGCGCCCTTATTTCACATACGCGGCGAGGAACTGCCGCGTGCGGTCGTTTTTCGGGTGGAGGAACAGCTCGTCCGGCGTGCCGGACTCTGCCACGACGCCGCGCTCCAGAAAAATGACCTGATCGGACACATCGTGGGCGAACTGCAGCTCGTGCGTCACGACGATCATCGTCATGCGCCGCTCGGCGAGGCTGCGGATGACGCGCAGCACCTCGCCCGTCAGCTCCGGGTCCAGCGCGCTCGTCGGCTCGTCGAAGCACAGCACGTCCGGCTGCAGGGCCAGCGCCCGCGCGATGGCCACGCGCTGCTGCTGCCCGCCGGAGAGCTGGCCGGGATAGCGGTCCTGCTGGGCCAGCAGGCCGACCTGCCCGAGCAGGCGGGCCGCCTCGTCGTCGATGCGCTGCAGAATTTCGCGGCGGTTCGCGCGGTAGTCCGGGCGGCGCTTTGCCTGCAGGCGGCCGACCAGCGTGACGTTTTCACGCACGGTGTACTGCGGGAAAAGGTGGAAGGCCTGAAACACCAGCCCGAACGGCAGTCTGCCGCCGCGTTTTGCCGCGCGGACGCCGCCGTCAAACAGCGTTTCGCCCGCCACGCGGATGCGCCCGGCATCCGGCTGCTCCAGCGCGTTCAGGCAGCGCAGCAGCGTTGTCTTGCCGCTGCCGGACGAGCCGAGGATGGCCAGCGTCTGGCCCTGCTCCAGCGAGAACGAGACGTCCTGCAGGACGGGCGTCCCGCCGAAGCGCTTTTCCAGATGTTCGACTTCCAGAATGGCCATGTCCGCCCCTCCTCTCAGGAAAAATATTGCAGCCGCTTTTCGATGCGGCCGAACAGCAGCGTCAGGATGCCGTTAAAAGCCAGATAATACACGCCCGTGAAGAAGATCGGCCACAGCAGGCCGGAATAGCCGTGCGAGCCCTTCAGGAAGGCATAGCCGGAGTAGATGAGCTCCTGCATGGAGATGATGCGCGCGATGGACGTGTCCTTCACGAGGGTGATGACCTCGTTCGAGAGCGGCGGCACGATGCGCTTGACCATCTGCAGCAGCGTGATGTGGAGGAACGTCTGCGGCCCGGTCAGGCCGAGCACCTGCGCGGCCTCCTGCTGGCCCTTCGGCACGCCCTCGATGCCCGCGCGGAAAATTTCCGAGAAATAAAAGGCATAGTTCAGGATGAACGCGATGGCCGAGGCGAGAAACCGCCCCGATTCGCCGGGCACCCACGGACTCGTGCCCAGGAGCACGCCCGGAACGTAATACAGGATCAGCAGCTGCAGCATGAGCGGCGTGCCGCGGACGATCCAGACGAGCGTCCGCGTCAGCCATTTGAGCGGCTTGAAGCGGCTCATGGAGCAGAAGGACAGCAGCAGCCCGAGCGGGAGCGCGCCCGCCAGCGTGACGGCAAGAGCTTGAGCGTCTGCAAAAAGCCGCCGTTCATGGCGCCAAGTACGGTTCTGATCATAACTGTTCTGTCCTTCCCTTAGGGCAAGACCACACAATGCAGCAAGCGCATTCGGCGAAAAATATCCGACGAAGGCCGAAGATGCAATTGTGCGGGATTGCCTTAGGGAACCTCTGATTAAATCGCAAGAGTGGTCAGCGAGGGATTTTGTTCCAAATTGAGGTTTGGAAATCGCAGGAATACTTTGTGTACCCGCAAGGGGCATGCCGCATCCGTAAGGCGGCAAAGCCGCCAACGGCTGCGCAATATTTCAAGATTTTCAAACCGATAAGTTGGGGCAAAAGGCCCGCTGAGCGCCGCAGTCGATTGATTCAGAGGTTCCTTAGAATTCCTTCTGCTCGATCAGCGCGGCCTGTACGCCGTACTGCTCGGCCAGCGTCTGCAGCGCGCCGCTTTCCCACTGCTGCCGGAAGAATTCGTTCAGTGCCGCAGCGGCGTCAGAGCCCTTGCGGAAGCCGACGCCGTACTGCTCGCCGGTCTCGGCGTTCAGCACCGGGCCGATGGCCAGATCGGCGTAGTTCGTGCCCTCGCCGACCATTGCGCCCGCCATGAGCGAGTCGATGATGGCGGCGTCCGCCGTACCGGACTTGACCTCCAGCAGGGCCGTGGCCTGATCGACGACATCCGTGTACGTCAGGCCCTTTTCCTCGGCCTGCGCCATACCGGCCGAGCCGGATTCCACGGCGAAGCGCAGCCCGCTCAGCGAGTCGACCGTGCCGTAATCCGCGGCCTTGTCCGCCGGGAGAATGACGACCTGTGCGTTGTTGCAGTAGGCATTCGAGCACGCCATGGAGGATGTGACCTCGTCCGTCAGCGTCATGCCGTTCCAGACGACGTCGATGGTCTTGCCGTCCAGCTCCATGACCTTGTTGTCCCATTCGATGGTCTGGAACTGGACCTCTACGCCGAGGGACTCGGCAAAGGCCTTTGCAAGGTCGGCGTCAAAGCCGATCCAGCTGCCGTCGGCATCCTGATAGTCCATCGGGGCGAAGTCGGTGATGCCGACGACGAGCGTGCCCTTCTGCTTGATGTAATCGAGGTCGGAGCCGGTGGAGGCTTCCTTTTTCCCGCAGCCCATCAGCATGGCGGGGACGAGGGAGAGCGCAAGCGCGGAAGCGGCAAATCTGGCAAAACGGTTCATAGTGAATTCCTCCAAGACGGCAGGCCGTGCCGAAAATTTATTGTGCTAATATGATAGCACATTAGCGTAATAAAGCAAGAGGGATTTTTTAATTCGGGAAGGATTCGGAGAAATACACAAGCGGGTAAGGATCGAGAGAACAGAAAATAGGAAAATTGCCAATAATCGTCGTAGGGGAGGGGCATGCCCCTCCCAGCGTTATACTGCCGATTCGCACAGGCCACCGTCAAAACGGCGATGGCCTCCGACGGGATCTGTAGCGGTGTTCCCTGAGCGCCCAGTAGGGGACATGCAACCGCAGAAGTGCTCTGGTGCACCACTGCACCGCCCTGACGTGTCATTGCGAGGAGGCCAACGGCCGACGTGGCAATCTCGGGAAGGCACTCACGATTTCGCCGATCGCTTTCCCACAATTCAGTCGGGTGCTGCGAGATTGCACCCCAAAGGGCACTTCCTCGCGCTTCGCGCTCAGGGCGCCACGTCGCTTCGCTCCTCGCAATGACAAAAGGTGCTTGCCATTTTAACGGCGGCCAGTACGGGCTGTAGGTGCGCCGCCGGGCCCGGCTGTCCGCTCCCCTACAACGCTCGCCCGGCGGCCTAGCGATAACGTTTCGCTTTCTGTTTTCCGTTTTCCATTTGCTCCGCGCCCTGTCCGCTTCTTGCATCGCTGCGCGCAATGTGCTATAATATGGTATCCCAAAAATGGAGAGAATACCGGCATGCCGAATCTGATCGAGATCACCGAATTTTCCGCCCCGGAGCTGGATGTCTACGCCCGCCTGTCCGAGGTGCAGCTCCGCAGCCGGCAGGACCCGTCGCAGGCCCTGTTCATCGCGGAGAGCCCCCTCGTCATCGGACGCGCGCTCGACGCGGGCTGTGTGCCCGTGTCCGCCCTGATGGACGGCAGCCACGTTTCCGCCGCCGCACGGGAAATTCTGGCCCGGCTCGGTGCGGACGTGCCCGTTTTCACGGCGGAGGACGCCGTGCTCACGCAGCTGACGGGCTTCCATCTCACGCGCGGCATGCTGTGCGCCATGCGCCGCCCGGCTCTGCCGGAGGCTGCGGCCCTGTGCCGGGCTGCCCGGCGGGTCGTCGTGCTTGAAAATGTGATGAACCCGACGAACCTCGGCGCGATCTTCCGCTCCGCCGCCGCGCTCAATATGGACGCCGTCCTGCTGACGGAGGCCGGGAGCGACCCGCTCTACCGCCGCGCCGTCCGCGTGAGCATGGGAACGGTGTTCCAGATCCCGTGGACGTATCTCCCGGACGGGTGGCCGGAGCCCTCGATGGGCTGGCTGCGCGCGCAGGGCTTCCGCACGGTGGCCATGGCGCTGCGCGACGATTCCGTTCCCCTGAACGACCCGCGCCTGCTGGCGGAGGAGCGCCTTGCCATCGTCCTCGGCACGGAGGGCGACGGCCTTGCGCAGGCAACAATCGACGCCTGCGATTACACGGTCCGCATCCCCATGTCCCATGGGGTGGATTCTTTGAATGTGGCTGCGGCAAGCGCAGTCGCGTTTTACCAGCTTGGGCTGCAATAGCCCCGCATCGAAAAGGAGGTTTCCATGATGCAACAGTACGATAAGATGATTCTGGCCATCCTGCAGGGCGACGACTATCACGACGCCGTCCATTCGCTCAACGAGCACGGCTTCTATGCCACGGTGCTCAATTCAAGCGGCGGTTTCCTGAAAAAGCGCAGCGTCACACTGATGATCGGGTTGGAGAGCGCCCGCCTGGACGAGGCGCTGGCCATCCTGAAGAAGCACGGCGAGCGCACGGAAATGCGCTATGAAGCGCCGGTGCTCTCGCCGAACATGCCGCCGATCCCGCTTTCCACCGCGCCGCTGGAGATCCCGACGCGCTGCGGCGGCGTCGTGCTGTTCGTGCTGGACGTCGCGCAGAGCGCGCGCTACTGAGCATGGAGCTTCGCTGCACGGCGGAGCGGGAGACGCACCTGCTGTCGATCCTGCGGCGGGAGCTGCAGCTTTCGTCCACGCTCGTGCGGCGGCTGAAATACTGCGGCGCCTACACCGTCAACGGCGAGCCTGCCCATACGGACCGGCTCGTCCGCCCCGGCGACGTCGTGCGCGTGTGCCTCGACGAGCCGCGGCCGGATTACCCCGCAGAGGATGGGCCGCTTTCCATCCTCTATGAGGATGAGGCCATGCTCGCGGTCGACAAGCCGCAGGGGATGCTCGTGCATCCGTCGTTTTCCCGCCAGACCGGCACGCTGGCCAACCGCCTGCTCGGCTATTATGACAGGACCGGGCAGGCCTGCGCCGTCCACCCGGTCAGCAGGCTCGACCGCGACACGTTCGGCGTGGTACTGCTGGCGAAAAACGCCCACGCCCACGCTCTGCTCATTGCAGCGGAGAAGCACAAGACCTATCATGCCGCCGTGCGCGGTGTGCCGCAGCCGCCGGAGGGCATGATCGACGTGCCCATCGCGCGTCTGTCTCCGGAGAGCCTGCTGCGCTGCGTGCGCGCAGACGGTCAGCCTGCCTGCTCGGCCTACCGGACCCTGCGGACGGAGCACGGCGTTTCCCTGCTCGAGCTGCAGCCGCTGACCGGCCGGACGCACCAGCTGCGCGTGCACTGCGCGTGGCTTGGCAGCCCGATCCTCGGCGACCCGCAGTACGGCGGGGCGGAGTCCGGCGGGCCGGGACAGCAGCTTTGCGCCGTTTCCATCCGCTTCTTCCACCCGTTTTTGAAAAAATGGCTGGAAATCCGGTCGGAACAGGACGTTTCGCTTGATTTTCCGGGCGGTATGGTTGTATAATAAAGGGCGAACAGACTGCCGAAAAACCTGCTCAGCCGAACGTTTCGGAGGGAAGAAAAGAGGGAAAGGAAACCGTCAGGGTGTCCTTTCGCATTCAATAACCCGCCGCAGCGGCAAAATTGCAAAATAAAAATACAAATAATAATTTTGCAATTTTGAAATCAGCTTGGCGGGAAAGCCCAAAGGGTTTTTTCGACAAGCTGAAAAACGGGCGCTGGCCCGATCATACTGGAGGAACGATTCATGTTTGACCGTTTGATTGAAATTCTCAAGGCGAATCCCCGTAAGATCGTCTTTACCGAAGGGCCTGATGCCCGTATCCTCGAGGCTGCCGACCGCCTGAAGAAGGACGGCTTCCTCACCCCGATCCTCATCGGCGCGCCCGAAGAGGTCAAAGCAGCAGCCGTCAAGGGCGGCTTCGACATCGAGGGCCTGGAGATCATCGACCCCGCGACCTATCCCGGCATGGACGAGATGGTCGAGAAGATGGTCGTCCTGCGCAAGGGCAAGATGACTGCAGAGCAGTGCCGCGAGGCGCTGTCCAAGGGAAACTATTTCGGCACGATGCTCGTGAAGATGGGCTATGCGGACGCTCTGCTGGGCGGCGCGACCTATTCCACGGCTGACACCGTCCGTCCCGCCCTGCAGCTCGTCAAGACGAAGCCGGGCGCGCATCTGGTGTCCTCCTGCTTCATCCTCGTCCGCGGCGAAGAGAAGCTGGCCATGGGCGACTGCGCCATCAACATCTCCTATGAAGACACGCTCGACAAGGAAGGCAACGTTGTTGTCTCCGCTGCCGACAAGCTCGCCGAGGTCGCCGTCGAGACCGCGCGCTGCGCGCAGACGTTCGGCATCGACCCGAAGGTTGCCATGCTGAGCTTCTCCACGAAGGGCTCCGGCAAGGGCGGCACGGTTCAGCTGTCCCGCGATGCCACGGCAAAGGCCAAGGAGCTTGCGCCGGATCTTGCCATCGACGGCGAGATGCAGTTTGATGCGGCCGTTTCCCCGGTCGTCGGCCAGCTGAAGTTCCCCGGCTCCAAGGTCGCGGGCTATGCCAATACCTTCATCTTCCCGTGCATCGAGGCCGGCAACATCGGCTATAAGATCGCCCAGCGTCTCGGCGGCTATGAGGCCTACGGCCCCATCCTGCTCGGCCTGAACGCCCCGATCAACGACCTCTCCCGCGGCTGCAACGCCGACGAGGTCCAAGATGGCCATCATCACGGCTGCCCTTGTGTAATCCGACTGATCCTTCTTCCGGGCGGGGCATCCCGCCCGGAATTTTCCGCACCGCCGATTTTGCTGCAAATTCGATGCGGGAATTCGCTAGAATGAACACGAAAGGCGGTTGATCTCATGAATCATACACCACAGAGAACACGAAGGGAAAACCACAAAAAGGAAGCGGCAGCGCCGCAAACCACTGCGGGGCCGCTTTGCGCTCCTCGGCGCGGCGGTCCTGCTGGTGCTGCTCCTGCTGCGCTGCGGGGCGGACGAGCCGCAGCCGGGGTCCGCAGCGGCGGACGAAACGGCGGCGGAGACAACGGCGGAAATGCAGCCCGTCCCTGCGACGCAGGCGGCCGATCCGCCCTCAAAGGACGATCCGCTCCTGCTGCTCGTGAGCCGCGCGCAGCCGCTGGCGGAGGATTATGCGCCGGAGCTGACGCAGCTGCACGACTGGCCCTATTCCATTGCTGCGATCGCCTATGAGCCGCTCAGGCAGATGCTGGCCGCCGGGCGGGCCGAGGGGCTTTCGTTCACGGTCGCCTCGGCCTACCGCTCCACGGACAGCCAGAGGCAGCTGTTTGACGAGGACGTCGAAGCCCGCGTCAGCGAGGGCATGACGGAGGACGAGGCCAGGGAGGAGACGGCCCGCTGGACGATGCCGCCCGGCTGCAGCGAGCACGAGACCGGCCTTGCCGTCGACATCGTTGCGACGGACAACCAGCGCCTCGACGACACGCAGGAGCAGACGCCGGAGACGATCTGGCTGCATGAAAACTGCTGGCGCTTCGGCTTCATCCTTCGCTATCCCGCGGGGAAGGAGGACGTGACCGGCATCGACTATGAGTCGTGGCACTATCGCTACGTCGGCATCGAGGCCGCGCGCTACCTCACGGAGCAGCAGCTGACCTTGGATGAATTTTGGGCTTCCTGAAGGGAGAAACAGACATGATCCGACATATCGTATTCTGGAAATTCCGCCCGGATGCCGATCCGGAGCCGTTCCTGCAGGCGCTCTCTGCACTGCCGGAGCAGATCGACTGGATCCGCGGCATGCATGTGGCGCGCAGCGCAGCCCCGAACGCCGCGTGGGACGCCGCGCTCGAGGTGGACTTTGACACGCTGGAGGACGTGGCGCGCTATCGCGACGACCCGCGCCACAAGAAGGTCTCCGCCCTGTGCAAGTCCATCCGCACCGACCGCGTCAGCATCGATATCCCGCTGTGAGCGGGTGGTGGGTCTACATCCTGCGCTGCGGTGACGGCACGCTCTACACCGGCATGACCGATGACCCGGAGCGCCGCCTCGCCGCGCACCGCAGCGGGCACGGTGCAAAGTATACGCGCGGCCGCGGTCCGCTGGAGCTGGTCTACAGCGAGGCCTGTGGGACCCGCGGGGACGCCCTGCGCCGCGAGGCGGCCATCAAGCGCCTGCCGCGCGCGAAGAAGCTGCGGCTGATCAAAGAAGTCCTGTGACGGGAAATGTCACAGGACTTTTTCGTTTTCGACTGTAGGGGAGCGGCATGCCCCTCCCGGCGCTGCACCTGCGTGATAAACAGGCTGCCGTTAAAACGGTAACGGCCTCCGAATTGTCATTCCGAGGAGCGAAGCGACGTGGGAATCTCGGGAAGGCACTGCCGATTTGGAAAGGCTATCGTTAAAATGGCACGCGCCAATTGCGTCTGTAGCGGCGGTCAGTGACCGCCTTGCAGGCTGCAGGTTTCGTGGCACGATCGCCGACCGCACACGCCAATGTAGCGGCGCTCCCTGAGCGCCCAGTAGGGGAGCATTCAACCGCGCAAGTGCTCTGGTGCACCGCTGCACCCGCCTGACATGTCATTCCGAGGAGCGAAGCGACGTGGGAATCTCGTGCAGGCACTGCCAGTTCGTACAGAGCCTCGTCGAAAGCAACAGTTTCAAATTTCGACGCCGCATGAAAAATGGGAAAATTTTTCTGAAAAATACTTTGAAATTTTATTATTATGTGCTATACTGCATTTGCAAGTGCTTCATGGAGTGCAGTTCCTTTTCATCCGCTCGAATGGGGAGGTGATGACGTGATGATGGAATGCGGAACCTGCACAGAATACTTCCTTTTCTAGTTATGTAAAAACTGTTTATCTTTTATGTTTTTAATTAAAGGAGGCTTACAATGAAGAGCAAATCTGCAAAAAGAGTACTATCTATCTTAATCATTTTCGCGCTTTCAGTTGCAACTGCTTCGCCCGCCATTGCGGTCGAACCCAACAATTCCCACGAGTCCGATATTCAAGTCTTTTCTGCGTTTGACCAGTTCGCCAATGTGTTCCCTGATGTTGATGACACGGTTGCGGCACAGAGTGCCGACAACGCTGCACCCTCGACGCAAACGGGCGGCAGTGCGGATTATACCTATACAATCACGATTGATCCGTTGACAAATACTGGTACTGCCAGTGTCAATCTCACACTGAACATTGGCGAACATCTGTATCCGCTGACTGTCAGCGGCGATGTCAAGAATGTTTCGATTCGGGAAGATATTGAGATGGTTACTGGTATTCTGTGTGGTTCGGTCGATATTGCAGGAAAGACCTATGCTGTGGATGGCTGTCTCCGTAAATTTTCCACGGATGAGCGAATCAACATGGGCCTGTCTCTTGTGCCGCCGGATTACAATACCAACCCGGAGTCAAATTTGATTCTGCTTGCCATCGGCATTTCTGTTATGACTGGAGATATTGCAGAGGCTTACTATGATTACGCAACGGCCCTTGCAAACGTGGAAGGAAACAATGAAGTGGCTGGAATGGAATCTGAGAACCCGACTTCTGCTACAACGGAACCGCCCTATGAAACTTATGCAACAGGCTCACTGGTCTATCAGGCAACTTCGT
>VOFH01001366.1_pt1 | contig 40727 bp, 48 predicted proteins | sample 5384091 | NCBI WGS metagenome assembly VOFH01 (sample SAMN12384727, study PRJNA508395) | human gut metagenome | isolation source: healthy gut G | host: Homo sapiens
AGCCATGGTGACCACCGGACAGGAAAAGAATGGTGACAACGATTTGAGTAGTAACAGCGGACAGGATTATATGCGCTGTTTCTTCAACTTGCAGGAATGTGGAACGGATGAAGTGGCTTCTACCTGGCTGTCCGGTGACAACGTAACGGGACTGACGTATTTGAGTTGGGACGCTAATGATCCTTGGGTATCGGATATGTATTACCGTATCTATTACAACATTGCTTTATGTAATGAGTTTCTCCGCAATGCCACCGATGAAAAGATAGCACAGTTCACGGACCAGGAGCAGACTGAAATTGTATTTATCGTGCCGAAGCCCGTTTCATGCGTGCTTTATTCTACTATCACGCACTGGATCTGTTCCGCAATATCCCGTTTGTGACGGAAAATGACCCGCTAGTCGGATATCTGCCTCCCCGCTATACAGCCCAACAGATTTTCGATTATATTGAAAGTGAACTGAATGCCATTAAAGATGAAATGCTAAATAAAGCGAACTGTCCTTACGGACGCGCTTCCCAAGGAGCTTGCATATACATTACTTGCCAAATTATATCTGAATGCGGAAGTTTATACCCAGACTTCCAAATACAACGAATGTATCAAAGCCTGTAAAAAGGTTATCGAACAGGGTTATCAACTGGAAAGCGATTATTACAAGCTGTTTAATGCCGACAATGACAAACGTACGAACGAAATAATCTTCACCCTCCCGGTAGACGCAACCAATCTCGTGTCATGGGGATCATCCACTTTACATTGTTTGTGGCGCAGTGAGCAACACGTCCGAAAAACAGATACCGGAAGATTACGGTGTAAAATCAGGATGGGGTATGTTCCGTGTACGCGGAGAAATTCCTCAACTTTTTCTTAGGTAACGAAGAAGCCGACCAGCGATATATGTTCTTTACCGACGGACAAACCCGGGACCTGGAAAGATAGATGACCAAAGCAATGGCTATTTCGTAGAAAAAATGGACTAACCTGACTGATGCCGGACAGACTGCTTCCAACACCGCAGACGGTGGTGTAAATACAGATTATCCCCTATTCCGTCTGGCCGATGTATATTTAATGATGGCAGAAGCTGTGGTACGTGGAGGAACGGAAGCAACTCTGGCAAATGTACTGCCTTATATCAATGAGCTACAGGAACGTGCTTTCGGCGACAACACTCATAACAAAAAGCGAGTCTGAAATCAACGAACTGTTTATCATCAACGAACGTGCCCGTGAGCTGTATTGGGAGGGGTATCGCCGTACGGACTTGATCCGCTTCAATCAATTTACAACCAACAGCTATGTATGGCAATGGAAAGGTGGCGTAAAAGACGGTAAGGCAGTAGAGAGCAAATACAATATCTATCCGATACCTGCTACCGAACTGACGGCAAATCCAAACTTATACAATGAAAACTATTAATCATATTAATACGGAACAACGATATGAAAAAACTAAATAATCTATTCACTTTACTTTCCGCCCTCCTATTACTAGGTGCTTGCGAGAAAGATGGGGATACCTATTTTTCTCTCCAGCCCGGAAGAGAACGAATTGATAGCTTCTGCCAATTCTGTCGTACTGACAAAGGAGACAGCTAAGTTTTATGCTCTGTCGCTTGCCTGGACTGACCAGACGCTGCAAGTGAGCGATTCAAGATACCAGCCTACCACCGGTGTACAAACTTCCGTACAGGTTTCACGCACGGAAGATTTCTCCGGGCAGATTCTGGAAACGACCGAAAGTGGAGTATCAAAGACGTACTCTGTCTCCGCTTTAAATATCGTCGCTTATCAGTTGAAAGCTACTCCCGAAGAAGAAGCACCGCTCTATTTCCGGCTTGCCGGAAGAAACGGAAGTAACATCGCTCCTGTATACAGTAATGTGGTAAAAGTCATGGTTACTCCTTATGAAATTGATATGCGATTTGCCAATATTATCAATAAGGGAGACGGTAAGGATTCAGGAAAAGATCTGTATGCAGCCAATGCGGATGGCAACTATATCGGCTTTATGGGAGCCACTTCTTGGGAGGGTTTCTATCTACAGGAAGCCGATGGTACTGTTTGGCACACAGCCAAATCAGGCAGTACGGCTACTCCGTTCTTCCTGACAACTGATGCTGCTGAAGGAACGTGGATTTGTGGTTCCCCGGTCAATCAGGCTGTTACTATACGAATGTCAATACCACCAAAAACTATGGACTGCTTTATGGATGCCAACACTCAATGTAAGTGGCATCGACGGAGGTATCACAATGGAATACAAACGTGACAAGAATCAATGGCAGGGCATATTTACTGCTACAGGAGCCGGCACTATCAATATTCAGATGAATGGAACAGGTAAACTATATGATAACACCAGCGTCAGCGGAGCTGATAACAGCATTGATGATACGAAAGCCAAAGATACTCCTTTCGCCTTTAATGGTTCTGCTAATGAATTGACATTCAATACCGGAACAAATGTTTCTGCCGGAAATATTACAGTAAACGTACCAGCAGCCGGAGAATGTACATTGATTATTGACCTGAACGACCCGCAAGCATGGAAAGTGGAAGTGACGGAAGGAGGAAGTGTAGAACCGACTTATCCCTCTTATCTGGAAATGCAAGGTGCCGACTCATGGTGGGGAAAGTTATACCGCAAACTTGAACCCGGTAAAACTGCGGGAACTTATCGCACTGTATTCCAAACCGTCAGCAATGAAAAACTTCCAGATAGTAGACCCCATCAACAGACACATGGTATGGCTCTGATCCCAACAATCTTTATAGCCTTGCTCTTACAACAGGAGAGCATTACAACATCTGGTTCGATGGTTCCGGCAAGAAAAGTTATACAATCGAAGTAGATTATGTCAACTTAACCTGGAAGCCTACTGAAATCAAACAAATCAATGTATATGGAACTTTCAATGGCTGGTCAACGGCTAAAGACCTGATGATATATGATGAGGAAACCGGAATATGGAGCGCAGAATGCGATATCACCACCATCGGTGACGGATTCTACTTCCTCATGAATACGGATCCCGATCAGATTAACTGGGACTGGAGATTGTACTATACTTCTGAAAGTGGGCTCTATCTAAGTGATCAGAATGGTGATAACATTAAACCCGCCAAGGAGGGTAAATATCGCATTACGCTGGATCTCAACAAGATGGAATTTACAATGACTGAAATCACTGAATAACATTCTAAGTTCAACAACATGATTATTAATTTCAACAGAATCACTATGATACGAAAATATATAATGATAGCTTCCGCACTACTTTGCGGAAGCATCTTCACCGCTTGTGATGATGATAATGATACTCGAATTTCCGGAAAAGACGGAAACCATTTATGATATGTCCGGCTTCGCCCGGGGAGCTGATGTCAGTTGGCTGTCGGAAATGGAAAGTTCCGGATATAAATTCTATACCTCCGATGGAAAAAGAACAGGAATGTATGTCTCTGCTTCGTGACCTGGGTATAAATGCAATTCGTCTACGTGTATGGGTGAACCCGGAAAATGACACGGAAGATGTAAAAGGCTGGTGCAATAAGGGTGACGTATTGCTCAAAGCATGGAGAGCGCATAATTTGGGCTATCGCCTGATGATCGACTTCCATTACAGTGACAGATGGGCCGATCCTGTTCAACAAGCCAAACCCAAAGCCTGGGAAAACTATACGGTAGAAGAACTGGAACAGGCGATTGCCGACCATACCAAAAGATGTACTCGGTGCAATCAAAGAGATGGGCATTGACGTGGAATGGGTGCAAGTAGGCAATGAGACTCATCAGGGAATGCTATTCCCCACTGGACAAACAACGAGTAGTGACGGTATTAAAAACTTTGCGAAATTCATTAACTCCGGCTACAATGCTGTTAAAGAGATTTATCCGAATGCGAAAGTGATTGTACACCTCGACCAGGGAAATGATGCCAATCTATACAACCGGATTTTCGGTTATTTGCATGACAACAATGCCAAATGGGACGTCATCGGTATGTCTCTTTTATCCGGATATGTACCCGACAGAGGGAGTAGCCGATGATTGGGAAGATATGAACAACAAATGTATTGCCAATATGAAAAATCTGATTGCCAAATACAACACTCCGGTGATGATGTGCGAAATTGGTATTCCCTGGGACTATTCCGAAGCTGAAGACTTTTTCACAGACTTTATGACGAAAGCCAAACAAGTGGAACAATGTCTTGGTGTATTCTCCTGGGAACCGCAGAGTTATGGTGGTTGGAAGAACTATGGAAAGGGCATGTTTGACGACAGTGGTAAACCGACCAGCGCATTTAATGCTTTCAAGAGATAAGATTATTGAATCATTTTTTATAACTTTACCCCGAATCCAAAATATTTTATACCTGAAAAGCAAATATTAACATGAAACACCAAAAACAGTTATTAGCTGTACTTTTTGATGGGCGCCGCTTGCACATTGCAAGCGCAACGCAGTGAGGCGCTGCTCGAGAAAAACTGGAAATTCAGTAAAGGAGATTTTTAAAGAGGCTAGCCAGCCGGAGTTTAATGACACTAAATGGGAGTCGGTTGTTATTCCGCATGATTGGGCGATTTTCGGTCCATTCGATATGAATAATGACCTGCAGAATGTAGCTGTAACACAGAACTTCGAGAAAAGGCTTCCTTGAAAACAGGACGTACCGGTGGGCTCCCTTATGTAGGCACCGGATGGTATCGAACCAGTTTTGATGCTCCTGCCGATAAGGAGGTGACGCTGCTCTTTGATGGCGCCATGAGCGAAGCACGTGTCTATGTAAATGGAAAAGAAGCTTGTTTCTGGCCTTTCGGCTATAACTCTTTCCACTGTAACGTGACGTCTTTATTAAACAAAGACGGAAAGAATAATACGCTGGCCGTACGTTTGGAAAATCGTCCGCAGTCCTCGCGCTGGTATCCGGGAGCAGGTTTGTATCGTAATGTGCATCTGATCGTGACTGATAAAGTGCACGTGCCTGTATGGGGAACACAAATCACAACTCCTCATGTCAGCAAGGACTTTGCAGCCGTACGTCTTCAAACGAAGATTGATAATGCCGATGAGAAAACACAAATCCGTATAGAAACAGAGATTCTTTCTCCGGACGGAAAAGTGGCTACCAGCAAAGAGAATACGAGCCGCATTAATCATGGACAACCATTCGAACAAAACTTTATTGTAAATGCGCCCGAGCTCTGGTCGCCGGAAAGTCCGTCGCTCTACAAGGCTGTTTCCAAAATTTACGCAGATGATAAACTGGTGGATACTTACACGACCCGTTTCGGTATCCGCAACATTGAATATATCGCTGATAAGGGTTTCTATTTGAACGGAAAACATCGCAAATTCCAAGGTGTATGCAACCACCACGACTTAGGTCCGCTGGGTGCCGCTATTAATGTGGCAGCACTTCGCCATCAGCTTACATTGCTGAAAGATATGGGATGTGACGCTATCCGTACTTCTCATAATATGCCGACTCCCGAACTCGTGGAGTTGTGCGACGAAATGGGATTTATGATGATGATCGAACCGTTCGACGAATGGGACATTGCCAAGTGTGAAAACGGTTATCACCGTTATTTCAATGAATGGGCGGAACGTGATATGGTAAATATGCTCCATAATTATCGGAATAACCCGTGTGTGATTATGTGGAGTATCGGTAATGAAGTGCCAACCCAATGTAGCCCTGTCGGCTATAAAGTGGCTAAATTCCTACAAGACATTTGCCACCGAGAAGATCCGACACGTCCTGTCACCTGCGGAATGGATCAGGTTATTTGTGTACTTGCGAACGGATTTGCAGCCATGATTGACATTCCGGGACTTAATTACCGTACCCAACGCTATAAAGAATCTTATGACCAACTCCCGCAGAATCTGATTCTGGGTAGTGAGACTGCTTCTACTGTCAGTTCACGTGGGGTATACAAATTCGGTAGAGGATAAGAAAAGTACCAAATATGAAGACCATCAATGTTCCTCTTATGATGTAGAAGCCTGTTCATGGTCAAATATTCCGGATGAGGACTTTGCACTGGCCGACGATAACCATTGGACTATCGGTCAATTCGTTTGGACAGGATTCGATTATCTGGGTGAACCATCACCTTATGATACGGATGCATGGCCCAGTCATAGTTCTTTGTTTGGTATTATCGACCTTGCCAGTCTGCCTAAAGACCGCTATTACTTGTATCGCAGTGTATGGAACAAGGATGCGGAAACACTGCATATTCTGCCTCACTGGACATGGCCGGAACGTGATGGTGAAGTAACTCCTATATTTGTATATACCAACTATCCTACAGCCGAACTGTTTATCAACGGTAAAAAGTTATGGTAAACAAAGCAAGAACAACAGTTCACTGAAGAACCGCTATCGTCTGATGTGGATGGATGCCGTATATGAACCGGGTGAAGTGAAAGTAGTAGCCTACGATAAAGACGGAAAAGCAGTAGCAGAAAAAGTGGTTCGCACTGCCGGAAAACCTCATCACATCGAATTGGTCAGCAACCGTAACGAATTGACTGCAGACGGAAAAGACTTAGCGTATGTGACTGTGAAAGTTGTAGACAAAGATGGTAACCTATGCCCTACTGATAATCGTCAGATAAACTTCTCTGCAAAGGGAGCCGGTAAATATCGTGCTGCTGCCAATGGCGATCCGACGAACCTGGAACAATTCCATCTTCCAAAGATGCATGCTTTCAACGGAATGTTGACAGCTATCATACAAGCTGGTGAAACTGCCGGAGAAATTGTATTTACAGCCAAAGCAAATGGAGTGAAAGCCGGAAATATTCGTATTCAAACGAAATAAGGTATACGCTTTTAATATCTGATAAGCCACCGGATTTCTTAACTAAAGAGAAGTCCGGTGGTTTTCATATATAATATACTGGATTTTTCACTTTTACGAGAAAGAAGCAGGTAAATACAGGTTAATATCTATCTTTGCCAAAGAAAACGTTACAGATATGTCGCACAGGATTCACTTCCTTATTTTTACAGGTCTTTTACTGATGTTCTGTTCATGCCGGAAAGAAAAACAGGTTTGAATGGCAAGTAAATCAAAGACACATGGAAGTATCTCTGAACAAAGAATCTGATTCGCTCTATGTCATTCATTTGAATACAGACCAACCCTCCCACTCTGTTTGGAAATTGCCTTACCCTGTCTATCAATTTGATTATGGAGATGTTACAGGAGACGGGATGCCGGAAATTATTGTGGGGGTTATCAAGCCTACCCGATTCGATCCCAAACCTGATAAGCGGTTATTCATTTACCGGATTGCAGATGAAGCGTATATCCGCCCACTTTGGTTAGGTTCGAGGGTAGCACAACCTTTGGAAGATTTTAGAGTGATTCGTGAACATACTCCTGTATTGATACGCACCATGGAACGGGAACGAAGTGGAAAATTTCTGATAACGGAATATGCATGGAGAGGTTTTGGTCTGGATTTTTAAGGGATATCTGAAACGCGAGATAGAAGAAAAGGAGGCCAAACGCATTCTTGAACGTTAACGTTAGATACTATCATTTATATATAGTAATTTATAGAATAATGAAAAACATGAGACGACTATTATTACTGTCCTGTACACTAATTCTTATTCTCTGCGGATGCAAGAACAAGAACAAAAACACCTCAACGGCATCGGCACAAGATACTGTTATGACTACCACCTCATTATTGACCGATACTGTTCTACCTCAATCTATTGATTTGAAGCAGGATATCAGTCGTTTCTCTTTTCAGGAGTTACGTTTATTACGTAGTTATCCATACGCTATACACGGTTATCATTTTATGGAAGCGGACATCAATGCTTTCTTCTCGGCCAATACGAAATGGTATAATGATCTTGTCTGGAAGTTATGGGAAGAATCGGAGGCAAACGGAGAGAATAAATTTCCGGAAAACTATGATGAAGTCAAACTGACGGCTGAAGAGAAGGCTTTCGTAGAACGCATCGATGCTCGCATGGCAGAAATGCGTCAGCAACAGTTTACTCAACGAGACTCTTATTATTTAGGAAATGCAAATAATATAGTCAACCTGTTCCAATTCAAAGATATAGACGAGGCATTACAAGCCAAGTTGCAACAGAACAACTTTGCCATTACAGAGGGAAGTAACTTACAGTTGTTTCATGCTTACGAAGAGAATGATTATCGCCAAGTGCCCAATTTCATCACCACTGACTTATATTTACAGGCATTTCACATGTATTTCTCTTATGTACTAAAAAAGTCTGGAGAAACAACACATCATTCCCACTTTGGAAAGACTATGTCTATCACTCAACGCAACTTGCATAAGCATCTCCCGCCAGACAGAAGACGAATCTCTGAAAGATATGGCAGAATACGCCGCAACTTTTTATGCCATACCTTATTATCTACTGACAAAGGAAACGCCCAATCTCCCTGCTAAGTATCAAAAAGCATATCAACAGGAAATAGAACATATTAATGCACAAGAAGATGATTTCTCGGAATTTCTTTCATACAAAGATGCATACTTCCCATACAGTCTTTTTCAAACCACGCGGACATTATACCCGTGAACCTCAATTACAGGCATACTTTCAGGCTATGATGTGGCTTCAAACTGCCTGCTTTTGCAGAGAACAACAAGAACAGCTCAAACAAGCAATCTTTCAGGCTACCGTACTATCCACTTATAAGGATATGGCCAAGACACCACTAATGGAATTATACCAACGCGTCTATACACCACGTACTTTCCTGATGGGTGAGACTGATAATCTTTCTCTTCTCGATATTGCACAGATTCTGAAGAAAAATAAAACTGAATATACTGAAGATGCATTGCCTCCGGTTCAAATAGAAAAGGTGAATCAAGCGCTCATTGAACTGGCAAAAGTAAGAACAGGATAAAACCTAAAATAGAAATCTCTTGCCGGGACAAAATCAACTTTATGCCACAAAGATATCTGGCAGATAATGAAGTGCTTCAAGAAATGGTAGATGTCACCCCAAACAGCAAACGTGCTTATCCAAAAGGATTGGATGTCTTTGCCGCTTTCGAGTAAACTCCGCCGAGGCTTTACTGACTGATTTTTACAAAGAACCGGGCAACTGGAACCAGTATACCGGAGAATTACAAAAAACTGAAAGATAAATTCAAAGCTTCCCAGCCTGCGCAAGTATCTGTCTACGAATTATGGATGAAAAGTCTGTTCACCATGCAGAAAACGGATAAGAGCCAGCCGGGATTTATGCAAACACCCGAATGGGGATACAAGAACCTGAATACAGCTTTGGCATCTTTGGGCTGAATTGAAGCATGACGCGATCCTTTACGGAGAACAGCCCATGGCTGCAGAATGTGGAGGTGCCGGCCCTCCTGATCCGATCGTAGTGGGATATGTAGAACCGAATCTTCCTTTCTGGAAGAAAATGTCAGGAATTCTGCAAGCCACCCAACTGGTTCTGCAACAAAGCAATTGCCTGACGGATGACTTGAAAGGAAAAACAGAGCAGTTGCAAGACTATGTCAGCTTCCTGATTCAAGTAACTGAAAAGGAACTGCGGGGAGAAAAAACTGACCGAACAGGAATATCGCACTCTTGAGTATATGGGAAGTAGTATAGAATATTTCACTCTGTCTGTGCTCGATCCGGATTTACATCTGGATAACTGGTCATTAGTGCAAGGTCCGGACAAGTCGATAGCTGTAGTGGCTGATATTTATACCCGCAACGTGAGTGGATGTGATAAGAATGGAGTACTGCATGTGGCAACAGGAAATGCCAACAATATCTATGTGGTAGTAGAAATAGAGGGTAATCTCTATCTTACTCGTGGTGCCACATTTAGTTACTACGAGTTTGTCCAGCCACTGGATACCCGGCTCACGGACGAAGAGTGGCAGAAAATGCTGGAAGAAAAGAAAGCGCCTGCCGTCCCGGAATGGATGAAAAATATCCTGCTGGAGAAAGAACCGAAAGTAGATGACAGAGTTCTTTATAGTTCAGGATGCTAATATCCTTTTCCCAAATTAACCGGATTATAGGTAGTATAGGTCTGTTACTGCTTACTGCCTGCCAGCACCCGCCAGAAGAATGTCTCTCTATCGCTTTCACTGGAGATGTTCTTCTGGACAGAGGGGTACGCCAACAGATTCAACGGAGAGGTGTCGAAGATTTATTTGCGTCAGTAGCTCCTCTCTTTCATCAAATGAACGCTACGGTAATCAATCTGGAATGTCCCGTCACTTCCGTTCGTTCGCCGCTACACAAGAAATATATTTTTCGCGCGGAACCGAGATGGATGGAAGAATTGGTTAAAGCCGGCATCAGTCATGCGGCTTTAGCGAATAATCATACTCTGGATCAGGGACGAAGCGGATTGACAGATACTTATCAGCATCTCTTATCGGCAGGAATCACTCCGATAGGATATGGTAATACTCCTTCCGAGAGTTGCCAACCCGTAGTGATAAAGAAAGGAAAATTAAAGTAGCACTCTTCAATTCAGTTACACTTCCTTTGGAAAATTGGGTATATTTAGAAAATGATCCCGGTATCTGCCAGCAACCAATAGAAGAGATGGAAAAGGAAATCAAGAATTTCAAGCAAGAGAATCCCGAAAGTTATGTGGTGGTTATTCTACATTGGGGAATGGAATATCAGTCCTCCCCTACTCTTAGCCAAAGAAAAGGAGCACGCCGGCTTATCCGTGCAGGTGCGGATGCCATCATCGGACACCATCCGCATGTCATTCAGAAAGAAGAATATTTTAAAGGTAAGCCTATTTTCTATAGTCTAGGCAACTTCGTGTTCGACCAACGAAAACCGGAAACATCACAAAGCCTGATTGTGCAGCTCAATTTCACCTCTATAGGATATAGTATAAAACTTCATCCTGCAACAATTAATAATTGCAAACCGGAATTACAATAATCAGACAAAACCAAAGGGGATAACTGCCAACATTATACTATTTACCAACAAATATCATCATCCCTCTATCTTGAAATCCACTAGATTTTGCACATTAAATAGCTTTCCAGAAAGCTTGGAAATCGCGATATCTACCGTAACAAACCAGCTCATCTCCCTCTTCCACTTTCTCATCCGCCGGTAATTCATTCTTTACATGAAGCTCCATTAAAGAAATGCCCAAGCAATTGGTTATTTTATTGGCTCTCTTCAACCCTATCATCTTTAAATGAAACTCTTCATCCAAATTCAACTCATTCACAAAATATCCTACAAATTTCTCCGGAACCGTGAACTTCACAACATAATAATCCTGATCGATGCGGAATCCTTCCATATTCGTTCCAAAATCAAGCAATTGCACCAAGCTGCGGGCAGCATCTTCTTCCGGAGTCAGGATTCGCTCAAGTTCAAAAGCCTCAAGCACCGCTTTATGTACGGCATCAATAGCACGGGCAAAGATTCGGGAAACCTTTTTCTGCTTCAATAGGGCAACACTCGGATAACGGTATTTCGTATTCTTTTTCTGTTTCACAATGCCCAGTACCAGTGTAATAAATCCCACACGGCCGATAAACATAAGCAATGATACCAGCAATTTACTTTCATCACACAGCAAAGGAGTCGCATTCAGACTGGAACCAACCGTACTGAGAGCCGACACACATTCAAAGGTCAGAGTCATGATAGACATCTTAGGCTCCAGTATACTTAAAATAAATATAAATACAAACAAGATTCCTAATGAAACAACCACAGCCGCATTGGAGCGACGAATAGAATCGTGCGACAATTCACGACCGAAAACCTCTACTCTCTCTGTTCCTCTCAAAACCGCAATCAAGTTGAGTGAGGCCACGGCAAACGCATTTACTTTCACACCACCGGCCGTAGACTGTGCCGCACCACCAATCCACATCAGAACAATATAAAGCATAATGGTCTGTATACTGAGTGCAGTCAAATCGACACTGCTGAATCCGGCCGTTCGGGGACAAGTGGCATTAAAGAAAGCCTGTGTCCACTTATCAGCAATCGACATACCGGCAAACGAATGATTCCACTCAAAAATTGCAATGGCCACCGTGCCGAAAACAAGCAATAAGACAGTCATTATCAGAACAATCTTGGTATTCAGGTTAAATAAATGGTGCACCCGGTGATTGTCCCATTGACGGGTACGAATCAAACGCCAGAAGCGAGCGGGCATGGTAAACAATAATATCTTTGAAATTAACAAGAATCGGGAAACCGATTCCCCCAAAAATGATCAGGAGCGACACGGTTATATAAAGCCAATTATGATTAGTCATTACCATCGGATTACCCAAATTACCCGGCAATGTAGAAAATCCGGCATTACAGAAAGCAGAAATAGAGTGGAAGGCAGAAAAAGCCAGTTCATCCTGTACATCCATCCCCAGTGTACCATGAATACTGAACCAGATAGAAAGCATACCGACTCCCTCAATCACCAGAGTGAAACCTAAAATATATAATAAGGTAGAAAGTAATGACCCCAACGAATTGGAACTTACCATATCACGTACCACTAACTGATTGTACAGAGAAGTATTTCCCATGAAGAACATAGCAAAGAAACTGGTCAGAGTCATGACTCCCAAACCGCCGATCTGAATCAGCAATATGATCACTGTCAGTCCCGCCGGAGTAAAGGTGGCAGACACATCAACAGGTACCAGCCCTGTTACACATACGGCACTGGTAGAAGTAAACAGTGCATCGACCCACGATAATGTAACACCGTCTACTGTACAACGAGGCAACATCAACAATCCCGCTCCGATTAAAATAATCACCAGAAAGCTGGCAGCCAAAATCAGAGAAGGATTCGTCCGCCTTCCTAAAAGGCGTACCAATCCGTTCGATAAATTCAAAAGAGAAAAAAGTAACAGCAGGACAATGTGATAAAAGTAGCCGTGTAGGAACTCCCACAAATGCAAGATAGCCCCTCCTTCTTCGGGACGATGAAAAATGACCGGTATCAGAGTCAGATATAACAACCAACTCAGTATCCAGGCAAGTTTCCGGAAATTCTTTTTCGTATCCCTGTATTCAAGTAATATATGCAGGGTGACGTCAATCAAGAATATAATCCAGACCGTCTTATAGAGAAGATGTATTTTCGTAACTTCATGTGCAGAGAGCGTAAAGCCATGTTCATAGATCACTCCCACTATCAGCATAATGGAGGCCAGATAGGTGATGATTGCCATTAATCGTAACAAAAGTCGTACGTAAGGCTGCAATAATTTATTCTGATATAAAAAGAATTTATGATAAATCTTCATCGGATTGCATATTAATTGAGTCGCACAAACTTAACTAAAATAACAAACATATCCGATTCTTTGTTGCTGAAATCATATAATTCTTAAAAATTATACTTACTTTTGGCATCAGAATAATCAAATAACTACAATATTATGAGCGACAAGAAAAAAAGGTACATGCTGCCTGAAGAAGAAATTCCACACTATTGGTACAACATACAAGCCGACATGGTGAACAAACCGATGCCTCCGTTGCATCCGGGAACCAAACAGCCATTAAAGGCAGAAGACCTGTATCCGATCTTCGCAGAAGAACTTTGCCGTCAGGAGCTGAACCAGACTGACCAATGGATCGAAATACCGGAAGAAGTTCGTGAAATGTATAAATATTACCGTAGTACTCCATTGGTTCGTGCCTATGGTTTGGAAAAAGCATTAGGTACGCCGGCACATATCTATTTCAAGAATGAAAGTGTCAGCCCGATGGGTTCACACAAATTAAATTCCGCCATCCCTCAAGCTTATTATTGCAAAAAAGAAGGCGTACAAAACGTAACAACTGAAACCGGAGCAGGACAATGGGGAGCCTCTTTGGCCTATGCCGCTAAACTCTTCGGTCTGGAAGCCGCCGTATACCAGGTAAAAATCAGCTATGAGCAAAAGCCTTACCGCCGCAGTATCATGCAGACTTACGGTGCCCAGGTGACCCCATCCCCTTCAATGTCAACCCGTGCCGGAAAAGATATCCTGACTGCACACCCCAATCATCAGGGATCATTAGGGACTGCCATCTCCGAGGCAATCGAACTGGCACAAACCACTCCTAACTGCAAATATACATTAGGTTCCGTTTTGAGCCATGTCACCCTTCACCAGACAGTGATCGGTCTGGAAGCCGAAAAGCAGATGGCAATGGCTGGCGAATATCCTGATATGGTGATTGCCTGCTTTGGTGGCGGCTCCAACTTCGGTGGTATCGCATTCCCTTTCATGCGTCACAACATACTTGAAGGTAAAAAGACACGTTTCATCGCTGCCGAACCGGCATCTTGCCCGAAACTTACCCGAGGCAAGTTCCAGTACGACTTCGGTGATGAAGCCGGATATACTCCACTGTTGCCTATGTTCACATTAGGACATAACTTTGCCCCGGCCAATATCCATGCAGGCGGACTTCGTTATCACGGTGCCGGAGTAATCGTTTCGCAACTCCTGAAAGACAAACTGATGGAAGCAGTAGATATCAGTCAGTTGGAATCATTCGAAGCAGGATGCCTGTTCGCACAAGTTGAGGGAATCATCCCTGCTCCTGAATCATGTCACGCCATTGCAGCCACCATCCGTGAAGCCAATAAGTGCAAAGAAAGCGGAGAAGAGAAAGTAATACTGTTCAATCTGTCCGGCCACGGACGAATCCAAGTTTGTAGAAGATGCTTTCAGTACTGCCATGCACAAAATCATAGCTTCCGCTCTTTACCGGCATGGTGACATAATCTATATCGGTACGATGGAAGACGGACTTTACAGTTATTCCGTCACTCAAAAAAATCTGGGAAAGTGACTCCTATACTGGATACCAAGCGGATTCAGGCATTACACAGCAATCTCCCACCCGAATATGGATAGCTACCGAAGGGGCAGGCTTGTATTGCTCAATCCGAAAACTAAAGAACTAAAGACATACCTCCATTCCTCCTCCGATCCGAAAAGTATAAGTTCCAATTACATACGTTCTCTGGCATTGGATTCACAAAAAACCGTTTATGGATCGGAACTTTCAACGACTTGAATATTTATCACGAAGCCAGTGACTCGTTCGTTTCATATAGCCAGCAGTCGGTAGAAAGCGGCAGCCTTTCGCAACGTTCCGTCCGAAGTATTTTATGGATTCACAGGGAGGAATGTGGCGGCCGGTTCCAACAATATCAAGGCGGTATATGTAGACGAAAAGAAATCTTTGGTATATAGGTACTCATGCCGGCGGACTGAGTATCCTTCACCGCAACAGCGGTCAGGTAGAAAACTTTAACCAACGCAACAGCCAGCTGGTGAATGAGAATGTCTATGCCATCCTTCCCGACGGAGAAGGGAATCTCTGGTTGGGAACACTCAGTGCACTGTTCGTTTTAATCCGGAACAACGGAGTTTTACTACGATTGAAAAAAGAAAGATGGCACTCCGGTCGTCTCCAAACAAATCACGACACTATTCCGCGACTCCCATAAACGCTTATGGATCGGTGGAGAAGAGGGACTATCAGTCTTTAAGCAAGAAGGTCTGGATATACAAAAAGCATCCATACTTCCGGTTTCCAACGTCACGAAGCTCTTTACGAACTGTATTTACGAGGCTTCCAACGGAATCATCTGGGCAGGTACACGCGAAGGATTTTATTGTTTCAATGAAAAGACAAGCAGATCAAACGGTATAACACGACCAACGGTCTGCCGAATAACGTAGTATACGGTATTTTGGAAGATTCCTTCGGAAGACTCTGGTTAAGTACCAACCGGGGATTTCCTGTTTAATCCGAAACGGAAAAATTCCGTAACTTTACAGAATCGGACGGGTTGCAAAGCAATCAGTTCAATACCGCTTCTTATTGCCGTACATCTGTGGGACAAATGTATTTTGGCGGTATCAACGGAATCACGACTTTCCGTCCGGAATTATTGCTCGACAATCCTTATACGCCTCCGGTGGTTATCACCAAACTGCAACTGTTCAATAAGGTAGTCCGCCCGGATGATGAGACCGGTATTCTGACCAAGAACATCAGTGAAACGAAAAGTATCACACTGAAATCCTGGCAAACTGCTTTTTCCATTGAGTTCGTGGTATCCAATTATATCTCAGGACAACATAATACTTTCGCCTATAAGCTGGAAGGTTATGATAAGGAATGGTATTATCTGACGGACAGCCGCACCGTCTCCTACTCTAACCTGCCACAGGGAACCTACCAGTTCCTTGTCAAAGCAGCCAACAGCGATGGCAAATGGAATCCTATCCCTACAGCATTGAGATTATCGTTCTGCCAATCTGGTATAAGACCTGGTGGGCACTACTCATCTTCTTCGCAACCTTCGCAGGTTTCATCACTTTTGTTTTCCGCTTCTTCTGGATGCGCAAAAAGTATGGAAGCCCAGCTTGAAATAGAACGCAGAGACAAAGAACATCAGGAAGAAATCAATCAGATGAAGATGCGTTTCTTCATCAACATCTCGCATGAACTTCGTACACCTTTGACGCTGATTCTGACTCCCCTGCAAGAGATCATTAACAAAATCAGCGACCGATGGACACGTAACCAACTGGAATATATCCAACGGAATGCAAACCGCCTGCTGCATCTGGTCAACCAATTGATGGACTACCGCCGTGCTGGAACTCCGGAGTGTTCGAACTAAAAGCGAAAAAAAAAGGAAACGCCTCATCAACTGATACAGGACAACTTCCTCTTCTACGATAAACTGGCACGCCACAAAAAGATTACTTATACTCTACACTCTGAACTGGAAGACAAAGAAGTTCTTTTTGATGCCAACTATCTGGAACTGATAGTAAACAACCTCCTTTCCAATGCCTTTAAATATACGGAAAGCGGGCAAAGCATTACCGTGACTCTGAAAGAGGAGAACGGCTGGCTATTGTTACAAGTCAGCGATACAGGCATAGGTATCCCTATCAACAAACAGGGAAAGATATTTGAACGTTTCTATCAGATAGAAAGTGAACACGTAGGAAGTGGTATCGGACTTTCGTTAGTACAACGTCTGATAGAACTTCATCATGGGCGCATCGAACTGGACAGCGAAGAAAACAAAGGCAGTACATTCTCTGTCTATCTGCTCACAGGATCTGTCGGTTTACAAACCTTGAGTTAGCTTCCAATAACGAACAGAATGAAGAAGAGCAAGTGTATTCTACCAATTCGAAAGCAATGTATTTCATCGACACGGAGAAAGTGGAAAACGAATCTGTGGAATCCGGTGATAAGAAGCGCGGAACAATTCTGATCGTAGAAGATAATAATGAAATCCGCCGTTACCTGAGTAACGGACTGGCGGATTTGTTCAACACACTGGAAGCCGGGAACGGGAAGAAGCACTGGAAAAACTGAAAGACAACGAAGTGGATGTGATTGTCACCGACGTCATGATGCCGGTTTTGGATGGTATCAAGCTATGCAAGAACGTGAAACAAAATATCCGGACTTGCCATATTCCGGTTATTATTCTTTCCGCAAAGACCGATATCAAAGATCAGATGGAAGGTCTGCAAATGGGTGCGGATGACTATATCCCCAAACCATTCTCTCTTGCCATCCTGACAACCAAGATACAGAACATGATGCGTACACGCAGACGGATGCTCGATAAGTACGCCAAATCATTGGAAGTAGAACCTGAGAAAATCACATTCAATGCAATGGATGAAGCCTTGCTGAAACGTGCCATGGCGATTGTGGAAAAGAATATGGATAACATCGAATTCTCTACCGACGAATTCGCCAGAGAAATGAACATGAGCCGTTCTAATCTGCATCTGAAACTAAAAGCAATTACCGGAGAATCAACCATTGACTTTATCCGTAAGATTCGTTTCAACGAAGCGGCCAAGCTACTGAAAGACGGACGATATACGCAAGAAATATTTTGGATACCTCGACAGAATACATTACATATCGCGATAAGTCCGAATCCAAAAAATGCTCGAAATTTGCTCCTCAGATAAATGAGAAGCAACAGATAGAAAGACAACAAACCATTCAATAGAGTTTCCTCGTTCAGATGAAATAATAAAGTAAAGAGCCTCACTGGAATGTAGTTACACATCCTGTCTGGAAAAGTACCCCTGAAGTTAATATATCGCATTGTGCTACCTATATAAAGATATTTTAGATTGGGAACACATCAAAAAGGCAGACAAGATTGTAAACTCTTCAAGCACTGGTTTTCAACAGGCTCTGAAGTCTTATAATAAATTACTCCGGAGAATATAGAAGATTTTTATTGTAAAACAAGCAATATGAACCTCTTTTTATCAAGTCAGACATTTTGTAGTCATTCAGTTATTTAGGGAAACACAAAAATGTTGCAACTCATTACTAAAGGCTTTAAGTCCAAAACAGGGGTAAAAATAGAATAGCTTACAAAAAACAACAGGATGTTTCTTTGCTTTTTTCCAAGAGAAAAGTGCATTTTTCATTAGTGATTAAGCAGTTGTGTAACCGATAAGTTACACTTGTCTTTCCATATGGTTACACAACAGCAACTAGTCGATTACCTCAACTCCACCTCATTAACTCTATCAGACGAACTTATCAAAAGACCAAGATGCTTTGCATAATACAAGTAGACGAGATTATTAATACTACAGCACAATTTTACAAAATGCAACGGCCTTTTCCACGTATCAAACAGGAACATTGCACACAAAATTGAAATACTATTCAAAAAATTATCCATAATCAGGCTACTTTCCATATATTTGCAGAGAAATAAATCAGTACTCAGAAATTGCGTAAACTAATAATTAATACTATGAGCTTCAGTAATAAATTAGGTATCCACATATTGTTATTTCTTATCATAATGTTTATAGCGTGCACTGACAACGACATTCAGGAAAATAATAATAATCTTCCTCCAAAAGACGAGCCAACCCCTCCTCAGGAAGAGGACGAAGAACATTTATTTGATATTCTCAATCTTGATTATCCGGGATTAGAAGAAATAAAATCTTTATATAAAAGCGGTGAGAATGATGCAGCAATGCAAAAGTTATTTTACCTACTACAGAAGCAGAACGGCCATTGAAAACCCTAATCTGACTGCTACTCTTAATGACACGGAGCAAGGTTATGCAGACTATGCCATAGATGAATATCGTTTTACGTCAATGACAATTACTTGAAGACAAAGACCGAAAAAATTCCATATTCACTGAAAAGTAACGACCAAACGATTAATTGGCAATTTGTTCGAAGGTGCAGATAATGAATATCAAAAGCAACATCGCTAATTGATACCGATGAAAGCCTATCAAAATCCAAGAATGAAAAGAGCTTGAAAGAAGTATATACAGATTGGATACCTGCAATCCAAATGGAATGGGAAACTGACAAATTCCACTGGCACCAGCTCCAAATGTCCACGTACGAGGGCAACAGAATCTTTCGAGTATTTCAAATCCTCCTCTCATTTCACTCCGAATGGCCTCTTTTCCTCATACATTTTGTTGAACATGCCGATTATCTATCCATGTACAAATATTCTGGAGAAAAACATTCTACTGCCAGGCAGTAGCATTGGTATTTGCCGGAACATTGTTTCGGAACTTAAGCAATGCCCCACAATGGCAGAAAATAGGATGAGATTATAAAATGATCAAACTACAAAGTTATTTTGGAAGATGGAATGACTAACGATCTCTCTCATTATCATATAGGCATAGTAGACGGACTTTAAGGATCTCAAACGGTTTATCCAACTGAATAAATTGCCGGACAACTGCTCACCACAGCTCGATGAAACGCTTTTGAAAGCCACCAAAATTGCCGCGCACTTCACATACCCAAGTTATTTTAAGAAAGGAAGCAAACAGTGCAGTCCCGCATTCAATGATTCATGGATAAAACACGCAGTGTATTAAACAAAACTTTGTGAAGTATGCGGCAATGTTTCCGGAAGATTCTGAATTAAAGTATATGCAAACGTATGGTAATGAAGGCACTCTTCCGACAGCAGAATCAAAACATTCTGAAGATTCCGGATTTTATGTATTGGTGCAACGGTTGGACACCAGAGTCTACAATGCTGATACTTAGCAATAACATATCTTCCAAGTTACAAAGACTCAAGCCATAACCAACTTGATAACGGAACATTCGAGTTATATATCATAACGGTCGTAATTTCTTTTCCGGACTCCGGAGTATGTTCATATATGAAAGAGGATGATGCAGAAGTTAATGAAACTACGCAGATGGTTTCTGGCAGACCAAAGCGCACAATACAATGGTACTGGGAAAATTTGAAGATCACGAAGACATCGGTGCCGAAAATATCAGCAAGGCAGAAGGCAAGTTACTACTAAAAGAAGAAAATGCCGACCAACAACTCATAGTTACCGAAAATCAAGGATACAATGATTTAAACACCGCCGTGCTGTTTTTTATGTAAAACAACCGACCGGAATTTTCGTATTGGTAGATGAAGGATTTGGCACAGCAACCGGTTATGCTGGGTTATATTTCCATCTTTGCGATGAAACATCTGTAAATGTACGTTATTCTGACAGCGTCAGCAGGCAGGCGCACATACTACCTTTGAAATAACTTATTAATCCGAAGTAAAACGGCCATCACCCTAAAGTTTTTGATGGACGGTGATATCTTATCAGACCGATAGAAAATATCAACAAGAAAAGCCTATTCACTCTATGAAGAAACAAAGAAGTATCCCCGTGCGATACATTACCATACTATATCCGGTCAATGTAATCAAAAGATCAGTGCAAAATTTACTGATGACCTGTCAAACTCAAACCATGTTTCTCATTGAAGTGACTGACGGTAATCAGGTATATCCACTAAGCTTTCAACTCAAACACTAAAAGTTATGCAAAAATATATTCAAGCAATTAGTTGGAAATTTATTATTTTGTTCCTATAAGTTGTTAGCAACCTGTAAATCTCTCGTTAACCTTATAAAACACAAAATGGCACTATGAATATTCAACACAGATACTATAACTGTATCCTTCTGCTTTTAATCTGCCTTCGTAGTGGATATTTATTCTATGGATATCAAGCAGAATATAAATTGGCCTCCACTTATGAGTCAGCAGGATATGATATGGGGAAAGATTACTGAATATTGGTATGACTCAGCCTATCTAGTAACGGCAGATTGGGACTAATGATCTACAAAGAACCGAATAAAAAACTATATACGCCTGGAAACAGGAAAACTGTGATGTACACGATCATCGTGCAAAAGAGATGCCGAATTCCTGACTACTTACCGGGCATTTTGCTTTTTACACCCTAAAGGAGAAATAATCAGCGGCAAGATGCGTCTTGATCTTTGGAACGCAGAGGCTTCAACTGAAATCACCACTACGAAAGGAATTATCCATCTACAAACTTTCTGTTCATGCTGATGATATGATCATCGTAGCAAAGCAACTACCGAAGGAGATGAATATGACTGATGGAATGATAGCTGCTGAAGCTAACAGCCCGCGTTATCTATTATTCAAAAGCAAAAGGAAAAACGAATAAGATCCCTGAAGGTTACAAACTCAACCTTCCCTACTAACAGCAAAGAAAATGAGATAAACTTATCTATACAAGAATTATTGGCGGGAGGAGAAACAACCGTAGGATGGCAAGAGACAAAAAAACGTCTCCACAAAGAAAGAATCTTATGGATAAATCTTACACACACTTATCCACAAAGTACTTCAAAAAAGATTTGTAAAAAAGCAGAAATACGCCAAGCCATACGTAAAGGTTATGCAGCACTTCAAAATGCTCATCGGCAATGGTGGAACTCTTATTATCCCGCCAGTTTCATCAGCTTACCGGATGCAAAGAAAGAAAATTTCTACTGGATTCAAATGTAAACTAGCCTCAGCTACTCGTGGCGACCGGGCATTAATAGATAACACCGGTCCGTGGTTATCTGAAATACTGTGGCCAAATGTTTGTGGAACTCAATGCAACTCACCTACTGGGCAATTGAATGCTTCCGACCATTGGATTTAGCTGCATCTCTAGAGAATGCACTTATAATCACATTGACCAACTACGTCAGAACATACCTGCATATCGTCACAAACTCATTGGGCATAGGTGTTACCAACGGAATGCAAGGACGACCACTGTAGGAATTCTGGTAAGTAAAAGCGCAAGTGGGACTTCTTCTTGGGCCTGCCATAATCTTTTGGCTTATTTATCGTCATAAATGGATGATGTTTTGCGTAACAAATTGTTCCTGTGTTATTTAGGGGGCTAACAATTATATCTTCATTTTATCCAAAGGAGAAGACGGCAACATTGTCTGTCTGAAACTTATTCTCCGAATATGGTGTAACGGAAGACTGCAACTTTAACCTCGCACTATTATATTGGGGTTGTCAGACCTTATTGGAGTCAGCACAAAGGATTGCAGATTCAAGATCCACTAATTTCAACCTGGAAAGATGCTTTTGATAATTCACCTGCATCCGATGGATGAAAAACGGGTTACTTATTGAAAAGACACACCTTATGCTTTCTCCCACAGGCATTATTCACACTTGCTTTCCATCTATCCTTTATACCTTATTAATAAGGAGCAACCAAACAATAACCTGACTTATAGAGAAATCATTAGCCTTTTTGGCAAAGTAAGCCGAAAGCTCTTTTAGGTTACTCGTACAGGTGCATCTTCTATATCTTCCGCTATTGAAAAGGAAACGAGGCTCTATCCTATCTAAACAAATTATTTGGCAAGTTCCTTTAGTTCGACCACCATGTATAAAGAAAGCGGCCTGGTTATCGAGACGCCACTATCAGGCGCACAATGTATACATGATATGTTAATACAAAGTTGGGGAGGAAACCCGTATTTTTCCTGCACTGCCGGACGTTTGAAAGATGTCTGCTTCTCCGGTTTACGCACAGAAGGAGCATTCAAAGTTTCTGCTAACAGAAAGAATGGAAAACACTGTTTATCCACATCAAAAGTCTTGCAGGGAGAACCATGTATCGTAACTACCGACATTGTTAATCCCATATTCAAAGGGAAACGGGCGTTTACTGTACAAACTACCAACAACGGCACATACCAAATCGATTTAAAGAAAGGAGAAGAAGTTTTATCTATCCTCAAGGACAGATTCCGACTTCATAATCCCTATTCCACCTGTTTCCAAAAATCACTTTGGACTAAAAAACGTCCAAACCAACAACTAAAATGTACAAAAGCCTTCCCTATATATGTACGAGGAGGTTACATTATGACATACAAAAGACTGTTTCAAGTCATAACAGTTCTTGAACATAAATAGTATATGATTCACAAAAACTAATATCAAAAAAAAACATTTTGAACAAAGCCTGAATAACTTCGGCCAATCGTTATATATAAAGAGGTTACATTTGGTAAACAGTAAAATATAACTTTTAATAATTAAACCTAATAAAGTATGAAGAACATCTTCTTTATTGCGTGTTCTCACTGATTGCATTTACAGGATGCACAGATGACGACGAACTCTACAAAAAACAGTGGAAAAGATTCTGCCGAAGAGGAAACAAGTTTTCCTAACGAGGAAATCACGACCAACGTTTGTTTAAAGTTATCAATTTAGATTATCCGGGATTGGAACAGGTAAAAGCGTATGAAACAGGAAATTATTACTGCATCCAAAGCTCTTCTCGAATACTATGAGGTCGAATTAGTACCATTAATCCTTATGTATCCTTAAATTCTATTGCAACACAACAAGCAAGATACGCAGAATTAGCATTAGCAGAAAACGGTTATCGTTTTACATAAATGCCAATTACTTAGAAGAAAAAGATCTTGAAAATGGATGCCGATAATGTTCATTACTTTAAAATAAAGATGGAAAAATTGATTAAATTATATATTCTGTGCGGTATAACAGACAACGAATTCAAATATCAGGGGCTTCATCGTCATCAATGGATGGTCCTCAAGCCAAAACTTATCGGTCACATAAAATGAATCATATGTTAAATCATGGATTGAAGTGCAGAACATGATATGAATTATCCATGCCCAGATTCCACTCCTAATGATTATTATTCATGGATCGGATTGCAAGCCAGAATAATCTCAAATAGAATTTGACGGAACTCTATTTCCGGAATTCAAAGATGTCCTTCTAATGGCAAGCAAAAGGTTGTAAAACTACTATGCAATGAACAATTTGAAAAAACAATTTTACCTGACGGAATGCTTAGTGACCTTTCTAACATTATCACATAGGTATATTAGACGAACTCTATAATCTCAAAAGGCTCATCCAAGAGAATCATTTACCGGAAAATTGACTCACTTCATAGTTTTGACCAAATCCTAGAGAAAGGACAAAAAACAATAAGGTTATACATTTTACCTATCCCAACTATTTTAGGGCAGGTAGCAACGAATATTGTACATCAGCTTTCAATGATTCGTGGATGAAAACGAAAATGTATTAGAGAAGAACTTCAAAAATATGTTGAGATGTTCCCCAATAATCAAAAACATGCGTGGATGGCAACTCGTGGTGGACAAGGAGGGGGAAAACCACCTAGGAATAAAAGTTGCCAACATTCCGGTTATTATATCTTACGTAACGGTTGGGACGAGGTTCCACTATGTTGATTCTAAAACAACTATAATCCGGATGACAAAATGGCACTCGTCAACCAGATAATGGTACATTCAGTTTTATATCGTAACGGACGTAATTTTTCCTGATTCAGGAGTATTCGCATATAGTGGCAATCGAAGCTAGCGTAATGAGTTCCGCCAAACTAAATGGCACAACACAATGACTCATCTATGCGAATAATATTACAACAAAGAGGTGAGGACGTTTTCTGAAAATGGAAACACAAAATAATGTGATGTTGTAGTAACAGAAAATGAGCTACGAAACCTTATCTCATCGCCGTGCCATTTTCATATGTAAATAAGAATAATGTAGATAAAGAATTTTGTTCTTATAGATGAAGGTATAGGAAACGCAACCGGATTTAGTAAACTAAATTTCCACCTCAGACGATAAAACAGCAGAATCAGTTCTTTAGATATAGAAAACCAGTTTGGAGCACATACTACATTTAGTGACGGAAACAACTTATTATTCATACGAGTTTTGGTATGCAGAATATCACTGACGCAAAATGAATTCAAAGGATAAACTATCCTACGATATCCAAAGGTTTAATCAATCGCAAAAGGATATACGGTAACACTTAGAATGGATAAAAAGAGAACAGCGGTACGATATTAAATCGTATTTCCTGTTGCAATGCCGAATCACCTGAAATATCGGCCGAGATTTACAGATGAAACATTACAGCGAGAACGGGAAGTTCTATCAAAGTCACAGTCAATGGCGAAGAATATAATTTAAGCTACACTATAATAACTAACTAATATTATAAAAAACAATGAATCTAAAAAGTTAACAACAAGATTCTTTTATAACTCCTTGTCTATAGCTACTTAAGTGCTATAGGTATTCCTTTGTGAAGATACAGAGGACAACGAATACTCATCGGTTTTGCAGTTCATTACTTTCATGGTGTAACTGATATAGGGCCATCAATGAGTTACACTGTAACCTCCAACGTATGTCGGAGGTACGCCATCAGAATTCAACATAACCAATATCACTCTTAACGGAGAAGTATGTTCGAGTGAAAGTTTCCATCATAGATCCTAATAAATACCTCATTGAAAACACAGAAAATGCAGAAAGGACGCTACAGTCTTTCCATCTCTTGCATATCCAAGGGCTCTTATCATGAATTTAAAGATGCAATGGTATAAACATGCATCCGCTCCTGGTTCCGATAGTCATCAAAGCAGAACCTAACTGCAGGATATCATTAACAAAAATAGTGAGAGGTGATATGCCCATAGCAAAATAACAACCACTGGTGAAGAAGCATATTTCCATCAGTTGTCATACACTGTTTCTGATGATCGCAAAATCAAATACAGAAGAAGAACCTTTTTAAATTATGACAACAGACGGTGTTATGTTTCAGTATCTCCCAAGAAAGATTTACTAAAAGATGAAAAATGCAACCTGGCATTTATCAGTTGTTTTTATTATCAACCCGTACAGATGAATATTTATTGGAAAAAAAAATAGTATTAACAATATAACTTATCAAAACCATTATTTTCCTATACCCCTCTGAGGGAAAAATAAGAAGAAGAAATACAGCTACACCAGAAGGAACAACATACCAGTCTCCTATACCAAATATCAAAAGGCTACAGATGGATTAATTTATAGTATTTGGCAATTGACACCTGCCATCGAACAGATAAAATTAAAATTAGATGAACAACAGGTAAAGCTATATGTAGAAGCAAATCATGGAACATAAAAGGAACTGATTATAAGATAAGTGTTTGTGCAATGAATATGCATAATGAAGGATAGTAATGGAAGGCGTTATTGAAAACCGACTATTCTTTTAAAAATAGTAGCATTTATTGAAAAATTGATCAATTTTATTACGAAAATGAAAACAAATACAATTGAAAGAATGGAGCTTAGTCCTTCATATAGATAGAGCCAACTATGAGGTGGAGGTAAAGAAATATTAAATTTCTTTATTGAATCCAGATCCAAAAAAAAAATTGAATTTAATGCAACAACAGTGAGACATATCTTGCTTAAAGCTGAAAGAATAAACTAGTGATCCCATGAAGGGACTCTTATACAATGAAAGTCAAAGTTGCTAATTAAAATATGAAAAAAAAGCCAGAATAACATTTCAAACTAACTCAAAATGAAGATAGGATTACAATGCATTCATTGTGGTAATAATTTAGATACGAACGTGGTAATGCAAAAACAGGAATTCCAATAAAATCAATTTAGATTCAATAGTGAAAAGATGATATGAATAGAACCTTCACTATAAAACCAATGCTTATTCCACTGCTAAGATTACATTTAAATACGAAAAACTTTCATCAGTAACTGCAAATATCACCAATAAGGAAGATACATTCTCTGGTCAGAACTTAAAAGGAGATTCTTCCAACATCAATATCAAAATTATTACTTTGCAACTGATCCATAAATGAGAAGATCAAGAATAAATCCGGTGAGCTTTTTCCATTTCAACAAATTGGACAAAAATACAAGATAATGTCAAAATCGAATATTATCCCTTTGTATTACACGTTAATCCACATAAAGGAGGAATATCAACATCTCCTAAAATAATCCTTAAAGGAAAATCTGACAGTGAACTTTCAGGTGATATGCGTAAGAAATTCTTATTAGACTACCGTAGAAACTTCAACTACTACAATTTTGGAGGTAATCATACTAATGGTGTACCTTATGACCAAAAAAATCCAGATAAAATTTCACCATTCATGGCTCATTTATGGGAGACTTGTGGACAAAAAAAATAATGCAAACAAACCACCGATGGCATTTTTCACAAACAGTGGATACAAAGATAACAGCTCTCAATCCTTAGGTTATGTAATTAATTACAATCCGAATACTATAGAATACAAAAACCATGAACATTCAGTGAATATCATTAAAGATATGTGGAAAGATAGCGAGGATATGCTAATGGATTTATAGGAGCAGAAATGACTTTTTTGTACTGATGGTATAATAGAAATGTCAACGGTGGAGGTAAAGTAACACCACTAATCATCTGGTTTGATGAAAATTACGAAGAATAAAACTAATAATCTAATAATTATGCACAATATAATAACCAAAACAATTAGCCATAGAGGATTCATCACCCTCTTGGCACTGGTCATGTCAATCAGTCTGTATGCCCAGAATTTAGTTAAAGGAACAGTTGTTGACGAAACAGATCTTCCGTTAATTGGAGCAACTGTTTTAATAAAAAAGGAAATAGCGGAGGAACAATTACTGATATTGATGGCAATTATTCTATCAATGCCAAAAAAGGGAGCACCATTGTGGTTTCCTATATCGGATATAAAACACAGGAAGTGAAATATACCGGACAGCAAAAAGTAAACATAAAAATGATACCTGACAATCAAGCATTAGACGAGGTAGTAGTAGTAGGTTACGGTTCTATGAAAGTAGCGACTTGACCGGTTCAGTTGCTTCGGTAGCCGCAAAAGACGTTGTAGGTTTTCAAAGCAGTTCTGTCATTGGAGCTTTAGGAGGTCAAATTGCCGGTGTACAAATTACTCAATCGATGGTGGCCCCGGATCAGGTTTCAACATCAACATTCGTGGTGTCGGTACTATGACGGAGATGCTTCCCCCTGTTCATTGTTGACGGATTTGAAGTAGACAACATTGATAACATTGCCAACTCGGACATTGAGTCTATGGAATTTTTAAAAGACGCCTCTTCTTCAGCAATTTATGGTGCCCGTGCTGCCAATGGTGTTGTTATGATTACTACCAAATCCGGAAAAAGCGGACGGCCAACAGTTACATACAACGGTTCCGCCAGTTATCGTAAGATCACTAAAAATTAGATCTTCTCAGCCCTTATGAGTTTGTAAAATTGCAAGGAGAAATTAACGAAAAATATCCGGATACATATTATAAAGAAGGAAATGATGACAATGGCATTCCATACCGTTATCAATCATTAGAGGATTATATTGGTCAAAGTGATAGACTGGCAGGATGAAACATTTAATCCCCACTTGGTCACAAGATCACAACCTTTCAATCACAGGTGGAGACGAAAAGACCACATATTCTCTTTTATTCACACGTTATAACGAAAATGGTATTTTCAATAACAGTGGATTTGACAGGACAACAGCCAAATTCCGCTTAAAGCAAAAGCTTACCAAAAAATATCATTTGATGCAACTATAAATTATGCGCAAACAAATAGAAAAGGAATTGGAACAACTGCGGATAGCGGACGCTTTAATATGCTGGCACAAATTTTAAGCGCACGTCCTACAGGTGGGCTTAAATTAACAGATGAAGAATTGCTGGCATCTGCAATCGATCCTGTAATGTTGGAAGATGGAAGCAGTTTGGCACAAGTAAATCCTGTAAAACAGACAGAGTCTGTAACCAATAAAAAAAAGAGCGGAAATGTGGTCTGCCAATGTCTCTCTGACTTGGGAAATTATTAAAGGATTGATTTTCAGAACAGCAGCAACTTATAATACCACAAACAATCGCATTGACAAATTCTATAAAGAGGGTTCAAAGAAGCATTCCGTAATGGTCAAAAGCCTTATGGAGACACCCAAATGGGACGTGATTTACGTTGGACCAATTCTAACCAGTTAACTTGGAAACAAAAAATCAACAAAAGAACAGCTATGATATCATGTTAGGACATGAAATATCTTATCGTAGCAATGAATATTTGTTAGGGCAGGCAATGGACTTTCCTGTTGACTATTTAGGTAACAACAATTTAGGGTTGGGAGCTACCCCAAGTAAAGTCGTCACAGACTTTGGTGACAAAAGTTGTTGTCTTTCTTTGCACGTGGTAATTACAACTATGACAATCGTTACTTATTGACGGCCACGGTACGTGCCGATGGTTCTACTGTATTCTCAAAGAAAAACAAATGGGGATTCTTCCCTTCATTCTCGGCAGCGTGGCGTGTCTCAGAAGAAGCCTTTATGAAAGATATTTCATGGTTGTCTAATTTTAAGGTTCGTTTGGGATGGGGTATCGTTGGTAACGACCGAATCTCTAATTATCTCTCACTTGATTTATATCAAAATAATAGATATGGTATCGGTAACAGTTTAGTAACTGTACTTACCCCTAAACAAATTAAAAATCAAAATTTGAAATGGGAAGGCTCGTCCAGTGTCAATTTAGGAGTAGATTTAGGCTTCTTTGACAGCCGTTTAAACTTCACTGCTGATTTCTTCATCAAAAACACAAAAGACTTGTTGTTAGCTCAAGAATTAGCACATGTTACCGGACATAGTACCCAATACCAAAATATTGGTAAAATACAGAATCGCGGTATAGAGTTAAATCTTAGCAGTACTAACATTCAGACGAAATCATTCACATGGAGTACCAATTTCAATATTTCATTTATTCGTAATGAACTGAAATCATTAGAGTCCGGTGCTAATTATAAAACAACCCGTTCCGGTTTCGACGGTAACTTCACCCAAGATGACTACATAGCTATGGTGGGTTCATCATTAGGCTTGATTTACGGGTATGAATTTGATGGTATCTACCAAAGTTCTGACTTTTACATAGATGGATATACAGACGCGAACAATCCTAAATATATTTTAAAGGAAGGAGTAGTAAATAATACTCGCTATACTGATGCAGATGGTTTACGTCCTGGCGTTGTAAAATATAAAGATCAGAATGGTGATGGCATTATTACTTCAGAAGACCGTACGGTAATAGGTAACGCACTTCCTAAATGGTATGGTGGTATTACAAATACATTCAACTATAGAGGAATAGATTTAAGTTTCATGTTCCAGTTCAATTATGGGAATGACATCTATAATGCTACACGTTTGTATGCCACACAAACTAGAAATGGCCGTAGAAACATGATGGCAGAAGTAGCCGATCGTTGGAGTGAAACAAGTGCATCTAATAAAGTACCTTCGGTTAAAGGTTATATAACAAATGATGTATATTCTCGTTTTGTAGAAGATGGTTCCTTCTTACGTTTGAAGAATGTTACTATCGGATACACGTTACCGCATAAATGGACTAAGAAATTTTATGTATCTAAATTACGTGTTTACGCCAGTGGACAAAATCTATTCTGCATCAATGGATACAGTGGATATGATCCGGAAGTTAGTACGGCAGGAAGTAATCCTATGACACCAGGTTTAGACTGGGGTGCTTATCCTAAGAGTAGAGTATTTACATTCGGTATTGATCTTCAATTCTAATAAAGAACGCAATGAAAAAAGATATTTTATTATATATTATTGTCAGCGATGTGTATACTTCCTTTCTCATGCTCGCTTGACGAAGAATCTCGGACAGAGATTGATAAAATAGATTCATGAAAAACGCCTTAGAAGCGGAAACTGTATTGTTAGGCGTTTATCAAAGTTTAGTGAGTGATGCCATGTATGGCTATCACCTCTCAATTCTGTTCAATCTGGCAACAGATTGTGAACAAGTAGAAGGAAGTACTACTGAAAATTACCGTATCATTCCTTCCAATGCTTTTAATGCAAGCCAAGCAGAAATACAACAAACATGGGCTGCTTTATATAAAGCTATTTATAATGCGAATGATTTCATGGAGATTCTTCAACAACGTATGAACGATTTCAATGAAACCGACAAGCAATTGGCTTATATTTACATAGCCGAGGCAAGAGCTATTCGTGGTATGTGCTATTTCGAGTTAGTACGCAGATTTGGTAATGTGCCATTAATGACTAATACAGCAATGTCCGAACAAGCTCCAAGTACTTTCGTTCAGGAAAACCTGAAACTATTTATAAATTTATTGAAGAAGACTTGTTACATGCTATACAAACACTTCCTTATGCAATAGACGATACAAATCGCCAAAACAATAAATACCGTATGTCCAAGGGAGCTGCTTTAGGCCTATTAACCAAAGTCTGTGCCACATGGGCCGGATATCCGGTTAAAGATCACACTAAATGGGCAGAGGCAGCCAAAACTGCGAAGGTGCTGGTCGAATCACAAAAACATGATTTGTTAAATGACTTTAAACAATTATGGGAAAATACTTGTAATGGTGTTTGGGATCCTACTGAAAGTTTAATTGAAATCAGTTTCTACAGTCCGACAGCATCCGGAGGCGCCAGTGACCCGTGCGGACGCATTGGAAAATGGAATGGAGTAAAAACGACAATGCTTGCAGGAGAACGTGGAAGTTGCGCAGGTAATGTTAAGGTTATTCATCCTTTCGTTCTGAAATGGAGAGAAAAGGACTTGACAGACGGTGAGGTATATAATCCGGAAACCGTTAAAGACAAACGCCTGAACCTTTCAGTAGCAAATTACCAATATAGTCCAAACAAAGTTTTATATGCTAAAGGTAAAAGTGATACTGATAAAAAGCATTGGAAAATGATGCAGATAGTAAATTAAAGAACAAAGAAAAACAAAACTACACCCCCGCCAAATGGGACATTGAAAAATACGTAAAGAATAAATTAATCAATAATGACAAATCAAATGTCAACTGGTATTTCTTACGTTATGCTGATGTATTACTGCTATATGCAGAAGCTCTCAACGAATGGAAGCAAGGCCCGACTAAAGAGGCATACGATGCTATAAACAAAGTACGTGAACGTGCCTATGGAAACAACAAATATAATTTAAAGAACTTATCTTACGAAGACTTCCGCAAAGCTATTCAAGACGAACGTGCTTATGAACTTGCATTCGAAGGACACCGCCGTATGGACTTAGTACGTTGGGACATCTACTATAAAACTGTTAAAGAAACATCCAATGCTATCACAGAGTGGTTCTTTGATGATAATATGGCCAAAAACAAAGCATATAATACCGCAGGAAGATATACAGTGTTTGGCAAACATGAACTTTATCCTATCCCACAACGTGATATGGACTTATGTGAACAGTTTGTACAAAATCCTAAATGGAACTGATCCCAATTCTCTCCAATATGCCTGATTATAGGGCATATTGGAGAATATTAAAACCTTTTTTCAACAAAATCTAAATTTGAAAAGCCTTAATTGAATGTCTTTTCGACAATCTTGTAACGCGAAATTAGAGCTTTCACCTACTTTTGCATCAGTTACAAAACTTCTAAAAACAATCACTTAAAATGAATAACATGAAAAAGAAACTCGTTCTCTTTGCTTCGGTTACAATTGCGCTTGCATCGTGCCAAACAGCCCCTAAGGAAGACTACAGTTGGATAAAAAAAGGACTAGATGTAGCTTCTGCACAATTACAGCTTTCCGCAGAGGAAATTAATGGCACAGGAATGCTGCCGCGTTCTATCCGTACACAGGCTATGACATCGCGTTTCTTTGCCGTCAATTAGAAAGAGACTCACTGACTTTCAAAGACTCACTTCGCGCACAACCGACTGCAGAGCAATTAGGTAAACGCCGTCTCTGTGGCGTTTATGACTGGACAAGCGGTTTCTTTCCTGGTTCTTTATGGTACGCATACGAACCGACAGGAAACGATACTCTGAAAGCACAAGCCATTCAATATACAAATCTTTTGAATCCTGTACGCTATTACAAAGGCACACACGATTTAGGCTTCATGATCAATTGCAGTTATGGCAATGCTGAACGTTTGGCTCCTAACGATACTATCGCAGCCGTAATGAAAGAAACTGCCGATAATCTTTGCGGACGTTTCAACGATTCTATCGCCGCTATCCGTTCATGGGATTTCGGAACATGGAATTTCCCGGTTATCATCGACAACATGATGAACCTCGACCTTCTGTTTAACGTAGCAAAAGCAACAGGTGACAACAAATATAAAGATATTGCCGTTAAACACGCTATGACTACTATGAACAACCACTTCCGCCCGGATTATACTTGCTGGCATGTAGTGAGCTACAACAACGACGGAACAGTAGAACGCAAACAGACTCATCAAGGCAAGAACGATGATTCTTCATGGGCACGCGGCCAGGCATGGGCTGTATATGGTTACACAGCTTGCTACCGTGAAACAAACGACACTACTTTCTTGAACTTTGCAGTGAAAGTAGCCGACATGATAATGGATCGTGTGAAGACTGACGACGCTATTCCTTATTGGGACTATGACGCTCCTGTGACAGAAGAGACTCCGCGTGATGCATCCGCCGCCGCTGTTACTGCTTCTGCATTAATCGAGTTGAGCACTATGGTTCCCGACGGACAGAAATATCTGGATTACGCAGAAAAGATTCTGAAGAGTTTGTCAAGCGATGCATACCTTGCAAAAGTTGGCGACAATCAAGGATTTATCCTATTGCACTCTGTCGGCTCATTGCCTAACGGTTCTGAAATAGACACTCCACTGAACTATGCCGACTACTACTATCTGGAAGCATTGAAGAGATTCATGGACTTGAAGAAGTTGAGATTGGAGAATGGAGAGTTGAGAGTGATTCAATAATATAAGAGTAAGAGTCAATAGTAAATTTTAAAATCGTAAAGTATATCATGAATAAAACTCTGAAATATATCGTCCTGCTGACATTTGCTTGTTTCGTAGGCAAAGGCTATGCCCAAGAGTTGAAAAGCGAGGTATTCTCGCTTCTCAACCTGGACTACCCCGGATTGGAGAAAGTAAAAGCCTTACATCAGGAAGGTAAAAATGCGGATGCAGCCAAAGCTTTGCTTGATTACTATCGCGCACGTACAAACGTAAAAACTCCGGATATCAATCTGAACAAAATCACTATCGGTAAAGAAGAACAGAAATGGGCAGACGACGCGCTGCAACATACTTTCTTTGTACACAAAGGTTATCAACCTTCTTATAATTATGGAGAAGACATCAACTGGCAATATTGGCCGGTGAAAGATAACGAACTCCGTTGGCAGTTGCACCGTCACAAATGGTTCACTCCGATGGGTAAGGCATACCGTGTATCGGGTGACGAGAAATATGCCAAAGAATGGGCATACCAATACATCGACTGGATCAAAAAGAATCCGTTGGTGAAGATGGACAAGAAAGAATATGAAATGTTGAGTGACAGCAAACTTAAAGGTGAAGTGGAAAACGTACGTTTTGCATGGCGTCCGTTGGAAGTGAGCAACCGTCTGCAAGATCAAACCTCACAATTCCAGCTGTTCCTCCCCTCTCCTTCCTTCACTCCAGATTTCCTAACTGAGTTCTTGGTGAACTATCACAAACACGCTGTACATATTTTGGGTAATTACTCAGATCAAGGTAACCACTTGTTGTTTGAAGCTCAGCGTATGATTTATGCCGGTGCTTTCTTCCCTGAATTCAAGGACGCTCCGGCATGGAGAAAGAGCGGCATTGATATCCTGAACCGTGAAATTCATGTACAGGTATATGAAGATGGGGACAATTCGAGCTTGACCCGCATTATCATCTTGCCGCAATCAATATCTTCTGTAAAGCACTGGGTATCGCAGACGCAAACGGATTCCGCAAAAGAATTCCCACAAGACTATTTGGATACTATCGAAAGCATGATTATGTTCTATGCAAACATCTCCTTTCCCGACTACACAAATCCGTGTTTCAGTGACGCAAAACTGACAACAAAGAAGGAAGTGGTGAAGAACTACAAATCATGGAGCAAATTATTCCCGAAAACCAGGCTATCAAATACTTCGCAACAGAAGGTAAAGAAGGTGCATTGCCGGATTATATGTCTAAAGGATTCTTGAAATCAGGTTTCTTCGTATTCCGCAACTCTTGGGGAACGGACGCTACTCAAATGGTGGTAAAAGCCGGTCCGAAAGCTTTCTGGCACTGCCAACCGGACAACGGTACATTCGAACTATGGTTCAATGGCAAAAATCTGTTCCCGGATTCAGGTTCGTATGTGTATGCAGGCGAAGGTGAAGTAATGGAACAACGCAATTGGCACCGTCAGACTTGTGTTCACAACACTGTGACTCTGAACAACAAAAATCTGGATATAACAGAATCTGTAACTAAGTTATGGCAGCCGGAAGGAACAATCCAGACGTTCGTGACTGAAAACCCAAGCTACAAAAACTTGAAGCACCGTCGTTCCGTTTTCTTCGTCGACAACACATACTTTGTAATTGTAGACGAATTGGCAGGCAGCGCCAAAGGTTCCATCAACCTTCATTATCAAATGCCGAAGGGAGAAATCGCAAACAGTCGCGAAGACATGACATTCCTTACTCAGTTCGAGGATGGGAGCAACATGAAACTGCAATGTTTCGGTCCTATCGGCATGACTATGAAAAAAAGAACCGGGATGGTGTTCTACAGCTTACCGCAAACGTTACAAACGTATGAATGTATCATTCAACGTGAAGAAAGACGGCGAAGAAGCTGTACGTTATATCACTGTAATCTATCCGGTAAAGAAAAGCGCAGATGCCCCTAAATTTGACGCTAAATTCAAGAACAAAGCGTTCGATGAAAATGGTCTGGAAGTAGAAGTGAAAGTAAACGGAAAGAAACAGTCACTAAAATACAAAATATAGTAATTGATGAAAACCCCCTCTACCCTATTCCTCCCGTTGGCTGCATTAAGCCTTGCTTCATGCGGTGGTCAAAAGAAGGAAGAAGCCAAACAGCCGAACATCATTTTCATGATGACGGATGACCATACCACTCAGGCAATGTCATGCTATGGAGGAAATCTGATCCAGACTCCTAACATGGACCGGATTGCCAACGAAGGTATCCGTTTCGATAATTGTTATGCTGTCAACGCTCTCTCCGGTCCTTCACGTGCTTGTATCCTGACCGGTAAGTTCAGTCACGAGAACGGCTTTACCGATAATGCCAGCACTTTCAACGGTGACCAGCAGACATTTCCAAAGCTTCTTCAACAAGCCGGATATCAGACTGCCATGATCGGCAAGTGGCACCTTATCAGTGAGCCGCAAGGTTTCGACCATTGGAGCATCCTTAGCGGTCAGCATGAACAAGGCGACTATTACGATCCTGACTTCTGGGAAGACGGTAAACATATCGTTGAAAAAGGATATGCAACAGACATTATCACAGATAAAGCCATCAAATTCCTCGAAGGCCGCGACAAGAGCAAACCGTTCTGCATGATGTATCATCAGAAAGCACCGCACCGCAACTGGATGCCTGCTCCCCGCTATCTGGGTATCTTCAACAATACTACCTTTCCCGAACCTGCCAACTTGTTCGACGACTACGAAGGACGTGGAAGAGCGGCTCGTGAACAGGATATGTCTATCGAACACACTTTGACTGACGACTGGGATCTCAAACTGCTGACTCGTGAAGAAATGCTGAAAGATACTACCAACCGTCTTTACAGTGTGTACAAACGTATGCCTGCAGAAGTACAGGACAAATGGGATTCTGTGTATGCACAACGTATCGCAGAATATCGTAAGGGCGACTTGAAAGGCAAAGAGTTGATCAGTTGGAAATACCAACAGTATATGCGAGATTATCTGGCTACCACATTGGCAGTAGACGAAAACATCGGTCGCCTGATGAATTATCTCGAAAATATTGGTGAGCTGGACAATACAATTATTGTCTATACCTCCGATCAAGGTTTCTTCCTCGGTGAACATGGCTGGTTCGACAAACGCTTCATGTATGAAGAATGCCAGCGTATGCCGCTTATCATCCGTTATCCGAAGGCAATCAAAGCAGGAAGCGTAAGCAATGCGATCAGCATGAATGTTGACTTTGCCCCTACTTTCCTCGACTTTGCCGGAGTGGAAATACCATCGGATATTCAAGGTGCCTCGCTGAAACCGATATTGGTGAACGAAGGCAAAACTCCTGCCGACTGGCGAAAAGCAGCTTATTATCATTATTATGAATATCCTGCCGAGCACTCTGTAAAACGCCATTACGGTATCCGTACCCAAGATTTCAAACTGATTCATTTCTACAACGACATTGATGAATGGGAAATGTACGACATGAAAGCCGACCCCAGAGAAATGAATAATGTTTTCGGCAAACCGGAATATGCAGAAAAACAGAAGGAACTGATGCAACTTCTTAAGGAGACTCAAAAACAGTACAAAGACACCGATCCTGATGAGAAAGAGAAAGTTCTTTTCAAAGGGGATCGCCGACTAATGAAAAACAGATAAACTAATTACTAAAACCATGGATAGAAGAAAGTTCTTAAAAAACACAGGCTGGTCTTTCCTCGGATTGGCAGCTTCGGGCAGCTTATTGGGTGCTTGTGCACCGGGCAGCAAAGATGCAAAGAAAATCATGCCATCGGCAAGCGACCTCAAAATGTATTGGGGAGACTTACATAACCACTGTAACATCACATACGGACACGGCGATATGCGCGACGCTTTTGAAGCAGCAAAAAGGACAATTGATTTTGTCAGCGTCACTCCCCATGCCATGTGGCCGGATATTCCCGGAGCGGACGATCCTCGTCTGAAATGGGTAATCGATTATCATACAGGTGCTTTCAAACGTTTGCGTGAAGGTGGTTACGAGAAATATGTAGCCATGACAAACGAATACAATAAAGAAGGTGAATTCCTCGCTTTTATCGGCTATGAAGCACACAGCATGGAACATGGCGACCATGTTGCCTTGAACTACGATCTCGATGCACCGCTTGTAGAATGCACTTCCATCGAAGACTGGAAACAAAAGGCCAAAGGACACAAAGTATTCATCACTCCGCACCATATGGGCTATCAGGGTGGTTATCGCGGCTATAACTGGAAATGCTTTACCGAAGGAGACCAGACCCCGTTCGTAGAAATGTATTCCCGTCACGGTCTGGCTGAAAGTGATCAGGAGATTATCCGTATCTGCATGATATCGGACCTCGCCAATGGGAAGGAACCATTCAATACGGTCTTGAGTTAGGCAATAAGTTCGGTATCATGGCTTCTACCGACCAGCATTCCGGTTATCCTGGAAGTTACGGAGACGGACGCATCGGAGTGCTTGCTCCATCGTTAACCCGTGATGCAATCTGGGACGCACTCCGTACCCGCCACGTATGCGCCGCAACAGGTGATAAGATTCTGATCGATTTCCGGTTGAATGACGCCTTTATGGGAGATGTAGTTCGCGGAAACAGCCGACGCATCTATGTGAATGTAACCGGTGAAAGCTGTATCGACTATGTAGATATTATAAAGAACGGTCAGATTCTGGCCCGCATGAACGGTCCGTTTACTCCGGTTGCTCCGGAAGGTGACACGGTACGTTGCAAAGTGAAGATGGATTTCGGTTGGAACCGCGAAGAACAATATGTACACTGGCAGGGTAAACTGTCTTTGGATAAAGGAAAATTGCACGGTGTAACTCCTTGCTTCCGCGGTGCAGCCTTCACTTCTCCGCAAGAAGGGGAAACAGAATTCCATACTCACGTAAACCGCATTGTATCCGTGAACGACAAGGAAACCGAACTGGATATGTACAGCAGCAAGAATCCGAATACTACCACAGCGGCTATGCAGGCTGTAATACTTGATGTGGAAATGCCGAAAGACGGTAAGATTATCGCAGAATTCAATGGCAAGAAGTTTGAACATACATTAGGTGAACTGCTTGAAGGTTCACGTTCACACTTTATGATCGGCTGGTTGAGCGAAGCGATCCTCTTCAACCGCGCGCTATGCCGGAAAGTTGCTTCACGGTAGAACATTACATGGAGGATAAAGAGCCTCAACGTGATACGGATTATTACTATGTACGCGCCCGTCAACGCGACGGACAATGGGCGTGGAGTTCACCTATCTGGGCAGAAAGAGTGTAAATCAAGTATTAAAATGATATGGAAAAAGAATACGCTATAGGAATTGACCTTGGCGGAACTTCAGTGAAATACGCCCTTATTGATAATGAAGGCGTATTTCATTTTCAAGGAAGTTGCTGTCGAAAGCCGATGTATCGGCAGACGCGGTCATCGGACAGTTGGTTGCCGCCATTAATGAAGTGAAGGCTTTTGCAAAAGAACAGGATTATAAGATTAACGGTATAGGAATCGGAACACCGGGTATCGTAGATTGTACGAACCGGATCGTTCTGGGAGGTGCGGAGAACATCGGGGATGGGAAAACCTATGTTTGGCAGACCGCATTGAAGCAGAAACCGGCATTCCGGTTTTATTGGGGAATGACGCTAACCTGATGGGACTAGGTGAAACTATGTACGGGGCAGGCAAAGGAGCGACTCATGTTGTTTTCTTAACGGTAGGAACCGGTATCGGCGGTGCAGTTGTTATCAACGGTAAATTATTCAACGGTTTTGCCAATCGGGGAACGGAATTAGGCACGTACCCTTAATAGCCAATGGAGAGCCCTGCGCTTGTGGTTCTGTCGGCTGTCTGAGCACTATGCTTCTACTTCCGCTCTCGTACGACGTTTCAGTAAACGAATAGCAGAAGCCGGTATCTCCTACCCGGGCGAAGAGATCAACGGTGAATTGATTGTGCGTCTTTACAAACAAGGCGATAAGATTGCCACCGAATCACTGGAAGAACATTGTGATTTTCTGGGACACGGTATTGCCGGATTCATCAATACGTTCAGCCCTCAGAAGATTGTGATCGGCGGAGGCCTTTCCGAAGCCGTTGATTTTATATCCGGAAGGTAAGTGAAAAAAGCACACCGTTATGCTATCTCCGACTGTGCTGTGAATACGGAAATCATGGCTGCCGCATTAGGCAATAAGGCAGGAAGTATCGGGGCCGCTTCCCGCTTCTTTAATGGAAAGTTAAAAGTTGAATAAACTCTCGACTTCCAATTGTCAACTTTCAACTTATTCAAAATTATGAAAAGAAATATAGGAATGCTGGCGCTGATAATGGCGTTTTGGTTCACAATCTCGTTTATCACTAATATTCTGGGACCACTTATTCCGGACATCATTCACAACTTCAATTTAAGTGACCTGGCAATGGCGGGTTTTATCCCGACCTCTTCTTTCTGGCTTATGCCATCATGTCCATTCCCGCCGGGTTACTGATCGACCGTTTCGGTGAAAAGCCGGTATTGTTCGGCGGATTCCTAATGCCGTTTATCGGAA
>VOFH01004302.1_pt1 | contig 40716 bp, 59 predicted proteins | sample 5384091 | NCBI WGS metagenome assembly VOFH01 (sample SAMN12384727, study PRJNA508395) | human gut metagenome | isolation source: healthy gut G | host: Homo sapiens
ACGTTCAAAGGAAAGTGGCGGACGGGCGAGTAACGCGTGAGTAACCTGCCCATAAGTGGGAATAATCCATGGAAACGTGGACTAATACCGCATATTGTAGTTAAGTTGCATGACTTGATTACCAAAGATTTATCGCTTATGGATGGGCTCGCGTCAGATTAGATAGTTGGTGAGTAACGGCTCACCAAGTCAACGATCTGTAGCCGAACTGAGAGGTTGATCGGCCGCATTGGGACTGAGACACGGCCCAGACTCCTGCAAGGAGGCAGCAGTGGGGAATATTGCGCAATGGGGGCAACCCTGACGCAGCAACGCCGCGTGCAGGAAGAAGGTCTTCGGATTGTAAACTGTTGTCGCAAGGGAAGAAGACAGTGACGGTACCTCAGGAGAAAGTCACGGCTAACTACGTGCCAGCAGCCGCGGTAATACGTAGGTGACAAGCGTTGTCCGGATTTACTGGGTGTAAGGGCGCGTAGGCGGACCGTCAAGTCAGTCGTGAAGACGCTGAGGCGCGAAAGTGTGGAGGCAAGCAGGTTAGATACCTGGTAGTCCACACCGTAAACGATGGATACTAGGTGTGGAGGTATCGACCCCTTCTGTGCCGCAGTTAACACAATAAGTATCCCACAGGGAGTACGACCGCAAGGTTGAAACTCAAAGGAATTGACGGGGCCACTGCAAGCAGTGGAGTATGGTTTAATTCGAAGCAACGCGAAAGAACCTTACTGGGCTTGACATCCACGGGATCAGTAGAGATACTTGAGTGCCTTCTAGGAATCAGGTGACAGGTGGTGCATGGTTGTCGTCAGCTCGTGTCGTGAGATGTTGGGTTAAGTCCGCAACGAGCGCAAAACAAAGTGCAGCGAAACCGTGAGGTGGAGCAGATCACAAAACTCGGTCTCAGTTCAGATTGCAGGCTGCAACTCGCCTGCATGAAGTTGGAATTGCTAGTAATCGCGGATCAGAATGCCGCGGTGAATACGTTCGGGCCTTGTACACACCGCCCGTCACACCATGAGAGTCGATAACACCCGAAGCCTGTGAGCTAACCTTTTAGGGGCAGCAGTCGAAGGTGGGGTTGATGATTGGGGTGAAGTCGTAACAAGGTAGCCGTATCGGAAGGTGCGGCTGGATCACCTCCTTTCTAAGGAGAACCGATTGAGCGAATAGCTTAGTCAAAATTCCTAAGGTCGAACGATAGAAATATCGTCAGAGACAGAACTTGTACTGTTTATCTTTGAATGTACATGTGAAAGCATGAACATTTAAAACACGAAATATTGATATAAGTGGGAAAAGGAAACTGAACCCAATAGAAACCCCTGCATGGGCCTATAGCTCAGCCGGTTAGAGCGCACGCCTGATAAGCGTGAGGGTCGGTGGTTCGAGTCACTTAGGCCCACCACTAGCATTGCGTAGCAATGCGAAACATCGCTATGAGCGTGCCGGTGTGAAATCGTGAAGCGAAGCGGAGCGATAGGCAACAAAGTTGCCGTAACAAAGGAGGCACATAGGCGAATATGATGCCAACCGTAGGTTGGACATTCGTGACATACGAAAAATTAAAGCCAAATATTAAGTATCAACTAAAATTTGGGGGGGTGTAGCTCAGCTGGGAGAGCACCTGCCTTGCAAGCAGGGGGTCAGGAGTTCGATTCTCCTCATCTCCACTACAGCGTTTGTGGAAACAAACGCGAGCATTCACGTAATGCTAACAACGTCTTTTGCTTTTTTTACAAGGGCGACTTTTGTACGTAAAAGTGCAGTTGAAAAAAAAAGCGAATCTGACCGGAAGGTCAGCAAAGCGCTAACTGAATCAAAAATCAATATAAAAGATTGTACCTTGAAAAACTAAACAATGTAACAAACGATGATAGAGAGAAACGAGGACAGCGTTTGACGAAAATAAACATCGCGAAATGTTTCTGAACAGAAACATCGAACTTTAGTTCGCATCCACGACATGTGTGATGAAAGTGATAATTATGAATGAACAAACCCCGATAACTAAATTAGTTATCAAAACTAATGTGGAAAGGTTTTTTCGATATACGAGAGTATATGGGTAAAAACTTCAATTTCAAACAAATCTCTAATTCTTATGTAATTCAAGAACCAAAACCAAGTTGGTCAAGTTTATAAAGAGCGTAGGGAGAATGACTTGGCATCAGGAGCCGAAGAAGGACGTGACAAGCCGCGAAAAGCTGCGGTTAGAGCAAATATCCATAGACCCGCAGATATCCGAATGGGGGAAACTCGGTACGGCAATACCGTATCACTGCATGGTAAATACATAGCCATGTGGAGGAAACCCTCTGAACTGAAACATCTAAGTAGGGAGGAGGAAGAGAAAGAAACATCGATTTCCTAAGTAGCGGCGAGCGAAAGGGAAAAGAGGCCAAACCAGAGATAGCAATATCTTTGGGGTTGTGGACTGCATAATTGATTCAATATTTTTAGCAGAAGTGTATGGGAAGACACACCATAGTAGGTAATAGTCCTGTAAGCGAAAAGGATATTGACAAGGCAGGATCCAGAGTACCACCGGACACGAGGAACTTGGTGGGAAGCCGGGGGACCACCCCCAAGCCTAAATACTACCTGATGACCGATAGTGAAAAGTACAGTGATGGAAAGTTGAAAAGAACCCCGGAAGGGGAGTGAAAAGAATCTGAAACCCTATGTTTACAAGCTGCTAAAGCACCATATGAGTGCGATAGCGTACTTTTGTAGAACGGTCCGGCGAGTGTATGTTGCAAGCGAGGTTAAGGTGTTAAGCACTGAAGCCGAAGGGAGACCGAGTGTGAATAGCGCGTACAGTTTGCAGTATACGACCCGAAACCGGGTGACCTAACCATGGACAGGTTGAAGTGGAAGTAAAATTCCATGGAGGACCGAACCCACGTCTGTTGAAAAAGGCGGGGATGAGCTGTGGTTAGCGGTGAAATTCCAATCGAACTCGGATATAGCTGGTTCTCATCGAAATAGCTTTAGGGCTAGCCTCAGGATAGTTTAGCGGAGGTAAAGCACTGAATGGGCTAGGGGCTTCACGGCTTACCGAACCCTATCAAACTCTGAATGCCGCATAAATGTTTTCTGGGAGTCAGACTGCGTGAGATAAGTTTCGTAGTCAAAGGGAAAGAGCCCAGACCTACAGCTAAGGTCCCTAAATGAATTTAAGTGGAAAAGGATGTGCAGTTGCGTAGACAACTAGGACGTTGGCTTAGAAGCAGCCACTCATTTAAAGAGTGCGTAATAGCTCACTAGTCGAGTGATTGTGCGCCGAAAATGTAACGGGGCTAAAATTCATACCGAAGCTTAGGAATGACTTTGTGTGCGAGGTTGGTAGATGAGCGTTGTGTAAGTCTGCGAAGCTACACCGAAAAGGAGTAGTGGAGATATCACAAGTGAGAATGCCGGAATGAGTAGCGAGAATTATGTGAGAATCATAATGGTCGAAAATCTAAGGTTTCTTGAGGAAGGTTCGTCCGCTCAAGGTAAGCCGGGAGCTAAGGCGAGGCCGAGAGGCGTAGTCGATGCACATACGGTAAAGATTCCGTAGCCACCGAAGTCGTTAAATACAGGGACACAGGAACATAGCCTAACCCCACCGTTGGTTGAGTGGGGCGTAAGGGAGCGAAAAATAGTAGCGAAGTAGGTGATTGTACACTGGCGAGAAAAGCTGTATGTATTGATAAGGTGCCCGTACCGCAAACCGACACAGGTAGATGAGGAGAGAATCCTAAGACCAGCGGGAGAAGTGTTGTTAAGGAACTCGGCAAAATGACCCCGTAACTTCGGGATAAGGGGAGCCTACGCGAGTAGGCCGCAGAGAATAGTCTCAAGCGACTGTTTAGCAAAAACACAGGTCTATGCTAAATCGAAAGATGATGTATATGGGCTGACGCCTGCCCGGTGCTGGAAGGTTAAGGGAAGTGTTAGAGCAATCGAAGCACTGAACTTAAGCCCCAGTAAACGGCGGCCGTAACTATAACGGTCCTAAGGTAGCGAAATTCCTTGTCAGGTAAGTTCTGACCCGCACGAATGGCGTAACGACTTGAGAGCTGTCTCAACAACATACCCTAAGCGAAATTGAAGTACTGGTAAAGATGCCAGTTACCCGTGATAAGACGGAAAGACCCCATGGAGCTTTACTGTAACTTGATATTGAATTTTTGTATTACATGTACAGGATAGGTGGGAGACAGAGAACTAATGCCGCCAGGTGTTAGGGAGTCGATGTTGGGATACCACTCTTGTAATATGAAGGTTCTAACCTGCACCCGTGAATCCGGGTGGGGGACACTGTCAGGTGGACAGTTTGACTGGGGCGGTCGCCTCCTAAAAGGTAACGGAGGCGTTCAAAGGTTGGTTCAGCACGGACGGAAATCGTGCAACGAGTGCAAACGCATAAACCAGCCTAACTGCGAGACCGACAAGTCGAGCAGTAACGAAAGTTGGAGTTAGTGATCCGGCGGTATGAGAGTGGAATTGCCGTCGCTCAACGGATAAAAGCTACCCCAGGGGATAACAGGCTGATCTCCCCAAGAGTCCACATCGACGGGAGGTTTGGCACCTCGATGTCGGCTCATCGCATCCTGGAGCTGTAGTCGGTTCCAAGGGTTGGGCTGTTCGCCCATTAAAGCGGTACGCGAGCTGGGTTCAGAACGTCGCGAGACAGTTCGGTCCCTATCTATCACGGGCGTAGGAAATTTGAGGAGAGCTGACCTTAGTACGAGAGGACCGGGTTGGACGTACCGCTGGTGCACCTGTTGTTCTGCCAAGGGCATAGCAGGGTAGCTAAGTACGGACGGGATAAACGCTGAAGGCATCTAAGCGTGAAGCCCCCTTCGAGATAAGATTTCCCATAGCGTAGGCTAGTAAGGACCCATGAAGACTACATGGTTGATAGGCCGGAGGTGGAAGTGCAGTAATGTATGCAGCTGACCGGTACTAATAGTCCGAGGGCTTGACCAAGCATTTACAAAGTAAATGCGGAAATATACGGAAGCAAGTGAGCAGATACAATTCAAAGAATTGTGTGGAGCGAAGCTTGTTGCCAAAACAATGCGAAGTATATACAAGCGTAAGCTTGAGAAACCGCAAAAGGAAAAGTAAATACAGATGTATCGCTACATCAAAGGTTAGGAACGAGAAAGATAAGAAATTAGAGAAAACGCATTGTGAAGTTATGTTGTTTAGTTTTGAGGTATGACCTCAAAGAGAAGATCCGGTGACGATAGCGGAGGAACCACCTGTTCCCATGCCGAACACAGAAGTTAAGCTCCTTAACGTCGATGATACTTGGTGGGTGACTGCGGGAAAGTAGAAAGTTGCCGGAACGAAGAATGCTGAAGATAACGACAAAAGTCGTTATCTTTGGTGTTTAAAAAAAAAAGTTAGCGAAAGCTAAAGAGATATTCCTCTATAGCTCAGTTGGCAGAGCGCATGACTGTTAATCATGATGTCGCTGGTTCGAGCCCAGCTGGAGGAGCCACACCAAAAAATCAGAATAAGCCAATTACTTATTCTGATTTTTTTGACTAATATGGCCCGTTGGTCAAGCGGTTAAGACACCGCCCTTTCACGGCGGTAACGCGGGTTCGATTCCCGCACGGGTCACCAACATTAAAAAGCTTTTCATTATGAAAGGCTTTTTTTTGCTTTTATATTACCCACGTTTACGAGTCAATTCGATTGCTTCTTTACCTGTCATATGTTCTATCTTGATTTCAATACAGGACAGGGCATTCCACTCACGTTTAATTTCCTTTTCCACTGCGGTCACATCATTATTATACTTCAAACCAAAAACTTTTGTTGCGTGAAAAATTTCTTTATCTGTATTTAAAATTCTTGCTTTACCGAACAAAATAACGCTTTTAAAATAAGTTGTAAGTTCTTCTTCAACAACATCGTCTTTATCAACAATGCAAAGCGACACTTTATTACACTTGTTTATAGCGTCGATTTTATGACCGTTTTTTGCACCGTGGAAATATATTTTATCATTTGCATATACAAAATTAATCGGCACGGTATAAGGATATCCATTATCACCGACAACACCAAGTACGGCTGTTTTAGCGGTTTGTAATATATCAATACATTCTTCTTTACTCAATTCCTGTTTTTTTCTACGCATTTCTCTAAACATTTCATTCACCTTTCAAAATTATACAATTAAAAATAAAGTACACTCGTTATACATCTTCTAAGACCTGACGATGTGTAACGAGTGCTTTGATTTATTCTACCCGGTTGCAGAATTATTATATTTTTTAGAATTATACCACAGTAATTTTTTGTGTCAACAAGACTGTTAAAAAGTATGAAGAATAGTTTAAAATTTGAATAAACTATGAATATTTCGTTGATTTTTTAAATTCTTTATGATAGAATGTAATCTGTAAAAAACAAAAAATTAATGAAAGGAAATTTACCATGGAAAAACTTTTCAAACTAAAGGAACACGGTACAGATGTCAAAACTGAGATTATTGCCGGTATTACAACATTCCTTGCAATGGCATATATTCTTGCCGTAAACCCATCATATTTGGGTGGAATTGACGGAATGTCAGCCGGAGCGGTATTCTCTGCAACTGCAATTTCAGCAGGTATAGCTACATTATGTATGGCGTTCTTTGCAAACTATCCTGTTGCTCTTGCGTCAGGTATGGGACTAAATGCATTCTTTGCATTTACAGTATGCGGTGCTATGGGTTACAGCTACAAAGTTGCATTGACCGCAGTATTTATTGAAGGTATCATATTTATGTTGCTTTCACTATTCAAATTCAGAGAGGCTCTTGTAAACAAGATTCCTTCAAACCTTAAATTTGCTATCACAGCAGGTATCGGTCTGTTTATTGCTATCATAGCATTGCTTAATGCAAACGTTGTTGTAGCAAGTGAATCAACAACTGTTGCACTTGGTGAACTTTCTTCACCGACTGTTGTACTTTCGCTTGTAGGCTTGCTTATAATCGGTGCTTTACAGCACTATAAAGTTCGGGCGGAATACTTTTTAGGTATACTTATAACTTGGGTTCTTGGCATCATGGCACAGCTTGTAGGTTGGTATGTGCCAAATCCTGAGGCAGGCGTATATTCAGTTATTCCTCAATTCTCACTAAGTTCTTTTGAGGCTCCAAAGATGTTCCAATTTGACTTTGGATTTATAGCAAAGAATATTCCTGCATTTATACTTATCGTATTCACATTCTTGTACACAGATATTTTTGATACAGTAGGTACACTTATAGGTGTAGCAGAAAAAAGGAAAGCTTCTTGATAAAGACGGTTCACTTCCAAACGCAACAGGCGCTCTTATGGCTGACGCTGTAGGTACTGTTGTAGGTGCTTGCTTGGGTACATCAACTGTTACAAGCTACGTTGAATCAAGTGCCGGTGTTGCGGCAGGCGGCAGAACAGGTCTTACAGCAGTTACAACTGCAGTATTGTTCTTCATATCATTGATATTCGCACCAATCTTTACATCAATCCCTTCGTTCGCAACAACTCCTGCTATGCTTTATGTTGGCTTGTTGATGCTTTCATCAATCAGACAAGTTAAGTTTGACGGTGATATTGCCGATGCAATCGGTGCATTCTTGGCAATCATTATGATGCCGCTTACTTATTCAATCGCTAACGGTATTATGTTCGGTATCGTATCATGGGTAATACTAAAAGCTTGTTACAGGTAAGGCAAAGGACATCAGCGCTGTTATGTGGATTTCAGTTGTATTATTTGCAATCTACATCGGTCTAAAAGCAGCAGGCTTGGCTTAAAACAATTTGTTAATTTAAGAACACTCAAATTTTGAGTGTTCTTTTTTTATTAATTAATTGCAAAAATATTCAGTGTGTGGTATAATATAAATCACAAATTAATGAGTAAACGGAGAAAAACAATGACGTATTTTCTTAAAGAAGATTATGAAATATATGATTCATTGCCGTGCAGTGCGGTGGTGTTTTCTGTTGATGATAATTACAAAATATATTACACCAATGACACATACAACAACGGAAATTTTAATCAAGATAATATTATAGTTGAAGAAGAATGTCGCAAATTATTTGACGATACAATCCGAAGTGCCGACACTCCCAAGCGACTGTATTTCAAAAGCAAAAACTTGAGCGGTGACAGTATATATATTTGTATGTTTGCCGTAAAGCTTGATGATAAGCACATATTTGCATTGTTGTTCGACGACTCTGAAAACAAGAAAAAATTTATGGAACTTGAAAATCAATGTTCAAAGTATATTATCGCATTAAGTGCGACAAATGAGTACTTTTTGAATATGATTCTCAAAAAGATACAAACACGATATTTTATATGTCGTCTATCGACAATGAAATGTTGGAACGTCCTGTTCAGAATTTTATGAAAAATCTTGATAATAATACGTATATGTTTCAGGAAGATACAATACTGCTCAAGTCTTTAAAAGGAGCCCCGTAAAAGGCGAATTGACGATTGACGCACGTATGCGTATGAATGACTCAGAGCCGTTTGAATGGTACAGACTTGTATTGAAACCGTCCGAGAAAACGAACACATATATCGGCTGTGCACGAAACATAAACGAAACAAAGAAAAAGGAAGAACAGCTGAAATTAAAAGCACATATAGATCCGCTTTCAAAAGTGCTTAACAGAGAAACGGCAATCGAGAAAATTCGAGAGAGATTGAAAGCTCAAAAATGAACGAAGAATGTGCATTTATCGTTCTTGATATAGATAATTTTAAAAACATAAACGATACATTCGGTCATTTGTACGGTGACGCGGTTATCGCGATGGTTGCGGGAAGTATAAAGAGTACGCTTGACAGCAAGGATATAATCGGTCGTTTCGGCGGTGATGAATTTCTTGTGTATATAGATAACACAAAGCCGGAAAAGTTGGAGAGAAAACTTGAAAATATACGTCTTGCCATACTAAAAATGCGTATAGATAAAAATGACGAAAAAAGATATTTCGTGCAGTATGGGTGTTACTTTGGGACGTGGCGGAGTGAAGTATGAGGATCTTTTCAGACAAGCCGACAGTGCTTTGTATACGGCAAAGACGAACGGAAAAATCGCTTTGAATATTTCAACGGTGAATTTATTGATAAAAATGCTTTGACATACGCCGGAATTATGACCGAAGAAGATGAAAGCGAAGAAGTTTCGGAAAATCACGATATAATAATGGTTGCACTTGAAATTGCGTCTAAATCAACCGATTCGGATAATGCCATATCAAATCTTATGCGTCATATCGGTGTTGCAGTTAATCTTGACTGTATTCAGATTATGAAATACGATATGATTAACGATAAAGTTGAAATAGAATTTCAGTGGTGGAAAGAACATGACGGTGATTATAATGTTGTGTTCACCGATAAAAAGAGCGGTTATTACGAGCATAATGACCTTGTTTTGTTTAAAAGAAATTTCAAAAGGATAATATATTTAAGTATACTCCTGATTTTAAAGAAGGATTTACGAAAAAATACAGGAACATATTTGAGGCGGCGGAACACGTTCAAATGATATATTCATCAAATACCGAAAACGAAGATGTATATTATGTTGTCTGTTATCAGTGTTGGGATAAGCAACGTATTTGGGAAAGAACGAATTTGACAATATGTTTGAAATAACAAAGATACTGTCAATGTTTATGAAATCGTCACACATAATCACGGAATATGAAAAATTCCTTCAAAATAAAGTTGATTATGACGCTTGTGGCGTATTTACGTTGAGTAAGTTTGAAGAAGAAGTCGGACGAATTACGAGGAACGCTCACGTGACAAACAAAAAAATCGGATTTGTGTATTTTAATTTTAAAAGATTTTATGAGTTTAACCGTATTTACGGTCGTGAAGAGGGTGACAGAGTTTTTAAAAGCAATTTGCAAAGTTCTTGCTTGATAGCTCTGAAGATGTATGCGTGAATTGTCATTTGAACGGAACAGATAAATTTATCAGTTGTTTTATGTTTGAAGAAGGCGTGGACTTAGAAACGAAAATACAAGAAAAGCTTGAAGCTTTTTCCGATACGGTCGGAAATTATAAGGAATGTCCTGTTGTGATAATCGCGAGTGTCGCGACGATTAATCCGGGTGAAAGCGTTACCGAGGCACTTGATTTGGCAGATCATACGGTGAAAGGTGTAAATGCAGAAAAAAGCATTTGCATAATGGCTAAGGAATAGTAGCTACTTGATTTTAAAAGTAATATATGTTAAAATGTAATATAGAAAATATTTAATACAAGGAGGAAATTTAAAATGGATTTAAGATGTGCATCAAACCCAAAAGATGTAAAGCATTACACAACTGAAAGATTAAGAGAGGAATTTCATATCAGCGGATTGTTTACTCCGGATAATTCAAAAATGGTATATAGCCATATTGATCGTATTATCACAGCCGGATTTATGCCTGTAAAGCAAGAGCTTGTATTGGAGGCCGGTAAGGAACTTGCTGCTGACTACTTCCTACAAAGACGTGAAATGGGCTGTATCAATATCGGCGGAAAAGGTATAATCACAGTTGACGGTACAGATTATGAAATGAACCCTCGTGACGGTATATATATCGGCAGAGGCAATAAGGAAATTACTTTCAAGTGCGTTGACGAAGCAAACCCACCGAAGTTCTATGTTTCATCATGTCCTGCTCATAAGGAATATCCGACAGTAAAGATTGATATTACAAAGGCTAAGAAAGTTCCTTGCGGCAGTGTTGAAGATTGTAATAAGAGAGTTATAAATCAATATATCCACCCTGAAGTTATGCAGAGCTGTCAGCTTGCAATGGGTCTTACAATGCTTGACGTAGGTTCAAACTGGAATACTATGCCTTGTCATACACATGACAGACGTATGGAAGTTTATCTATATCTTGATATGGGCGAAAATGACGCAGTATTCCATATGATGGGCGAGCCTGACGAAACAAGACATATCATTATGCATAATGAAGAAGCTGTAATTTCACCAAGCTGGTCAATACATACAGGTGTCGGCACAAAGAATTACTCATTCATTTGGGCAATGTGCGGTGAAAACCAAGAGTTTGACGATATGGACTTCATTGAAACAAAGGACTTGAAGTAATAGGAGAAGTAAAATGTATATTGGAATGAGAGGTCATGACTTCGATACTAATACGCTTGACGCTTTGTGCGAAAAGTGTAAAGAGTACGGCGTTGGCGGTGTTCAGCTTGTGCTTTTTGAGATCGTTGGCTGATTTTAAGAAAGGTAATTTTACACCTGAATATGCTAAGTCAATCGGTGATAAATTGCGTGAAAACGGTATTCGTGTGCCGATTTTGGGCTGTTATATCAATCCGTCTGACGCAAACGAGGAAAGCCTTAATGAAAGCCTTGATTATTTTATCGAGAATTTGCATTATGCAAAATATATCGGTGCGGAAATGGTCGGTCTTGAAACTTGCCGTTTCAGTGATGACGATGAAATAAATAACTCCGAAGAAACATATCAGTATCTTTTTTGAAGAATATGAAAAAACTTGTTTCTGCGGCGGAAGAAATAGGCGTAAATGTGGGTATTGAGGGCGTTCATTTTCATGTTATAAATACTCCGACAAAGATGAAAAGATTGGTCGATGACCTTAATTCACCAAATGTCAGAGTTATATTTGACCCTGTTAATTATATCAATACCGCAAATTATAAAAATCAAGATGAAATTATTAATACTCATTTTGATTTGTTGGGCGAAAACAAAGTTGCTTCACTTGAAAGATTTTAAACTTGTTGACGGTGAAGTTGCTTATGAATTCCCGTGCGACGGATTGCTTAATAAAGATTTGCTTTGGGATAAGCGAAAGCAATATAATCCGGATATTGCAGTTATTCTTGAAGAAGTTAAGGAAGATCACCTTGCACAAGTTAAGGCTGCGGTTGAAAAGAGATTTTATAAATAAAAAGCCTTGATGTGGGCGGATGACTCACATCAAGGCTTTTTACTGTGGTATAATATGTAGACGGTGAGGATAATAATATTAAATTGTATGAAGTAAAAGAAATAATCAACTTATAAATTCTCTTTTGAATGTTTGGGGAAATTCCGTTCGTGCAATACATCTTTTTCTTTCTGATTAGCAAGTAAATAAGATTAAAGAATATGTTCCGCAGACTATAAACAGCGTAAAATATCTTGTTGTTGCCGAAACGGATAACATTGTCGGTTTTATGGGAACTTAAAATAATCGTTTGAAAATGTTGTTCATTTCACCACAGGAACGAGAAAAAAGGAATAGCTAAACAATTTGTGCGATATGGCGTTCAAAATTATAATATATAGTAAGTAACCGTCAATGAAGATAACCTTAAAGCGGTTGGATTTTACAAACACTTAGGCTTTTAAATATATAAAAAGAACAGTCTACAACGAAGAAGGAAATCCCTATCTGCTTTTGTATATGAAGTTGTTGGAATAAAGTTTTGAATTTAGAAAGGAAGAACTATATGATAAAAATACTATTCGTCTGCCACGGCAATAGTATGAGTGTAAAAGACGTATCGCCTTTTGATTGGGTAAATCGGGGCAAATCGTGACTTTAGGAAAAGTCCTGTACTACGGTTTTACTACTATTCAGCTACTTAAAAAAGCATACATGTAAAGTTTATCGTTAATGGGGTTAAACATTGTAACTGCTACACTAAAAGTTAAAATTAAATGATCAAATATTTGGTTGGATAAGCATGTCGAGAGAGTGGTTCTGTTGGTTAAAATATATTTGATAGTGTGAAAATAATTGAATATAAGACTTTTTTCCGAGGATTTAGATATAAATTAAGTTCCTTGGATTTTTTGCTTTGGAAACCGTAAAGAGGTTGATTTTTATAATTAGATAAAAGCATTGATTATAGTTGTCCGTTTTTTGGTACATCTGTTTTGATACCATTATAATGGTAAGGTGCTAAATTGTCAAAGTGAAGTTTGGGTTTTGGGGTAAAATCGAAAAATACCCTAAGTTCACCTTGACAAAATAGTGTGGTATATATAGATATTTTTGAGTTTTCATTGCCTTTGGTGAAAAAAGAGCATTTTCATCAGCGTTTGGTCAAGTTTTGCGACAGATATGATACAATATGAACGGTTACTGTCTGCGGAAAGCAGGAAAATATGAATCGTTTAACATTAGCTGAAAGGATAGTTATTGAATGTGGAATTTACCAAAAGTTAAAACTAAGTCAAATTGCAAAGAAAATCGAAAAAACGCTTGGGAGTGTTTCAAGAGAAATCCGACTCAACAGGACGTTTGCTTTGGGAGAGCATCCGTGCGGAAAAGACTGCTGTTTTGCAGGAGAATGTAAAACAAAAAGTTTGTGTGGGGTAAAGGAATGTTCCAAACGTTGTGTAGCTTGTCGTGAATACGATTGCAGAGATCTTTGTTCAAGATACAACAATACCCCATGCTCAATTCTCTTAAAACCGCCGTATGTTTGTAATACCTGTGTTCGCCGAAGAAAGTGCAAAGCAGATCGGGCATACTATATCGCACAGCAAGCCGATGCAATGGCAAAACGTAGATATTCAGATTCCAGAAGCAAAATACAAACAAGAGGTAAAGAACTCGAAAACTTGATAAATTGGTTTCACCGCTGATTTTGAAAGGACAACCGCTGACACATATATGGTCAGAGCATGGTGAAGAACTTGGTATTTCACAGAGAACTCTTTATCGTTACATTGATCAAGGTGTTTTAAGCGTGGGAAACATTGACCTTAGACGAAAGGTTGCCTACAAACCGAGACGAAAGAAAAAGAAATATCCGAAGGCTTTTGAATCAGGAATTTCGTAAAAACAGAGGCTATGATGATTATCTGAAATATATGGAAAAGAATCCTGATATGCCTGTTATCCAAATGGATACGGTCAAGGGTTGCGGGGAACAAGGAAAGCGTCTTTTAACTCTTCATTTCTGCAATACCAATATGATGTTGATGTTTCTGATGCGTGATGGCAAGGCAGATACGGTGGTAGAGCAGTTTGATATGCTGACAGGGCTTTTAGGACTTGAAGAATTCCATAAGAGATTTCCGGTTATTCTTACTGATAATGGAAGCGAATTCAAGCATACAAAGAGAACTAGAGACCACCGATGACGGTAAAAAGAGAACCAAAGTTTTTACTGCGATCCTCAGGCATCTTGGCAAAAGCCACAAATTGAGAAAAATCATGAATTTATTCGCTATGTGCTGCCGAAAGGCAAAACATTAAATCCATATACGCAAGAGGATATTATCGTATTGATGAATAACATAAACAGTATTCGCTTGGGAATCGTTAGGCAACAAATCGCCCTATGAAGCAACTGCCGACAAAAGCATACTTCGGTTAATGGAATTAATGGGGTTGCACCTTATACCGGCAGATGAGATCCGCTTAACATCGGATCTGTTGAAAAGATAACGTAAAACAATAGCAGATAGTGACCGTAACATATTTTTTACCAAGGCAGGTTGCGTTCACTTTGACAAAACGAGATTTCAATCTGTCTGTTTTGCTATGCAAAAACGGCAGTGAAATATATTAAAATCCGGCTTTTCGGAAAGATATACACTCTGTAAAGCCGTTATTTTACTCTTATTTGGCTTTGTGAAGAAGATAGTATATATTTACCCTTATTTCACTTTGTCATTTAAGCATAATGGTAAGGTAAAGTGTAATTCATACATATTCATATTAAATCATATAAAATTGCATAAAACACATTGAAAATAAGATGTAAAAGTGGTATAATGAACTACAGTAATTTTAAGAGGGGGATCGATATGGATAATAAAAGTGAGGATAGATGGATAGGCATCGAAGATGCATCAATATATCTTGAGTCAATAAAGATACAATTAGAAATTGGATAAAAAAGGTAATGGAATCCCAGCACACAAAATAGGTAAATTATGGAAATTTAAGAAATCTGAACTTGACAATTGGGTTAAGAGTGGCGAGAGTGCAAAATAATGTTATAGGAATTGGAGACGGTTATGTTAAGAGTATTTGAAGCGTTTGCCGGTTATGGTAGCCAAAGAATGGCATTACGTAATATTGGTATAGATTTTGAAGTGGTAGGAATTTCTGAAATTGAAGGAGATGTTCTTCAATCATATGCGGCCATACATAGTGATTTTTTAGAGAAGAGACAACGGATTGATGACTATGTGCCAGAAGATAATGAAGAGATGATTTCCTATTTAGAAGAAATTAACGTTCCATTAGATTACAAGACTTTTGAAAATAGAGCTAAAAAATTAAAACTACCAAAACTAAAAAGATATGTATTTAGCCAATAAACTGATAAAGAATTATGGTGATATACAAAGAATAGATCCTACAATATTGCCAGACTTTGATTTGTTTACATATTCATTTCCGTGCCAAGATATTTCTGTAGCTGGATATCAGCAAGGATTAAATGCAGATTCAGGCACTCGATCTTCATTATTATGGGAATGTTGCAAAATTATAAAATGTAAAAACCCAAATATCTTATGATGGAAAATGTAAAAAATCTTGTAGGATGTAACCATAAGGAAAATTTTTTGAAATTTTTAGACTATCTTGAAAGTTTGGGCTATAAAAATAGTTGGACAGTATTAAATGCTAGAGATTATGGTGTTCCCCAAAATAGAGAAAGAGTGTTTTGCATTAGCGAACTAAATGGTGAAAAAAATTTGAATTTCCAAAACCAATAAAATTAAAATTTAAATTATATGATATTCTCGAAGAAAATGTGGATGAAAGATATTACTTGAGAAATGGTCAAGTTATGGATAGGCCAATTGAGCAGGAATATAGTTATTGCTTAGATTCAAACTATTGGAAAGGAGTTACACTTAAATCTTTCTTGGAAAAACATAGGAGGCAACTAGTGACTGATAAAGTTAATGAGGCAGGGCAGTATGTACCTAGAAGACTTACTCCAAAGGAAACATGGAGATTGATGGGGGTAAGTGAAGAAGATATTGAGAAAGCTAGTTTGTTAATCAGCCGAACAAGTTTATATAAGCAGTCAGGAAATAGTATTGTTGTTGCAGTTCTTGAAGCTATATTCCAAAAGTTGTTTGCTGATAAAAGTTATAGAGGTGTACGTTAATGAGTAAAGCAACAGATATTACGGCTGTTAGGAAAAATTAGGGATTACGAGAAAAGAATTTTCAGATGCTTTATGTTTAGATAAAGAGCAGGAAAAATTGCTAAAAGGTTGGGAGATGGGTACATTAGAAATTCCAGATGATGTATATGATAGAATAATAAGATTTCCGACTGAACCTCCATTTAAGAACAGACCTATTGAAGAGTGTAGATTCAAACAGATAGATTTATTTGCGGGGATTGGTGGTATTCGTCAAGCCTTTCAGAGACAAGGCGGATATAATGTTTATTCATCTGAATGGGATAAGTTTGCACAAACAACTTACCGTATTAATTATGGAGAGATACCTGATGGTGATATAACAACCGTCGATGAGAATGATATCCCTGACCATGATATTTTGCTTGGTGGATTTCCTTGTCAACCATTTTCTCAAGCTGGACTTCATAAAGGGTTTGAAGATGTAAGGGGAACTTTATTTTTGATGTTGCAAGAATAATAAAAGCCAAACGACCAAAAGCTTTCATGCTCGAAAATGTAAAGCAGTTGAAGGGGCATGATAAAGGAAAACAATAAAAAGTCATGTTATCTGTTTTAGATGAGTTAAATTATTATGTCCCAGAACCACAAATTTTGAATGCTTATCATTTTGGTATTCCCCAGAATAGAGAAAGAATAATAATTGTAGGTTTTAATAAGGATTATATGCCAGAGAACTTTAAAGACTTTGAATACCCAGTAGGACAAATTGATGAGAATGTTTGTGTGGGTGATATTTTAGAACCCGAAGTAAGCGATAGATTTACTATTTCTGATAAGCTTTGGAAAGGGCATCAAGCGAGAAAACATATGCATGAAAAGAAGGGGAATGGAGTTGGCTTCTGCTTATTTAATAAAGATAGTAAATATACAAGTACAATTAGTGCTAGATATTATAAAGATGGTAGTGAGGCACTTATAGAACAATCAGAAAAAATCCAAGGATGTTAACACCAAGAGAATGTGCAAGGCTTCAAGGATTTACAGACGATTTTATAATTCCTGTGTCAAATGCTAGAGCATATAAGCAGTTTGGAAACTCAGTTTGTATTCCGGTAATTGAAGCTGTAGCAAAGGCTATGCTGGATTATTTAGGAGAATATAAGATTTTGTAGGTGATAATTATGCGTAAAATGTTGTTGAGTTTTAAACCAAGTGTGTATGATAAAATATATGCTGGCATAAAAATATTTGAACATAGAAGAAATTTCCCTAATGAACCAATTATGGCATATATGTATGTTAGTAAACCAGTTAGGGCAATTACAGGAATTGTTATGCTGGATAATAGGCATAAGTTAAGTGATTGGGAAAATGATTTTAATACTGATAGTGATGCGGTGGCAAGAATTCAGGAATACCAAAAATTTTATAGATATGCAATGGAGATAACTGAATTTCAAGAAACTAATAGCATTAGTTTAGATGACTTGAAAAAGGATATTGATGGGTTTGTGGTGCCCCAAAGTTATATCTATTTAGATAATAATCCTAGACTACTGAAATATATTGAAGAAAGAATTATAAGGAATGGACTAGAAATCAAACACGACTTCTCAAATATAACATCCGATCAGATATGTGTTTGCTAAAAGAGCATATATTATAGAAACTACCCAGCAAGCCAAACTCGGTGAGAAAGTGTGGGACATATTCTTGTATTAACTGAATAAAATAGTCCAATAATATGTCCACACGCACCGATTTTCACATTTGTTTAATTTATTTATTCATATGTTTCAACAATTAGACTATCCCAGAAATTATTGTTTGCTCTCCATTGTGAATAGGGTCTAACATTTCCTTCATACATTCCGCTGTCGAAGAATACGACTCCTTTTTTTGACTAAACGAAGCCATTCGTCATAATCTATGGGCTTACCAAAGCAAATCTTAACGTATTCACCAGTCTTATTTGTTTTGCAAGTAAACCAACCTTTATCATTAAACTTGTCTTCAAGTTTTGACTTTAGACATTTGTCTGTTCTTTTAGAGGAAGGAGAATGTTCTCCATACCATCTGGCTATTTCAAGTTATCAATCTGTAATTCCTGAGGTATAATAGTAGCTTTATTTGCTCTTTTATCATGAGAGTAAGAATAAAGTGCAACAATGTCTTTGTTATTGGTTATTACTAAGGTTTGGCCAAAATCATTGTATAAGCCTATTTTTGGGGCAAGGGATCCTGACCAAGAGTAACGTCCACCTTTTGACATGTTAGGCTTTCCGAAAATTTTAACAAAGCTATCCTGCTTTTCATGCTTGTTTTTTCCTTTAAATAACGAAGTATATGTTGGATTAGTAAAGACATAGATATTTGCAGACCAATCACCAAAAGTTGTTTTAGATGTAGTTTCATTTTTTAACTCATATCCCCATAAATCTGCCTCGTTATCAGCATTAGCGGTAATTCCAAATTGCTGCTCTAGCCAATGACCTTTTCTTCCATCGTGATGTTCGTTTTGTCCTTCGACATTTGGTTTTTTTCCTTTAACATTTTTTCTAAATAAATTGATGATTTGTTCTTTTGCTGTCATATAGATTTTCCTCCTTAATAGCACTTAATGAATTCATCAAATGTAATTACTTTCTTAGCAATCACATTTTTAGGCAAATAATTATTGTTAGTCATAAGGTATCCACTAAATTCATCAACAAGATACCAGTTACGACTAGACTTTTTATACACTTTCTTTGGTACATCATTTTCCAGTAAACATATAAATTTGATATTATCTAAGATATCTTTTGAAATTGTATCAAATGTTTCTGGTGATAATGTATTACTTATTAAGACTTTGCTGTGTGCAAGTTTAGATAAGCCAACACATGTCTGGTTAAGTTTGCATAGACTGCAAGCAAGAGGATTTACACCACGTAGTTTTTTATTACCAATAGTTCCATATCTTTGACACCATAAAATATCAAAGAAGTTTCTCATATTTGTCTTATTTGATTGACTTGCCAACCAAATTACTCTCTCAAGCTTTCCTAACATATTAAAATCATCATAGAAATCAGAACGAGAATTAATACCTAAAGGAAATTGGTAAAAGGTCTCAATCCATGTGTCAATTGGAATTATTTCCTCGTTTGCAAAACCTTGTTGCAAAAAAAAAACAGGCTATCACTTTTTCAGAGTAGCCTTTAAGTTTGCTACCAGAATTATAGAAATCTTTAAAAAAGTTTTTGTTCCAAGTTTGATAGTCTGAGTTTTCAATATTTAGAAAAGCACTGATAAAGTATGCTGCTCGCCAAGCATGTCTATTAAATGCATCAACGAGTATTTCAGCATAATATTTATCATCTTCGGATATTTCGCCAAGAGCGTAATATTTTCCAGTTACATTTGTGATAAAATCATCTTTATTTTGTTTCCAAGCATGTGGCATTACTTTGAAATTGATACCATCAATGGACACAGAATTTGTAAAATCAATCTGAATAATTGTGTAATTGCATGATACAATTTTTTGAATATAGGAAACATAGAGTAATTTTTATTTCGTACATCGGTGTATGTAGGTATTATATAATATTCTAGATGTTTCCAATTGCTTGGGAATGAGACTTCTTCGCCAAATGCACTCATAAAGTTATACAGCATACGCATTTCACTTTGCCTTCCTGTTTTGGGTTGCCAAGCTGCAACAAAACGAGGTATAGAATAAATCTCTTCGTAAAATCGGCCATAAGGGATAGAAGCTCCGTATGATTTCTCTATATATTTCCACAAATCAGTAAAAATTCCGATATAAGCTTTATTTCCTTTACAGCAGTCGATTACTGTTTGTTGTGTGATTTGATTACTAAAGCCAATTCTATTAGATATCTCATTAGTTAGGGATTGAATTAATTCAGTTGTAGGTGTTTCATTAATTAACACGATAAAATCTGCATCACAATAATTGTTGTGTATTTTATAGCTAACAGAAACAGGACAAGCAATAATGCGTTTATCATTTAATAAAAAATGAACATACATAATTGGAAATTGAGGTAAATCAGGATAATATAACTCAATTTTTCGGAATCCATTGCAAAGGTAAGTTGCATATAGTTATTATAGTTTCGTGATTCAGTTTAAACAATATCATCCCTCCTATTTTAGTTCTGAGTTAGGAGCATTTTGATTATTGTTGAAATACAGTTATGTTGTTCTGGTTTCTCCAATATTTCTAACATTTTATCAAAATTCCATAGCCACTCTAGATTTATAAGTTAAGATTGAAATAGAACAACTTACTTCTATACAAAATTACTATTTAAATATTATATCACAGAATAGTGAAAAAATCTACACTTTTGATTTTGAAAAACAAGAATATAAAAAAGTTTGTGTTTGTAGAATTAATCTTCAAAAATTATTAAATATGATAAAGTCTAATTAGCAATAGGACATGGTACACAAATATCAGTTGATAAAGGTGCGTCAAGAGTATTCGCATTTCCTTATGTTTATTATTCCTAAAATAGCAATATTTTTGTATTCTTGCCGTTAGTCTTTTGGGCAAAAGAAATGTATGAATCTCAAATGAGGAATTTCCAAACAGTGTGGATGAGCTCGTATAAATTATGTTTACTATTACAAATCTTCTTTTTGTGTGTAGAGGCATATAAAGCTGGTCGATTTACACATGAAAAAATAAAAATGAAATATTTAATAATGATGAGTTTATATTATAATGTTGTGATATAGATGCGTATATTTACTGAAGAATATATGTGGGAATTTGGCTTTCAACACACTAATAACTTAGCTCTATACAAGTTTAAACCGCATTTTGCTATTTTGGTACACTCCGTCTTTTAACCAACTAACATTAAATTTTTTTGATTTTACATATAATCATATAATATAGATGAAAGTACCCGACACGCCTCTTAACAATGCGGACCATGTCGGGTCATTTTGATTTTAAGTGATATTTGTGATAGAAAATGATAAAAGGAAGATTTAGCACCTCCACTCACAATAGAATAGCAAATAGATAATATAAAGGCGTTAAATTAAAATGTGAATATGAAGAGTATGAAAAAGAGGTGTTAAGTTGCATCTCTTATTTTAGATTAATAAAAGCATATTTGATAATGATTTATCTGCGCTTATTGATGAATGCTCAGATTATATTTTATTAAATGCAATAGGTTTCCGTGTGAATTTGTATGAATTACTTAATGAATAGATAAAACATACAACACAAATAAGTTTATTATTTTTTTCAAAACTGTCATTTTGTAATTCCGTCATTAAAGCAAAAAAACCGCCTTGAAATTCAAGGCGGTTCTCTAAAGAATAGTTATTTGGCAGGCGTGGCGTTCTCCTGCATCTCTCGGGTTACCCCTGTCGTTACCATCGGCGTGTGGATGCCACGAAATTGTCCACCTCAAATAACCTTATCTTATCCTACTAATATTATAGCACTTTTATTCATTTTTGTAAAGAATTTTTTAGTACGAAGATAACGATTATATCTTTTATCATCAACTTTAAGAAAGGTTATAACAGAGTTTTTATAACCAATAGGGTCTTGTGATGTCTTCAATCGCAATATAAGTTGATAATTCTTACCATTATCACAAATGTGTTTTAAAATAAATGCCGTCTTTGGTTTGTTAGCCTCAAGTATATAATCTGGACTTTCCAATATTTCATTTACATATTTAAAATATCATTCGTAATCGTTAGGGTGACGTTCTTGTATATGCTCAATCTGTTGTTGTGTTATGATAACATCGCTTGTCTGTATATCAGCTGTCACGCATCGATATATTTCAATGTCTATTTTTTCAATAATATGCACAACTGTACCTACCGTTCTAATCTGTAATATTCAATAGTATTATTATACATTATTTAATGATTTTTACAAGATATTTCGTATTATCGACAAATTAAAAAGTGTGACAATTTTGTGAGGGTATATAATAAGTGACACTGAATGTAGGGGAGAGTATAGTAAACGAATGCAACTGTATGCTTGCTAAATACATGATTTACAACCAAATGCAATACATACAATTAAGCTGATGAAATGAAGAAATATATTGGAGAGAACAAAACCAGAAATGAAAAGTCAATCATATAAATTAATTTTATACTTGTTTTTGGTCATTTTATAGGAATTTTTAAATCGCAAATTGAACGCATTTAGTAGAAATAAAGGTATTAATGGAACTGCTTTAGCTATTACAAATCTTCTTTTTGTGTAGAGGTATATAAAGTTGGTTGATTTACACATGAAAAATAAAATGTCTAATAATGCTGAACTCGTATTATAATGTTCTGACATTGCGGCGGCAATTGCCACTTCATAAATCGCACAAAATTCGAGAATCATTTTAACCAAACTTCTACGATATAAATGCTTTTTCTTTGCCGATATTAGTTGCTATTTTCTGAGTTTTTGAGTTATATATGTAATAACAAAAAGGTTATTGTACATGAAATAGGAGGCAGTAATATGGCTAATCAAAAAGATATCAGTAGCATTAAAAATAACATTCCAATAAGCGAAAAATATATGTTGACAATATATGAGGCTTCTGCTTATTTCAATATCGGAGTAAAAAACTCAGACGGATGGCAGAAAACAATGAAGGAAGATTCGCTTTCTACATGGGAATGATTTGATTGTAAGAACAAAGTTTGAAAACTATATTGAGCAGTTGATTATGGACGAATTTGATGTGAATGAGGATGAGTAATGCAGGGGATAAGAAAAAGATATTAGATAACAGAAAGTTTTACAAACATATACATCTTGTAAGAATATCACGAAGTGATTACAATAATTGTTTTGAACTATACCGAGTATTTTTTTCTGTGCGTGCCGTATTCGTCTGTAACAATATTGCTCCGTCTGACTTTTTCTTACTATACAGCATTAAACATCTCTTTTTGAAATGATGGACAGATGACTGTTATATTCTGTATTATATAATGTGTTTTGAATGTGTGCTATATAGAAAAAGCGGAAAATTATTTTATCGGAGGGCAGATTTCATAATACAGGTAAGATTTCTTAACGGTATTTTACTTTGAGCAGCTTGATATTCACAGGTAGAATGCTGAGTATATGAAAGGTGAGGTGCTTATGAAAAGTAAGGATATCACCATATGTAGGAAAAATCATTTCAAGTAACATTCAAAGTAATAGTGGAAGCTATTATATTAGTGATAATTTTTGCTGAAAAGCACAGTAACTAAGATCTGCAAAGGCTATTGGTTACAAAGCAAACGTTAGAGAGGCATACCCATTTGCGATTTTGTCTTTTTTTCTATTACTTAAAATTGTCAAGCGTATGACTTTTTTTTTGATAGGGAAAAATATGCTGTATTATGTGTGATTTTTGATGTGTTTTTAAATATTTATTGTAAATACTTTGCAAACATGCTATTATTGTCGAAAAATACATATTAAGTCTATATGTGTTTATTTATTTTTACTGTTTCAAGAATGAATAAAATATCTAATTAGAACATTATGAATCACACAAGATATATATGTATATGAACGTTTTTTTTTGCAAAAAGCATTTGTTTGGCAGTTTTATACAAAAAATCACACAAAATTTATGAGATTTTACACTTTTGTTTTTTATTAAAAGTGTGTTACAATATTGTTACATTCTGAAACGAAGAAGGTGATTTGCCATGAAAGAAGAAAATAAAGAATTTTTCAAACAGAGTATATTAATTGACCGAGTGCAACATGCAATGGCTCAACGTGGAATAGATTTTGATACTTTATGTGATGTACTGAATCAAAATGTAAAATATTCCATAACTAAGAGCAATTTGAAACTTTACATTTCAGATAGGACACCCAATGCAAATTTCTTGATAGCACTAAGTCGAAGCTTGGGAGTAACTACTGACTTTTGTTGGGTGAAAACAATAAAGGGTTAAAAAAGGGTATTAATCAAAGAATTTACAGTAAAAGTTATAGAAAATATGCCGGTAAATATAACTTGTATTTTTATGGAACAGTCAACTGTGAATCGGGAACGGTGACAGTTGCTACATTGGAAATAAACTTCGCTAAAGAAGAAGCAGTCACTATGAAAATCGCAACTAGTGAAGGCGGAGAAAAGTTATATTATGGAGATCTTCAGATATCGAAATGTCACCCAACGTGTTTATAGTCTTAAATTCTGATTTTGGAGAACAGGTGTCTTTAACTTTCTATGATGAGCCAATGAATTGTGAAACATTCCAATGTGCTGTTGGGGCTATGCTTTCGATTTCTGCCGGTGACTTAAAAGAGCGCCCGTTTTGAACAGATTTATAATTACAGGTTATGATGTAGATGAAGCACATATGAAGTTTATTAAAGCCCATCTCAAACTTAATACCAAATATATTGACATCAGTCCTGAGATGATAAGTACGTCAGTTGAGGGGTTTTTGGTAAATGTGAAATGGCTGATCGGATTACAGACAGACTTAAAAAGGCATTTTATTCCAAAAGATACTATGCAATCGAAGATAGTTTCATAGTTAATACTTTACGGAAAGATGAAAATTTGTCATTGCGTCAAGCTGATGAGCTGATTGCTGAACTGAGAAATAATTCCCTTAGTAACATTAATTTTAAAATTAACAAGTCGCTTGACAGCACAGTATATAGGTGTACGAATCCAAAAAATATATCACAAGAATAACAAGAGTAGGAACGGTGATTTTATAATGAACAGAATTACATTTAATTGTGGAATTTTATATCTAGGAGTCAATTCGAAATTAGATATCTTGAATTATCATATAAATAATATGGTATATAACGGTGACAAACCACTATACCTATTTGCAGTAAAAGGTAAATAGGTGTGAGATGTCAATATTTGGAGGGTATAAACAATAATTACAGTTTATAGGGTATTTACCAATATACCTCCCAACAATGTATAACTGATTCTGCTATCTTACACCTCAAAGGAAGCACGGAGGTGAAAAATAATGGCGCAATCCAAAAAGTATACGATTCAAATAGAAAGAGTTTTAAAAGAATATCCATATATATGCTGGCGCATAAATAACCAGCAAAGTAGCTTAAATAAAGAGCTCAAACAAATGGGCATCAGAAAAAAGAATCAATAGAATTTTTAAAAAATATATTTTCCAAAATAGTGATATAAAAAAATTCTATGATTGTGAAGTGAACCCCAAAATTTAGACAAAATTAAATATTAACTTGCTTGTGAATGAGTTCGGTATTGTACCGGACTCATTCCTTTTAGCTTTAAAGAAATTCTTTCATTGTTGTAATAATCAATATATCTTTTTAATTCATCTATGAAAGCTTTGACACTTTCAAATTTTTCACCATAAAACATTTCAACTTTTAATCTTCCGAAGAAGTTTTCCATTGCACCGTTGTCCATACAGTTTCCTTTTCTAGACATACTTTGTACAATATTGTGTTCTGATAGTAAACGTTGATATTCCGAATGTTGGTATTGCCAACCTTGGTCAGAATGGAATAATGGTTTCGCATTAGCGGGCAGCTTTTGAATAAACCATCAAGCATTTCTCTAATTTGCTGCAAATTTGGACTTAATGAAATTGAGTATGACACAATTTCTCGATTATACAAATCCATTACAGGTGACAAATATACTTTATCATTACACACTTTAAATTCAGTTACATCAGTTGCTAGTTTTTCAAAAGGTTTTGTAGCTGCAAATTCTCTGTTAAGTAAGTTGTCGGCTATTTTGCCGATTTCTCCTTTGTATGAACGATATTTACTGTTTTTGCGTTGTTTTCCTTTGAGATTAAGTTCTTTCATCAGTTTCAACACAGTTTTATGGTTAATTGTATATCCTTTTTGTCTTAATACAATTAAGATTCTGCGGTAGCCGTATCTGCCTTTATTAGCTAAAAATATATATAGTATTTCTTGTTTTTCTTTCTTGTATTTATCTTTGATTGGATGTTGTATATAGTAATAAAAAGTACTACGGGCTAAACCTGATAATTGCAGCAAGTCTTTTAACGGATATTTTTGCCTTAATTCATTGACTATTGCTGCTTTTTCTCTTCTTTTAACATTCTTTTCCGAACTAAGGCACTGAGTTTTTTAAGTATTCATTCTCCATTCTTAATCGCTGATTTTCGGCAATTAAATCTTCTTCAATTTTCTTATCAAGTTTGGGTGGACGACCTTTTGCTATTCCATCTACTTTACTGGCTCTACCTCGTCTTTCTTTCATCAGACCTTCGGCTCCTTCTTCCAAGAATATGCGTTCCCATTTCGATATTACATTATGTTTAACATCGTATTTTTCTCTCTGTTTCCATTATACCCAAATGGTTTTCTCGCATATCCATTATAACAGATAGTTTGAATTCTGGCGAGTGTTTTCTATATTTTTGCCCTTTCTTTGCCATAAAATATGCACCTCCAAAAGTGTCTAACTTTTGGGGTGCATATCATTGTGAGCAGGAACTTTATTACTTGACCGAAATAAAGAAAATAATGGATATTGCATTGGAAAGACTAGAAGCTTATCCCAAGAAAGGAAAACAGCTATACGATATAATTGATGCGATTTATTTTCGTGAGTATGATGTAGCGGATATTACCGTAGAAAAGATATATAAAATATTCAATAAGAATTTGGAGGATGCAAATGAAAGAACATTTAGTTTCTCAACTTTCAAAGGTCGACGTAAAGAGGCAATTGAGTTAATGCAGTCAATAATTACATCATATTTTAATACAACAATTAAATAATGAATTTGAAATACCCACTGGATTGGTTGCTAAATCAATGCAGTGTTTTTTTTTTTGACTTAAATTTAACCTAGATTTGATTAAATTTCAAACAATATACACTTATTTTTTCTATTGTATGTGTCCTACGGATGAATAAAGTTTATACAAAATTATATCTTGAACTTGTATTTTGGCATATGATATAATGTATAATAGAATTTTATATATTGATTTGTTTGTAAAGTCGAGATGGCTGTTATATTTATAAGCCATAACGACTTTTTTTATTGCTCTTAATAAAATGAAAGGAGTGATGGTTGTGATGTAATGCAGAATGTGAAGAAGGAGGTGAAATTGATTTATTGTTATAGAAAATTGTTCTGTAACACTGTATGGAGTTATAAATAATGTGGACTAGTTGTCAAAAAAGGAGGTAAAATACCATGCCAGACGAAAACAAAAGCTATGCATTTATTACAGATACAGAGGGGTATATATACTGTTACGACTCAGAGAATGAAGAAATTATATACTACACATCCCCCTAGCGATGGAAGCTATCCAATACAAACAGTAAATTGTTGAGAAAAAGCTGTATACTGATATATAATCAGTATACAGCTTTTTTTGATCAAGGAGCCTATGGAATACTAGCTTAAAACGGTTCTCCAAAAAAGATTAAACGAATGAATTCTTCTTAACAAAGTGGAAATATATTTTTTATAAATATATTTCCGCTATAAAAATTATTCTTATAAATGTCAATTCTTTTTTGTTCTATTACTAAAAAATTATTTTTTATATTTTTGTGTTCATATAGATGTTTTTTGGGAAATTTTTATTTATAAAAAAATTTGTTGTTATAATGAAAATATATGCTATTACGACATTTTTTGAGATAAGTTTACATTATACACATATTTTTCTCTTTTATTTATATGGAGGAGAAATAATATGGGTATTTTATGTGATTTAATAGTATCAGCAAAAGATAAAAATAAAGATAGCTTAATGGAAATTATAAATAAATTTAGACCGTTAATAAAAAAACAGGCATATGCCCTAAATTATGAAGATGCAGAAAATGATTTGATAGTTGATATGATAGAATTAATATATAATATGCCTTTTTTTCAGCATGATGGACAGGCGGTTACATATATATCAACATCTATCAGACATTCATATGTAAAATTTTTAAAACAAAGAATACGTTTACGTGAAAATGAATGTATATATGATCCAGATATAATAAAGAACATAGAAAATCTATCAGAAGATTTTGAGAAAAAAGGATCTGGATTTAATTTTTGCAATTAGAAAATTAAATTATAATCAAAAATGGGTTATTATATATAAATTTTTTTTTTATGTTTAAAGATAAAGAAATAATGAACAAATTAAATATATCTCGTCAGGCTGTTTATAACAATAAGAATAAGGCTCTGAAAAATCTAAGAAAAATGTTAGAACAATAGTTTTTTTGTAGTTAAAGTCGTTTTGAGGTGCTTTTGGGAAAAAAATACACGATAATTAACATAAAAGGTGTAATATATTAATTGGATTCACGATTATTGAATATTTTTGTATAGTCAGCTGATAAAAGATTAATAAAGGACAGAAAATCAATAATGATGACTCTAGACAAAACCATTCAGGAGAAAAAAGAAATGTCTATTAGCAAATGGATTAGTGACAAAATATGCAGTTATTGTAATGTTGATAAAAAAGAATTATCAAAAGATGAAATATGGCATTGATATTATTTATATTAATATTAGCAAAACAGCTGTTTTGATTATTTTATCAGTAATATTAGGAATAGTAAAAAGAAACATTATTATTATTAAGCGTGTTTACATGTGTTAGATTAAGCGGATTTGGTTATCATTCAAATAATACAATTAAGTGCACTGTTATTGGTATTATTGATTTATTAGTTCTGTCTATATGGCAATTATGTTGAAACCCATTAATATAATTGCGGGAATGGTGGTTTACTTAATTTGCTTAATTATTTTTTTTGCGTTACGCTCCGATTGAAACGATGAAACGTCCAATAGGCAATTCACGGAAGAAATTTTTAAAAAGATTACTGTAATTACAGCAACCTGTTTATTTATTGTTGCATTCTGTATAGGTGAAAATGTATATAGAAATATAATCATTATAGGAATATCATTAGAAGCAGTGATGATATTGCCTATAATGAAAATAATAATTCAATGAAAGGGATTTTTAGATATGAAGAAAATGAATAATATTATCAATAAGTTATTAATACCATTATGCGGTACAGTTGTAGCTGTATGTATATTTATAGCAAATGCTTCTCCAAACTTATGCTTAGGAATTTGGGGATATGAAGAAGATATGCCTGATGAACTAAAAGACAAATGTTAATCTACTGTATTTATTATAAGCTCGGATAAAAAGAAATTATCCTGAATCTTAACATTAAAGAATACATTACTATAATTGTTACAAATATTTTGAACAATAGATAATCCTCTTCCGTGATTCTCTCCTTTGGTTGAATAATTATTTAAGAAAATTTTGGAAATATCAGGTACAGTATTGCATGAATTTTTTATGACATATATTATTTGCGTTTTTAAAGGAATTATACTCAATATGACATTTTTTGATTCGGTTTTGACAGCTTCTTCAAATGCATTGTCTAACAGTATTCCTAAAATTCGAGACATATCTAAAGATGATATTTCAGATACAATATTAATGTTTTCCTGAATATCTATATTAAAATTAATGGAATTGTTTTTTGCTTTCAGTACATAACTATATATAATGCCTTGTATTATGCTGTCTTCAATTAATGTTATAGAGTGTGTAAATGTTACATCTTTTTAAAATACTATTATGAAATGGTAGTATTTCTTTATAAAAAAATCCTTTATCATTTTTAAATTGTCAGATGCTATCAATGTGCTCATTGATGAATATATTTTTATATAATCATGTTTACAATCTATTATTTCATTATACATATTTTGTATCTCACGTCTGTATGCAGAGGTTATTTCCTGTTTTTTTTTCTAATTCAATTTCTTTTTGATTTATTAGAAATAATTTTTAGTTCTAACCAAATGGAAATTGTTGAAAAAACAATAGATGTCAAAAGTTAGGATATTACCAAATATCAATACATATTTAGTAATGCTTGTATCTACTGTAGCTATGGCAAATTCAACTCCGGCGATAATTATGACTAAAAATAGCACATTTATAAATATTAAATATATTGTTTTATCTGGTTTAACATGGTTAATAAAATTCATTTTTTATGATGACGGGTAATTTTATAACTTAAAAATATATAACACAAGAAATGATTAATGACGAAATAATCCATTCTATAGAAAAAAAGATATTATAAGATACCATTTCTTAAATGTTCAATTTGATCAGGTGAAAATTTCATTGCATAAAATACCATATTGGTAATAAATGTAAGCGCAAGAACCATTAAAAAGTAAGTACACAAATAAATATATTTTTAATCAATGGTATTTTGGCATGAGTTAAATATAAAAATAAGGTAAATATTAAGCCCGGTATACCCGCAAATATAAATGTAAGAGATATAATTAAGTAGGTAATTCCCAAACAAGAAAATAATTTGCCGAATGAGATTTTTTTCGTTGTTAATGAAAGAGTTAAAACGTAAGCGATGCAGGTAAAACCAAGTGAAAAAGAAATTGTGTTAGATAGAAGTATAGTAATCTGTGATAAATTCATTTTATAATCTCCTTACATCTTGGTGAATAAATACAATGATAATTGTGCGATAATTCAATGGTATGTTTCTTTTTTGTCAATATTGACTATTTTATTTTTGTTTACTATAATAGATTTGTGACAGCGAATAAATCGGCTGTCAAGTTCCTTTTCAATATCTTTCAGTAATGCATAGAAAGTAATCATGCCATTATCATAATATAAAATCAATTTATGAGTGCTTTTTATTGATTCTATGTAGCATATTTTATCGAACGGGACAGAAAAATTTTTCTGTTTATTTTTTATATTTAAGCACTTCATATAACCTTTTTGTTGTCTTGTTTCTATATACTTTAAGTTCTCACAAATTCGTTGTCTTAATGATGCCAAATTGTTTTTTATGATAAAATCAAGAGCCTCTAATTTATATTCATATGTAAAGTGACATCATTTCTTCATAATTAGTAATGAATATTATAGGGCTCATATAATCATTTTCGCGTATAATTGATGCAATATCGAAGCCGCTTTTATTATTTTGAAGTTTTATATCAAGATAATAAATTGTTATTTCAGAATTATTGTGGATATAATTTATAACATTGTCTGGATTAGATGTCGTCAAAACAATTTTAGAATTAAAGTGATTATTAACTATATATTTTTCAAGTATAGATTTTATGTAATTACAAAATTGTATATCATCTTCACATATTACAATATTCATATTATTCTCCTATATAATAATTAAATTTTATTTAGATTATTATAACATATAGACGTATTTTTGTCAATTAATGTATTAGGATGAAAAAATTTTAAAGAATACGGACATTTATATCCATTTGATAATATAATTGATTTTTTCTCTTTTATCGACACCGATAATTTTCGTTCTATTAATAATTATAGATTTGTGACATTGAAAGAAATCTGTGTTTAATCTATATAAAATATCTTTTAATTTACCGTAAAATTCAACTACATATGAATCAGTATGAATTTTTAGTTTATGGTGTCCAGAAACAGTATCAATAAAATAAATGTTTTTATACTCTATAGAAAAATTGGTACTGTAGTTTTGAATATTTAAACAGTTGATATACCCATTGCGTTGACGTTGTTCTGTAATTAGTATACAGTCTGTAATTCTTTTTTCATAATTTGAAATATCATATTTTGAGATATAATCAAAAATTTTTAGTTTATACTCAAAAGTTAGGCTTAATTTATCTGAGTAATTAGTTATAAGTACGATGGGACTTATTTCATCTGTTTCACGTATAACATTAGCAATATCAATACCACTTATAAATTTTTCATGCAGATTAATATCTAAAAAAATACAATGTAATTTGATTATTTTTATTTGCATAGTTTAATACGTCTGCTGAATTATTTGTAGAAAGTATAATTTCACTGTTTAAATTATTTTTTATTAAGACCTTTGTTATTACTTTTTCAAGTTTATGTCTGTCAGAGATGCTATCTTCACATATTACTATATTCATTACTATACTCCTATTTTAATATTTAGTTTTTCTCTATAATAATATATTTCCTAATTGGTATAAAAAAACAACATCATATTAAAACATAGTATTTCCTTGGTTTAAGAATTATATAGTTTGTTGTAATAAGAGATAGTCATTATTATAATTACTGTTGGATATGCTTATACTGGATGAATTCAAATGAAAAAAAATTAAAATAGGCAAAAAATATGAAAGAAGTTCGAATTATGCGTGGCCTTACACAAGAAAATTTGGGAGAAAAGTACATTTAAGTACTAATTATATTGGGTTAATTGAAAGAAATGTCGATACACCGTCACTTAGTGCGATTATAGATATAGCTAATGAATTAGAGTTAGTTTAGACTATTTAGTCGGAACTCATATTAAAAAAAAAGAAAAATGAGCAGGAATGTCGGGAATATGAAAATCAAATTATTGAAAAGGTGAAATGCTTAAATAAAATGCAACTTTTGTATGTTTTAGATACTATAGAATTATTAAATAAATACAACTGGGGTGACGAGAAAATAGAATGATAAATGAAAATGAAAAAAAAAAAGATGATGTTGGATTTTTTAACCGCTTATATAATCAATACTATCAAAAAATATATAAATATATTCTTTTTATAACTGGTGTAAGGTTTTCGGAAGATATAGTACAAGAAACATTTTGTACAGCATGGGAAAAGTTATATGAGATAAAAACACACCCATCACCTCAAAATTGGCTTTATAAAACCGCAAGGAATAAAATAATGACAACAATGAAGAAAAAATGAATATATGCGAAACACCTATACCAGAATGTGAATTAGATACATATGAAGCTGTAGCATATGAGGAACAATTTACTTTTTGATGACTTGAAAAATGTTTTAACAAGTAATGAAATAAAAATGCTTAGACAACATTTTATAGAAGGATATAGTATAAAAGAAATATCAATAGCAAATTCTATGAAAATAGGGACAGGGACGATGAAATTTAGCAGAATGTATAAAAAAATAAAAATTCAAAATGTTAGAACGAAAATATTTATGCGTGTTTTAAATATCGCTAATAAACTTTACATTTTATTTGAAAAATACTCTTTAATATATAGTTTTAAAGAGAAAGGTGATAAAATGACAAGTGATAATATTACAGTTATTATGAAACCAACGAATCAATGCAATTTACGTTGTAAATATTGTTATCATGCAGATAATGGATATGACAAAAAAAAATGACGGATCAAGTATTAGAAAAAAGCTATAGCTGTTACAGCTCCGTTTTTTAAGAGAGTTGAATATAATTGGCACGGAGGAGAACCTCTGATTATGGGACTGGATTTTTATGAACGTGTATTATATTACCAAAAAAATATCGACAAGGTCCGGAACATCACATAATAAATACTATGCAAACTAACGGAACATTAATAACACAAGAGACTGCAGAATTCATAAAGAAATATGGTTTTGGTATAGGATTATCATTTGACGGACCTTTTAATGATCAGACGCGTGGAAAAACAGATTATACGCTTAATGCGTATGATTTACTTAAACAAATCGATAAAAGACACGGAACCATTTCCGTTATTGGGGCACATAATATTCATAATTTAATAGACATATATAAATATTTTAATGAAAAAATATATCATTTAAGTTTTCACCTATGTTTGATTCAGGAGAGGCTAAAAATCATTGCGAATTATTACTTACCGATCCTGCTGAATATGCAGATAAAATATGTGAATTATTTGATTACTGGATGAATGATGTTGATGGTAATATAGAGGTTCGTCCGTTTGCTAGTTATGTTAGTTCTTATTTCACTCACCATATGCGAAGCTGTACAAAAGGAAATTGCATGTATCATATGGCATCAATATATCATGATGGAAAAGTTTATCCGTGCGGGCGTTCATATCCGGAAGAATATTGTTTGGGTAATATTTCTGAGGTTAAGGATATACGTAACCTTTTCAAAGAAAATGTTTATCAACAGATAGTAAATAAGAGGTGTATAAGAGAGAATGAGTGCAGAAGACAGTGTAATATTTTCAGTTATTGCAATGCTGGATGTAATAATGATTGTATTTTATCTGGAGATATAACTAAACCCAATATGTTTCAGTGTATATCTCATCAAATTATTTTAAAGCATATCCATAAACGTGTAAAAAGAAGTAATAGAAACAAAAAGAACAATAAATAATTATATGATGCGAATAATAAAACGTTATTCACGCTAATATCATTATATATAATGTTTAAATATATTAGAATATTTCTGCGAAAAATCAAACGATTATACCGTTTGATTTTTTTGTTTTGTGTATTTTTAAACATCATTGGTGAAAAAAAATTGACATTCAATATGATAGTGTTAAAATAATATTACTATATGAATTATGAAAGAAGATGATGAGATGATAAGAAAAATATTTATTTTAACAACAATGATAATGTTAATAAGTATTACTGCAGTAGCTGAAGATCATAATTATATTTATAAGAGTGATATTCGAACTTATATTGATAATCAAGAAATAACCTCATATAACATAGGAGGCAAAACATTAGTGAAAGCAACAGACATGCGTCGATATGGTTTTTGAAGTTGAATGGGATGAGGAGAATAGGACAGTGGTAATTCGTTGTTTATCATTACCGAAAGAACAACCTTCTTTGTCAAACTATGAGTTTGAAGGGATGTACAAGAATTCAAAATGACATACTGGGTGAAACAGTAACGACTGATATTGACGTATATTTTGGTACTCATAGAGTTACTTCGTACAATACAGGTGGTAATATGATGATTTGCGTAGAGGAAATGGCTGAAACTATAGAAGGAGAGCATTATTTTAATGAAAATGCTAAAATGGGGTATTCTGATTTGGGATTTAAAATGGTTTATGATGATGAACAAAGGCGTCTTGATTTATACTCTATGCGTCAAGGTGTAAGTGTAAATACGTTGTATGGAGTAGGAAAGATCATTGGTTCTAGCAGTAGAATGTGGGAGTTTTATGGCTATTATAGAAACAGAAATATATCTGATGATGAGTATATAAATTACTCAGAAAAGGATATAGTAGGTGATAGTTATGTATTTTATTCATGTGATGAATTGTTTAAATATGCTGGAATTTCGTATACTATACAAGACGGAAAACTGTGTATAACATTTCCTGATAACTATGTGCCAGTGAAGCCAGAACGGTGGTCTGCAACAAATCATTCAAAGGATACATCGTTTACGCCAATATATGAGGTAAATGCCAATATCAATAGCGTAAACAGAACGATAAAAATTATGATAATGTCAGATAAATTGTATATAGCGGATAATGATATGATTGATATAGGTTTGATTATATCATCATAAACAATAAGACAATGATAGAACATCGTCTCAGGTTATAGACAAAAGCGGTTGTAGAATTAGGACAACCGCTTTTTGTATAAATCGGTAACTAATGTGGCTTCAAAAGCCCATTTAGTCGTTTCTAGAGTATTCTTCAAGTTTTGTGTAAATACAAAATAGTGTAGAAAAATTTATTTAAGTGGACGGAATTTAATTCCGTCCGCTTTACGTTATCAAAAAATCAGCAATTGTCAATAGCTGATTCTATCAGCGAAGAAGATCTCCAACTGAGAATGAATCTCACCCCAATCACGGCGACGACCTGTCCATTTTTTGTGATGTCCATCATTGCAAGGTACAGCATTTTAAACAAGCTATCATCTGTAGGAAAAACTCCCTTGTTTTTAGTTACTTTTCGGAGCTGGCGATTGAACCCTTCTATCGTATTAGTTGTGTAGATAAGTGTACGCACTGCTTGAGGATACTTGAAATACGTGGATAAATGAACCCATTTATCTCGCCAGTTATCGGCGATTTTAGGGTATTTTCCTCCCATATTTCATCGAATCGCTCTAATTCTTGTAATGCGGTATCCTCATCAATAGCTGCATAGACACGCTTTAAATCTGCCATAAGTGCTTTAATATCCTTGTATGACACATATTTTGTTGTATTACGGATTTGATGGATTATGCATTGCTGTATTTCTGTTTGAGGAAAAACAGCTTCAATCGCATTGGTAAATCCGCTTAGTCCGTCAATACAAGCAATTAAAATATCATTTACTCCTCGATTTTTAATCCGTTTAAGACAGAAAGCCAGAATTTTGCACTCTCGTTTTCACCAACCCACATGCCAAGAACATCTTTTTCTGCCATCTAAATTTATACCTATTGCTATGTACACAGCCTTTTTGACTATACGTCCTTCGTATCGCACATGATAATGTATCGCATCCATAAATACTACAGCATAGACTTCTTCCAACGGACGCGATTGCCATTCCTTAGCTATCGGCAAAATTTTATCTGTAACACGACTTATGGTACTGTCAGACACATCAAGTCCATATATTTCTTCAATATGTGCCGCTATATTATTTTCAGTCATTCCTTTAGCATACATTGATATGATTTTTTTCTTCAATATCTCCCGATAATGTTGTTTGATGTTTTGAATAAGCTTAGGCTCAAAATCACCATTGCGGTCTCGTGGAATATCTATATCCATGTCTCCAAAACTGGTTTTCATGGTCTTTTGCTGTAACCATTGCGACTGTTATTGGTTTCTTTGTTGCGATAATCATACTTGGAATAGCCTAATTCTTCGTCAAGCTCTGCTTCAAGACCGCCTTCTAAGGCAGCCGCAACAAAAGATTTGAACAAATCTTGAATATCGTCCATATCCTTGATGTTCAATTCTTTCATAAGTGCTTTTGTGCGTTCTTTTCGTGCAATTTCTTCCGGTGGTCTTTTTCTTCGTGGCATAATTAAAACCTCCATTTAGTGTATTTCTATTCTACACCATAATGAAGGTTTACACAATACTTGAAATTGACTCCGTTTCTATTTTACTGGATTTTTGATCCATAAATGCGAGACATAGAGCCACTTTTTCTGTTACCTTTGCATGTCCTCTGTATTTTAATATCGCATTGCCAGACATATTATACAATCATATTTCTTAAAAATTTTTTTTGTTTTATTTTTGCATTAGTTTTTATATATGTTCTATCAACGAATATTGCGCTTTCATCAACAAAACCACAGTTTATAGTTTCATTTAAAATTCGTGTAGATAGTCTGTATCTTTAAATAGTCTGCAGTAATGCTTTTCTAATGTCGAGAAATGTGGAATATCTTCACCTATATCGTAACTGATAGACCAAAGTTGTGCATAATTTGATTCTATTGCTTTTATTGACTGATGCATATTTCTTATTCTGAATATGTATTGTATCATCACTATTTTAAACAGAGAAACAGGGTATATGCCCAGACATCGTCCCTCAGCTTCATTGTAAATGAAATCAGGTGTTGCCTATATCGCATAATATATGTTTTTAGGTACAAATTATCTATGCAAAGCATATGTAATTGTCATTGCTTCTTATGTCTGTTCATTTTCCTATATATAAAAAACACCTTAAATTCCGACATTTATATTATATCAGAATTTAAGGTGTTTGAATAGAGTTTTGTCTACAACATTAGACAATGATAGAATATCGTCTTATCCCTTCATATGACAATAATTAGCTTTATGCAGGAACGACTTCAAACTGCATTAGGCATGGAGCGTTGCCCTTTGAAAGATGCATATATTGAAAGTCTATTGTAACACTACCTGTATTTGCTGGTAGTGTAGTTGATTCGAAAAATTGCCAACGGTTATTGTCGGGGTTTTCATTGCTTTCATTAGGCTCTAAAAATACTCCATCAACAGAGTTCCCTGAACGTATACCAGCACAATGCGAAATAGGATTTGAAATAATATATCCTTTGAATTTGACTGGCTTTGAATAATTGTTTTTAGTGTAAAGTTCATGGCATATTGCAATCCCCAATTACCTAGATTTCGATCACTCTTATTTAGCGCAGTTTCACTTGCAGTACCACCTTGAACAAGAGTGATAGGATTGTGTTCGTTCGTATTAGTAACCTTTCCATTGTATGGTGTTAATCCAAAGAAATAAGAATTATAGTATGATGCCATTGCATCAGCGGCATATAGTGTTTTGGAAGTTGAAATGTAGAATTTTCCGGCTGTGCCTGAATAAGACTCTTCACCGTTACGCGGTATATATGTGCCACCATCAGCTGGAATTTTTGATATACTTGTACAGAAATAGACTGCAACGTAAACATCTCCAGTTGTTGTGAATTTCATTAAATATTCTAATAGACGATTGCTAGATGGTGTAACTGATTTAGTAGTAATCCATATAGAAGATTTTGCCGCTATGGACTTTGCACTTTCACTTACACCGTTTGAAAACTGCTTCCAAGCATTAATTGCCAAGTCCCATGAGCCAGAGTGTGAAAAACCTTCGTTCACCTTTTTAACAGTCACCGATGTTGAGTTTGGATTATATATTCTAATGGCAAAGTAACCATTTGGGCAACCCAGCAAATCGTATGAGGCATAAACCAAACAATCTCCCTTCTTAACTGACGAACGATTTACATAATAATTAGTTGTAGCTGCGCTAGAACCAACAAAATGTTTTGCAAGCACAGCTTCTGGCTGATTACAATAAACTAAAGTTTGATCATTGTAAGTTGTAAAACTTAATTTTGTTTTATTCTGCATAGCTTTACCAAAATTATCTCCTGCAAATTGGGTTGCTCTGTCTATATTTTTTTTACTGTAAATGTTGACATAACACTTACCTCCTATATTTTTATTTGTACTAAAACTGTTTCATTTCAAGCTTTCATCAAAATAATCTGCTTGATAAATTATTTTGACATAGAAATAATTTCAATACTACATATAAGGAGAGAAATAAATTTGTTTTTGTAAATGTAGCACACAAATAAAAAAAATTTATGCTTTTTTGATTAGACTTTGTGAAAAAAAAAACTGACATTTTATGATTAAAATGATAAAATAAAAATATTAAATATATACGCAATATTTTTAGAAGAGGAGTTGTTTTTATGAATGTAGAGAAAATGATTAAAAGAGATATATCTGTTGAAATAGCAAATTATTTGACAAATAATTTACCCTGTTATGAGAAAAAATATTGATGATGAAAAAACATACGAAACAAATTTTTTGCATCTTATGAATGTTATCGGAAAAAATGTAATCAATATACCGAGAAAGGTACATTATTCTCGTGAACTGATTAAAAAAATGAATGAAGAATTTCCGAAGGAATTATGTGATTTAATCAAATTATTTGAAAAAAATTTGATAAGGGCGAAAGTGTAAAAGGATATTTAAGTAAAAAAGCATTTGATGTAGAATTCAAGGATATATTATTAAATCAATGGGGTATTAAACACTTACATTTAACAGATAAAGAAGCAAACAGTATTGAGGAAATGAAAAATAATCGTTCTAATATCCTGTTGTTTTTATTGTAGACAATCAGGATGTATATTTTTGGATGTGAGGAAACATCCTAAAGGTGCCGGATTTATAACACTTGAAGTGTTATATATTGTATATAACAATAGATGGATGGAGAAAATTGGTGCACGGAAGGTGGAGGGATTATTGACCTTCAGCCTGAAATCGATTCAAATGAGGAACTTTATAAACTTTATAAAATGGTATAAATTATAATATACTTAAGTTTGGTAATGAAGTATATATGATGGGATTGGGTGTGTCAAATAAAAGGACATAAGATGGATTATAGTATAATATTATGTGAGTTGAATAGAAAAATTTCTCAAATATCATGTAAATATGGTGATAGGTACGCAGGTTTTGAACTGACTCTAGACGGACATTTTGGAAACGTGATTTTAGAGGGATCAGGAAATAAAATTCTGATTTAGATTTTTTAACGGTATAGGAAGTTTAAAGGAGATTTTATAATGAAAAAAAGTTAGTTTTAGGTGCGTTATGTGTGTCAATTATTTTGACGACGGGAATAGGTGCTTCTGCGGAAGTAAGCGAAAGTCATTCACAATGGGCGGAGGAAAGTTTGATAAGTGCAGATGAAGCGGGATTATTGCCGAATTTCTTTGCGGACAGAGATTTAACCGCTAATATATCGCGTATTGATTTTTGTCATTTGGCATATAAAATGCTTGAACAAAAATCGCTGATTAGTGAGAATAACGTTAAGAGTTCGTTTGCTGATACAGATGATGCCGAAGTGGCTTTTCTTGCAAATTCGGGAATAATAAATGGACGTTCTGAAACGGAATTTGCACCGAATGACGATATTACGCGTGAGGAGGCGGCAGTAATACTGACGAATACAGCGGAATTTATGGGCGTAAAAGAGGACATAGCTTTATTTGATACTGTATTTTCTGATTATGACACAGTTTCGGATTGGGCAAAGGAATCTGTGCGTAAAATGGATTCTCTCGGAATAATGCGAGTAGGTGATAACAATTTCTCGCCAAAATCAAATTATACAATGGAGCAGTCGGCAATAACAATGCTAAAAGTTGTTTAATCTTGATGTGAGTGACTACGCAAGCAATGTGTATGAAGTAAAAAT